>Ga0163179_10000078_pt1 | contig 68609 bp, 61 predicted proteins | sample AtlANTMetagenome_FD_109643 | JGI IMG/M metagenome (GOLD analysis project Ga0163179, IMG submission 109643) | Marine eukaryotic phytoplankton communities from the Atlantic Ocean - Atlantic ANT 2 Metagenome | ecosystem: Environmental > Aquatic > Marine > Oceanic | place: North Atlantic Ocean...
GTGGGAGTTGATGCCGGATGGCTTAATCAATGAGATTTCCGGGAAGACCGATAGGCGCAATCTGCTGGAATGGACCTCGGTGGTGGGTGCCGATAAGGACGTGCAGATTACAAAGCGCGAAACAGTCATTGAGAAGGAACTGTGGGAGGCAACCGTTGAGTTTAAAAAGGGAGGAGAACTGGTGGCTTACGCTGAAGACGAGGCGACTTGGATCTCGGAGGAGGAAGTTCAGGAGGAGGAATAACCTCACCCCGCCACAAGCCCCCGTGCTTGCCCCCCACGCCGGGCCAGAACCGCCGTCCAGAATGGGCATCAGGACCAGAGTGAAGCTGGGGAACGTTCTGGAATGACAAAGCGTCAGGGCGTCCGTATTGCGACCAAGCGGTAATAGCCGGCTGGGTCGGGGTTTTGATGCAGGAACGTTTCCTGGCGGGGACGGGGAACCTGGGCGATGATGGTGAGGACGGACCAGTTGATGCCATCGGCGCTGTGTTCGACACTGTAGCGTATGCCGGGTCGGGCAAGGAATTCGAGTTTGAAGCCCTCTTCCTCTTGTCGGAAGGAGCTTATCGAAAGAAAGCTTGCAGGGTCATTGGGGTCCGTGCCGGCGATGAATTCGTGCAGGTTGCTGCGTCTATCTCCATCCGCATCATCCGCTGCATCGAGCGGGTTGACAGGGTTGAGGCCATGCTCTGCCTCCCAGCGGTCTGTCATACGGTCCCCATCCTGATCCCGATCGGGGTCGAGTTCATTGGAGGTGCCAGGTGACCGGAATGGCAGGGGTCCGGTATTGGGATCCCCATCAGGGATTCGGCCGAAGGCGAGGCCTTCTGCGGAAGGGCCCCAGGTGATTTCGTCCAGGATCGTGTTTCCGGAAGAATTATAAAGGCGGAGCGTCTCGCCCATCGCATCAAGACTGAAGGGAAGATGCCCCGCGCCCGTTTTTCCGTCAGCGAACAGGACGAGGTGGCCCCGTGGCGCGATGTAGGAAAGTTCGGGAAAGCTATACTTGGAGATCCCGGTGATTGAGAGGTCGTCGGTAAGGCGGAGGGAAAAGATTGGGACGGGGCGGTCCGAGGCATTAAACAGTTCGACATAATCGTCGGGTTCTCCTGAGCTATTTGGAAGCCATTCATTGATTGAAAGATTGCCGGGTGAACCAAGTAATGCCGGGGAGGAGTTTGGCTCGCCGGGGGTGGGATTGGCGAGCAGGCTCCAGTCTCCTGAGGCCACGGTTCCGATGGAGAGGGCAGGAACCTGCGACCCGAAGTGGATGCGGTCAATTTCCTCGTTCCTGTCGTTGAAGAGGTAGGCCGCACCACCTACGGCGGGCAGTGAGTGTCCGGTATTAAGGTTGTCCAGAGTGGATGCAGGGAGGCGGGTGGCATCGCACGCGACGACAAGGGAGCGGTTTGCTGGAATCGTCAGGCCCTGCGGAAAACTCCAGTGGGGGCCGTCTCGATCACCCACTACAATAGTGAATTGATCGAGGTGGCGGGAGTCTCCGGAACGATTCGTGATCTCTATCCAACCCGCAGCATCTCCCGGAGTATCCGCTTTGAGCTCAGAGAAGAACAGGTCGGCTACTGGAGGAAGGTAATTCGGTGCTCCCGGGCTGGGAGATTCGGTAAAGTGCCTGATGGTGGAACCTCCATCAGGGAAGCGTCCAGTCGCTACATTTTCCGCCTGAGCGGTATGGCGCAGGCTCTCGATGGTGACGCCGTTTGACTGGAGGAGTTCGATTGTTCCCCCTTCAGCGGGGAGGCGGAATCCGAGGTGGTCTGGACCGGTGCCCTCATCCGCCCAGAAGCACTGGAAGCCTCCGGCAGGAAGAAAGGAATGCGCGCCGTAGCGGTAGCCCGCGCCGCTGCTCTGGAAGAAGAGGCCGCGCAGGGCGACCGGGCGGGATGAGTCCCTGTTATGGAGTTCAAGCCAGTCGCTCCGCCCGGAGACACGGTTGCTGACCCACTCGTTGATTGTGAGCTCGTCTTGGGTCGCGAGAAGCAGGGCCGGGCCGTTCGGGGTGCCCGGAGAGGGCTCCGTAAGAGTCCAGCGGTTTTCGATGTGGGCGAGGCTGTAATCCGGGACCTGAAGTCCGTACGAGAAGGCGTCGGTTTGCATGCCGTCCGCCCGTGTGAGGAAGAGTGTGCCGCCGATCGCGTTTAGATCGAAGCCAGTGTAAAGCCCCGGTGCTGCCAATGGGGTCGCGCACCAGAGGACAAGACGCCCGTCCCGTGGGATGGAGGTTCCGAGGGGAATGGTGAACCTGAAGGGCAGCTCACCATCGTCACTGAATCCCCAACCCCCGAGATCCACCGGGTTGGCGGAACCGTTATGCACTTCGACGTAGGCGGGAAACCTGTCAGCGTGCCTTACTGAGGTATTGTTGATGGCAAGTATTTCGCTGATGGCCACATCGGGGCGCACGCGGGCGGTATCTCCTTCGCCCGGCGAGCCGTGAATCCGGGGACTTGCGCTCCAGGAGGTCGGGACGCTGGGATCCCCGTCGAGATCCCGGAGGACCAGCGAGTAGCCACCGCCGTCCGGTGAGGTGGGCCAGCCCGCGGAATCGTTGAAACGGACGGAGTGGATGTTTTTGCCGAATCCATCGACCAGAGTAATGCGTTCGCCTCCGTTGGAGAGGCTTCCGCCGAACCATCCGTGGACGAGTTGGCGCGGATAGCGCCTCGAAAATGATTCGGTGTCATCGTTGGATGCGAGGATGATCCTTGAGTGCGGGCGCAGGGTGAAGTCGCCCGGAAATTGATAGTTGATTCCCTGAAAGTAGAAGTGACCAAGGTTGAGGGTACGTGCCGAGGCATTGATGAGCTCGATGAACTCGTAGGCCCTTCCTCCGGGAGGGTTGTACATGATTTCGCTGATGCGGATGTCGGGGAAGTCCGGTTCCTGAAGGAAGTCGGACTCAACGAGGGCGCTCCAATCCTCGCCTGTTCGAGCCCGAGCCTTGATTGAGGTGGTGCCTTCGATGGTGAATGGGCCGGTATATTCAATCGCTGTCGGCGAGACGCTGCCGAGAGGGTGGTCCGCTGTAATTGAATACACCGTCGTCCGCGGATCACTTCCGTCCACTGTGTAGTAGATGGTGTCGCCGGTGGATGTGAGTGCAATCCGCTCCTCAGGAGGCAGGGTGCCGCCGGCCGGTCGCAGGATCGGCGCCTCTTCAGATCGGTAGAGGCCGAGAGCCTTCATGTGGCCGATGATCACGTCACGCCGGTTCGGGATCCAGTAGCTGCTGATGCGGGAGTCCATCCGGGGGATTACTCCCCGCATTTCCCTGCGCATGTTCCGGTAGTTCCCGCTGTGGATGTGGTCCTGGAGCGCGCCATCGTTGGACATATGCTTGTGGGCACGATCTGCCCAGCGGAGCTTGAATTCCGGGCTGCGATAGAGGGACTGGTACATTTGAGCGATCTGCGATCCTCCACCGAGCTCAGTGGCAAAGGTGTTGCCATTGACCGAGCGACCTAGATTGCCGAGAGAGTGCTCCGCGTCCCATACGTAAAACCGGAATTTTGACCGGCCATAGCGCTCTCTTGCTGCCCGCCAGTTGTTGTGCGGCCAGTCACCGGTTCCTGCGTAAACGTTGACCAGAAGGTAGTCGATGAAGTTGTCGATATCGAGTTCGCGGACCGACCTCCGATAGTTGCCGGTTGTTGATTGGTCACGGCTCACGACGGAGAGCATGCGGTTCCACGCGGAGGCGTCACCTTCACGGATTTCGCCAAATTGCGCGATCACGTCCCAGTCGTTTTCTCCGCCGTGCCAGGAACGCATGAAGTCGTCATCAATGCGTTCGGTCGCATTGTAGTAGCCCTTGTATTGTCCGTTTATAAAGAGATTCACGAATTTACCACGGGACCCGACTTGGCCGGTTGCCAGCTGCATGCGGCGGACGAGTTCATCGACGATAAAAGGGTTGGAGTGATCATTCATCCCCGCCCGGAGGATGATGCGATCGAAGGATTGAACTTCTGAGCCTTCGAAAAAGGGATAATGGAGCATGCTGGGGCCGTAATCTCCACGGAAATAGAGGCGGAAGGAATACTTGGAGGCGGGGAGTCCGCCATTGGGGTTGTAACGTCCGCGAATATGGTTTCCGCCCTGAACGCGGATTCCGCAGTTTTCCTGAAACCCGCTCTGGTCCCTCTTGATGTATTCCACCGAGACCGGGCGTTCCCAGGCGATGCCGCGCTGGGCACAGTTGCCGGGAGTCTGGATTCCGGTGGGCCCCCAGAGGTTGGAATTATCGGTGTTGATTGAAACGATTGGGAGCGAGCGAATGCTTGCTGGCTCGTTGTAAAAGTAACTGTGGGTCTCGACCTTGGAGGGCAGGTGGTTCGGGCGAAAGACAACTGCACGGATAATGGTGGTGGAGTTGATCGTGATCGGGGATTGGTAGGGTGTTCCATTTGTAATGGTGGGTTCGCTTCCGTCCGTGGTATAGCGAATAAGCGCGTCCCTTTCCGCGGAGGTGAGGTGGAGATTGAAGGGCTGGCTGTAAAATCCCCGGGAATTACTGAAATGCGGGGGGGAGGTCAGGCCCTGGATGTCACTTCGGCCGTTGAAGGCATTCGGAGTGGGGGTGTTGAAGTGCTTCCAGGAGTCTCCGTTCTGCTCCCGACCATAGGAGTGATCATTGCGCTGATCCGGATACCCGGGATACAGTTCGTCGGCTGCAAGACGAGGGAGCTCGGGCGCAAAAAGCCCGAGATATTCGCCTGAACCCGCGAGTTTGAAACTGGCGTGAAGCTCGCCACCATTCGTGGGGCTCCGGTTCTTTCCTGAGGCGAAGATCAGAAGGTAGTCGCCCGGATTCAGGGTGGTGGCGGGAAGGACATACTTGTCCGGCTTATCGGGATCGTCGCTGAGTGACCACCCCAGAAGATCGACCGCAACCTCATCCCGGTTGTGTAATTCGATCCAGTCCGATTGGGCCTGGTCCTCGTCCACCAGGCCGTCCCGGTTGGTGGCCATGAGCTCATTGATGACAATTCTCGGGGTCCGGGCCTGATGCGATACCATGTATGACCAGCTGCCACCGGCAAAAGCGTTCCCGGCCAGGTCGGAAATGCCGTGTTCGTTGGTCCAGGAGAGCGAGGCAAGCCCATCCTCCTGGGGTGCAAAACGGAAGAGGTAAGGTCCCGCTCCCTCACCGGCCACTGTCGCGGCGGGGTTGCCGTTACTTGTCAGGTCGGAGGCCTCCACCCCGACGACAAACTCAGAAAACGTGACAGACACCTCGGTGAGCTCACGCAAGCGACCATCGGCCACCGGAGAGCGATTGCTGACCACGGGAGGGGACTGATCCACAACCTGATAGTGACGAATCTCCCCGGGCGCGCTGCCGTCGAACAGGTCGGCGGGATTTCCGGCCTCGCGAATGCCGTGGTCTGGCGCCCAGGTCAAGGTGACCGCGCCCTGGGGTACTGATGCAAAGGAGAAGGTGAAGGTAGTTCCGGTGCCTGTCAGCTGGCCTGCGGATATGTCGTTGAGAATGAGATCGGACGCCTCGAGCCCGGTAACGGCTTCCGAGAATGTGATTGTGACGCTGGAAAGATCCGATACGGGTCCGGGTGCCGGGTCGATGGAGACGACGGTGGGGATAGCGCCGTAAAGGTGAGGGGGGAGGATGGCGAGCAGGAATGCCAGAATGCGCGTCATGGAATTTAAGGGGGGTTGCTCCGGGGGCGGCTTGGGCTTCCTGTATCCTGAGCATGGTGCGGGTGATGGGGCCAGCCGATAATCTCCCCTCCACATACCTCATCGTTGCCGGTAAACAGGTCTTCTTTTGTGGCTTTCAGATCAGGACCGGGCGACCGGTGACCGGAGTGTCCTCAGCATTCGCAGGGGGGCCGTCGAAATGGGTATTCATGAAGTCGTCCCACATTCCCCTTGTCTGCTTGGACAGGCGCTCCTGGATTTCTTCCTCACACTTCCCGCACAGGCAGAGGGGGTAGGGGTCGAAAACCATCTGACCGCCAAGGAGAAGTCCACCGATCGAGTAACTCTCCATCTGATTCCGTGGTGTCTGGCATGCGGCACATGTCTCCAGCCACGGACCGGGATCGTTGCCATGTGCGAGGAGCTCCGATCGTTCTTCAACGCGGATGCGCTCCCTGAAAAACCCTGCGAGCGCCTCCCGGGACTCCACTGAAAATTCCTGGGCCATGTTGGATCGGCAATCCTCGCAGATCGCATACTCAAAGATACACTCTCCCCGGTGGTAGCTCTTTGCCACGAGATAGGGGCGTTCCTGATCGTCCCGCAGGGGAAGTCCACACGAGATACAGGCCTGAAAGGGTTCGCCGGTCTCTGCCGAGTGAAAGTCGGGGTAAGAGTCAGACTCGGATGCCACCCCGTCACTTTCGCGAATAATTCGAGGTCCGCAACTATTTGCTGGGAGGCGGTTGCAAGATCTCCAAGGGTAGTTGGTTCAGCGCCCTCAACTCGCCAAGAGAGCAGTCTGTCTCCCACTGGTAAGACTCCTTGATAGCGCGGGTAACAACTTGTTTTGCACCGTCGACGGCTTCCGCCAGCATGAGTCCCCGAGCCAAGTGGGCCGTCAGGGCAGCAGATAAGGTGCAACCGGTTCCGTGGGCGGAGGCCAATCCAAGCTTCGGAGCGGTGAAGCTCGTGACTTCACCCTCCAGGCACAGCAGGTCAATAGCCTGGTCTCCTGTCCCGTGGCCACCCGTCAGCAATGCGGCTGTGTTCAGCTCACTTGCCAGAATACGGACCAGATCCGCCGGTTCTTGGCACCCGGAGCGCAGTCCAAGGAGCTTCTCTGCCTCGGGTTGGTTCGGGGTAAGGACAGTGGCCAGCGGGAGGAGGTGTTCCCGGTAGGCGGAAAGGATGTCGTCATTTCCGAACGTGGTACCGCTCGAAGAGCTGAGGACAGGATCAACGACAATGGGCAGGCCGCAGCCCTGCAGCATCTCGGCGACCGCGATGACGTTGGATGCTGGTCCAAGCAGGCCCGTCTTGATTGCTGTTACGGGATAGCAGTTGAGAAGACATCTGATTTGTTCCTGCACTTCGGCCGGAGAAACGGGATACACCCCGTGAACCCGCAGCGGGGTCTCCGCAACAACCGTGCTAACAGCTGTCAGCCCATGGACACCCAGCAGGGAAAAGACCTTGAGATCTGCCTGGATGCCTGCCCCTGAGCAGGAATCAGAGCCGGCGATCGTCATTGCTACAGGAGGAGCAGCCACAGCAGGAACATTAGGGTGCTCAGCGTCCCGTGCAAGCCAGGCGATCGTTGTCCTTGGCTTTCATCCCCGGAGGATTAGTCTAGGGGTCTTGGACGATTTTGAAGAGTTGGAAGGCCTGAGCGTTGTCGTTGACGACGTGATCTACATGCCAAGCCTTGATCACCCGGAGGACCGCCCTCACCCTTTTGTCTACTTCATCAAGATCAAGAATGATTCCGTGGAGCGGGTGTGTATCCAAGGGCGCAAGTGGGTGGTCCGCGAGGACCTGACAGACGAAGTCCTCGTGGTCGAGGGCGAGGGAGTAGTGGGGCAAAGGCCGAACCTCGGGCCGGGCGAGGAGTTTTCCTACAATAGCTATCATGTCGCGCGTGGAAGCGGACATGCCGAAGGAGCGTTTTTTGGATATACCGAAAAGGGTCGTCGGGTCTGCGTTCGGATACCCCGGTTCAAGTTGCAGCTGCCCGAATGGGCGTGACCTCCCTCTCAGTCACAAGATGACTCATGGGAATATCGTGCTCTTCGTGGGGGAGGGAATCCCGTATTTGAAGTGCGAAGCCTACTCCGATGCGGGGCGTGTCGGGCCTAAGGCCTGAGAGCATGGCGTCGTAGTATCCCTTTCCGCGACCAAGTCGCGTTCCGTCCGGGCTGAATGCGAGGCCAGGACAGATGCAGAGATCGATATCGGATAGATTGACAGGCTCATGAATCGCGGGGTCGGGCTCAAGAATCCCATATGAGCCGTTCTTCAGTTCGCTCGGGTCGGATACCCGGAAGAACTGCAACCTTGCACCTGCCACAAGCGGGAATGAAAACTGGAAGGAGGCATGGAGTGCCGCCGGCAGGAAGGACAGGTCCACCTCTGTAGCAAGCGCGGAATAGATACTGATGCGCTGACAGTCGCCCCGGGCGTTGATCCAGTGGGCAAGTCTGTTGCAGATATCCCGGCTGGAGCTGACCCTCTCGACCTCGGTCATTCCTTCGAGTTGCTCCCTGAGAAGACTCCGGATTTGAGCTTTGACGGCGGAAGCTGAGGGATTTGCCACTTGCGATGTTATTGGTTCAACCGGATCATACTGGCATTCCCAATGCTGAAGCAAGTCACCGCAATCCTTCTGCTTTCCGTCGTGAATCTCCCGGGACAGGGTGAAAACGGCAGCGATTCATTCGTATACAAGGCTCCGGTCGTGCAAAAACTGGTGTTCAGAGGCGATGTGATGCTTGCGCAGGAGCGTCACAGCTATGCGACGAATCTGGCGACCTACGCGGCTAACCATGTTGTGAGCAGGATGGCGAGCAAGGAGTCGCTCGAAAATGCGCGACGGATTCTCGCCCTTGCTCTCCATCTTGAGAGGCGTAACAAACAGGCCATGGTCGTAAACTTTCAGTTGCGCGAAGGCGTGCTTCCGGATGTCAAGAAAGGTGACTACAACCCAAGGACATTTGCCAGGCTCCTTCTCGCGCGGGCGAAGTTACTGCGCAAGGATGCCAGTGATGATGAGAGCGGTAAGTTGCTCGCGAGTTGTTTTATTGAGATGGCCGCTTATATAGATCCCCGGAATGAAGACGCCGTCTTTGAGTTTGAGAGTCAGCGGATAGACCATGGTGAAATCAACTGGGCCTTGCTTACCGAGTCGGCGAGGGATGCCCCAGTGTTGAATGCTGATCCGGGTGAGCCGCTTTCCGACGGACGGTAGGGCGGGGGGCTAATCAGTCTCCTCGTCCAGGAAGAGCTTGAGTGCTTCGCGCAGGTTTGCTCGGGCCCTGAAGAGCTGGCTTTTGACTGCGGAAATCGAGAGGCCGAGAATTTTCCCTATCTCATCGTAGGGCATGTGCTCGTACCGGCGTAGAACCACAGCCAGACGCTGTTTCTCAGGCAGTGCGGCAATAGCCCGGTCAACTGCTCCCTGCAATTCCGTGTGCAAAACCTGCGCGTCGGGACGTTGATCGGCCTGATCTGGAATCTGCTGGTGCCAGTCCTCCTCCTGCGCCTCAAGGGAATGCAACTTCTGCCGGGACTTTCTCCGGCTCTCATTGAAGACCAGGTTCCTTGTGATTGTGAAGAGGTAGGTGGTGAATTTCGCGGTCGGCCTGTATCGCGGGGCGCTTTTCCAGATTCGCAGGAATACCTGCTGGGCAATATCCTCTGCGCTGTCGTAGCTCCCAAGCATCTTGGCCACCGTTCCCACGACGGCGTGCTGATGTTTCTGGACCAACTCTTCGAAGGCATCGTGGTCGCCTTGGGAAACCTTGGCCATCAGCGCCACATCGACATCATTGTCGCTGTCTTGCTCCGGGTAAGGTTCGGTCATGAAGGAGAGTCCTCAGGTGGAGACCGGGATACGACAGGGGCCCTGGTTACACAACGGGGAAGTGCGGTAGTCGAAGTGTGCGAAGTTTTTTGTCTAAAGGATCTGATCCCTCGGCAGAATGCGGGGGAAACCGGTGCAGGATAGCCCTGCCGCCTGCATGTGAATAAACCGGGCTCCACGGTGAGTAGCGAGTCTATCAGCACTTCTCGAAGGCCCCGATGGCCGTGAAGGTCAAGGACAGGAGCTGAGGAAAAGATTCCCAGGGTGTTCGGGCGGCGGGAAGAAGGATAGAAGCCGAAAGGCGGAAGAGGAGTTGTAACAATTAGGTTGCCAACGAGTTGCAAAGACTAATGAGCAGCGCCCGCCGCTCTCGCAAGGTTTTCGATAATGACGAAAACGTATGGTCAGCTCGCCCGGAGGTATGGGCGTTGTGTCATCTCTGTTTTCTCGCTCCCGTCAGGGCCAGGGCCTGAGGAGCTTTTGCCTCCTGTGAGCAATCTGGGAGCAAGTTGGGTTGTGTGGGCTTGGAGAATGGCCGTAAGGGCTAGCCCTTGATCTCCAGGAGCATTTGGGCGTTGTTGGGGAATTTCTTTAGGAAAAAGAGAAGCCGTTCCATGGCTTCGAGGGGTCGGTGCCCGGACAGACCGCGTCTGATGAGATAGATCTTATGGAGGAGGTGTTCAGGTAGAAGTAGTTCCTCCCTGCGGGTGCCCGACTTGAAGATGTCCACTGCGGGGTAGACGAAATGTTCGGCGATTTTCCGGTCCAAAACTAGTTCCATGTTCCCCGTTCCCTTGAATTCCTGGAAGATGGCTTCATCGGCCTTGGCATTGGTCTGCACCAGCGCAGTTCCGACGATCGTCAGCGATCCCGCCTCTCGGGTGTTTCGTGCGGCAGCGAAGAGACGGCGTGGCATTTCCAGGGCTCCTGCTACCAAACCGCCGGATTGATAACCGCGGCCCTTGCCTCCCCGCATGCTGTTGTTGTAGGCGCGGGCAAGTCGCGTGATCGAATCCAGAAGAAGGAAGACGTCCTGCCCGGATTCGACAAGGCGCTTGGCGCGTTCGATACACAGCTCCGCCAGTCGGCAGTGGTTCTTGGCCGGCATGTCATTGGAGCTGGCATAAATTTCCGCCTCCGGTAACTGGCGCTTAAATTCAGTGACCTCCTCCGGGCGTTCATCAACCAGAAGAACCATCAGGTGAAGGTTTTCGGAATACCGTTCGCGAACGGCTTCAGCGAGGTGCTGGAGGATGGTAGTTTTCCCGGATCGTGGCGGGGACACGATCAGGCCGCGTTGACCCCTGCCTATTGGAGCAATCATGTCGATCACCCTTGTCGTGTAGCGATCGGGTTCGGTCTCGAAGGGGATGCGCTTGACCGGATTGGTGGCCTTGAGTTCCTCGAAGAAGGCGAGGTTGCGAGCTTTCTCTGGGTCCATGCCATTCACGGAGGTGACTTCAACGAGCTGCGGCCCGCGATGTCCCTCCCGTGCTACTCCATGGACCCACATTCCGAGGCGGAGGCCTTCCTTGCGAATGAGTTCAGGAGGAAGGAATACATCCTCGCGAGATTGCTCAAAATCCTTTTCAGGGCGCCGGAGAAAGCCAAAGCCCTTGGGGGCTATTTCGAGCATTCCATCAACTGAAGTGGGCGCGCCCGTGAGCACGACATCCCGCCTCTTTTCGCTCTCATCAATTTCGTGGTTACTGTCCCTGTTCCGGTCGTTCCCCCGGCGGCGGTTCTTTCCACGGACCCGTCCGCGGACTGGTCCCCGGCGCCTTCGGTTTTTCCCACCTCCTCCGCCATGGCCGTGATGCCCATTTTTGTCACGTTGTCGATGGCCTCCCTGTGATTGGGAGCCCGCAGAGTCAGAATTGGAATCAGAATTCATGGTCTGGGTAGGGTGGGGCTCAGGTGAGGATTACCACCGCCGTCCCTGGCGGAGATTGAGATTTCCTGTGAAAATCTGCTGAAGGTTTTGCCCTTTCTGGCGTCCACCCGGGCCTTGATGTGTTTCACTTTTGACCATTTGTTGTGTCCGGCCATGGAGAGCAAAGAGAGAGAATGTGTGCGGGTTGAAGCGCGCTGGGCACATGTCTGGCGGGCCAGCGTCCGGGATATTGCATTCGTTGCGAAACCCCTGGGCGACGAAGAAAGCGTGGGTGGCTCCGCACGATTCTCGACGGATGAAAGATCGTTCCGTCGAGTGATTCAGACGCTTTGATGATGCTGATTCGCCGCTTTTTGGCAACCACAAATTTCAGGGGAAACATCAGGCGGGACTGCGGAGTTGGTGTCTTTTTTGCGATTGCCCAGTGACCCGCCATTGACCGAGGGAGTCTCTGCCGCTAAACGGCAAGAACGATTTTCATGAAGGACCCCATCACAGTTTCGATCACCGGAGCCGCCGGACAGATTGGTTATGCTCTCCTCTTCAGAATTGCATCCGGTGCGCTCTTTGGACCGGACCAACCGGTTCATCTCAAGCTGATTGAGATTGAACCTGCAATGGGTGCATTGGAGGGAACCGCCATGGAGCTTGACGACTGCGCCTTTCCGCTCCTCGCCGGGATTACTCCCACGGCGGACCTGGACGAAGGTTTCAGGGGAGCGAACTGGGCACTCCTCGTAGGGTCGGTCCCGCGCAAGGCCGGAATGGAACGCGGGGATCTCCTGGGGATCAATGGTAAGATCTTCACCGGTCAGGGGGAAGCGATTGCGCGGAATGCGGCGGATGATATCCGAGTCCTGGTGGTTGGAAATCCTTGCAACACAAACTGCCTCATCGCCATGAACAATGCCGACGGGGTTCCTGCCGAGCGATTCTTCGCCATGATGCGTCTCGATGAAAACCGGGCAAAGAGTCAGCTTGCGGGGAAGGCAGGCGTTCATGCGAACGAGGTTTCAAACATGTGTATCTGGGGAAATCATTCTGCGACCCAGTATCCGGACTTCGTCCATGCGAGGATTGGGGGAGAGCCGGCCGGCAGTGCCATTGCTGACCGGGACTGGTTAGAGAGCGAGTTTATTACAACGGTGCAACAGCGCGGCGCCGCGATCATTCAGGCGCGGGGCGCGTCTTCCGCAGCCTCGGCGGCAAATGCGGCCATAGATTCGGTAAGGAGTCTTGTTTCACCCACCCCGGAGGGAGACTGGTTCAGTGTGGCCGTTCGCTCCGGTGGTCAGTACGGAATCGACGAGGGATTGATAGCCTCCATGCCCGTTCGCGCCGACGGGGAAGGCAACTGGTCAGTCGTCGAAGGACTGGATATTGACGAATTCTCTGCGAAGAAGATCGAGGCATCGGTTCAGGAATTACGGGAGGAGTGTGCTGCGGTTGGGGATCTCATCCCGTCCTGACTGTGAAGGGAACGTCTCTAGAGATTGCCGGACGCAACTTTGGCTCCCGTCTCCTTCTTGGAACCGGGAAGTTCGGTTCGCCGGACGTGATGCGGGAATCCCTAGAGGTTTCAGGAACGGAGGTCGTGACCGTTGCGTTGCGGCGTGCGCAGCTTGGCCAGGAGGTTGATCCCTTCGCGAACATCCTCGAATACATCAATGAGGATAAGTATCTCGTCCTCGCTAACACCAGTGGAGCCATGAATGCCGCGGAGGCGGTCAGGCTGGCCCGATTGGCAGCTGCAGCAGGCCTGCCGAAATGGATCAAGCTTGAGATCCACCCGGACCCCAATTATCTGCTCCCGGATCCGATTGAAACGTTGAAGGCTGCAGAGATTCTTGTGCAGGAAGGGTTCGCCGTCCTGCCTTATATCAATGCGGATCCCGTGCTTGCCAAACGGCTTGAGGAGGTTGGGGTCGCTACCGTGATGCCGCTTGGGGCCCCGATTGGTTCCAGCCGCGGGCTGGTAACCCGGGACCAGATTCAGATTATTGTCGAGCAAGCTGATGTCCCCGTTGTTGTGGATGCGGGGATCGGAGCCCCCAGTCACGCCGCGGAGGCGATGGAGCTCGGGGCCGATGCTGTTCTGGTGAATACGGCAATAGCGGCGGCTGGGAATCCGGTAGCTATGGCCAATGCCTTTCGGGGCGCGGTCTCAGCTGGTCGCGAGGCCTATGAGGCCGGCCTGGCACGGCGGACAGATCACGCTGAAGCAACAAGCCCGCTGACTTCCTTCCTTGAGGGATAGCCAGGAAGAAAATTACGGTCTATTCGGAACCTGCTCTCTCGAGAGCGCATCGTTTCAGGTTAGGGCGTTTTGTCGCAATAGCCGGCCTGTCTGTGCTGAAGTGTGGGGTTTTGTCCCAAAGACCAGTCTCGCCACTTGTCACAGAGCAAAGTCGTCCTATCCTGCCGGGGTGAACTGACATGACTCCGCTCTTCCGAAAATTTCTCGGAATGAACTGGGTGCTGATTCTCACCATGTATGGCCTGCTGGTCTTCGGGGTGTTCAGCATCGAAAGTGCGGCGCGGCACATTCCAGTGCCGGATCTTGCTGGGCATCCCGAGCTGTGGGGCGGGTGGTTTGCCGATCGCCAGAAGGTATGGATCGTGTTGGGAAGCCTGGTCTATTTTGCAGTGGCTCTTGTGGATTACCGCTGGCTCATGTGGCTGGGGGTTCCCATGTATCTTGCCGGAGTCGCGATGCTCCTGGTTCTCCTGAGCAGGGGTTCCGAGGTCCACCAGCTGACGATCGGTGGGTTGAGTTTCCAGCCTACCCAGCTTGTGATCGCGGCAGGGATCATCATGGTGGGTTCGGCTTTTCAGTACCTTCCGCGCATCCATCGGGTATTTGCACACCCGATGGTGAGGTTGGCAATTATCGCTGGGTTGTGCGGGGTTCCCTTCCTTCTCGTCATGAAGAATGGCGATATGGGTTCTGCGATCGTGTGGCTGCCGGTGGCTTTCGTCACCATGCTGGTGGGGGGCATACCCTTTCGTTACCTCCTTTTCATGGCGTTGATCACATGCGGGTTGATCCCCATCCTTTACTTTATTGTGCTCCCCGCTGTTTCAGAGCGGGGCTACGCCCGGATCAACAATTTCAAGGAGAATTTCCAGCGCGGCTACGTTACAAATACCGACAAGAATTATGCCGAATACCGGGTGACGATGGCGGTTGGTAAGGCCGGGTGGAGAGGCGCCGGGCACGGCAGCACCTCAAAGGATTCACTCCACCACCGTAAGGATATCCCGTGGAAGACCGCCCATAACGATTACATCTTCGCCGTGATTGCGGAGGAACAGGGTTTTCGCGGCAGCCTTCTTCTGATCGCGGGATTTGCACTTTTACTGATCCAGTGCCTCTTCGTTGCTTTTTACAGCCGGGATTTCGCTGGCCAGATTATCGCGGCAGGGGTAGTGGCGCTATTCTTCGCGCATATCTTTGAGAACATTGGCATGTGCGTGTCCCTCATGCCGATCACGGGGATTCCGCTCCCGCTCATCAGTTATTCCGGAACGTTTGTCGTAATCTGCATGTTCCTTCTGGGACTCGTGCAGAGTATCTGGGTGCATCGCTATCGGGGATGTGTCGAGGATTCCGCTTAGCGTGCATGACCGAGCCGAGGCGGAGCGATCCTTTTCGGGTGGGCAAACTGGCGGGAGTGGTGGATCACCGCGTGATGACGGGCGCACCAGACTGAATCCACGCAACGATGCCACCCCCAAGATTTGTGACATGGGGAAAGCCGGCCTCGAGCATGGCTCTCCCCGCATGGGCGCTACGTTGCCCAATTTTGCAGTAGACGAGGTAGTGGCGGTCCCGTGGAAGATCGGCAAGGTGCCTCTCGAATTCACTGAGCGGGGTCAGGCGACACCCTTCGATATGCGCCCAGTCGTGTTCATCCTTTTCCCGGACATCGAGGAGAATGCCATCAAAGCCCTCCTCGAGGATTCCGAGGGCGGTGGTTGTATCGATCTCCTGAAGCTCTGCGGGTATGGAACAGATTTCCCCGTAAGCGACCGGTTCGGTGATGGTTGGACATTCGCCGCAGAGGGCGCAGTCCGGGTCGGTTCGGAGGGTGATTTCACGCATGCGCCCCTCGGTGGCATCATAGTGGAGCATTCGCCCGGCCAGCGACGTGCCAACTTTGGCAATAAGCTTGATTGCCTCCATTGCCTGCAGACTCCCGATCACGCCGGGAAGGGCGCCAATGACACCCGCCTCCTCTCATGTGGGCACCGCGCCTGGAGGAGGAGGCTCCGGGAGGAGGCATCGGTAGCATGGTGATGATGCCCGTGGGTCGAAGACAGTCAGCTGTCCCTCGAACTGGTGTATTGCGCCGGCGACGAGGGGTTTGCCCTGCAGCCAGGCTGCATCAGCGACCAGGAAGCGGGTCGGGAAATTGTCGGACCCGTCAAGAATGACATCGTATCCTGCAACCAGATTCATGACGTTACGGGCATTGAGGCGTTGAGAATGCATCTCAATAATGATGTCCGAGTTAAGCTCAGTGAGTCGTGCACGGGCACTCTCCGTCTTGGAGGATCCTATTCCACCTTCATCATGCAATATCTGCCGCTGCAGATTGGAAAGGTCCACCACGTCATTGTCGATCAGCCCGAGACGTCCGATTCCGGAGGAGGCCAGATAGAGGGCGGCGGGGGACCCCAGACCGCCTGCCCCGATGCACAGGACAGAGCCGTTCTTGAGGGCCTCCTGCCCCCTCCGGCCGAAGGCGGACAGGGAAAAGTGGCGTTGATAGCGTGCCTCTTCGCGGTCGGAGAACATGTGGAGCGGGATTGGCAGGGGAGATGGTTGACCTTATTTCACTTCACCGCAAGCGTCAGGTAGCATATCCATCCGGCGACATGTCCGAAGTTCAATCCACCTTTCGCCTGCGGCCCGGGGAGACTCCTCCGGCTTTCGAGTTGCCCGAACCCAACGGCCAGTTGCACAGCCTCGACAGCCTCCGGGGGGAAAGGGGAACTCTCGTCTTCTTTGCGTGTAATCACTGCCCTTACGTTATCCACCTGGCCGGGGCGGTAGGGCGCCTTGCTGAGGGGATCGCGGCGGAGGGAGTCTCAACGGTGGCGATCATGCCCAATGATACAGAGAACTACCCGGACGATCATCCCGACAAGATGGGGTCTTTTGCAGCGGAGTCCGGCTGGGCGTTTCCTTACCTCTATGACGAAAGCCAGGAGGTAGCTAAGGCCTGGTCCGCAGCCTGTACCCCGGATTTCTTCCTGCTCAACGGGGAAGGGCGACTTTTCTACGCGGGTCAGTTTGACTCCTCCCGCCCCGGAAAGGAGGGCGAGGTAACCGGAGCGGACCTTCGGGGCGCGGTGGATGCGATGCTGGCAGGAGAGGATCCTCCCGGTCATCCTTATCCCAGCAGCGGCTGCAACATCAAATGGAAGCCCGGGAATGAGCCGCCCTACTTTGGTTGAATACGTCCGGAGGGGGCCAGAGCGGACTTGCCCCGCGGTGTCCCGTGGCCGAGACTGGCTCATGGAAGGGCGCAGACGGTGATGAACGATCTCATCAAGAAAACGGAGTCCGGAGAGGAACTAGGGGATCAGGAGGTCTTCACGGCAGTGGAGTTCCTCCTGGATGAAGATGCCGATGTTGGCAAGAAGGCGCAATTCCTCGAATCACTGGCTGAAAAGGGGGAGACGCCAGCAGAAATCACCCATTTTGTTACCGCTCTCCTCAGTCGTGCGGTGAATCCCGGGGTCAGTGAAATGGAGTTCGAAGGGCCTACGATCGATGTTTGTGGAACGGGAGGTGACAAGCTCAATCTCTTCAACGTCTCGACCACCGCGATGTTTGTCATTGCCGCTGGAGGGGCCGTGGTGCTCAAGCACGGCAATCGTGGAATTACCTCGAAGAGTGGAGGAGCCGATGTCCTTGAGGCACTCGGTATCCGAATCGACCTCCCTCCGGAGGGTTTCCGGCGCTGCATAGAGCAGGCCGGGGTAGGCTTCCTTTTTGCCCCGCTCTACCACCCGGCCTTCAAGGCGGTCATGCCTGTGCGGAAGCTCCTTGCCGAGAAAGGGACCCGGACTGTATTCAATCTCATCGGCCCTCTTCTCAATCCGGCCCGGCCGGCCTGTCAGCTGGTAGGGGTCTTTAACCCGGAACTCCCGCCTATTTATGCCGAAATCCTGGATCGCCTCGGTCGAAAATCCGTCTGGGCAGTCCATGGTTCGACCCGGGATGACCGGCCGGTTGACGAAGTAAGTTCAATGGGCCCCACTCGGATCTGCACATCTGGCTCGGTCAATGAACGGGATGAGGTGGAAATTCACCCCCGGGATTTCGGGATGAAAGAAGGTCCGGTAGAGGAGTTACAGGGAGGGGATGCGGCTGAAAACGCCGCGATTCTCACGAACATTCTCGAAGGAACGGAAACCGGGGCGAAGCTGGATTTGGTTCTTCTGAATGCGGCTGCAGGACTTGCCTGTGCAGGATTGACCGCTGATATCGGCAGCGGTGTGAAGATGGCACGCGAATTGATTGGATCAGGCGCCGCGCTAGAGCGACTCCGCCTTCTGCAGCAGGTCGCCCGCTAGGAAGTAATCCTGCGCGTTCCGGGAGTCAGACGATAGCGGAGGAGGCGCACTTCATCCCGTAGCGAGGGAATCCTCGGTATGGGCATCAAGAATTGCGTATCGCTCCCGGTGGAGGCCCGGGTCGCTCCGGAAGATGAGGCGGCCGGTATGGCTGCGCTCCAGCTCCATGAGGATGTGGGCATCCTCACTCTTAAAGCGGTTCAGGACGTCCGGGTTCACCACGACGACGATATCTCCCACTTCATCCCGGTGCTTGGAGATAACACTGTTCAGTGCCCGTTGGATTTCCACGCTCATCGTCATCGTGGTTTTCACCTTGCCGCGTCCCGCACAATAGGAACAGGGCTCAAGAATAGTTTCGCGAAGACTCTCGTTAAGGCGCTGGCGGGTCATTTCCATGAGGCCCACGGCAGAGATCTGAAGGACCTGAGTCTTGGCCCGGTCCCGATGGAGGCGCTCCTTCATGGCTCGATAGACCGCCTGCTGGTCCCGGCGATGACGCATGTCGATAAAGTCGACAACCACGAGCCCCCCGATGTTGCGCAGGCGAAGTTGCCGGGCTGTTTCGTAGGCAGCTTCAATGTTTGTCTCGAGGATCATCTTATCGACGTCCTTGGATCCTCGATTGCGTCCCGTGTTGACATCGATGGAAATAAGGGCCTCGGTCTCGTCAATTACGATATAGCCTCCACAGGGGAGCCAGACCTGTCGTAGGAACGCCTCATCGATCTGCTTCTGGACACCGAGTTGCTCGAAGAGCGGCTGCTGGGTCTGAATATGATGAATCCGACTCCTTGCCCGGCGGGAAATCTTGTCCGCGACTTTTTTGACTTCTTCCGTCGTCTCTGGATCATCGCACACTACTTGGTCGATTTCCTCGGTCAGGAAATCACGGGCAGTGCGTTCGATAAGCTTGGGCTCCTCAAAAATGCAGACGGGAGCAGGGTTGTTGTCGCGAATTTCCTCAACCTCCTCCCACTGCTCGAGAAGCATGGCAAGGTCCCGCACGAAGTGTCGTGCTCGTTTGCCTGTTGCCACCGTGCGCATGATGATTCCCATCCCTTCGGGAACCGCCATTCGCTGCATGATCCGACGGAGACGAGCGCGCTCCTGGGGGTCGTCGATCTTCCGTGATATGCCGAACTGGTCAGCTAATGGGGTGAGAACAAGGTAGCGGCCCGGCAGGGAAACGTTGGTGGTAACCCGTGGACCCTTGTTGCCGATGGGCCCCTTGGAAACCTGAATCACAATCTCGGACCCGGCGGGGTAGAGGCTCGGAATATCCTTGGACGTGATCTTTTTGGGGCGGGCCTTCTTTTTCTTTGCGCGGCCCTGCCGATGAATCTCCTCGAGGCTATTGTCCAAGGCAGCGGGGATCGCATCCCAGAAGTGGAGGAAGGCATTCTTTTCCATGCCGATATCCACAAACATCGCCTTGAGGCCCTGTTCGATGTTCTTGATACGGCCCTTGAAAATGCTTCCGACGATATTGACATCACCTTCGCGCTCAATTTCGTATTCCTCGAGAACTCCGTCCTCAAGCAGTGCCACTCGCCGTTCGAGCTTCTCAGAGTTTATTACCAGGGTGTTCCCTTCGCGTGCATCGATCTTTCCGATGCGCAGGGCCCGCTTGAGCTTCTTTAACATGGTCAAAATTCATTTGGGGTTAGCTTGAGCCGTGGAGGAAGTGCCTGGACCCAGGGTCCGGGGGCTTCTTCACCGGTTTGGAGAGGTTCCCGAGTCTGCGTCGGGAGTGATGGAGGGCAAGGGGATCGCGCGGGGCCGGACTCGGACCGGCGTTCCCGGAGTTTGCGCCTCCGCTGCTTCCTCGCCTGTTTCGCCCTCTTCGTCAATAGCGAGGGCCAGAAGATCGCCCTCCGGGAGCGAGATTTCCTCAATCGGGTCAAAGTTCCCCTGCGTTTCGCCCATTCGACGTAGGGGGAGTTTAAAGCCAGTTTCCGCAGCAAAAAGACCACGGAAAATGAGATTCACCAGAGGACCGGCGACTTTGCCCCCTGATTTGCCATTCTGCACGACAACCGCAACCGCATACTTTGGCTGCTCAAAGGGAGCGAATGCCACTGTCCAGGCGTTATGCGACTTTTTCCCGAAATCGGTCGTCTGGGCGGTTCCGGTCTTTGCGCCGATCTCCACATCGTTGGGTGACGCCCGCCGCGCCGTTCCACCAAGTTCATTAGCAGCTTTCCACATGCCCTCCCTGAGTTCTTCAAACTGTTGGGTGTTCATTCCCTCCGCGACAAGATCAACCTTCAACTCGGGAATATCGCTCACCAGCACACCTTCTGCCGGGTGAACGACTCGCTTCACAATGCGGGGACGGTAGTACTTACCCCCGTTGGCAATGGCGGCTGTGAGGGCGGCCAGCTGGAGCGGTGTGGCCTCACACTCGTCCTGTCCGATTGCGAGCATCGCCATTCGTGCAGGGGTCATCGATTCCCCCGGATGCAACTCCCGTCGCCACCACGCGCTTCCCGGAATGATTCCCCGGTCCTCGGCTGGAAGCTTCACCCCGGTTGCATGGCCCAAATTGAGCATGCGGAAGCTATCCGTCATCCTGCTTGTGCCTATCTCATTGGAAAGCTGCATGAAGTAGGGGTTGCAGGAACGCTGAATGGCACTCGTTAGTTCGAGTCCTCCGTGACCGGCAATCTTCCAGCAGCGAATCTTGAGCCTGCCGGTCCGACCATACCGCAGGTGGCCCACACATGTGTGGCGGAATCCTCCCATGTCATGCATGCACGCGGCCACCGCGGTGGGAAGCTTGAAAGTTGAACCGGGGGTGAAGCTGGATATCGCCCGGTTAATGAGGGGGTAGGCCTTGTTCGTCTTGTAGTCCTTCCATTTCGCGCTGTCGATACTCGGAATAAACTGATTCGGGTTGTAGTTCGGGACCGATGCCATTGCGATGATCTCCCCGGTATTGACCTCGATCACAACCGCAGCAGCCCGTCCGGCCTTGCGGAGGACGTTTTCAACGAGGCACTGCGCCCGTGCGTCGACGGTGAGAACGACCTGGCTTCCCTGATCCGGGGCGACCCGTTCATCGAGCACCTCTCCCAGAATGCGGCCCTTCTCATTTTTCCTGAGAACACGCCGTCCGGGGGACCCCTGAAGGTATTCGTCCATGGTAGCTTCAATGCCCGTGGATCCGTTGGCATCTCCGAGATAGTGGTCATAGACCTCCTTCGCGTCGGAGGGGATGTCTCCTTTTTCCCACTGTTTGAGGTAGCCGAGAATATGGCAGGCCAGGGTCCCGTAGGGATACTCGCGTCTCGGACGGACGGTGACATAGACGCCGGCCATCTCGAGATTATGTTCGGCGAGCCGGGCAAATTGTCCGTAGGTAAGGTCAACAGGGAAGGTGAAAGGGATCAGGCCCCCATGCGTAACATAGTGCTTCTGGAGTGCTTCGGAGCTGTAGCGGACCTCGATGCCGTGGTCGCGGAGACGGGGCACAATGGCCTCCTTGACGATCTTCACGATCTCGCGGCTTCGCTCTGCGGTTGGAACGGCCATCCCGACCTGCCGCCGTCCGGGACGTTCATTTTCCGCGTGTTGACGCTCCCACTCCTGATGAATCTCGTCGAGGTTCAGTACCAGTTCATAATTCCGGACGTTTTTGGCGAGAAGCTCGCCGTTACGATCGACGATTGTCCCCCTGACACCAGGGTCCCGAATGGAAATTGTGGTCTCTCCGGGAATAAGCTTCCGATAATACTCGGTATTCTTGATCTGGTAGTCAAAGAGTCGCGTAAGAAGCGTTCCCGCACCGATCAGAATAATTGCGGTGAGCAGGTAAAGCCTTAGTCGGTAGCGCGGTTCCATGGGAGGGAAGGGGGTTAATCAATGGTATTCCGTCCATCGGACCTCAAGCCCTGGTAGCTGATTGTGTGATGAAAGAGGCCGGCGAGGCTGAAGAGAGCCCAGAAGACCAGAGGGCAGAAGACCATGGTCAGAAGAGAGGTTATGCTGATCTTGAGAAAGAGGGCACTTCCCAGGGCGAGGTCGCCCCGGACGAATGTTATGAAGAGATATTCCGCAAACAGGTAGAGAAACACTGCGACGCCGGACAGCATCGCGGAGACATGCCACTTGCCCTCCCGGAAGAGGGGTTGAATCCCCTGCATGATGAACCCCATCAGAGCGTAGAGAATGATTGAGTAACCGAATTTCACATCGCCGGTCGTGTCGGTGTATACCTCGGGGTTTCCGTCCAGTCCTTCCGGGGGGGGGACGATGACATGCTGGGCGTCCCAGAGAAAACCCGCTATAAAGGCAAGAAGGAGCATGGGACCGGCATTGATTGTGACTGCAGCACAGAGAAACACGAGCGGCACGATAAGGACACGGGCACCATACAGTGTTTCCAGGGCAGGGGAATACTGCTGGAAAATGCAGGCCGTAATGACCATGCAGACAAGGCTTACATGATACCAGAGCACGATCAGCCTTCCTTGTCTTCACCCTTGTGGGCGATAACGAAAACCACTCCGAGATCATGGAAATTCACGGCGGGTTGCACGAAGGCCACGCCTTCAACCGGCCCAGGAGTGTAATCCTTGACGGTGCCCACCACGAGGTTGGCGGGAAAGAGCCCCCCTTTGCCGGTGGTGATTACTTTCATGCCTGGCAGAATGGCAGCTTCCCGGGAAAGGTGCTGGAGGATCAGCTTAGGCTCTTCGCCATAATGGCCCCTCATCCCGTGCAGGATACCAACCTCTGGCGTGCCCGCCACCTGCACGGAAACCTGGCAACGTTCGTCCGTGAGCAGGATCACGCTGCAGGTATGCTGAGAACTGATGTCCACCTTGCCTGCCAATCCGCCGGGAGCGATGATTGGGACACCGGGACCAACCCCGGACGTCTGCCCGCGGTCGATAATTGCGGTTTGCCACCACGTTGCCGGCTGCCTCTTGATCACACGGGCGGCAATGACGTTGAGGCTCTGCATTTCCTTGAACTCGAGGGCACGACGCAGTTCATTGTTTTCCTGCTCGAGTTCGCGCAGACGCCCTTCAATGGAGCGCAGCTTGATGTATTCGATCTCCATGGCAGCCAACTGATTCTCCAGGTCCTTGGAGTTCTCGACCTCCTCGAGGAAGGACTCTGCCCTGGATCCCACCGCGGATCCTCCTCGCAGGAAGGGAGAGATGGAGCCGTAGTAGGCCTTCTGGACCTGGCGCACGGTGTTTTCGCTCAAGGTCAACACCCAGACGAGCCCGGTGAGAAAGAGTAGGAGAGCAAAAAGATTGATAGGTTTCATGGCAGGGAGGCACCACGAGAGAAGTGCCCTCTAGCACGGTGCTCAAAGTTCCGAGCTCGTCAACTTACGCAGGAAGGAAATCTCAGTCAGAACCCTCCCGGTTCCTTCCGCTACGGCGCTGAGGGGGTCCTCGGCAATGTGGACTGGCAGCCCTGTCTCCTCGCGAAGCAGTTTGTCGAGTCCGCGAAGGAGGGCACCTCCACCCGCCAGGACAAGGCCGCGGTCGACGAGATCGGCTGCCAGCTCGGGGGGGCACCGTTCGAGGGTCGTCCGAACCGCATCCACGATCGTATCCAGGGGGTCGCCCATTGCCTCGCGAATTTCCTGCGAGCTGACGGTTATCGTCTTCGGAAGCCCGGACACGAGGTCACGCCCCTTCACGTCCATGCTGGTCTCCTTCGGGAGCGCTGCCGCTGAGCCGATCCGAATCTTGATATCTTCCGCGGTGCGTTCGCCAACCATGAGGCTGTAAGCACGTTTCATGTAGTGAATGATGGACTGGTCAAGTTCGTCACCCGCGGTTCGCACGCTCCGCGAATAAACTATGCCGGAGAGGGAAATCAGGGCCACCTCAGTCGTGCCACCGCCGATATCGACGATCATGTTTCCAGAGGCCTCCTGGACGGGCAGGCCCACACCGATCGCGGCCGCCATCGGCTCTTCGATCAGAAAGACTTCCCGGGCTCCCGCCTGTTCGGCTGATTCCTTGACCGCCCGCCGTTCGACCTCGGTGATCCCTGACGGGATTGCGACCACGACCCGGGGGTGGGAGCGACGCTTGTTGCTCACCTTCCGGATGAAGTGACGAAGCATCGCCTCGGTCACTTCAAAGTCTGCGATGACCCCGTCCTTCAGGGGACGAATAGCCACAATATTGCCTGGCGTACGACCGAGCATGCGCTTGGCATCATCTCCTACCGCCACCACCTCGTTGGTTCCGGCCTTCACGGCGACGACGGAGGGTTCCCGCAGGACAATCCCGTGATCCTTGATGTTAACCAGGGTATTGGCGGTCCCCAGATCGATTCCGAGGTCTTGTGAGAGGATTCCGAAAAGTTTCGCGAACATGCGGAGCGGCGATAATATGGAAAGCTGAAATGTTTTTAGCGGTGTGATGGCCCGGTGCAAGCCTTCCGTCGACTGTTTATGCTAAAACCGGAAGAAGCCATCCGTGCAGCGGATCGCAAAGGCGGGAGAGGCTGCTTATTTGGGTGCAGGGATCCAACGAATCGCGAACAATCTTGAAGCCGTGGCACCAACTTTGAAAAGGCCGCAAGCCGCTAAACGACGAACGTAAAAATGCCCGGTTAGCGCTTGCTCTCAACGCTCTACAGCAAGCGCCTCATGCCGGGGTCGGCGCGCTTTTTGCCTTGTGGCGGCGCAGAAACTCCTTGGCGGCTGCGTCATAAGATTCGCTCCCGGTGCCCCGCGGATCCCACTCAAAAATTGTCTGACCATGACTGGGTGCCTCGCCGAGTCGGACGGTGCGAGGGATCACGCTACGGTAGAGCCACTCGGGAAAGTAATTCTTCACTTCCTGCACAACCTTGCGGGACAGGTTAGTGCGCCCATCATACATGGTCATGAGAATACCTTCTATTTTGACCCTCGGGTTAACGCCGGAATCGCGGATCTGGTCCACGACGTGCAGGATTTTCGAGAGTCCTTCGAGTCCGAACCACTCGCATTGGAGTGGGACGAGAACTTCGTCCGCGGCTGAGAGCGCAGAGGTCATCAGGACTCCAAGGGAAGGAGGCGTGTCGAGGATGCAGAAATCGAATTTCCTTCTCTTTTTTGCGCCCCGGAGGATGCCCTGCAAGATGAGCAGGTGGTCATCCATACGGGCTAACTCGATTTCAACGCCAGCGAGATTCATTTCAGCTGGAACAACCCACAAATTTTCCCTGGGGGTCTCCTGAATCTTGGATTCGAGGGGATTCTGGCCCAGCAGCACGCTGTAAATACTGCCGTCCTCGGCGCTTTCTGGATCGACTCCCAAGCCGCTGGTCGCATTGGCCTGAGGGTCGAGGTCGATGAGCAGAATGCGCTGACCTCGTCGAGCGAGCGCGGTAGAAAGATTCACTGCGGTGGTGGTTTTACCGACGCCGCCTTTTTGATTGGCAATCGCAACGACCTTCATGACGAGTGTAATTTTTCAGTCGCGTTCGGATAGTGAACGACTGAAGGGAGACTCAGGCAGGCTGGTGGAAATTGCGATTCCGAAAAGTAAAAAGGGTTCACGAAGTTTGGGGACGGGTTTGCGTTCCTGCAGGAGGAGCGCATCCGTTTTCCGGGAATGGTCGGGACCTTGCGAAAGGTTGCTGAGATTGAGGGGCGATCAGAGCTGCATCCATACCGCTCACAGCCTGGGGTTTCGCGCTGCCGCCCAGCACAAGCCGCGTACACACACCTCGATAACTTCACACAATGTATGTAATGCGGACTTCAGCCAAGGGTCGCTGTAGCCCCTTGCGCCCTTTTCCTGGGAATCAATTTTTCGCTGGATCGCCCTCTTCCTGCTCTTTGGCACCTGCCCCGGGTTTCTCACCCTTCTCTGCAGGTGCCGGAACTCCGGCTTCGGGCACGCGTGCCTTCCAGATGACCTCTCCAGCGAGGTTGATCACGGCCTTGTCATACTGGGTTTCAAGGGCGACGTGAGCATAACCGCCCTGAAAAGGTTCGGCCTTGGCGAATTTATCCGGAATCAGGAGCTCACCAGTACGGGAAATATAGCCATATTGGTGGGTCTTCAGGTTGCGGACTGGCGCAAGACCGTCAAAGAATCCTCGATCTACATAGAGGTCGTCGGGAACCTCGGCGATGAATTCGCCGGTCGAACGCCGGAGGATGCCGTAGCGGCTTTTCCCAGCGACCCGACGCGTGCGCCGCGCGACAATGGCATCGCTCTCGGAATTCTCGTAGCGGCGCTCAATTTGCCACTCGCCTTTCTCCTCCATCAGCCATTGCCCCTCGAGGTCCATGAGTCGTCCATCGACGACCGCGGCCCCGTTGATAAATTTGCCGACCCGGCGGAATGGGCCGGCTGCGATTTCCTCGCCCTCCGTGTCAATGATGCGCCATTGGCTGGCACGCTCGTCGATCGCTACCCCGGCGCGTCCTTCCGAAAAATCCTGGACTTCGAGGTCTTCATAGGCGTGCAGGAGATTTCCGCGGTAATCGATCAGGGTCCAGGTGCCTCCCTTTCCGTCATCGGGGCGATCACCCGCTTCCAGGTTGACCCAGGCGCGTTCACTGTTGAACGGCCTGCCATCTGCATATTTGGAACGGATAAAAGGCTGCCCGTCCTTTCGGAGATACTGGATATAGGCAGCGTCCCGGGTTCCGTACCGTCCAATGAAAATTGGTGCATCGGTCGCCCCGGGCTCCAGTCCGGGAGGGCCGGCCCTCGAGACCCCGAAAGAGGCCATGCCCTTCGCGTCAAGAATGCCCAGGTTGGGGCCTTCGACAACAGCGTATTGCCACAGTCCGCTAGCGTATCCTTCGAAGTGAATCTTTCTGATTGCACGTCGAAACGCCCGCTGGCCCGTGGCGGTGATAAAGTAGCTTTCGTCCCGCTGGAGTCTCTCATTCCAGTCCTTCACTGCGATGAGGGCTTTTTCAGGCAGTTCGATGGGAGTGAGCTTGGATGCCGGGTGCCCGGAAATGTAGGCTTGGTCGGCCTTGCTCAAGCGGGTCAGGTCGACGGTCACCATTTTTCCGGCTTCCATCCGGAGGTTGACCTTGTCCTGGCCGGCCAAGCCCAGGAATTCGGCAGTAATCTTTCGTCCCTTGACGTCTGTGAATTCCCGCAACTCTGCCTGCAGGGCGACCGTGCCAGCAAGGATGGCGAACACGCAGCGGATCATGGGCGAAGCAGTGCGAGGTTTCATGGCCTGATAGGAATAGAACCCGCGGGGTGTGGCAAGTCTATCTCCCACTCATTGGTGGAACAAAGCGAGGAGCCTCTCGGTGGGGCAGCTAGAGGTTTTCGGGCTCCTGCAGCTGTTCGGCGATACGATTGAGGAGCATGCCGGCGCCTCCTCCGTCCACCACCCGGTGGTCAAAGGTGAGAACGAGATCCGCCTCGGTGACAGGGAGGAATCCTTCCTCCTCTGCGTTCCAGACCGGTTTCTTGACACCGGCACCGATTCCCAGAATCAGGGTCTCACTCGGTAGAGGAATAGGGGTTCCCCAGACCAGTCCAAAGGTGCCGAAATTGGTTACGGTAGCAATCCCACCACCGATGTTATCCTCGGGGAGACGACGCTCCCGCGCCCTTCTTACCAGATCAAGGTATTCCTCCATCAACTGAGGCACCGTACGGGTGTCAACCTTCCTGAGGACCGGGACGAGAACTCCGTCTTCGACTTGAACGGCCACCCCGATGTCAAAGGCTCGTGGATGCACGATGTGTTCGCCGATCAGGTAGCCGGCGGAAGCGGGTTCCTCGGCCAGGGCTTTTGCGAAAGCCCGCAGGATAAAAATTGTAAGGGGAGGTTTGGGGGCGAGGCTCTTTCGGTAGGCCAGAAGATTGTCCAGTGCGACCGGCCGCCCGACGGAGGCGAGTGGGCGGCTCCAGCTCCTGCGCATGGAATCCGCGACGGAGAGCCGCATGGGCGAGGCCTGGCTGCTGGGCCAGGTGTCGATATACTCGAGGAACTGTTCGAGATCCTCCACGGTGACCCGTCCTCCCGAGCCGCTTCCCACGATCGCGGAAATGTCCGCAGCTCGTAGCCCCAGCTCGTCCATGCGTGCCTTCATGCGGGGCGAAAGGTAATGAGCCCCCTTCATGCCGGCGGGCACGGCAAAACCCCGGATGCTCGGTTCGATCTTTCGAGGCTCGCGTCCCCCGCCCTCTGGCGTTGCAAAGTGTGCCTGCGCCTCCTCGGCCTGGGAAGGTGGAGCATCGCTCGCGGATGGCTCCGCTCCCCTGCCCTGCACTCCGGTCCGAGCGGCCTCTTCCTCAGTGACATCGAGGAGCCCCAGGGTCGTTCCCACCGGGTAACTAACCCCCTCTTCCACGAGAAGTTCACGCACTTTTCCTCCACAGAGGGTGGTGACATCCATGGTCGCTTTATTGGTTTCGACCTCGATGACCTCCTGGTCAGCGACGACTTCGTCACCCACCTTGATATTGAGACGGATGATGGTGGCCTCCGCGATCGATTCGCCGAGCTGGGGCATCAGGATGGGGACTTCCGGCATGATCTCTCGATGATTAGGCTACAGTCTGAGCAAGTCGCGTATGGCCGCCGAAATGGATTCCAGGGTCGGACGATGGGATTGCCAGAGATTTGGGTGATAGGGAACGGGCGTATCCCGCGAGTTCAGGCGTTGAGGGGGGGCGTCCAGAAGGTGAAACCCGTCGCTGGTCACGCGGGAGACAACTTCGGCGGTCACTCCGCCCCACGGAAAGGCTTCACCGACGGCGAGCAGGCGTCCCGTTCGCGCCACGGAGGCAATCACCGTATCCGTGTCGAGGGGCTTCACACTACGCAGGTCGACCACTTCGATTTCCCAGCCTTCCTCCGCCAGGGCGTCAGACGCCCGCAAGGCCTCGTGAACCATCGCACTGTAGGTCACTACGGTCGCGTGTTTGCCCGGACGCACGATTCGAGCCCGGCCGATGGGCAGGTGCTCCCCCTGTTGCTCCAGGTCATCAGCTTTTAACCAGCGGTAGAGGAACTTGTGCTCGCAGTAGAGGACGGGATCATCGAGCGCCACGGCGTCTAGGAGCATGGAATACGCGTCGGCCACGGTGGCCGGGGTGACGATGACGAGGCCGGGGTAGTAGGCGTAAATGCTCTCCATCATCTGGCTGTGGAACGGGCCGGAGCCCGGCGTGCCACCGGAAGGAAGCCGCACCGTGATAGGTGCCGGGACACCCGTACGGTAGAAGTGAGTGCCGGCCTGGTTGACAATCTGGTTAAATCCCACCGAGGAGAAGTCCGCGAACTGCATTTCCACAATGGGGCGCATACCTTCTATCGCTGCACCGACCGCCAGGCCGATCATGGCATCCTCGCTGATCGGCGCGTCGACAACCCGATTCGGAAACAGTTCGTGTAGCCCATGGGTGGCCTTGAAGGCGCCTCCGAAGGCCCCAACGTCCTGGCCGTAGATGAAGACCCTCTCGTCCTTGGCAAGGAGATCGTGCTGGGCCTCGCGAATTGCGTCAATATAGGTGACTTCTCCCATCAGTCTTCCGGATTGAGGTCAGGGGAGGCATAGACTTTCCAGTCCTCCTCGTAGGGGTCCGGTCCGGGTTCCTGCTGAGCGGTCGCAACGGCGGCCTGAACCTCCTCGGCCGCTTCCTCTTTCCACTGGATGAGTTCAGCCTCGGTGATGTAGCTGCCCGCAAGGAGTTGCTGCTCGGCAACCTCGAGGCAGTCTCTGCCCAGAGCAGACTTCCTCAGTTCTTCCGGGACGTAGAAGGCGTCATCATGTTCGCCGTGCCCGCTGAGCCTGAGCAGGTTTGCGACAACAAGCTGAGGACCCTGTCCCTCCCGGGCGCTCTTTACTGCCTTGGAAACCACTTCCAGTGAGGCAAGCAGGTCCGTGCCGTCCACTTCGTGTCCCGTCACGCCATACCCGATAGCCTTGTCAACGAGGGAGGCACAGGCGAACTGACGCTCGGTTGGAGTCGAGTAGGCAAATTGGTTGTTGGACAGGAGAACGACCATCGGCAGGTTCTCGACCGCCGCCAGATTCATTCCCTCATGAAAGGCTCCGGTGGAGGTTGCCCCATCACCGATGCTTGCGGCTCCCACCACTCCATCCAGTCGACCCTGCAGGCGCCGGGCAAACAGCATGCCGGCTACGACCGACACCATGGCGCCCAGGTGACTGATCATGGCGGGTAGTCCCTCGCATGGATGGCCACGGTGAATATTGCCATCGCGACCCCGGGAGGGCCCCCGCGCCGAACCGAGGTAGGACCGGGTTGCATCCAGCATTGGCTCGCCGAAGGCGGTGCGCCCCCCCTGGTCCCGGATCAGTGCGGCGAACACATCATGATCCCAGGTCAGGCACGACCCCAGGGAAGCGCTGACAGCCTCCTGCCCCGGCCCGATGTAAACGCCGCCCACGATTTTCCCCGCCTTGTAGAGACTGGCCAGCTTGGACTCGAGGGTCCGGGCTGTGACCATGGCTCGGAAAGTTCGACGAACGTGATCCTCCCAGGTCTCCGAAGCGGCAGCGACCATGGGTTCCCTTTCGACCTGCGGCACGCGGGCACTCTAAGGGCGGGGAGCTCTGGTTCGCAATGTGTTTTCCCGGCAACGCGGCGGGCTGGCAGATTCGCGTTGCATAGGGCCGTGAGAGGGCCTTAAAACCGCAGGAGAATTCCGGATGCAAAAGCCCACTCTGCTCGTTCTCGCCGCTGGTATGGGGAGCCGCTATGGCGGACTCAAGCAACTCGATCCGATGGGTCCAAATGGCGAAACAATCCTCGATTATTCCTTGCATGATGCGATTCGGAGCGGATTCGGCAAAGTGGTCTTCGTCATCCGGGAAGAGTTCGCGGACGCTTTCAGGGAGCGGATCGGCGTACAGATCGAGGATCGGGTCGAGGTGGCCTATGCCTTCCAGCGCCTCGACGATCTGCCGCCGGGGTTTCGGGTCCCCGAGAAGCGGAGCAAACCCTGGGGCACGGCCCATGCTGTTTATGCCGCCCGCCACGTCGTGAGTGAGCCTTGCGCTGTCATCAACGCGGATGACTTTTATGGTCGGGATGCCTACCAGAAAGCGGCCTCCTTTCTAAGTAGCAAGGGAGAGGCCTCCGGCTCCTACTGCCTGGTCGGCTATTATCTGGAAAACACCTTGTCGGATCATGGTGGAGTGAATCGGGGTGTGGCGACCCATCGCGACGGATACCTCGAGCACGTCGAGGAAGTCGTTGACATCAGACCCCGGGAGGGAGGTCAAATCACGGGCACGGCTCCCGACGGGGCGTCCCTAGCTCTTGGAGGAACTACCCTCGTTTCGATGAATTTCTGGGGATTTACCCCGGACTTCTTCAGGAAGCTTGAGGCCATCTTTCATGAATTCCTCGAGGACGGCGGAGATCTTGCTACCCGGGAATGCTACATCCCAAGTGTGATTGACACTCTGCTGAAGGCCAACCTGGCCGAATGCAAGGTCATTGCCTCAGAGGGTTCCTGGTTCGGGGTCACCTATCCCGAAGATAAACCAGCGGTCATGCAGAAGGTGACCTCTCTCGTCGCGGCCGGGGATTATCCTACCCCCCTTTCCTGACAGAGCGGCCTGGGACCACCCCGTGAAAAACCCCGGGCATCCGGCCCGGGGCTTGGAAACGCAGTGCCGGTCTCCAGCCGTTTACTACATGCTCAGGAAGCTAGGAGTGGTGCTGGCGTTGGAGCCCGTCCGAGAGTGGGCATCCGCCTGCACCCCGTTGAAGACTCCGCGTTCTGCTGGTGATCCCAGGGAGGAAATCTCATAAACTACGAGCTCCCTGCCCTTGCCTGCGTCGATGGTCTTCCGGGCGATCCGGGTGCCCAGCAGTTGCTCCATGACCTGCACTTCCATGCGCTGGGCGCTTGGATAGTGATCATAAATGACAGTCATGGGATGATGATACTCCTCGATGCGCAGGCCGTCCTGCGCGTCATAGGTGCATTTGCTGAAGCATCCCTCTGCATCCCGCAGGGCCGCCAGCTTGGTCGCTTTCTCCGCGGGCGCAGTGATTCCCTTCATCTGTTCACTCCATCGCTGACGAAGATCCTCGAAGTAATGGAAAAGCATTTTCTCGGGTGCAGACTCCCCATAGAGCTGCTTGACCCCCTGCAGCAGTGCAAGCGTCAGGCTGGGTCCTGCATGGGGAAAGAGGGCTTCGCAGGCCTCGGTAAGACGGTAGAGTTTTTCCGGGCGCCCGACCTGAGTCCGAGGAACCCGCCAAGTCTTGAGATACCCTTTTTTCTCGAGGTTGACGCAATGTTGCTTGACCCCCATGTAGCTCATTTTGAGCTCCTTCGCCAACTCGGAGACCGCCATTCCGTCCGAGCGTTTCAGGGTTTCAATGATTTCGGCGTATGTGGGGCGCGCAATATCACGCAGTGCTTGTGAAAACATGTGTTAAGAGTCTAACCTCCGTTAGTTAAGTCCTCTTAACTGTAAAGTTTTCCGCTTTTATGTCAACCGGCTTTTGACAAGGCTCTCTTCTCCCCTAGATTCGCGTTCGCTCATGGCCTCCTTTGACTACGACGCGGAAGTGGCGTTTAGCGCTGCCGCACCGGGATACTGGGCCACGCGTGATGTCTCTCCGGAGGACTGGAAGGATTACCGCTGGCAGCTCAAGAACCGCGTCCAAAGCCTGGCGCGCATCGAGGAAGATCTCACCCTCAGCGAGGAGGAGCGTTCGGGAATTCTTCTTACCGGTACTAAGCTGGCATCCGCGGTCACGCCTCATTACTTCAACCTCGTAGAGGCCGATAATCACGCCTGTCCCATCCGACGACAGATCATTCCCCGGCTCGAGGAGACCTTCGAGGATGCCCGGGAGATGTCTGATCCCTGCGGGGAGGATGAACACATGCCGGTCCCGGGCCTGGTCCATCGCTACCCGGATCGCGTCCTATTCCTGGTTACCGACCGGTGTGCCTCCTATTGTCGCTACTGTACACGCTCGCGGGTAGTTTCGGGAGTAGGCGAGCAGCATCTTGAAACCCAGTGGGAAGCCGCCTTTGCTTACCTTGAGAACACCCCGCAGGTGCGTGACGTTCTCCTGTCCGGGGGAGATCCCCTCCTGCTTTCCGATGGCAGGCTCGACCGCATCCTCTCTCGCCTGCGAAGCATCAAGCACATCCAGTTCGTGAGGATTGGCAGCCGGATTCCGATCTTTCTACCGCAAAGGATTACACCAAGTTTGTGCGCAATCCTGCGGAAGTATCACCCTCTCTTCATTTCGATTCATGCCAACCACCCACGGGAGTTGACCACAGAGGTGCGGGATGCGCTCGGGCAACTTGCCGATGCCGGCATCCCGTTGGGCAACCAATCCGTCCTTCTCAAGGGAGTCAACGACAGCGTAGACGTTCAACGCGCCCTGCTGCACAAGCTTCTCCTCTGCCGGGTGAAACCCTACTACCTCTACCAATGCGACCTCATCAAGGGGTCGGCCCATCTGCGTACTCCGATCCGGACCGGCTTGGAGATTATTGAAGGGTTGCGCGGCCATACGACCGGATATGCGATTCCCCAGTTAGTCATCGATGCTCCGGGTGGAGGGGGTAAAATTCCGATTAATCCCAATTATGTCGTGTCCAGTGACGAGCGGCAAACCCTGCTGCGAAACTACGAAGGGAAGGAATTCCTTTATCCTGAGGCACAGGAGCTTGAACGGTTGATGCTCTGAGGTTGCGGGCCGCCCGAGTTGATCCTATCCCCGAAAGCCTCGTGGGCTTTTGCACAAGGTAGGGATTGTCCGGAACCAGGTGGTTCACAGCCGGGACCAGGATGGCGCAGAGGACACTTCCTGATTCTACGAAGCGCTTGATCCGCTCGTTGCGCTCCGCACAAGCCGGTGATGAGGATGAACGAGCAGGTGAGTCGTCCGGTCAGCCTGCCGCTGCTGGCGATCCGGGCTGCGAGCCCGTGTCCCGGGCCTGTGTTATCGAAGGCCGAGCCAGGTTACATATCCTGCATAGATCACAAGGAGGATCGCCCCCTCAGCCCGTGACAGCCGGCGCCGGGACCAGAGGAATGGAAGAATGATCAAGGTCAGGGCAACCATGACAAGCAGATCCGCATCCTGCAGTTCCGGGCTGCGCGTTAGCGGGGCGATGGAAGCAGTCAGTCCCACCACGCAAAGAATATTGAAGATGCAGGATCCGATCGCGTTTCCGATGATGAGATCACCCTGCTTCTTGAGGGAGGCCACTACCGAAGTTGCCAGTTCCGGGAGTGATGTCCCGAAGGCGACGATGGTCAGTGCGATTGTTGCCTCTGAAATTCCGAATTGCCGAGCGATGTTGCTTCCGCCGAATACCAGACGATCGGCTCCGTAAACGAGCGCTGCCATTCCGAGCGCAATGAGAAGGAGGTCAAAGAGCAGTCGCTTGCGGCTCGCTTCCCGGGCCGTTTCCACGACGTCCTTCTCCAGCCCTTCGATGGTCGAACCGAATGACTCTCCCCGTGCCTGCCGCAGGCTCACCACGGTATAGAGGATCACCCCGGCGAAGAGGACCCCCCCTTCCCAGTTCGCGATTGCTCCATCGTGCAGGAACCATACAAAGACGAGCGAGATCACGAGAAGAATGGGGACTTCTTTCCTGATGATCTGGAGGTGAACGACGATGGGGCTGATCAATGCCCCGGCCCCTAGGATAAGCGCTATATTGCAGATGTTGGAGCCCACGACATTACCGAGGGCCATGTCGCCCTTCGGAGGGTCCTGAAGATTGGCCTGCAGGCTGACGAGGAGCTCCGGGGCGCTCGTCCCGAAAGCCACTACCGTCAGGCCCACTACAAGGGGACTGATGCCGAGTTTCAGGGAAATCTCCTTCGCTCCGTCTACCAGCCACTCTGCTCCGAAGTAAAGGAGCCCCAGGCCCAGCAGGAGCCAGAGGAAATCGATGAGCACGTCCACGCGCCCAGACCGTGCCCCAACCCTCGTGAAACTCTACTACAAAATCCCTCTCGAATTCCATTTCCCTCCCCGCCTAGACACGTTACTTCCCCGCCATGTCACAGCATCGCATCGCGGTTCTTCCCGGCGACGGGATCGGTCCTGAAGTCATGGTCGAGGCCCTTAAGGTCCTCGACGCCGTAGCAGCCAGCTTCGGTCTCGAGGTGAGCACCGGGGAGTTTCTGGTCGGAGGCGCAGCCCTTGATGATACCAGTAACGAAACCCCCCTGCCCTCCAGCACGCTCCAGGGATGCGAAGCCGCAGATGCCATCCTCTTTGGATCCGTGGGAGGGCCAAAGTGGGAGGATTTGCCCCCTGAGATTCAGCCTGAGCGGGGAGCTCTCCTGCCTTTGCGGAAACACTTCGGACTCTTTGCGAATCTCCGCCCGGGGGTTTGCCATCCTTCTCTTATTGAGGCTTCTCCCGTCAAAAACAGTCTCATCCCGAATGGATTCGATGTCCTCTGTGTGCGTGAGCTGACCGGAGGGATCTACTTCGGATCCCCCAAGGAGCGACGAAAAGAAGACGGCGAAGAGGTTGCCATTGACACCATGGTCTACCGGCGCAGCGAGATCGAACGTATTGCCCACGTCGCTTTCCAGGCTGCACGGAAGCGTAGCGGGCGCCTCTGTTCGGTAGACAAGGCGAATGTCCTGCAGAATTCCCGCCTCTGGCGTGAAACGGTCGTGGAGATCGCAGCTGATTACCCGGACGTCGAACTCAGCCACCTCTATGTCGACAACGCGGCCATGCAGCTCATAAGGTATGCTCCCGAGTATGACGTGATCGTTACAGGGAATCTCTTTGGAGATATCCTCTCGGACGAAATGGCCATGATCTCCGGATCACTGGGAATGCTTCCGAGCGCGAGCCTCGGTGAGCCGGATTCCGAGGGACGAAATTTTGGCCTTTATGAACCCAGTGGCGGTTCAGCCCCTGACATTGCAGGAAAGGGCCTCGCCAACCCGATCGCACAGATCCTTTCACTCGCAATGCTGCTGCGTTACTCCCTCGGGTGCAATGAGGCGGCCAACGCAATTGATGGTGCGGTCGAGCAGACTATTGCGGATGGCTACCGGACCGCCGATATCTTCAGTGGTGCCGACGGTGAGCAGCAGGTGAATACGAGCGAGATGGGCTCTGCAATCACGGCGCGGCTTTGAAGGCGAGTGGAGAATACAGGTTCCGCAGAAAAGGCGGGGGATCCGTCTCCTCCTGACTCGCGATTCCCTTGCCTCGGACGCCTTGATATCTGAAACACTTCGAGGAGCCTCATGATTCGCTGGTTTGCCCGGAACGACGTCGCCGCCAACTTCCTGCTGGTTGCGGTTCTCTTTCTTGGTCTGCGGGCGGCCTTCACGGAGATTCCCCTCGAGGTTCGCCCCAGCTTTGAGTTCCGCGAAGTCGAGGTGCGCATGAGTTACCGGGGCGGGACTCCCGAGGACGTCGAGCGCACTATTGTACTCCCGATTGAGCAGGCGCTCGAAGGGCTGCCCGGGGTCAAGGAGGTCCGCTCCGAGGTAAACTCCGGGAACGCTGAAATTGAGATCGAACCCGAACGCGAGGCCGACATCGACAAGATGCTCGAGGAAGTCCAGCGGAGAGTGGACCAGATCAGCACCTTTCCGGACGAAAGCGAACGCCCACGCATCCGGATCCCGAATACGGATACTTGGTGGGAAGTTTGCACCGTCATGGTCCACGGAGACCTGAGCGAGAGCGACCTCCTCCGCATCGGCCACCAGGTCAGGGACGACCTCCTTAACCTCCCCGGCATTTCGCAGGTATCCCTGACTGGCAACCGGGACCGCGAGGTTGGGATCGAGATCAATCCGGAGGCCCTGCGCGGCTACGGCCTGTCCATTGAGGAAATCAGCAATGCAATTAAACGTTCCTCTATCGACCTGCCCGCAGGCGCCATTGAAACAACCGGAGGGCGCATGTTGCTTCGAACCCGCAGCCAGGCCTACAGCGGAGATGATTTTCGTGACATTATCCTGCGAGCGAAGGACGGTGCCCAGCTCAAGCTCGGGGAGGTCGCGAAGGTCGACGACGGGTTCGTCGAGGATCGCAGCCTGATTCGCTACAACCGTGAACGCGCCATGCGCATCGAGGTGCAGCGTTCCGGCAAGGAGAGTGCGATAGGGATTTCCGATTCCGTGCGCGAATACATTGCCGCCTCCGGCTCCCGGTATCCAGAGGGCGTCAAGTTCGCGATCTGGGACGATGAATCGGTCTCCATGCGTGGGAGACTGTCTATTCTCGCTTCCTCACTCGCCCTCGGGGCTGTTCTCGTCTTTCTCATCCTGGGCCTCTTTCTCCGGCCCATGCTGGCGTTCTTCGTTACGATCGGAATTCCAATGAGCTTTGCGGGAGGGCTCATGATGATGCCGATGGATCTCCCCTTCCTTCCCTGGGGTCCGATGACACTCAACTTGATGAGCGTCTTCGGCTTTATCATCGTTGTGGGTATAGTGGTCGATGATGCCATCGTGACCGGTGAGAACATCTACTCGAAACTTCGTCAGGGTATAGAGCCCCTTGAAGCCGCTGTAGAAGGAACAAAGGAGGTTGCAACACCGGTGACCTTCGGAGTGCTAACTACCATCGTAGCCTTTACGCCACTGATGTTCTTTGACGGATGGGTGGGCAATTTTGCGCGTCAGATTCCCCCGGTGGTGGCAGGAGTCCTGATCTTCTCCCTGATTGAATCCAAGCTCATCCTGCCCTCTCATCTCAAGCACTTGAGGGTTCGCCGAACCAGTCTCGGCCCCTTTGCCAGGTTTCAGAGGAAGATCGCAGGCGGTCTGGAGCGTTTCGTCGAAAAGGGTTACAAGCCCTTGCTCCGTCTTGCGGCCGAGCACCGGTACGTGACCTTGGCTCTCTTCGTCGGACTGTTGCTAGCCGCTGTCGGCTACCGGGCGGGAGGGCATATCGAACAGCGGACCTTCCCGAAAGTTGATCGGTACCAGATATACTGCGGTCTTCGCATGCCGGCCGACACCCCCTTTGAGAAGACTGATGCGGTGATCGATCGAATTACGAAGGCCTCGGAACAATTGGCTGGTGAGTTCGTTGACCCCGGGACGGGAAAGTCACTGGTGACGGCGATCCTGAGCGGAAGCGGCGCGACCTACCGGAGCAGATCCCGTGAGAACGAGGGCATGGTGAGCCTGGAGATTCTTCCTCCCAGCCTCCGCAGCGAACCCGGCCCGGGCAACGACGTGCTGGAGAAGCGGCTCCGGGAAATTGTCGGGGATCTTCCCGAAGCAGACCGCTTCAGGGTGTATAGCCAGGAGGGACGGTGGGATCGGCAGCAGGGTGTCGAACTTGAATTGCGCGGTCCCGATTCGGAGCAGAAGACTGCCATTGCGGTTGAAATCGAGACGCTTCTCGAGGGATACGAGGGAATTCACCGGGCAGAGAGCGACAAGGACCGGCGGCGGGACGAGCTGGAAATCACCCTCAAGCCCCGCGCCCGGGAACTGAAGCTGACAGAGGTCCAGCTTGCTCGGCAGGTCCGGGCCGCCTTCTTCGGTGATGAAGCCCAGCGGATCCAGAGAGACCGGGAAGAGATTCGGGTAATGATACGCCTTCCGCAGTCGCTGCGCGAAAATCTCCACACCCTCTACGATCTCCAGATCCGAACAGTCGATAACGTGACTATACCATTTGAGCATGTCGCGGATGCAAGGGTGGTCAAGGCTCCCACGCGGATTGAACGCAAGAATGGCTCACGGGTTCTTGAGATCGGAGCCTATCCGGAGGACAAGACAACGGACCTTATGGCGATCGCCCGGCAGGCCCGTCCCGAGATCGACAGGATTGTGGCGAAGGCGGGCGGGACCCTGAGCTGGGCTTTTGTGGGTACAATCGAGGAAGAGGAGCAAACCAACCAGCAGATGAAGTGGAACTGGTGCTTTGTCATCATCGTGCTCTACGCCTTGCTTGCCATTCCCTTCCGTGGACTGCTCCAACCGGTATTCGTGCTGGCCGCCATCCCGTTCGGCCTGATCGGAGCCCTCGTGGGACACGTGATCATGGGGATACCCCTCACTCATTTTTCGTGGTTTGGGATGATGGCTCTCGCAGGTGTGGTCGTAAATGATTCCCTTGTCATGGTGGATTTTGCGAATCGTAAGAAACGGGCCGGACGGGATGTCCGTCAGGCGATCCTTGAATCTGGAGCAGCACGGTTTCGTCCCATTGTCCTCACCTCGCTCACAACCTTCGTAGGTCTGCTGCCTCTTATTCTGGACACATCAATTCAAGCCCAGTTCCTGATTCCCATGGCGGTGTCCCTCGGTTTTGGCATTCTGTTCTCAACTGCGGTCACTCTGTTCCTGATCCCCTGCTTCTATCTTGCCTTCGAGGATGGCAAGCGGATCTCAGGCCGGGCCGGTCGCCTGATTGCCAGATGTTGGAACTGGTACCTTGGGCGGTAGTCCACACGGGCAAACCGGTGAGCGTTGCGCCTGCAACGTGCCGCCTTTGGAGGGAGACAGGTCCTCCTCCCCGCGCACCCCGGGGAGCACCATGGCATTCGATCTGTCGTGGGCCGATCGATGCTCCCACCGCCCTGACTATCGTCCGCCAGCGTCTAGTTGATGATCATCTGCCGCCTGATTGATTAATAAAACTAAAATATCTACTAGCCAAAAATAATTCGGGTAGGTATTGTCCTCCTGTCCCCTCGCCCTCTTGGAATCACCCCCGGGAACGTTATGGCTGCAGGAACTAAACACACCCAACACCTCAGGATCAAGGAGGCGCAACTGGATCTGAGTGGAGATCCGTATGCCGCGTCACGGAACGAAGATTTCGAAGGCAAACTCCGGGAAGCTCAGCAGCAACTTGAATTGTTGCAGCGTCAACGCGAGCACTTGGAGCAGCAGAAATGTGAAATGGATGACCTCAATAATCGGAAAGAGGAGTTCATCAGTAGCCAGATTGAAATTTCGGAGCGTCTATCCACCTCGGTCACGTCCATCGATCGTGAGCTCTTCGAGTTACGTCAGGAACTTGAAGATCTGGAACAGGCTCGCCAGTCCTTTGCGGCCCATCTCGCAAGGATTGAAAAGCTCGAGCCAGAGGGATGGCCGCGGGAATCTCTCCATGTGGAACTGGACCGTGCACATGGCATGCTGGAACAGGCAGAGGAAGAGTTCGAAAGTGCGTGCGCCCACTTTGCAGGAGGACGGACCCGGGGGGTCTTTGGCAACCCGAATGCAAACGGAAAACCTCGAGGCGGGAACGGGTTTTCGGCCAACATCCGTGCCGGATTTGCCTACAACCTGCCAATCCTCATTCTGGGCACGGCTGCCCTTGTTGTTTTACTCCTTAAGTAAATGGGATTCTTCAGCAAAAGAGATAAGCGCTCCGGTGCATTAAGTTCCCGCGAGGCGAAGCTGCTCTCGCGAATCAGTGAGCTCGAGGAATTTATAGAGGGTGCGCCCGATCGTATCAGGAAGGAGATGGAGGAGAAGATCACAACCATGCCCCCGCCGGACGACCTTGAAGACCGCCGGCGCGAGCACAAGTTTTACTCCCAGTTGAGTCGAGGCGAAATCAGGAACGAGCACCGATATCAGACGCGGAGCGCTTTTCTGTTTGTCCTCCTTGTCACTGCAATCCTGGCGCTCTCCGCGTGGATCTGCTCCGTTCTTCAGGCTGTCTAGTGAAAGACGGGTTGGCGGTCGAAGCTGTTGCTTGAAACTTGACACGCGGGGCAGGAAACGCCCCCATCCGGGCGTGAGCGAAAGCCAATCAGAAGCCGGCCCCGAAATTGACGTGGCCTACGTGGCTGGTCTTGCCCGGCTGGAACTTACCGAACAGGAGGCTGCACGGTTTCAGCAGCAACTCGGCAATATTGTGGCCTTTGTGGACACCCTCTCCTCGCTGAATGTCGAGGGGGTCGAGCCTACGGCCCACCCCGCGCCGCTTATGGATTGCTTTCGGGAGGATCAACCGGCCGCCGGTCTCCAGCGTGATCACGTGCTCCGAAATATGCCGGACTCCGCACTGGATCAGGTGCGCGTGCCCAAGGTGGTTGACTCCTGAACCAGTATCATCCCGTGAACCTCGCAACCCTCAGTATCGCGGAGCTCAGGAGGATGCTCCTCGCCGGGCAGACAACTTCCCGCGAGATCATCGAATCGGTCGCGACGTCAATTTCGACCAAAAATGAAGAGCTTGGTGGCTATCTCAGTTCCGATCTTGAACGGGCCTTGATCGAAGCGGAGGCGGCGGACCTAGCCGGCCCGCTGGGAGGGATTCCGATAGCTCTCAAGGACAACATCAACGCCCTTGATCATCCCTGTACCTGCGCCTCGCATTTCCTGGAGAACGGCTACCTCTCCCCATACGACGCAACGGTTTCAACCCGGCTCAAGAAGGCGGGTGCCATTCTTTACGGGCGGACAAATCTAGATGAGTTCGCGATGGGTTCTTCCACTGAAAACTCCGCTTTTAGACAGACCCGAAATCCTCATGATCCTGAACGCATCCCGGGCGGATCTTCTGGAGGGTCAGCTGCCGTTGTTGCGGCGGACATGGCGGTTGCGGCCCTCGGATCGGACACCGGAGGTTCCATACGCCAGCCCGCCAGTCATTGTGGGGTTGTCGGATTGAAGCCGTCCTACGGGCGGGTATCCAGGTATGGGCTTGTGGCTTTCGCATCTTCCCTTGACCAGATCGGTCCCCTCACCAAGACGGTGGAGGATGCGGCCCTGCTTCTGCAGGTGATCGCCGGCGGTGATGACCTGGATTCCACCTGCATTGATGCGGCGGTTCCGGCCTATGTCGCGAACATGTCCGATGGAGTGGAAGGCATGAGGTTGGGTGTCCCGAGAGAGTTTTTCGCTGATGAAGGCCTGGATCCTGCCGTCCGCACACAGGTTGAGCAGGCCCTTGCACAGCTTGAGTCGGCCGGAGCTGAACTGGTCGAGATTGGTCTCCCATCGACTTCGTTTGCGGTGGCCACCTACTATGTCCTCGCACCTGCAGAGGCTTCCTCCAACCTGGGCCGCTATGATGGCGTTCGCTACGGGCAGCGGGTCGATGAGGGCAGTGGCGTAATCGAAATGTATCGGCGGAGCAGGGCTCAAGGTTTCGGCCCGGAGGTGAAGCGACGAATTATTCTCGGGACGTATGTTCTGAGTTCCGGGTATAGTGGAAAATATTATCTCAAGGCTCAGAAAGCCCGCACCCTCATCCAGCGGGACTACCAGGAGGCCTTCCGGACGGTGGATGCGATTGTGGGACCGGTGTCTCCTGCGCCGGCTCGTCGCATTGGAAAGTTTGCGGATGACCCTCTTCAGGACTACCTGGCCGATGTCTACACGATCAGCGCGAATCTTGCGGGTATCTGCGGGATGAGTGTTCCCTGCGGTTACGTTGAACGGGGCTCCAGCCAGTTGCCGGTGGGCCTTCAAATCCTTGGTCCGCACCTTGGAGAGCATACCATCCTGCGGGTGGGCCGGGCCTGGGAAATGATTCGTGATGGCGAATAAGCCCGGGAACGCACTGTTCCCCTGTCATTATTGCGGACCGCCATCGACATCAAGGGAAAGCGCCTTGATGGAGGCCATCAATTGATCCGCAATCCGCTGGTAGGATTCCCGGGACTTTGACCTGAGGTCTTCGGGATCAAAGTCCACCGGATCACCAATTACCACGCGGATGGGATGTGGATTGTGTTTTCCTCCCTTCGGCCACGACTCATAGGCCCCGAAGATACGAACCGGCTGTACCGGCACACCGCTCTTGGCGACAAGCATTCCGATGCCGGCCTTGGCTTCCCCGAGCTGCCCGTTCTCGCTTCTTGTGCCCTCAGGAAACATGAGAACGCGTTTGCCGCTTTTCAACTTCCTGAGGATCCCCTTCATACTTTGGATATCCGCATGTTCCCGGTCGATGGGAAAGGCATTTACACGAGGAAAGAACCAACTGGCAAACCCCTTGAAAAGGGTCTTGCGGGCAAGAAACCATATTTCTGTATCGTAGGCGCAGGCCACTGCCGGGGGATCGAGGAAGCTCGCATGGTTTGCAGCGATGATCGCGCCCCCTTCCTGAAGGCGCTTGCTGCGATTGTGGACCTCTATTGCGCCTGAGTAGGCTGTAAAGAACGCCCGGGCGAGTTGTATGATCAGCCAGTAGAAGGTCTTCATGGTTGGTGAACTCAGGATGAGCGGTCGAACCAACCCCGGTCTCCGAGAACCGTAATCACGGCCTCCACGACCTGTTCAATGTTCAAGTCGGAACTGTCGATCACGGCAGCCCCTTCCGCCACAACCAGGGGAGAAGCCTTGCGTTCACTGTCTTGCCGGTCACGGGCATCAACCTCGTCAACCTGGCCTTCGGCTGCCCGGCGTTGTCGTCGAACCTCCTGCGAAGCCTCGATGTAGATCTTGTACGGGGTGGTCGGAAACACCACCGATCCGATATCCCTACCCTCCATGACGAGATCGCCCTGTGCGAGGAGCCCGCGCTGGACCGACACCAGCAGTTTACGCACTTCCGGGACTGCGGCTACTCTGGAAACGGCCGCATTGACTTCATCGGATCTCAGGGCGTCTCCCGGGTGTCTCCCCCCAACCTGAATCCTGGTGCATCCGTTCTCTACGGCGCAGCCCAGGTCAAGGGTCTCCGCGAGTGCGGCCACCAATGCCTGATCCTCCGGCGCAACGCCTGCATCCAGCACAGCGAGTGTGACGGCCCGGTACATCTCACCCGAATTGACCATGATAAGCCCAAGCCTCGCAGCCAGTTCCCTGGCCACGGTGCTTTTCCCTGAGGCGGCTGGCCCATCAATCGCAATGGCGCTGTAATGAGAGGGTTCGCTGGACATACGGCTCCTTTAGCTACCAGCGCGGATTCCGTGCAGATCTCCTTCAAAACCGGGGTAGGATGTTGCGATGCACGCGGTGTTGTTGATGACGGTCTCTCCCTCTGCGAAGAGTCCCGCTACTGCAAAAGCCATTGCGATTCTGTGATCACCGAAACAATCCAGATGCGCGCCACGCAGCTTCCTGCCTCCTGATACCGCCAAGCCATCATCGTATTCGATGACATCCGCACCCATCGCTTTCAGGTTCTCAACTACTGCTGAAATACGGTCGCTTTCCTTAACCCGCAATTCGGAGGCATTGCGTATCACCATCTGGCCCTGTGCGAGCGCCCCTGCGACAGCGAGTATCGGAATTTCGTCGATGAGATTGGGGACTTCCTCTTCGAGAACTTCGGTACCCCACAGGTCGGCTCCCAGCACTTCCAGGTTCCCGGCCGGTTCATCCTCGTCGTCGGGAGTGCATACGACGTCCTTTACCCGCGCTCCCATGCGGAGGAGTACATTCAGAAGCGCCGTGCGGGAAGGATTCAATCCCACATCGCGCACGAGTAGATGGGAGCCCGCCCTGGCAGCGGCAGCCACTATCCAGAACGCGGCGCTGGAAATATCACCCGGGACAACGAGGTCCGTGGCCTCTGGGACCTGCTGCCCGTAAATCGTTATTTCATTGCCCGCCTGTACGGTTCGAACCCGGAACTTAGCCAGCATGCGCTCTGTATGATCCCTGGTCTGTGCCGGTTGAATTACTGTTGTCTTGCCGGGGGTGAACAATCCCGCAAGAAGAACGGCGCTTTTCACCTGCGCGCTCGCTACAGGCATGTCATAGGAAATGGGTTGCAGGCTGCCGCCCTGGAATAGCAGCGGGGCACACCCTTCGTTCTGGCCCATGCCATCTATTCGCGCTCCCATTTTTTCGAGTGGACGCATGATCCGCCCCATGGGGCGGGAGGAAAGAGACTCATCCCCCGTCAGCGTGCTCGCGAATTCCTGGGCGGCCAGCACGCCGGAGAGAAGCCGCATGCCGGTGCCCGAATTACCACAATCAATCGGGCCAACCGGAGCCGTGAGCTTCATGCCCTGACCGTGGACGACGATCTCGACCGGTCCAGAGTCGTTACTCTCTATATAATCACACCTTACCCCTAGTTTCTCCATTGCACGGAGGGTGTGAAGACAGTCTTCGCTGGGGAGATAATTCCGGATACGACAGGCTCCGTTGGACAAGCCCGCAATGATTGCCGCTCGATGAGAGATACTCTTGTCGCCTGGCACTGCCAGCTCAGTTGAAATTGACCCTAGTGGTCTGACTTTGAGGGTGTTGTTCGCTCCAGTCATGGTTTTTGATCGAGGAGGCGCCGCCGAATCTGGCCCTTTGTGAGCAACCCAAGGATATCGTCCGCTCCACCCTGCCGAAGGTAATCGGCCAGCTCAGTGAGGGTGTTGCCACACTCCCGCAAGGGCGCCTCAATCTGTTCCCGGTTTTCCATCAGGATTTCCGTCCACATTGACGGATCTCCACCCCCGACCCTGCTTGTGTCACGCAACCCTTGGCCGGCATAGTCACCGTCGCCGGGGTTCTTCAGAGCCACCAGCGCACACACCGCGGAAAGAACATGAGGAACATGACTGATCCGGGCGACCAGACGATCATGGTCGGGCGCAGTCATCATCGCGGTTCGCGCGCCCAGACTCTCCCAGAAGTTCCTGAGGGACCGAAGCTCGATTTCGGAGCGTTCCTGCTCATTGGTCAGGATGCATGGAGCGTCCTCGAAGAGATCTGGATTCGCTGCTGCAAAACCTGTTTGCTCCGAACCCGCCATCGGATGGCTTCCGATAAAGGCATGCCCCTGTTCTGCCATCAATTCGCCTAAGGTAGCGTGAGGGTGGCCTTTTACGCTGCCAACATCCGTTACACACACCCCGGCCCGAAGGCCGGCATCCAGAGCGTCCCTGCCGAGACCCTCCATCGCACCAACCGGTATGGCAAAAATGACTAGATCCGCATTGGCAACGGCCCGGTTCAGGTCGCTGGTGACATTCGGGAAACCACCTGATCGGATAGCGGTTACCCGTTCCTCGTTACGCCCCCAGAGGATTACCGAACTCTCGGGACGGCGCTTGGCCACAGCCAAGGCGACCGAACCACCGAGTAACCCGGATCCCAGAACTGTGATGCGTTGATAATCACTCACGGGAAGGCTCAGCAAACCAAGGTCACGGAAAACTGACAAGGCCCACGCTGGAGAACTGGACTCCCCAGAGCTCCCGCACAGCCTTCTTCAAGGAACGCGAAACTTGTGATCCGTATTCGGGTCGTTGGGGTCGCGGACAAGGGTTCCAGGCGGGATGCCGCGGACATCCACCGGACGATTTGTAAAGGGATTGAAGACAAAACCCTCCTTGCCCGGCATTGGCACAGCAACCCGGTAATCCCGTTTTTGGGGTAGCGTGTCAGGGTTTTCGCCGCCCTGCCCCCCTGGGGTGTTCGTGTTTTCCTCCTGATCACGTGCTTCATCCCGGGCATTCCGAATGTCCTCCTGGTCTTCATCGGTGAGCGTGCTTCCGTCCCCCGGGTAGGGAGAATTCCCCGGCAAGGGGGCATAAGGATTGGGCGGATAGGGAGTCAGGCAGGAACTCAGGAGTCCACATGCGAGACCCTGGACGAGGATGAGAAGATGAATTTTCATGACCAGATACGGAGATGTCTCGAAGAGCGGGAAAAACCGCACTTCGAGATGGGCTCATCATGCTCGAGCTTTCTGCGGAGTCAAGCCGAGCTGGGAGAATCTAACAGGGTCAAAACAACCCGCTCCGGCGTAAATCTTTGATTTTCCGCATGCAAAGTGTCGAAATGCCGTGCCGTAAAAGAGGAGTTTCTTGCCCTGCAGAAGCACATCGAGTTCTTGATCCGCTCATTGCATGGGGACTATGGAAGTCTTGGCCTCCGCGCATACAAATTTCAATTCGCGTATAATCTGCCGTCTCGGGCCTATTGCGGGAGCCCCTCAGCCGCCCCCCGCAGTGTATCGGACTGGAGGAAAATCCCCCGCTCCAGCCGAGGCCTTCAACTACAAGGCTCCCCTGTCCTGTTTTCCTCCCGGAGAATGTGAGTGGGGTTTTTCTCACCTCTGGAACGACTCGCGAAGTGCGTGGCAGGCATCATTTGGCAGATCTGGCCTTATACCCAACGGCTGTCCGATCCGGCTTCGAGAGGCTGGCCCTGCACCCTTTTACCACTCGCCGGAGGAGGGTCTTCTGCATCTAGGGGCCACCCTGCTCTGCGCCATGGGACGTGCTCAGGAGCCCCCCCTGTTCTGGCATCATGATGGATTCCTGCCTCTTGGGTCACTTGTTGACTGGGTGGATTTCGATGTCGGGTAAAGCGGTTGCAGTCTCCGCGCGTCCTCTGCATGCTCCGCGCCAGTGAAAGCGTCTCTGAATGTCCGAAGTTCCCATTGAAACCGTTGGTATCGTCCGGGAGACCCTCCCCGGGGAGGTCTTTCGCGTCGAATTGCCGAATGGAAAGCTTGTCTATGGACACTTGCCTCGCCGGCTCGCAGAGCTGGCCGAGAATCTCGGTCCCGGACAGCGCGTGAACCTCGAGATGACACCTTTCGATTTTGACAAGGCCCGGATAGCGGGGCCGGAGAAGGAAGGGAGCCCGGATGAGTAGTGGGCGGCCATATATTCTCGGCACGGCCGGCCATATTGACCATGGGAAATCGTCTCTGGTAAGGGCCCTGACCGGGACGGACCCGGATCGGTTGCCGGAGGAACAACGCCGAGGCGTCACCATCGAATTGGGGTTCGCGCACCTCTCCCTGACCGATTCTTCCTCGGATACCGTCTACGAACTGGGCATTGTGGATGTGCCCGGACACTCGGATTTTGTGAACAACATGGTGGCAGGCGTGGGGGGGATGGACGTGGCTCTTTTCGTGGTAGCTGCCGACGACGGCTGGATGCCCCAGTCTGAAGAGCACCTCCATATCCTGAGTTTCCTTGGGATAGAACGGTGCGTGATCGCCCTGACGAAGTCGGACCTCGCCGAGGATATCGAATTCTCGGCAGAGTTCGTAAAAGACAGTCTGCAGGACAGCCATCTTGCCTCCGCACCGATTATTCCGGTTTCATCGATTACAGGAGAGGGGTTGGATGAGCTTCGGGCAGAGCTTTGTCGGCAACTGGCCGATGCTCCCCCGGTTCCCAATTTCGGCAAACCCCTTCTTCCTGTCGATCGTGCCTTTTCGGTGAAAGGCATCGGCACCGTTGTGACCGGGACCCTTTCGGGTGGTTCGGTCCGAGTCGGAGATACCCTGATCTTACAGCCAAATGGTGCGGAGGCACGTGTCCGGGCCATCCAGAGTCACAGCGAAGGGTTGGACCAAGCCCACCCCGGCATGCGCACCGCCCTGAACCTTCCGGAATTACAGGTATCCTCCCGGGATCGGTCCGGGGTAAGCCGGGGAATGCTCCTCACGGGCTCAGACTCGGGAATAGCAGCCAATACCGTTAATATAAGGATGAGCCGGTTGAGCCGCGAGATCCCCGGACAGGTGGCCACGAGGCGGGTCCTCCCTTCCGGCCGGAGGGTTCGAGTACATCATGGCTCGGGGTCCGTCGGGGCACGAATTTATTTTATAGACGGAAAAGGTATTGCCCCTGGGCAATCAATGCTCGCGCAGCTACGGCTCGATGAACCACGATTGATGATGATCGGAGACCGGCTCGTCCTGCGTGACTGGTCGGGAGCCGCCACAGTGGGCGGTGGCATTGTCCTGGAAAGCGCGGCCAGTCGTCGCAGGCTGCGCACTGAAGAGCAGCTCCACTTCCTTCAGAACCGCGCCAAAGCGTCGTCGAGCCTTGCGGATCTGCTTCGATCCGCTCTGGAGCGGGATTCCCTCGTGGATTTGGTGCCCTTCAAGTCCCAGCTCCGGTACGCCGACCAGCAAGTGGAGGGTGTTGTGGCGGACCTGATCGGAGATGGAACAGCCTGTCAAATCGGTTCCCGGCTGGGTGCTGCGGACTGGTGGGAGAGCCTCCTTACCCGGGCAGCAAACCTGGTAGGGGCCTTCCATAAGAAAAACGCGGATCTCCCGGGCCTGCCGCTCTCTGATCTGCGACAAGGCCTGCTACCCCAGCTTCCCGATCCCGCCCTTTTCGATCTGATCGTTGAACATCTGCACTCCCGCGGGATCACTCAGAGGGGAATCCTCCTTGCCGAGACCACGTTCACTCCAACCCTTGCTGAGGACATCCGCTCGGCAGCCGAGACCATCGAGACAATGCTTCGGAGGGAACCTCTGAATCCGCCCGGGCGTGGAGATCTCGCTACTGAACCTGCTTCTCAACGGGCGCTCTCCTTCCTGATCCGCAGTGGCACGGCGATCGAGTTGACTGATAAGGTGGTCGTCCTGACCGAATCCTACGAAGAAGCCTGCCATCGCGTGCTCGCCTTTCTCAGGAAGCAGGGTCGGGGCACCGCCAGCGACCTGCGCCAGCACCTGGAAACCAGTCGTCGCGTGATCATGCCCTTGCTGGAGCGGATGGATGCAGAAGGCATGACCACCCGTCACGGGGATTACCGAACCGCACGTTGAATCCCGGCCCCTCGGCGTTGGCACCGTTCGAGGATGGCTGGTCCGGCGGGGACAGGTAACTCCACCGGAACAAATCGCCTGGACAGGTGAGACAGGCCCCGGAATCAGGAGTGATGACTGCCGTCCTCAGGGCTTCCGTCTAACCTCCACCATCCCTACGGGACTCCCCGGGCACCCGTGGTGCAGATCTCCATCGAGAAGGTGGCTGCTAACTTCACCGTCAAAGGCGTAAGCGAGTGTCCTGACAACGATTTCTCTTCGGTGGTGTAAACGCGGTCCTACGGCCCCGGATTCTGGATCGCCGTGCATAGCACACTCTCGATGAGATGCTTGGAGAACCGGGACTGTTAAATACCTGGATCGGGCATGCTCCCAGCTCCTAGTCGACAGCCTTTGGTTTGATACGTTCAAAGGTGTCGACCCGTGTCCATCGCAGCACTCCATTCTCTTTATACGTCGCCGAATAGGTCCACGTCTCCTCTGATACCGTGCTTTCCCACGTCCAACTCGCTCCCGCGGGGACCTCCTTTTTGCTCACCACTCCATGGAAGGTATTAGTGTCCCGGTCGTAAGTCTCAATGGCCCCTGGCTCCTTCGGGATCGGCTCCCCCGGAGCACGGCGAGTGAGGACAAAGATCCCTTCCTCCGCAACATAGCGCTTGGTGAAGATCAAGACTTGGTCGCCCTCGGGCAGTGTCTCCGTATGGCGCACTTCTATCATCGGCCCCGCGGCATCCCCTTCTTTGACCCTGTGGACCTTCGATCGAATCGGCCTGTCCGTTCGAATGGTGCCGTCAGGCCCCCTTTCAACGCCCCGCCCCTCCCAGTCCCCGACCGCCTGGGCGAGCAATCTCCTTCCGGCCTCGTCGTCGAGCATTTCCTCCCCTTCCTCATCAGCGACATTCTCGGATGCCCTTTCAGGGCCTGGCACTGGGTTGCTGGCCTCGTCGTCGAGCATTTCCTCCCCTTCCTCATCAGCGATATTCTCGGATGCCCTTTCAGGGCCTGGCACTGGGTTGCCGGGCTTTGGATGCGGAGCGATTTCGGCAGCGTCCTGATCCTGTTCGCATCCTGTCAGAAGTAACATCAACATGAGGGGAAGATGGCTGTTCATAGTCCTTCCTAATATCTTACCGCCCTCCCTTCAAGGAACCGTTGCCAGCGGAGCCCACTCCGATGTTCAAAGTCGCATGGAAAGGGCCAACGCATGGACCACTATCCAGAATCGAGCGCCGAACGGTATCCGGGGTGGGTAGATCCTTCTCCGGAGCTTCTTCTTCGTAACCGGATATGCTAGGACTGCCCTGCAATGAAACTTCCCTTGTTTTTGACAGTTACCCTGTTCGCTGCTGTCTGCCCGCTCGACGCGGCGACCCTGGATGATCTGACCTGGATCACGGCCGGAGCCGGGGTGACCATCACCGACTGCGAAGAGGCGGCTTCCGGGGAGCTGGTCATCCCTGATACGATCGAAGGTCTTCCAGTTACCGCGATCGGAGCCCTCGCCTTTCGAGGGTGCAATATCCTTTCGTCCATCGACCTGCCCGACACGGTGACCAGTATCGGGGCGAGGGCTTTTCAGTTCTGTGACAGCCTGACCAGCATGGCTCTTCCTCCGACGCTCTCCCAGATACCGGACTATGCCTTTTACGAGTGCACCCGCCTCCAAACCGTGGCGATCCCCGAAAGTGTCACCACCATCGGAGAACGGTCCTTCCAGGGCTGCTCAGCCTTGGCCGAAATAGGAATCCCCGACGGCGTGGAAGTCATTAAGCCTCGGGCTTTCTACCGGTGTACGGGGTTGTCCGCAATCAGCCTTCCGAACAGCCTCACTTCTCTGGGGAGCCGGGTTTTCGAGGAGTGCATGGAGCTTGATTCCATCGTGATCCCTGAAAACATCACCATTCTTCCGGCATATTGCTTCTACCGTTGTGAAGACCTCGCAAGTGTCATCCTGCCTGATGGATTGGCAGCTATCGAGGAGAGGGCTTTTCAATACTGCGAAAGACTTCCTTCCATCGATATCCCGGATGGAGTTGCCCGTATCGGTGCCTATGCGTTCCAGAGTTGCGAAAGAATCCTGGAGATTACCATTCCCGGGAGTGTCACCTCCATCGGAACGCGAGCCTTCCAGTATTGTGAGCGACTTCCTTCCATCGTTCTTCCAGAGAGTCTCGCCAGCATTCCCACCTATGCCTTCTACGGCTGCATTCGCCTCTCAAGCATTACCCTTCGGGGAGCCGCTCCATCAGTCGGGGAGGCCGCCTTTGCTCAGGTTCCGGGCGGTGGGAGCGCTTATGTCTTCGAACAGTTTGCATCTTCCTATGGAGGAGCAGGCAGTAGCTGGCAAGGGTTCACCGTTCAGGCTCTTTCCGGCTTTCAGACCATCGCAGCCTCGATCCTGCTCGGCGAAGGGGAGGTGGCTGGAACGGGTTCTTATGAAGCGGGGACGACCGTGACTCTTACGGCCCTTCCGGCTCCGGGGTATGCCTTCCTACACTGGTCAGGCGGAGTGGCAGGCAGCTCCAACCCAATAAGCCTCCCCTTGGAAGAGGATGTCGAGGTGAACGCCGTCTTTGTGCCCCAGGCAAGCTATGATGCCATTTACGATGCGGGCAGGGAAGCGGTCACGAGTGACCCCGCGAGCCACGGGCTGGTGCCCCGGGACTTATATGACGCGGTGGTGCTCGAACGGGATGAGCGTTTCACGGAGGACCAGGTTCGCGCCATGTCGCTCAGCCACACGGTGGGTTTGAATCCCGCCGGGAATGTGGAGCTCAAATTCAATCTTTTCCGCTCCATCGACCTGGAAACCTTCGCTCCCTTTGTTGTGACACCTGAATCGGTCTCCGTTGAGGATGGAAGCCTTTGCCTCGAATTTACACCTGAAGAGGAAGTCGCCTTTTTTCGCTTCAGCGTGGAATAGTCGAGTGACATTCCGGCACGATCCGGTCCTCTGAGCATGTCCTGACAAAGCGGGAGAATCGACCGTGAATTCATGGCGAGAGGTAACTCTGGTCGCGGATGGCCCCACTCCTCAATCCCTGCGCCAAAAGGAACCAGGAGTCTATCTGCCGTTCCTTTCCTCGTTCGGACTAGGTGCAGGAGTAACTAAGAAACAGAGAAATCAGCAGTCACGAGGGCAAGGTGCCCCGGCAAAACGCTTATCCCGGTCGAATCGGGCTGGCTCCCCGGTGAGCCGGGCCCGGCCACTCCTGCCGTCACCCGGACCAGATCGTGGTGCTTTTCCAGAGGTAGACGGGATGATAGGACCCGGTCCATGAAGATCCTTCTGATTCTGGTGTTCCTGCTCGGCCCGGCAGGTTGGCCCAATCTCATCGCGCAGACCTCCAGTCCAAAGCAGGGACAGGAAGGCTTCTACCAGAGAAACCTGACGTTGGTGGGCCCCATTACCGGTGATGAGATCGTTTACACCCTCTATCTTTTTCCCGGGCACAGGAAGGAGCAGGGACCCTTCCCTGCGATTATCTTCCTGCACGGAGCTGGCGGAGGCAACGCTTCTTTGGATGTGGTTAAGAGCTACGAAGCGGCTCGGAAGGCCAACATTATCGGCGATTACGTCATCATTTTTCCGGAAAAATATCCCGGAACTGTCTGGAGAAATGGGAACAAGGGCAAGAGACCGGAAACAAACGTTCTGAAGGAACTCCTCCCCCACCTGGAAAAGAAATACGCCCTGGCTGGTGATCGCCGACAACGGACGATCATGGGTTTTTCAATGGGCGCTGCGGGCTCCCTGTATTGGGGGGCAAGGCATCTGAATGTGTTTTCAACAGCAGTGGCGCTGGATGCTGGCGGCGGGACAAGTTCAGACGATGAGTCTGCAAGAAACCATGTGCCGGATTATCTGAAAAAAACGGATGAAATCCGGAAAAACCTTGAGATTCGTCTTGTCCAAGGCGCTCTGAATACGAGGAGCTTCCGGCATTCTCTTGACCAGTTGAAAATCACCTACGATTTCGAACAATTACCAGGGGATATTGCTGCCTACCCGGCCTCTTCACCCTGCCGAAACAGGAGAACGCCCTCGCGGAAAATGCTGCACAATCCATCTTGCCTGATTACCGGAGAGTGGGGACGGCGGACCTGGGCGTTCATCGAAAAAAATACGCCTCGTGTGCGACTGCTGAAGGACTGAGCATACTACCCCGACCCAACCGAAAGAGATGGGCTCAGTCAGTTCACCCGCTTACGCCAAGTGGGCAGATCGTTCCTGAAAAGTTCCTCCGCGTAGGGGCCCATCCACGAGTATCCCGTTCGTCGCTCGTAGGAAATCTCGGCCAGGGACTGGCGCGGAACTCCGTCGCGACTGCAGAAAATGGGCTTATTCGTCCTGATGTCGTAGAAGCGCGCCCAGAGAGACGCTGCTCCCGAATCTTCGACGACAAGGTAATCAAACCCCCTCGCTTTTGAGGCATCCGGCCGGCGCACGAGCCGGATGCCCTCCAGCCTGGCCGTGTCAAACCATGACGCGGCGCCTTCAATAGCGGTGACCACCTCCTCGCATGGCTTCTCGATACCCATCAGGAAGCGGACTATTCCCACGGATTCCAATCCACTGAGCGAGGCCAGTTCGTAGGACCGTGCCTTCCGTGGCGCGAGGGTGTGCGCATCGTGCTGCGCGCACCAGGCCGTCAATTTTCCGGCCACCCTGATCTGACACTTCAGAATACAGGTGATGCCCCGTTCCATGGCCGATCCGCACCTCCGCTGCAGACCCTGAGGGACAAAATCATACGGAGCGTTTCCGCCCACGATGTCCCTCAGGAGAGTCATAACGCCAATCATGGCATTGTCATTAAAGGTGACGTGACATTGATAACCCCTCGGTTGGGGAAATCGTTGAGGCCATCCACCGTTTTCATACTGGCCGTCCAGGAGGTAGCGAATTCCGCGCAGGGCCGAGTCCCTGTAGCGGTCGTCCCCTGTCTTTGCGTAGGCCCGGGCGAGGATACGAATTTCGGTATGGGTTGCCCCATTGTCCACTGTCGCGTCGTTTCGGGAGGCATCTTCGCTGAGTTGAACCCGCTGAGGGTTCGTGAAGACGCGCTTCCGCTCGTAATTCTTCGGCCATCCACCGCTCGCTCGCTGATGGATCAGGACCGCCTCTGCCTCCTGCTTCAATGTGAACGATAAGATCAGGGGTGCCTGAATAAACACATGCCCGTCTCTTGACCATTGAAGCGGAGCATGCGCGGGTTGCGCCATCGCTGGCCCATTTCTCTCTCCCGCGCCGACCAGTTGCGCTCCCGCAACGAGCATGAGAATGAAGCCAGCATGTGAGCTCATCATCTCTTCGGTAGCAGGAACAGACCAGCGCGTCGAGATTACGCTCTCCTCCAGAGCTCGCTCCTCCAGTTGAAGCCAATACACCCGGCTAAACCCGCGTCCCCGGACACGCTTACAGTGGGGGCCACGCCATAAAGTTGAAAATCCAGCCTTTTACGCACGGTTGTGGCCATAATGAACCACACAAAGAAATTTGCCCGTGCACTTTCCTCCTTCGTCCACGCGTTCCTCTTGCTAGGCAGTATTACCCTTCTGCCAGAAGGGATCGCGGCGGAACCGCAGGCGGACCCGTCCGACATTGAGCTTCTCGACTTCGAAGTCTGGCGACGGGAACGCGGTTACTGGCTCGGGGAATACACCCTCCTGAATGCCACCGGCAACTCGAACTATGCGGCTTCCGATGTTCCCACCAGCGGACAGTACAATTACCGGAAGTACTATGGATTCATCAATCTGCAGGTCAAGGGGAGTGAGCTCAAGCAGCGGAACATCTTCCTCCGCCCCGCCCTCGACCTTGCCGCCAAGGACCTCAATGCAGATGGGACAGTATCGATCAATGAACTCGACCAGTTCGGCTTCACTTCGCCTTTCGATTACGAGATAGACCTCGCAACAAAGATTGCTATCCCGATGCAGGATGGCGCCAACGCGGGGCTTCAATCGTTCAATTATACTGAGGCCACGGAAAAGACCTTTACCGCCGACCAGACAGCCACCGATCTGTCCGGAAACCTGACCGGGACGTATTTCGGCATTCCGACGACGACCACCATAATTGGGAACGACACGGTCCTCTACAGGGTTGGCGCCGGGACGGTTTACCAGAACCAGTTAACGACCCTGCCGGGCAACGGAACAAGGGTACGCACCGCTCAGGGCTTCTACAACGGAGTGCCGTCGTATGCGAGCTACTACCGTGAAACCAGATTTGAAGATGATGTGAACGAATACGGTATCGTGACGAAGTCCGCCCGGGAGAAATTCCTCGAAAAGCTCGCCGAGTTCCGCGCTCTCTACAATGTGCCCGAGACCAACCAAACCCAGGATGTGGAGACGTTCTTCACTACCGGGCTGGAGGAACCCGAGCCCCTGCCCCCGGTTACCGCCCTGGGCGACTGGAGGAATCAGCGGTTCACCTCTGAGGAGCTGCTGGATGCGGGGATCTCAGGGAATTCCGCAGATCCGGACGGGGACGGAATGGACAATCTTCTCGAGTATGCGCTTGTAGGAGATCCCATAAATCCGGACGTCCGACTTCTTCCAGAACTGGTGACCGTCACAGATCTTGGCGGAGTAGAATACCTGGGGTTGCGCTACCGCACACGGATCGGAGCAGACGACATCATTTATAGCCTCCAGTCCTCCGTGGACCTTGCGACCTGGCTGCCCGTGAATGATTCCGTTTCGGTCGAGTCCACCGACAACGGGGACGGATCCCAAACCGTGACCATGCGCCTGGACGGGGGCATCAACGAGGACAATCGCCGCTTCCTGCGTCTGCAGGTAAGCACCAACTAGGCCGGGGCTCCCGGACAATCCCATGGGGGTCGGGCTCACCGGCCCCCATATTGCTGTAGATGCATCTGGAGATGTTTGATGCGCTCCTTCGTAAGCTGAGTCTTTCGACCGTAATACAGGAGGGGCGCAGCCGATCCGCCCCGCATCGCGTCGGCATAAAGAGCGGCTTCCGCATCCCGGAAACCGATCCACGCCCGCTGTGCCTTCCGCAGAAACGCAACCGCCTTTTCGTCAGGCAGCCTCTCGAGCACCTTCTTATACAGTGCGTTTAACTGCACATCTGCCATTTCGAGGTCTTTCCGGCTCTGGGCGTTCATCTCCTGCTGAGATTGCCCCTGGAGCGGGTCCGAAATAAGGACTGAGCAGGCCCCAAGGACTGACAGGATCAACGTTCTCATTAGCGAAAGTGTGCGCCCTCTCTTCCGGGTGTCAACCTAGGCCGGCTCCATTACTCAGGCTATTCAGGGGCGCCCCCAGTATTCATTCTCGTGCGAAAAAACCTTGGTAGCAGGCTTCAAATATGCTTTTTGGACTCGATATGAAGAAAATTCTGATCCTGATCGGCGCCGCTGCAATGAGCACCTTTTCGTTGACCTCCTGCGCCACCTCCAAGGCCAAGTGCTGCGGATCTGATGGGGCCTGCTGCGCTGGTGCCGTCGAGCACAGCCACAAGTAATTACCGCTTGAGAACGCCCCGGGGCTCCTTGGCACCGGGACGCTCAAGCAAACTATCACAAAGCGACCTGCTCAGCCCGGTATAACGGGTGGGCAGGTCGTTTTTTTATCGCCCCAAAAGCATGCGGGATAAGTTTGCATGCGCGTCGAACCGGGCGCTTGTTCTGCCAGTGGCCGAGTGGTCATTGCGGCCCCTTCCTGGGGTGTCACGGAATATTCCCCACAAGGCCTGTCACCTGAACAGTTTCCTCCCCAAAGACCTGTTGAGGAATCTCGAGGGCAACCTCCTCTTGAAGGACTCCATCACTGTCGTAGGAGCGAATTGTGCACTCGTGCAGAACACCCTTGGCAGCACTGCCTTCCGCCCTTCCCAAGCGGAGAAACACCCGTGCCTGATTTGAAGAGGTTGGCGCCAGGCGCCCAAGCAGGCCCGTCAGGTCTATGCCAACCTCAAGAGGGGTCGCGTCACCCGGCCCTGCGAGAGGAACACTCCCGGCATTGGCCCTCCCAAAGAGAGGCCATCCGTTAAAAGCCTCCGGAGAGAACTCCGCCGTCGCTTTCTCGGCGCCCGGATCCCCAGCAGCGCCAATGGTCAATCGAAGGTCGGATCGATTGCTGAAGGACAGCTTGAGCCTTGTCGTCCGGCGAGGGCGGTGCCTCTGCACCTCGGTCCTTCCCAGGTAGTTGCCTCGTTTCCAAGTGTGATCAATCATTGCCGAGTAGAGCAGATAGATCTTTCCATCACCGGACCACCTTGGTCCCCAGGAGTTCACCACGATGTAGGCACCCCGTTCCCAGTCCGCCAACGAGACGCGTCCATCCCCGTTCAGGTCCCGATCATTAGTGATCATTCCATCCCCATTCACGTCATATCCAACCTGATCGTCATACCCGACGCAGGTGATCCCATGTCCATACCCGGAGGGACCCCATCGGGTCCAGAGGTCATCTCCAGCCGCGTAATCGCCCTCTGGGATGGTGACGGTAACCTTCTCCATTTCCCCCATTCTGCCATCGAGGGCAAAGATGCCCCCGGTGACTTCCTTCCCGGCCGCTGGCTGGTTACGGTCAAACATCCATCCTCGCGCCTCCGTGAGCTGTGCAACGGTATTGGCGGGCGAATATCTGTAGCCGGAAACCCGGTATTCCATGGCTTCCCTCCAGATTTCATATCCATTTGGCCAGAGCCCGATTTTTTCGAGTCGGACCCCCCCGTAACTGCGGGCGGTAGGCATTCCGATTCGCTTGGCGACCTCCCAGCCGTGATAAGCTTCTGACCCGGTATTCCGGGCGCGATTCATCATGTTCCAGGAGAAATGTGCCGGAAACCTGGTCGCATTGCTGTCGGCTCCCGTCCGGTTCAGGACATTCATCTCATAAGTGAAGATCGAGGCGATTGAGGCAAACTGGCCACAGGCTCCCCAACGCTGTTTATATACGGGTGGGTATTCCTTTCTGCTCGAATTATCCACCCGGGCCGGAAGGCGCTCGGGATCGGGGGTGAGCTCTCCCACATCAGGCCCGAGAGCCCCGGACCAGGTATCATAGTTTCCACCCTCAGCTGGCGGGCGTGTAAATGACCCAGGGTAGGCCGCCCTCGGGTTTTCCAGGGTGTCTGCTGACAGGAAACCCGTCAACGCGACCAGGGACAGGTAAGGCACCAGTGATACTTTCATAATCAACCCAGAATGCATGGGCTCACAGGGATTAAAGACGAACAGCACCCCCATATTCAAGAGCGACATGGAGAGAGGCCACCCCACGCCCGCAACCTCGCACTTCCGTGCACCGGGGTGGACTGTCGCTGAGACACTGTCTCCCCTTCCCCGGTGCGATATTGGGGCCCTTTTCCATTTGTCACTCCAAGATGATTCTGTTGTCCTTCAGGCATCCAGCAGGCTGGAAAGTAACATCGCGCAATGAACACACCTAATCAGACTCGCCCATCAATGAAGCTCTCAGGTCATAACACGAAAAATGGCCTAAAGAACAAATTTCTGATGTCGGCGCTTCCCATTGCAGCCGCGTTCATGATGTCGCAGCCCGCACAGGGAGATGACGCAAAGGGGAGCACCAAGGGCGGCGCGGAGAAAATCAAGGTGCTCTTGATCGACGGCCAGAACAACCATGACTGGAGAGGGTGCTCACCGGTGATGATTTCAACCCTCGAAGCGACGGGACGCTTCAGTATCGACAGGGAAACCGTCACCGAGGCCGACGTGATTGACTGGATTGTGGACTTTTCAAAATACGATGTAGTCCTTTCCAATTATAACGGTAAGTCATGGCGCGAGAAGACCAAGACTGCCTTTGTCGACTATATCAAGGGAGGTGGTAACCTGGTCGTGGTTCATGCCGCGGACAACTCTTTCCGGAATTGGAAGGAATACAACCTGATGATCGGTCTTGGCGGCTGGGGTGGTCGGAACGAGACCGATGGGCCTTACGTCTACTGGAAAGACGGCGAATTCGTGCGGGATGACTCCAAGGGGCGGGGCGGCTCACACGGCGCCGGATGGGAATACAAGGTCGTCGTACGTGATGGCGAACACCCCATCACCAAGGGCCTGCCTGCCGAGTTTCTCCAGGCAAAGGAAGAGCTGTATGACCGCCTCCGTGGTCCCGCCCAGAACATGGAGATTCTCGCAACCGCCTACGCAAAGGGTGGCTCCAATAGGCACGAGCCGGTCCTGATGACAATCAACTACGGAAAGGGACGGATCTTTCATACCGTCATGGGTCACGATGCCAAATCCATGCTCGGGGTCGCCTTTCAGGAAACTCTCATCCGCGGAACCGAGTGGGCTGCAACCGGGAAAGTGACATTTCCCCCCGTAAGCGCCGAGGTTCTCCCTGTTGACCGGGCCGCTTCCCGCGATCCGAAGGAGATCAAGGCAAACCCCTGAGATCTGCGGACGGCCCTCAAAACCGCGGTCCGTGTATCCCAGCCTCCGGTGAGGCACGGGTTCCCATTTCCGGGGCCGTGCGTGGCAAGCCAGCGGTCGGACCGGAGCAATAGCTCGATCCAGCGGACCCAGTAAGCGTGGCCGTATGGAATTCCCGCTACGCGGTATTATGCGATCAGGGAAAGGGCAGGCCGCATCCGCCTGAAAAGGCTCCGTCAAGCCGGAGAGGAACCCCAGCCCATGCGGATGAAGGCCTTGCGCCTCTTTTCACGCATAAATATCACGACGGGAACCCTTCCTTCGATATTACCCCATGCCGGCCTCGGGAATCTCCCAAACCGGGAAAGGATCTTCGAATAGTTCGTTCCAGTTCTCTTCGTTCGACTCCAATTCCTCCTCCGTAAGGAGGCAATGATCGAGCATCGCGACAAGCTCCTTCTCATTCATATTGCTGCCGATCAGCACAAATTCCTGACGACAGTCTCCGTTGCCCTCTTCCCACACCCGCTCGATATGCGTTCGGTCCTCTGGCCAGTGGCTCTCGGGCACGGCCGCCCAGAAATGTCCCGCACACTGGTGGCGCGCCACCTTCCCTGCCTGTGACCAGAAACCAGCCAGCTTGAGACGGGTCGCGAGCCAGAACACGCCCTTGGACCGGATGACTCCAGGCCAGTGTCTCTTGAGGCAATCAAAGAATCGCTGCGGATGAAACGGGATCCTCCGCTCGTAGATAAAGTTACTGATACCATATTCCTCCGTCTCCGGGGTGTGCTCCACGAGTGAATCCAACCACCCTTCGTGCTCGGCGGCCCGTTCCGGGTCATGCCGTCCGGTTCCAAGGACCCTGTCCAGGGGAAGCGCCGAGTGAACCGTGTCATGAATAACCGCCTGCGGATTCAGGGCCCGGATCATGCCATGCACTATATGAACCTCTTCGGCCGAAACGAGGTCCGTCTTGTTCACGAGAATGACATCTGCAAAGTCGATCTGGTCGGACAGGAGATCGACAATGGTGCGTTCATCTTCCTCCCCGACCGCCTCGCCCCGGTCGGCGAGCTGCTCGGTGGTCGAGTAGTCGCTGAGAAAATTGGGAGCATCCACCACGGTAACCATCGCATCAATGGCTGCAATGTCACCAAGGGAGAACCCGTCCTCATCCTCAAAGGTAAACGTTTCAGCGACCGGCATCGGTTCGGAGACTCCGGTGGACTCAATTACGAGGTGATCGAAGCTGTTTTCACGAGCCAGCTTGCCAACCTCCTCGAGAAGGTCCTCCCGAAGGGTGCAGCAAATACAGCCGTTGGACATTTCGACCATCTTTTCGTCCGTATGGGAGAGCGAGGTGTCTCCGTTGCGGACCTGGTCGGCGTCGATATTGATCTCCGACATGTCGTTAACGATGACGGCTACCTTGCGACCTTCGCGGTTACGCAGGATATGGTTCAGGAGCGTTGTCTTTCCTGATCCAAGGAAACCGGAAAGAACGGTTACGGGGAGTTTTCTGTTCATGAATTTCTCGGGGCTAATCTATTTCACGGATCGACCGTGGCCAGGGATCGAGAAAGGTTTCACCGCGTTTCCAGGCAGCTACTTCCTGTTCGGTGCAAAGGGCCGAACGAAGGGCACAGGCAAAGGTTTCGCGGGCTTCTTTGAGGCCAATGAGGGTCAGCTCATTTTGGCGGTCACCAAAATCGGGATGCGCGCCGGCGAGCTGGCTCGTGAGGAAGTCGATTTCCTCGGGGAGCAACCTCCCGTCCTTGTTCTCGAGAAGCTCAGCACGCCAGTAACCGGTCAACTCGAGCGCGATCTGGCTCCCGGATTGTTGCCACAGGAGCACATCCCCGGGTCGGGATGCCATCCAGAGATAGCCCTTGGTGCGATAGAGTCCGGTGCCGAGTTCGCTTTGAACCGCTTCGTGGAGCCGGCCTGGGTGAAAGGGCCGGGGGTCTCGCACGACCGAGGCGTCAACCTGCTCTACCGTCGCATGAGCAGTCGTGAGACCAAAGGCCTCGGCGCGACCACGCAGTTCAGAAAGGTCTGGCGCCGGGGTCTCATCCAGTTGAGGCAGAAGAATGCCGGCCTGGGCAGATAGCCCCACCGTCGCACTGGGTTGGAGTTTGCGCAGGAGGTCGACCTGGGCATCAGCTGTCTCTCGGGAAACCGTATCCACCTTGGTAAGGATAATGACACTCGCAAAGGCGAGTTGCTCAGCAAGGACCTCCGCTGCGTGGTGGAGCGCCGGGTCCCCTCCCACCGGAGCGTCCCCGCACAGGATGCGGCCATCTGCGAAATCCCGGTGGAGGTTCAGCGCATCGACGGTGACGATGAAGTGCCTCAGGTAAAACCGTTCGTCCTGGGTGAGAGCCGAAATGAGGGGCCACGGGCGGGCGGCTCCTGTGCTTTCGCATAGAACCATGGGCGGGACCGGTTCAAGAGTGGCGATCTGGCCAAGTATACGCTCCAGTGAAGAGCGAAGCTGATCCCCCGCGTGCACCCCGTGTAGCGCGGCAACCCGATCGTGAAGTTCTCCCGGGGTGGTCGGAGCACCCTCCTTGGATAGCAATTCGACATCGACCCCGAGTTCACTGAGGTCGTGCACGATCAAGGCCGCATCCCTCAGGGCATCCACGCGCTGCCAGCGGCGGAGAAGGGTTGTTTTTCCGGAACCCAGGAATCCCGTGAGGACCGTCACCGGCAGCTTGGAATCGACAGGCATCAGTCCTTTGGTGCGCAGTAGGTCAATTCCATGAGATCAAGGCATTCTACCCAGAACGCTGAATTCATCGCATCGTAGCGAATCGTATCGGGACCGGTCTTGGTCGTGAACAGAATATTACTGGGCTCCTCGACGAGCTCATCGAAAAGACGATTCAGGCAATAGCTGTGTATTTCATCCCGACCTCCCTCGACCGGAGTGCCCTGTCCTCCACGAGCGTGATCCCGGAGGGCATTGAGGACACAAAGCAGGTCGGCTGCGCCGAGGTCAATGTTGAGGCCCAATGCGGCCTGACGGTGGTCATCAACGATTGCGGCCAGCCGCTTGATAATCCGTCTGGCTTCACCCTTACGGTCCCCGATATCCTGTGGAGACTCAGTGCCGGATGGGGTCTCCGTACCCTTTTTGAATAGAGGCCTGATCGAGCCGGATCGGGAATCACGCTTCATGGCGGTGAGTTGGATTGACGAGTGGCAGGGACTCTCCTGGAGAACCGTGGTCGGCCCCCTGGTCCGCGGTTCTCTCTTTGCGGGAAAACAGACGCACAAGGACGATAAGGTGGGGAAACTCCACAAGTAATCCAATGATGAGGGCCGCATGAATAAGCGGCTCATCGGGAAGCGCTACCATGGTCAGTCCGAGGATCATCGGAGCATTCCTCGCGGCCGTGGTCATTGCCAGCAAGGCATGCTGGTCGTATGGCAGGCGAAACCGTCTGGCAAGGACCTCACCAGCGGCGTAGGAGAACAGAAAAAACAGGCTGACTGCAAAAAGGATTTTCACGAAGGCAAATGGATTGGCGGCCAGTATCGTCGTGTTCTCCGCGAAGAGACACACCACTACCGCCGCAATCACCCAAGGCACCAGCTTTCCGGAAAAGAACTCCCCTATTCGAAAGGCTTTTAAAGCTTTGAGACGTGACAGAAGAAACCGCACTAACAATGCACATCCGAGCGGCAGGAGGAACCACTGCGTCAGCGTCCCCTCGAGCCCGCTGGAGCCCGTATCAGCATTGACGCTGGAGATGAACCCCAGATACACGGGGAAGAGAACGAGTTGAGTGATGAGGTTCAACGGAAGCACGACTGTCCCAAGAGAGACGTCACCCTTCGCCATTCGGGTAAATCCGAGGAACCAGTCCGTGCAGGGGAAAAGAAAGTAGAGCAGCAATCCAGCAAACAGCGGAGAGGTGCGCGGAAAGAACAATGAAGCGATGCCCCATCCGAGAAGTGGAATCAGGACGAAGTTGGCACACCACGCCAAGACAAGAAACCGGACATTCCGACGGGCACGGAAAAGGGGTTTGAAGCGCACTTCCAGGAAAAGCAGTGCCAGCAGGCCAAAAAGCAGTGGGTCGGCCAGTGAACCAAGTGACCGCCCCATGCCGGGCAGGCACGACCCTAGAATCAGTCCTGCCGCAATGGCTCCGGGGAGGAGTCCTGCGCTGTATTTTGCCGAGGGAATCATGAAGTAAACGATCCCGGCTCCGGAGCGGAGTCCGAGGGGTCGATGGCGCATTCACAATTCGTGCAACAATCCAGATCGGTATTCATGAAGCCTGCCTTCAGGTAGGCCATTAACTTCTGGTCAACCTCGGACTTGCCGAGCCGGGTTGCGATCTCGTAGGCGATCACTCCGAAACGAGCCCGGAACTTGTAGATAAAGCAGAACAGGGCATTCCGGTGAACCAGTGCAGGGCCCGAATAAAACAGACCCGGGACGAGAGTAGACTCATCGGCCTCCTCACTGAAGACCGGGAGGGCATTGTCGTCCTTGGCGAAGAGGTCTTCGACCGGGCCGAGACCTGCATGAAAACCGTTGGCAAGGATTGGGCGGGTCCGGGACACATGTGGGATGTCATCCTGGTCCCGCAGAGTCCACCACCCTTCCCCCTCCTCAATGTGCTGGATATCCGTATTCTTCACGAGTTCCAGATTCTTCGCCTTTTCATCCATGCGTAGTAACGCACGGAGGCGATCCAGGGTGCGTGGGCTGAGCGAGCGTGAGGGATCGGGATGATCGGAAGACCAGGGCTCTCCTCGGGAGAGGAGGCGCACCAACTTGCCAGCCTCCACAAGATTCAATGCGGCATCAACCCCGCTCTCGTAGCCTCCAACAACCAAGAAGTCATCACCTTCGAGAGCGCTCCAATCCTTGATTCTGGAAGAGTGAATCGCGTAATGCGCACCCGGGAAAGCGTCTGTGCGAGGGGAAAAGAACTGCCCGGCGGCCCAGACCACGTAGTCGGCATGAATTTCGCCTTCACTCGTGCCGGCGACAAAAAAGCTCTCTTCCTTTTTCAGGCTGCTGACCGTCAGTCCAGTCCGGACTGGAAGCTGATGATGACTGGCCACCGCCTGGAGATAATCCGCATAGTGTCGCCCTTCAGGATGCTGAGTGCGGAGAAAATCAGCCGGAGAGGTTTCAGGGTCAATCGCATTCAGATCAGTGAGCCCAAAGGAATTGGAATGAAACGAGGGCGTGAGCAAGGACATCTGGCGGGGCCAGTTGCGGAAGGCTGCACCAATTTCCCGGGCATCAATCACCAGCATGTCGTTGACTCCCGCCCTCTTGAGGGCGGCGGCTATACCCAGTCCGGCCGGCCCCGCGCCCACCACAAGGACTCCGGTTTGCATAATCTTCTTGCTCATCCTAACACACAGTCCCTGCCCAGCTCGCGCTGGGCGGATTGAAGAAGCGCCGGCGGATCCAACTCTGCCCCGATCATGATCACCGAGGCGGGCACCCGCCCGGAAATCGGGACCCGGAGCGGGCGCGGGCCCACTTCGCTCCCCACCCTTTCAAAAAGATGGCGCGATTCAGGATGCTCGACCGTACTGACAAGAGCCTTCGCCCGGATGACGGACTCCGGAAGTTCGTCCAGCCATTTCCTGATCACGTTGGCTGTCATTGGTTCTGGAAGCAGGATCTGGCATCCCGTGAATTCATGGGCCAGACGATGCCGGGGAGATGAATTCAGGGGAGCTGTCAGAGGACGGGTGCTCACCCTGTCCCGGGGTTCGGTCGGGGCCACGGTCACGCGGCGATTCCCGCTCACCGCGTCTGCGAGATTCTTCGCGAGGGCCAACGCATCTGTCTCGCTGGCTCTCGGGTTAATGGCGCGCACCTGTTCCCTTGCCTCCTCAAGGCGCGTTTTGCTGACCACATCGACATGGCTCAGGGCAAAGTGGCTGGCTGTCTCCAACTGCAATTCTTCCAGGCCACTGTAGCCCTTCCGGCCGCCAAAACGGCGGGCATCAACCACACAGACCTGCCAACGTGGCCGCATCAGGAAGCGGGATTCCAGCAGGGTGAACGTCTCGAGAAGAGGAATCGGGTCAGCAGTTCCGTTCAATTCAACGAAAAGCGCATCATGGCCGGTCTTGGAGCATTGGATGACCAGCCCCGCAAGCTCATCCAACCCTTCGCAGCACAGGCACGATCCGGCCAGAGCGGAGACTGAAGCGCCATGATCACGCAACGTTTCGCAATCAATTTCGGGGTTCTCCCGGTCATTGAGAATGACGTCCGCCAGAAGTTCATGCTCTGCGAATCTGCGAAGACATTCCCGCAAGAGGGTCGTTTTTCCGGCCCCGAGGAACCCGCTGAGCAGAACCATCGGCCGGACCGCCACCAGGGCCGGGAGCGGGGTTGTGTCCATTGCTTCGTTCATGCCTCCCCGAGTGCCTGTTCGAACCACCGCAGGATCTGGTCCCGATGGGCAGAGCCATAAACCTTGAGAAAAGCCTTGGTAGAGGGATCCTGCTCATTCGTGAGTGCTTCGATCCGCTCGGTGCAATAGGCCGCATCCAGCGTGACGTTGGCCTTTGCTGTAATTTCAGCCCGCCAGTGGGTATAGCTTTCGTAAGATGCCTCCATTATTCAGGTCTCTTCGTTGAATCTTCGTGCTCGTGTCAGGTTCGCGGGGCTGTCACGCATTCCGGTAACCCAGCGGATGGCGTCTTCCGGCCGGAGCCAGGCGCGGGAACGGGGCAGTTTCTTGAAGAGCCGGTGGCACCGTTCACGATACCCTGCCCGGGTCATTTTCCGCACTTTTTTTTCATGGTCGAGCCACCAGCTCAGAAAGGGTCGGGTAAACGTGTGGAGCATCTCATCAGATTTGCCGGTGAAGTGTTTTCGGAGATACTTCCCGGGAACCGGAGGGGTCGCCTCGTGCCATCGTACGCATCGGTGATACGGTCGGATATAGAGCATGCCCCCCCCCTCGCTGAGCCACCCTGCATGGGACCCATGCAGTTCGATCGCTCCGTTTTCCCATTCCATTCGATAGCAGGAAGTTCCCTGAAGTCCCGTTGAAGGCCGCTTCTGGAAACCTGTGCGCTCAAACAGGTTGCCCTCGGAATGTTCGGCATCCTTTCCCCAGAAATACATCTGCTGATGGAGGCCCGCAGCGAGGTCCCGATACAAGGCGGTCATTGGAGCGGCTGCCGGCGGAGGCATGGGCGTTTCTATACAAACCGGGCCTTCTAATGCAACTAATTTGCATTAACAGGAACGATCAACACAGCCAGCGTGGCTTGACCACAAAACGGTCCTACCGAACTCAAGGAGCACCCTGCCGGGGCGCCGCCTGGTATTCGGGGGCCAGCCCCTCCAGGACTTCCTCCGAACTCCCTCTCAGCAGTTGGACCGTTGTGCTGCCAGCCTCATGTCGAATAACCCGCTGCAAGGGATGAAAAGGGATCGATTCTCGAAACTGACGGGCCGATAGCTCATCAGCCCATCGGGTCTCCAGAAGAAGCACCAGCTCATTCCCGGGATATTCCCACAAGGCCCACCGGTCTCCGGACCATTGCCCAGCGATCAGTTTGGATTCGGCAACGGAGTACCACTGCGTGAGTAAGGATATGAGGCCGCCCACTCCCAGCACATTCGTGCTGGATGGAGGCTTGCTCATGATTCCATCAGCAAAGCCTGCAGGAACTGGATCCAGCGGCCAGAGGGGCCCATCCTGGAACCAGCGGGGTCGGAAAAACTCCATCGTCGTAGAGGGAGGGCGCTGGAGTGCTGGCTCGGCCCGGGCAAGGGGACCTGCAGAACCGACGAGAAAATCAACAAAGAATGGGCCGACCTCTCTCGGAAGAGCAAGCCAGTGAAAGAGTTCCCTCGGCACATCCGGCGGAGTCGGGTGCTCCCGCAGGAGTTCCTCTGGAGGGCGGCCGGAGGTCGAAATGCCACGTGCGCGGGCATAACGGTATATGATCACGGAATTGAGACCTTGCCGTAGTGCGGTCTCGGCATGTCTGACATCGTCGTTACTGCCGGACGCTCCCTCGACCTCAGGCGGAAACCGTCGAATCGGTGAATGCTGCCTCGTCAAGGCATCGGCAATCTCACCGACCAGCCAGAGACGAACATAGGGATGATTCTCCGGAACCGAATCGAGAATATAGATTTCCCTGCCTGACGCACTGGTGGATGCGACGCGCCTTGTAAGCTGAATCTCCAGGATGGTATCGATCCACCCTGCATCGTGAGGAAACAACCCCAGCAGCGCGAGCGCTTCGGCCCTCCCTGCCCCATCAGCCTGTGGATACCTCATCTCCAGATCAGCCCTCACGACCTCCCTGAATCGATCAGGGGAAACCGGCAGAATTGAAATCGGCTCAATCGGTTCCTTATCCAGAATCTCGCCAACCTCACGAACCAGTTCCGCCGTTGTGATGGCAGGAAGTGGTTGGGCGTCCCCTCCCTTTTGGTGGGACTTGGCAGGCCCGTGCCCGGACGCGCGCTTCAGAGCCTCTCCCGCATGCGGCGTAATAACGGCATTTTCCAGGGAGTACAAGAAGCCCAGCTGCTGGCCGGCGTGGTCGCTCTCCTCCCGTGAAATCCGGAACGTTCCACTCACATGGGACGCTTCCTCGATAAAGGGAAAGGATCCGTCGGGATCCTCCCAGCCGCCCTGGCTGACGAAAACAACCTGGCTTAGGTTTGGGGGCGTGCAAAAGCTGCACCCCACATAGCTGGGGACGATCATGCAACGCCGCATATCCTTGAGATCGTCAAAAGGAGCCATGAATCCAACCAGGCTGACGCGGCGCCCATCCAGCTCCTGCAGGAA
>Ga0163179_10000079_pt1 | contig 68593 bp, 63 predicted proteins | sample AtlANTMetagenome_FD_109643 | JGI IMG/M metagenome (GOLD analysis project Ga0163179, IMG submission 109643) | Marine eukaryotic phytoplankton communities from the Atlantic Ocean - Atlantic ANT 2 Metagenome | ecosystem: Environmental > Aquatic > Marine > Oceanic | place: North Atlantic Ocean...
AGGCAAGCAGATGATTCGGCTGTTGCTGTTACGAATCAAAGAACTGCCATACACCCTTACGCTGTTACATCAGAGGCTCTTGCGGAGTGCCTTCAAGAAGTAGGTGTGAATATTGGCCAAAGTGAATCAGCATCATTTTCTTTGAAACTTCCGCACAACTTGCTTGATCCCTTGCCAAGCGATCGCCTGGTAAGCATCATGGGCAACTATGAGCACGCCAGTGACCCATTGCTTGGCGAATTCGTAATCCCGAGCATTACAATTGATCCCGCGGAAGCATTGCAATTATTGAATACACTTTTTCGGCATACCTGCAATGAGAGATTTGAAGTGGGGCATTCAGTTTATTTTTGGGCCAGCGCAGCTCGGTTTTCAATCGATTTACTAGTTGATCAGCGAGTAATCCCTTCTCTTCTGCAAGTTGATCGGAAAAAGCTCACAGCAACATGGGCCCCGTGGTTACATGATGAAGAAATTGTTGAACGATTTGGTCTCTTATTAAAATCTATGCCACCTGTAGCGCGAGCTACGGCACAAGATGGCCGTGCTATTTTAGAATCAGCTATTGAAGATATGACAAACGGTATAATCCGTAATATTTTGATTGCGGATGATTTCGCGGATGCTATTGATGGATGGGATTGTTCAGAAGACGCTCATGTTTCTTGGCTTGCAGCGCTGTTAAATCAGAGAAATGATGTTTCTGGCAATCCTGATCGATTACTTGAAATTTTTACTGATGCAAGAAGATGGCTTGGGCGTTTATGTGATGTTGGCGATGATTTGTCTTGGCGACTTCTTCTTGAACTTCATGAACCAATTGAAAACCACGATGTTTGGACATTATCGTACGCGCTTCAGTCAGCAGAGGATTCTTCAAGGGAAGTAACGGCTGAAGAGGTATGGGGGTCTTCAGGTAGCGAAAGCGGTAGTGATGATCGGCTCCCGGAATTGTTCCTATCCGAACTTGACCGAGCCGCAGTGCTTTATCCCAAATTGGAATCTTCTCTCGAAGAGTCAATGCCATGCCAGATAGAGTTAAATACACGCGAGGCTCACCGATTCCTTGTGGAGTATCTGCCATTGCTTGAAGAATCAGGGTTCAGGACAACAGTCCCAATTTGGTGGGGTAGTGAACAATCAACATTAAGCGCAAGTTTGCATATTGATTCGCCTTCAATGGAGGCTGCACTCGCAGAACGCGCCGAAGGTGCCTACGGCACCGCATCAATTCTTGGATTAAATGCAATTGTTGAATGCCAGTGGCAGGTAGCTGTGGGTGGTCATTTGTTAACTCGTGACGAATTTGATCAATTGCTTAAACAGAAACAACCGTTAGTTCAAGTACAGGGAAAATGGGTGCATCTGCAACCGGGTGCAATTGAAGAAGCGAAGAGGTTATTTGTTGATGGTGAAACATCTTCAATGCCCTTGGTTGAAGCATTGCGAATTGCGCAGGGGGATGGCGATAACTCACACGTTCTCTCAATCGGTGGTTTGACGGCAACCGGATGGGTAAAAGAACTTTTAGAATCAACTTCCTCAGATGAGTCTCTTCCGGAAATTCAGCAACCATCTAAATTTGAAGGTCAACTCAGGCCATATCAGTTGACTGGTTTACGTTGGTTAGCGTTTTTGTCAAAATTTGGAATTGGATCGTGCCTTGCTGACGATATGGGACTTGGTAAAACAATTCAACTCATCGCGCTGTTGCAGCATGAACGCATCGATCCCGCCGGTTCTATGGGTCCAACACTTCTGGTTGTACCGACATCGGTTGTCGGCAACTGGGAGCGTGAACTTGATAAGTTTGCGCCTGAAATTCGAGTTCATGTGCACCATGGACCGGAGCGACCTTTAGGGGAAGATTTTAGAGCCATTGTCTCCGAAACAGATGTTGTAATTACTACCTATGGGCTTGTGCATCGAGATAGAGAGACTTTGCATTCGATTCCCTGGCACCGAGTGGCGTTAGATGAAGCGCAATACATTAAGAATCCTCCAACAAAACAGGCGCAATCGATACGGGCTTTAAATGCTTGGCATCGCGTTGCGCTTACTGGTACACCGGTAGAAAATAGACTCGTTGAGCTCTGGTCAATTATGGAATTTTTGAATCCTGGTTACCTTGGTCCAGCATCTACATTCAAGAAAACAATTGCTAGGCCAATTGAACAAAGACGAGATCCTAAACGGACAGAGCAGTTGCGTCGAATGATTCAACCATTTATCCTTAGGCGATTAAAGACTGATGCAACTGTCATTGATGATTTGCCAGATTGCGTGCAGACAAAAGAGTATGCAAATTTAACTAAAGAGCAGGCAGGAATCTATGAGCAAGTAGTTAATAAAATGATGAATGAAGTGGAGCAGTCAGAGGGAATACAACGTCGAGGCTTGGTTCTTTCCACATTGGTTAAGTTGAAACAGGTTTGCAATCATCCTGGACATTATTCGCAAGCAGGACATCGCGATGGAATTTCTATTCCTGAATCAAATATGCCAGGGCTTCAATCCGCAAGATCTGGCAAAGCATCGCGATTGATGACTCTACTGGAAGAGGTAATCGCAACGGGTGAAAAAGCATTAGTGTTCACGCAATTTAGAGAAATGGGTCGGTTGCTTTCAGCAATGATTCAGCATGATCTTGATTGTGAGACTTTGTTTCTTCATGGCGGCACTCCTCCCAAAAGACGACAGCAATTTATTGATCGTTTTCAATCAGATGAAGGAAATGTACCTGTCTTTATTCTTTCTTTAAAGGCCGGGGGGGTTGGTTTGAACCTGACTGCAGCGAACCATGTATTTCATTACGATCGCTGGTGGAATCCTGCAATTGAGAATCAAGCAACTGACCGTGCTTTTCGTATTGGACAGCAAAAAACAGTACAAGTTCATAAGTTCGTTTGTACCGGCACCCTGGAAGAACGGATTGATCAAATGATTGAGCAAAAAATGGAACTCGCGGAGAATATTGTTGGTTCTGGTGAAAACTGGATATCTAATTTATCCGCTGGTCAATTGAGGGAAATGCTTATCTTGCGTGAATCCGCAGTAGAAGGCGATGTATAAACAATGGCTAAACAAGGTAAACCAATCTTGAAACTAAAGACATCCACAGAAGATTTGCGTTTGCATACACCCTCTGCATGGGTGATTGACACAATTCAAAAACATTTTGCTATGGATCGGCTAGTTGCTGGTCAAACATACGCAATGGATGGGCAAATTCGCTCATGGAAGATGAAAACTGGTTTGATTAAATCTAGTGTGCAGTGCACAGAAGACAGGCCATTTCGAGTTGAAATAGATATACCAGTTTTATCTTCAGACCAGTGGACAAAAGTAGCGCAACGAATGGCAGGTGAAGCTCGAATTGCTGCTCGTTTGTCGGCAGGGAAAGTGCCTTCAAACCTTTCAACGATGTTGGAAGATTGTTCACTTTCAGCATTTGCAGACAAACTTGTAGTACGTTGCAGTTGCAATGATAAGAAATTATGCAAGCATGCAGCTGCGGCTTTATTTTTGACTGCTCAACGACTCCTGGCTACGCCTCTACTTTATTTTGAGTTACGTGGCACAAATAAGGATGAGCTGTTAATCAAATTGCGCCAAGCTCGGACGCTGGATGCAAAAGGTGAAGCTAGGGCACATGCAAGTGTTCGTGAAGATGAAATTCCTATTTTGCCACCACTCGAAGATTGTCTGGAAGATTTCTGGCGATCCCCTCATTCGACAAAACACGCTGACCAGGCTCCTATGCCTATGCATTTGCCACATGCGTTGCTCCGCCGTTTGGGAGTTTCACCAATGAATGGTAAATTCCCAATGGTTGGTTTGCTTGAAACAATTTATGATGATGTTGCGCGCGAGGCACGCGAACAGCGAAGAAATTCCTGAAAGAAAATTCACTTCAAGCACTTGTCCTTATGAATGCGCCAGTCATTTAGTTATTGGACGTAATATTTTTTTCAAATGTACAAAAGTCAAGTTTTTTTGCCGCCGATAGGTAATAACCCTCGCCTTAAGAGGGAGATGGAGCACTCCACTATGAATACTAGTAAACAATCATCTGAAAATGTTCGACCAATGCTCGAAGCAATGTCAAAATTAATTGATGCTGCACGTGCAAGGCGCACTGCGCCAAAACATTCTGCATTGTCCGGGTCGTCGGAGGGGACGACCCCGGCTTATGCTAATTTTAAAATTGGTAATACGTTTGCTGAAAATGGAAAGGCAAAGGCCCAGCCAAAATCAGCAGCTAGTTCATTCTTTAGAGATAGGGATTCATACCGTAAAGCGAGCTAACCTTACTAACCAAGAACCATTCCTGACAAGACAAAGGGCACACCGCATTGGTGTGCCCTTTGTCTTTTAGATTTATTTATAAAGTGTTATGTATTCTTCAAGCCACGCCGCTGATCTCGAATACGTCTTGACTTACCAACACGATCACGTAGGTAGTATAGTTTTGCACGTCGGGCATCGCCTCGACGAACAATTTCAATTTGTGCAATTCGGGGTGAATGAAGCGGAAAAATACGTTCAACACCTTCGTTTGCAACGATACGTCTTACCGTAATAGTTTCATTAATTCCACTTGATTTGCGTGCAATAAGTACACCTTGGAATATTTGCACGCGCTCTTTGTCACCTTCAACGATGGTGTAATGTACGTTGATAGTATCACCGACGCTAAAGTTTGGGAAAAAATCTTCCGTTCGTAGTTGATTAGCTGTTACTGACGCTACTGTTTCTCGTTGGCCCATGATGGACTCCTTTTCTATAGTTGCAAACTTCTTGGTTTGCATGTGACTTGAACAATAGTGTTCAGGGGTCAACTTCCTCGTTTGTAAGCAAATCTGGTCGTCTTGATTGGGTACGACTTTCCATTTGCTTTTTGCGCCACTGGTCAACGGCTTTATGGTCGCCACTGAGAAGCACCTCTGGCACTTCCTTTTCATTCCATACGCGGGGACGCGTATAGTGGGGGCAATCGAGAAGGCGCTTACCTTCATTGCCCCTTTTCGAAAAGGAGTCTTGGTCGGCTGAATCAGCGTGTCCAAGAACGCCTGGGAGAAGTCTGACAACAGCATCTACAAGAAGCAGTGCAGGAATTTCTCCACCACTAAGCACATAATCGCCTGTGCTCAGCTCTAGGGGGTCGAGTGTTTCAATCACACGTTCATCGATTCCCTCATAGTGACCAGCGATGAGGAGAATATTCTGCTCACTCGCTAGCTGTTCAACCCGTTTTTGCTTGAGTACTTCGCCTTGAGGCGTAAAGTGAATTCGCACGGGTCGATTCTTGAGTTGTCGCTCAACCGTTTGCACAGCATCATGCAATGGTTGGCACATCATTACCATTCCAGGTCCTCCGCCAAAGGGGCGATCATCAACCTTTCCATGTTTATTGTCGGCCCAATGGCGAATGTCGTGAAGATGAATCTCGACGTGACCAGCATCCTGTGCTCGTTTAACAATGCTTGTTCCAAGTGTTGCTTCAAGCATCTCGGGGAAGAGTGTGAGGATATCGATCCGCATGGTTGGACCAGGTAAATTAACTGATGTTCTTTCCAGGAGTCGGATCGATATCAGCGCGTTTTAACAGAGTTGCCACAGTCCGAGATGGTTGAGCTCCAACGCTTAACCAGTAATCAATTCGATCTGCTTTTAAACTCAATTGTTTATCTTCAGGTGCAATTGGGTCGAACCAACCTAATTCTTCAATCGGTTTGCCATCACGTGGTGAACGTTTGTCCATGGCATTGAGCCTGTAGAAGGGTCGATGTCGTCTTCCCATACGTTTAAGTCGCAATACCACCATATGGCACTGTCTCCTTGCTTGGGCTTCGTTCGTCTTATTTAGAGTCAAAGACTGTGGGCCGTGGGGCAAAAAATTGGACCTTCCAATGTTTGCCGTGCGAACCACTTCACGAAGCGATTACTCGAGCTGCATATTGTAGCAATGAAAGAGAATTAGGGCAAACCGTGACTAATTTTTACGATTAAGAGGATGTATTCTGCTGAAATTTTCTGTGTAATCATGAAAACTGCTCCAAAAGCATTCGACCACATCAATGCAAAAAACAAAAGTAGACCAGCCATTTGTGCTTGAGGGTGACTATACCAACGACCAACGGTGGTCGATAGATTTGCGAGAATGTTTGAACCATCAAGGGGAGGCACGGGTAACATATTCAGCAGAAACAATAAGATATTTAAAAAACCACCCGTAAACAGAAAAGAATGTACGTTTGGATGCGCATTTGGTAATAATCCAGAGATTGTGAGTGCTGCAAATGCAAGAATCAGATTCAATGCTGGTCCCGCAAACGAAACAAGAATGCGACCCCATTTACCATGCCGAAACCGATAGGGGTTTACCGGCATCATGCCCCAGGCAATACCTATAACGAGAAACGCAATTATTGAAGGCACACCCATATGTACGATAGGGTTAGCAGTCATATGGCCAGTAGTTTGAGGCGTGTCATCACCTTCCCAAAGGGCAGCCCAACCATGCGCAAGTTCATGCAATGTGATTGAAGCGATAACCCAGAATATCCAAGATACCAGTTCAATCGCTCGGCCCGAGTTCCACAAATCATGTACCCACCATGTCATTCTTTCTGTTCCTTTATTGTGCTTGTTTTTATAATCGTTCGTACGGCTGTAGGAGACTTATAGCAATAGATAATCTTGTTCTTAGTAGCTTCGGTAACAGGGTCAGGATGATTCAACAAAATTATAGATGTAGCATAATTAAGGAATTCTCTATTCAGTGGGATGGTGCAAGAATATGCCATAAGTAAAAGCTGAAGTATGGTACTACGACTCAATTGCATAAGTACCTTATATAGCGTACGCTGTCTTCAAATGTCCTCAGAATCCAGCAAACGAACGGATGAAGAACTTCTTTCAGCACATATTGAAGGAGATTCTTCTGCTTTTCCAGATTTGATGGAGCGATATAAAAATGATTTGCTTCATTTCCTCATTCGTTTTGTAGGCTCTCAAGCAGCCGCAGAGGACGTTTTTCAGGATGCTTTTCTCCAAGTTCACATTTCAGCCGAGACTTTTGACCCTAATCGACGATTTAAGCCATGGCTTTTTACAATTGCTGCGAACAAAGGTAGGGACTGGCATCGTAAGTATTCCAAGAGGACAGTTATGTCACTGTCACAAGAAGTAGGTGGAGACGGCGATGGCGCCCGTTTTGTCGATCTCATGGAAAGCAATCAGGAACTACCGGATGCAAAATTACTTGATAGTGAACAGATTGATAGCGTCCGAAATGCTGTCGATGAACTTCCTAGTCATTTACGGGAGATTCTTTTGCTGAGCTACTTCCAACAAATGAGTTATCTACAAATTGCAGAGTCCCTCCAGATTCCACTTGGAACGGTTAAAAGTCGGCTGCATTCTGCGGTTGCAGCTTTTAGTGCAGCATGGCAAGCAGAGAATAGTGAGGAAGCAGAATGAGCAACAGATTTGAGGACCTCAAACTATGTGAGGCGGACGCGGAAATACTTGACCGTCTCGTCGATGTTGGGTTTGAATTAAATGAGCTTGAAGACCTAACGCCCAAAGACGAACAACGGGCACGATCTATTTTAGACATGCTCGGCTTCCTTGAAGCATATCCTGTAGAAGATGCCTCAGACACATTAATTGACGCTACATTAGCTCGAATCCAACAGTATGAATCCCAGCGATCAGCGCGAATGCACATTTCAACAACGGATGTTAAGGCAACAGGCCGTGGATTTAAGATTCGAATGCCGGACTTCATGACGGTTGCCGCCATGATTCTGATTGCCGTTTCAATTGTGACTATGCTTGGCAAGAGTGCACGAGACCGTTCAATTCAAAATGAATGTGCAAACAATATGGCAATGGTTGGGCACGGTTTAGTTAATTATGCAAATGACCACAATGGCGGAATGCCAACTACCGCTGTTGCATCGTTGGGATCATTATTTGGTGGAGTTGCACCAGGTCGTACGGATGCACAGATTCTCGCTGAAGAGGGTTATTGCGAACACCATCATTTAAACTGTCCGGGTCATGGTCGCGATAGAGGTGGTTTTAGTTATCAAACTCAGTCTAATCAGATGTGGAAGAACATTCAAAGCCGGGGCCGTTTATTCATCATCATTGCAGATCGTAATCCTATTCTCGACGATTTGCTTAATGGCGGCAAACCAGACCCCCTAACCCCATCTGCAAACCATGGTGCATTGGGCCAAAACCATTTACGGGATGATGGTTCAACACCTATTGCAGCGCCCGCACCCGTTATTGGTGGTGATATGATTTGGGTTCTTGAGCGGAATAAAAGTAAGGGTATTGACCTCTTTTTGACACAATAAAACCCTTTGCTTGTTCTAGCAATTCTGTTACACTACCTGGCTCGATTTGGAGTAAATACTATGTCAAAGTTAAAGACACATAAAGGTCTAGCAAAACGCATCAAGGTCACTGCTTCTGGCAAGGTCAAGGTGAAACGTGCATTTGGAGGTCACCTCCGAAGTCATAAATCAGGAAAGACATTGCGTTCATATCGCAGCCCTAATTATGTCGGTCCAGCGGACATTAAACGTATTGGAGCAATGTTGAAATCACGTCTTAACGCTTCAACGAAGTAATTCAAATCACGTATCGTTTGACGGGTCGAAGTGGAAGGCAAGGTGCCAACCCCCCGGTTCAAACAAATTAAAGGAGGCAACACATGCCACGCGTACGAAAAGGTGCCGCTCGAAATAAGGCACGAAAAAGATTATTGAAAGCCGCTCGAGGTTATTGGGGAACGAAAAGTCGTCATAAGCAACAAGCCAAGGTAGCACTTACTCGTGCCGGCCAATTTGCATATCGTGACCGTCGTGCTCGACGTCGTGATTTCCGCCGAATTTGGATTACCCGTATTACTGCAGCTTGCCGCATGCGAGGTACTCGCTACAGTCGTTTCATTAATGGGCTCGCAAATGCCGGTATTTTGCTTAATCGTAAAATGCTTAGTCAAATTGCAATCGAAGATCCAAAAGCATTTGATCAGCTCGTTAATCTAGCTGAAGAAAAAACGACTGCTCAAGCGAGCAAGTAATCCGTTTTTTAGTTGAAGCAATTCGACACTATCGCTCTACAGGTGCGATTGCGCCATCCTCCAGATTTCTTGCGAGGTCGATTGTTCAATTCGTGCCCCGAGAAGGAAGAAAAAAAGTCCTTGAAGTGGGCTGCGGTACAGGCTCATTTACCAAGGAAATACTAAAAACTCTTCGGGCAGGCGATACATTTCACATAGTGGAGTTAAATCCCGAATTTTGCAATGCTGTCGAAAAAACGTTACTTGCGCCATTCCGCCTCAACAATCCTGACATTCATGTGCGTATGCATAATATGCCAATCGAAGAAGCAGAAATTGATTGCACTTTTGATGCGATTATTTGCGGCTTACCCTTTAATAATTTTCCTGTAGCACTAGTTCAACATCTATTTTCGGTCATGTTTGGCTTATTGAAGAAAGATGCTGTGCTCGCATATTTTGAATATCTAGGCATGCGCTCAATCAAGTCATTGTTTGGCTTTTCAAGTGTTCGAAAAGAAACAAAACAACGTACAACAGATATTAACAAACGATTCCAAAAGCACCATGGTACACAAGTTAATGTATATAAAAATATCCCGCCAAGCCGAGTTGTGAGTTTGAAAGGATGTTGATTGAACGTGTTCAAGCAAGTGATTGTTATGTATTAAGAGAATCGATACTGCGCCCTGGGCAGCCCAAAGAAAATTGGACTTTCGACTTAGATGAGGACCAACGTTCTATCCATTTAGCCATGATGGATAGAGGTATTGTTGTTGCAATTGTTTCGCTTTTACCTGAACAAAAAAATGATTGCAGCTGGCGACTCCGTGGCATGGCAGTATTGCAGAAATTTAGGGGTCAAGGCATAGGCAAGCAATTGGTTGCAATGCTCTTTTCGATGACCAAAGGGGGAATATGGTGCACAGCAAGAAAAAACATACACGGCTTTTACTTAAGTAACGGATTTGAACTTTTTGATGATGAGTTCATAATGAACGATATGCCACATGTATACATGCGGCGTCATTCGCTTAGCAAGATTGCCTGAGCCGAATCTTAGTCTCTTGTAGAGCGTCTGCGCTTTAGTTCGGCATCTACAAAGCCCTCGAGTGCTCCATCAAGCACAGTTTGTGGGTTCCCCACTTCGTGATTTGTTCGGTGATCCTTGACTCGGTTGTCATAAATAACATAACTTCGGATTTGCGTTCCCCATCCTTGGTCAACAGCCCCGCCAGTTGCCTGGTCGAGTTCTGCTTGCCTGCGCTCTTCTTCGAGTTGGTCAAGTTTTGCCTGGAGAATGCGCATAGCTTGTTTTCGATTTTGAAGTTGTGCTTTATGAGTCGAACTAACAACCATGATGCCGGTTGGCTTATGGACGATTCGAACAGCCGAGGCAACTTTGTTTACATTTTGTCCACCAGGGCCAGATGAACGTGCAAAAGTTGTAAATTCAATGTCTTTATCATCAATTTCAACATCTTGTTCATCGAATTCTGGAATGACATCTACAGTGGCAAAACTTGTCTGTCGTTTACCTTGTGCGTTGAATGGAGAAACTCTCGCAAGCCGATGCGTGCCTCTTTCGCAGCTCATATATCCATATGCCATTGGTCCCTTAATAAGGTAAGTTACTTCGCTAATGCCGACTTCTGTGCCATGGGTGGTGCTTACTTCTTCAACCTTGAATTGCATTTGCTCCCAATAACTTTTGTACATTCGATCAAGCATGGAAGCCCAATCATCAGCTTCTGTCCCACCATCACGTGATTGAATGGAAACAAAACAATTGCGATGATCATGCTTTCCATTTAGAAGTGATTGTGTTTCAACTTTATCCATACGTTTTTGTATTGCGTAGAGTTGTTCATCAACCTCGGAAAGCAGATCCATATCATCCACTTCTTTTGCCAGTTCATATCCAACAACGGCATCTTCAAAATTAGCAATAACATTTTCAAGATCTTCCGTCTGAGCTTTGAGTACTTTGTATTCAGTTATGACCTTTTGGGCTTCGGTTTGGCTATTCCAAAAGTCAGCTTCATTCATTTGTTCTTGCAATTTGTCACGATGTTCGACTTTTGTATCGTAGTCAAAGAGAGTCGCGAATCGTTAAAATTCGCGCCTCAAGGTCGTCAAGAACTGGTTGATGTGCGTCAAAATGCATGGGGGGCATAGTATCAGAAGCCGAGCCACTGTACTCTACTCAACATGCAAACATCGACTATCCTCTCAACAGTGGAACTATCATCAAGAGCCAAATCTATTCCTGCTTCAATAACCCTATCCATTAACGCTCGCGTGAAGGGGATGAAAGCTGAGGGCAAAAATGTCATCGCTTTTGGTGCAGGTGAGCCGGATTTTGATACGCCAGAAAAAATTAAACAAGCAGCAATAGATGCGCTGCAATCCGGCATGACACATTACATGCCATCTTCTGGAACGCTCGATGCTCGTGAAGCAATTTCAAATAAATTAAAAAAAGAAAATGGCATCAATTGCACGCAAGCAAATATTTCAATAAATGCTGGTGCAAAAATGTCAATTAATCTTGCGCTTATGTCCATTCTTGATCCTGGTCAAAATCAAGAAGTTGTTGTCCCAACGCCTGCTTGGGTTAGTTATAAGCCAATGATTGAACTAGCAGGTGGCCTAATGGTTGAGATTGCAACCGATGTGAAATCAGATTTTAAATGTTCACCTGAAGCACTTGCAGCAGTAATAACACCAAAGACAAAAGCGGTACTTATTAATTCACCAAGTAATCCTTGTGGGACAATGTATTCTCCAGAAGAAACGCGCGCTTTAGCCAAGGTGCTTGAACAGCATCCGAATCTATACATTTTAAGCGATGAAATTTATGAACGTCTCATTTACAGTGACGTAGAGCATCTATCATTTGGGGCAATCTCTGAGATTGCTAATCGCGTTATTACTATTAATGGTTTATCAAAAGCCTTTGCAATGACCGGTTGGCGAGTTGGTTATGTTTGTGCGGCTGAACCAATTGTCAAAGCGATGAATACTTTGCAAAGTCAAATTAATAGTTCAATTACGAGCTTTTGTTATGCGGCAATTCCCATAGCATTGGAAATGCGAGACGAAGTCGAATCAATGCGACAAGTGTTTGCTAAACGAGCAGATTTGATGTTCGAATTGATTCAAAAATGGCCAAATGTTGACTGCGCAGAACCAACAGGCGCATTTTACACGTTCCCTAAAATTTCTCACTATTTTGATAAGACATCACCTGCTGGAACAGCGATTACTGATGCAGTAAGTTTTGCAAAAGCATTACTTGATGAGCAAGAGGTTGCTGTTGTGCCTGGGGATGATTTTGGGGGTTGTGGGCACGAGCATATTCGTCTCTCCTTTGCTTGTAGCGAAGAGCAAATAAGGGAAGGTGTGAATAAAATTGGCCAGTGGCTTTCGCGGTTTTAATCTACCTCAGCACTAGAAACCTTGCTGACACCTTCAATGCCGCCAAGATTTATAAGTAATTCATCAGTAGGAACAGAATCTGCTTTAATGATCATCATCGCAATACCATCGTCATCTCCATGACCAATTACCATTTCATCTATATTTACCTTGGCCGCACCGAGGACTTTCCCGACACAGCCAACCATGCCAGGGGTGTCATCATTAAAGAGTGCAATCATGTGTCCAGATGGAACCATGTCAAAGCGCCGTCCTTCAATATTTGTAACACGCGGTAAACCATCAGCATGAACAGTTCCTTCTATAGCATGTTCATGCTCGCCTTTTGTTCGAATTGTGAGGGAGTCAATAACATCGGCTGCTCCAACTACTGTGGATGCTGTTACGCCGATTTCACGCGCCATTGCGGAAACATTGATAATTGAAACAGGTTCATCGGTCATATGTTGTAAAAGTGCAACCAGCGCATACCTCGCAATGGTGTCCGCTTTTCCGGCAGTAGCTTTGCCACGAAGTTCGACAGTCACCTCTTTGGTATTTGAAATTGTTGCAACAGTACCCAGCAATGTAATCATTCTTTTTGCAAGTTCGACATATGTTCTTTGCCGGGTATTTAGTTCTAAGTCAAGTCCACCTGCATTGACAGCACTATCTAACCCTTCACCTTGGAGATAGCGCAGTAATGATGCGCAGGCATTCACTGCAACTGCTTCTTGTGCTTCAACAGTTGAAGCGCCTAGGTGTGGAGTGGCCAATACTTTAGGATGGGAACGGAAAGGGTGGTCGTCAGCTGGTGGTTCGGCAGTGTAGACATCAATTGCCGCACCAGCGCATTTTCCTTGATCGAGCGCATTAATAAGTGCATCTTCATTCACAATACCACCTCGCGCAGCATTTATAACTAGTAGCCCAGGTTTACAAATCTCAAATTGATCTTTTCCCAGCATGCCATCGGTTTCGCTGGTGTGTGGTACATGAAAGGAAACAATATCAACTACTTTAAGGAGCTCATTAAATGTTTTCATCATTCTGACTTGACCATCAAGTGCAGTAACTTCTTTCATAAACGGGTCAAAGCCAATTACGTCCATTCCAAATGCGAGAGCTCTGCGTGCGATAGCTTGACCAATGCGGCCCATTCCAATAATCCCAAGAGTCCTTCCTGCAAGTTGAACACCGACATATTCGTTTCTATTCCAGCCCCCAGCACGGAGTATGGCATTTGAGTTTGAGACATTACGAGCTAGCGCAATCAATAGAGCAAAAGCGTGTTCAGCGGTTGTGATTGTGCTTGCTGACGCTGAGTTCATTACAGCAACACCGTATTTTGTTGCTGTTGGTAGGCAAATATTATCAACACCAACTCCAGCCCTTGCAATGCCTTTAAGGCGGCAATGCGGATTTTTAAAGGCCTGATCTAAGATTTTTTCAGGGAGCTTTACAGCAGACCGGACGATTACACCATCCGCATCAGAAATGGCAGCAGCAAGGGCGTCTCCGCTAAGTCCTGTGTTTTCAATTACTTCCACGCTATTCTGAGCGTTAAGATAGGTTGCGCCTTCTGGGGCAAGTTTATCTGCAATAAGGATTTTTAATGTCATGAGGGGGTTAAACCTTAATTTGGATTCAGGTAGAAAAAGGTTGGGGATTCTGGTAAACTAGTCGATTCAAATAAGTTGAGGAAAAAATGACAACAATGACTGACAATACAGATTTTAAACGACATGGGAGTGATTGTGGCTCTCCGGAAGTACAAATTGCTTCTTTGACAGGCCGAATTCAAGAACTGACCGGGCATTTGAAGATGCATAAGCATGACAACCACTCTCGTCGTGGTTTGATCATGATGGTTGGTAAGCGGAACCGCTTGCTCAAGTACCTTTCAAGGACAAACCGTGAAGCGTATCAAAACACAATTAAGAAACTAGGATTGCGCAAATAAGCAATCTATAAACGACCCGCAGTTATCTACTTGTAAACCTGTACCGTTGGTGGCAGTGGACGAGCGATAGACAATTTTGTCTATTTTTCCTCTTCTGCCCTCTTGAGTCACAGGACGACATACTTGTAGAGGCTGCCAAACAAGAGGAGTACTACTATGAGTACGAAAATAATAGTCGAACGGGAAATTGGAAATCGCTTGATGCGATTTGAGACTGGCCAGGTAGCAAAACAAGCAAGCGGTGCAGTTATCGCTTCGTATGCTGATACTGTTGTGATGTGCACAGCAATGCGCTCAAACCCCCGGCCAGGTCTTGACTTTTTCCCCCTTCAATGTGATTACCGTGAACGAACATCCGCAGCAGGTAAATTTCCAGGCGGCTTTCGTAAACGAGAGGGCGCGCCAAATGAAAAAGAAATTCTAACGATGCGTTTGATGGACCGTCCTATTCGCCCACTTTTCCCTGATGGGTATATTGATGAATGTCAACTTCAGGCATGGGTCATGAGTCATGACGGTGAAAATGATGCGGATGTACTTGCGTGTACAGCTGCATCGGCAGCGCTTTGCTTAACAGATGCGCCCTTTGAAGGGCCTGTTGCAACAGTTAGGGTTGGTCGCATTGTGACCGACGACGGCGAAACGTTTGTATTAAACCCAACTCATACCCAAATGCAATATTCAGATCTCGACCTTGTTCTCTCTGGGCACTCTGATGGTGTCAATATGATTGAAATTGGCGCAGCCCAAGTTGATGAGACTGCTGTTATGGGTGCAATTAAATTTGGATACGAGGAAGGTATTAGGCCGATCCTTGAACTTCAAAATGAACTAGCTGAAAAAGCGGGTACAACAGAAAAACGAATTGGCGATCTTGCGCTTCCTAGCGAAGAAGTCATGGACAAGGTCAAAAAACTCGTTGGTGAAAAGATGCTTGAAGCACGCCGTATTCCTGGCAAGGCTGACCGAAGCGAAGCGGTAAACACACTTCGTACAGAAATGATTGATGCGAACTTTGTAGTCCCAGAAGGTGTTTCGTATAGTGAGCATATAGCTGCAGAGCGAACACAGCGCGAAGCCAAAGAAGCCTTTCGCAAGCTTGAAAAGAAAAGTACTCGTCAACTTATTGTTGACGAGAGCATACGCGCTGATGGCCGAGATTTTAATCAAATCCGAGATCTTGAAATGGAAACAAAGATTTTTCCAAGGACTCACGGTTCAGCATTTTTCCAACGTGGCGAAACACAATCACTTGTCACTTGTACATTAGGTACAGGCCGCGATGAGCAAATTGTTGACGGACTTATGCCAGAGTATGCGAAGAAATTTTACCTTCATTACAACTTCCCACCGTTCTGCGTTGGTGAAGCTGGTCGAATCATGGGGCCTGGTCGCCGTGAAATTGGTCATGGTGCTCTTGCTGAACGTTCACTCCTTGGCATCTTGCCTGACGTTGAAGACTTTCCATACACAATTCGACTTGTGAGTGATATTACTGAATCAAACGGTTCGTCATCAATGGCCAGTGTGTGTGGTGGCTGCCTTGCTCTAATGGATGCTGGCGTCCCAATTCAGAATACATGTGCTGGCATAAGCGTTGGCCGTTTTAGTAATGATGAAGGAACAGTTATACGAGTGATGGACATTATTGGCGAAGAAGATTTCTTTGGTGATATGGATTTTAAAGTTTGTGGTACTAAAACTGGCATTACTGGTGTTCAACTTGACTTGAAAGCGCGTGGTCTTTGGTTCGATGAGCTAGAAACTATTTTTGAAATGGCGCGTAAGGGTCGCTGTGATATAATTGATCAGATGGAATCAGTCATTCCAGCTCCACGAGAGGAAATGTCCGAATGGGCCCCGCGAATGATTTCCGTTCCAATTGATCCAGAGAAGATAGGCAAACTTATTGGTCCTGGCGGCAAGACAATTCGCCAAATCACTGAGGATACAGGAGCTAATATCGACATTAACGATGACGGCATCGTATTTATTAGTTCTGTTGACATGGCTTCTGCGGAATCAGCAAAAGCAGCGGTCGAAGCAATTGCAGCTGAAATTAAAGTTGGCAGTGTTTTCGAAGGTAAAGTTGTTTCAACTCGAGACTTTGGTGCGTTCATTGAAATTGCACCAGGTACAGATGGGATGTGCCATATCTCTGAGCTCGCTGACGGTTTTGTTGAAAAAGTAGAAAGTATCTGCAAAGTGGGCGACAAAATTAAAGTCAAAGTAATCAACGTCGATGATACTGGTCGAATTAAATTATCTGTAAAAGCGCTTCTTAAAGACGCTGAAAAAGAAACAGAGACTGTGGAAAACTAAAAAATGTTTTCATTTACATGGCTAATAACAGGCACCGTTCTTGGAGCGGTGTCTGTTTTGCCATTGTTGATTTGGCGACATCGAAAAGACAGAGAACGGACAGAAGAAGCACGGCAACGAGCGCAAGCATCAGAGCGCATGGCCGAGATTGGTAACATGACATCAGGGCTGGCACATGAGATTAAAAATCCACTTTCTACTGTTGGTTTAAATGCACAACTTCTTGCTGAAGATGTTGAAAATCTGGATGCTCCGGAAGAGGAGAAGGGCCGTATCATTAAACGGCTTGATTCATTGACTCGAGAAGTCGAGCGACTTAGGGGCATTCTTGATGATTTCTTGCAATTTGCAGGGCGTATAAAACTCAATAAAGAGCAAACAAATTTATGTACCGTGCTTAGTGAGCTTGACGATTTCTATCATCCACAATGTGAAAATGAAGGCGTCTTATTTCGAATGCAGTTGCCCCAAGAACCGGTTATTGCAGATATTGATGCTTCATTGCTTAAGCAAGCGATATTGAACTTATTAATAAATGCAACGCACGCAATGGAAGATTCAGATCAAAAAGAATTAATGATTCGATTAGAGATGGATCGCACAGAAGCGCGCATCCACGTAATCGATACGGGTAAGGGAATTGAAGAAGAGCGACTAGCCGAAATATTTCACCCTTATGTTTCTTCGAAGCGTGGAGGAACTGGCTTGGGTCTTCCAACCACGATGCGTATAGCTCAGGAGCATGGTGGTCATATCGTGGTAAACTCAACAGTAGGCCAGGGCAGCGATTTCATTGTGAGTGTACCATTGCATTCGTGAAGAAAGTTTATGTCATTTATAATCCAATTTCCGGAAAAGGGCTCTCTTGTAAAAAAGCAGTTGCTATTTCAGAATATTTTTTAAATTCCTCTTACGATGTCGAACTAATTCAAACACAATCAGGCTCACCGCAACAATGGCTCGAGCCTAGGCTTGCAGGCTCACCAGAAGCATTAATTGTTATTGGAGGTGATGGAACACTACGTCAGGTGGCTAGCGTTGCAAAAAAAACTCCTGTTGCACTTTATCACGTCGCTGGAGGTACAGAAAATTTATTTGCACATTCAATGGGTATGAGTAATTCTCCAGCCAGAGTTTTTGATTGTGTAAGTAGTAATGCACAGCGCCTCATAGATTCTGCAACTGCGAATAGTCAGTTTATGCTTTTGATGACTTCGGTTGGATTTGATGCACAGGTAGCTGCTGATCTTGCTAAAAATAGGGGGGGTTCAATTACACATCTTTCTTATGTAATGCCAATTATCCGACAAATATTTAACTGGAATGTGCCTGTAATCTCAATAGATGTAGATGGGAAAAAGATTATTGAAGGTGAAAAAGGGTGGTGTATTGTTGCAAACAGTAAAGCTTATGCTTGCGGTTTAAATCCTGCGAGAAATGCTCTAATCGATGATGGAAAGTTGGATGTTCTTTTCCTTCCAATTACGGGTAGATTGAGTTTGTTGAAGTGGATTCGACTTATGAAACTTGGTACGCACATGCATCACCCTTGTGCAGTATCTACAACGGGATCTTCCATTGTAGTTAGAACCTCTGAGCTTATGCCATGGCAAATTGATGGTGATGTAGCTGAGGATACTCAAGATATGACTGTATGTTGTGTTCCAGAATCTATCCGTGTTTTTGATGCTTAATTATTAATCAAGTAATAAAATTTGTTGTATGCGCTTAAAGAAGCCCATCGCTATCAATGACTGCTCGTGCAACTTCCGTAATAGATTTACGAGAACTGCGCGATTGTTTTTGCAATAACTTCATTGCTTCTGGTTCACTGACTTTTTTTCGTTTAACAATAATCCATTTCGCTTGTTCAATGAGTCGCCTATCGTCAAGCCGTTGTTGCAAATCGACTATTTGACTCTGCTGTTCGATATGGTCTAAGAAACGATTCCAGGCTACTGCGATGCCCGCACCAAGTTGCTCCTTGCTAGCAGGCTTTAATAAGAAGCCTAAAACTCCTGCTACAACACAGGTCCCTAGGTACGTTTCATCGGAATACGCTGTAAGCATAATGACAGGTATGCCCAGTTCTGGGAAAATAATTTGTGCAGCCTGCATGCCATTCATTACGGGCATTTGAATATCCATAAGGACAATGTCAGGTCTATCTTCGCGGCATTTTACAATGGCTTCCTCGCCATTCTTGCAAGGGCCAAGAACTTCAAAGCCAAGTGCTTTCAGAGTCGACATAATTCCTTGAGCAACGAGTAGTTCATCGTCAACAACAAGTATTCGTTTAGGTTTTTTTGGCAACTGTTGTGTTTCAGTGCTTGTTTTATCTTGCGGAGCCATCCTTGGGCCTGCCTTTCAATCACTTTTTCAGCCAAACATAGTCTTGTGATATTAGTAAATTCTAAGAATAGTGTACATCGCGGATAATTTGGTTTTGCTTTTTAGTCTAAGAAATCACCTTCTTTAAGGCGCGCCGGAACATATTCTTCTGTGACATAAGAGATATCCTTCGTTATTAACGATTCTACTTCCATCTTGAAGCCATTGTTTAGCATGGTTTTTATTTCACGCTGCCACTCGCGTTTTCCTTCAAACCATGGATATGCAGCAATTTGTTTTGCGCGGTTAATATCGCGGTCATTCAAATCAATTTTGACATCATCAGACAAATCAAGTCTTTCATAATCTTTAGATCTTATACCCATAAATTTAGCATCCGGAATAGCCATGCGCTCAGATTCAAATGCAAGGTTGATAGAGCCCTGTTTAATTACAGAATAAATGTAATGTCCCCAAGGGTCACAATCGAGCAAACAGTAAACAGGAAGATCGAGCTCTTTATGCATGCGGTGGAGCATCCTTCTGACGCCACGAGGCGGCTGTCCAGAGCCTTCAGTTAAAATGCAATTATGTTTTTCCCAGAATCGGTCTTCGTTGAAGCGACTCCAAACAGTATCTTTCTCTACATGTAATATGAAATCAGCCTCGCATTTTTTAAATTGCATTACATTTGGTTCACAAATACTTGGAATCGCATAGCCTCCAGTGCCCATTTGCCTACAATTTATTTCATCGCCACTATCGATAACAGTAATGTTCCCCACCATTGTGCCTCGCTTCTTTGCAAAAACATGTAGCTCTTCACGCAAGCCATTGAGAGAGACTTCTAAATCTTCAAGGATGCCATCAGACTCGCTCTGGTCATTGAAAGTTTTTTCTTTTGTCCCCGGGATAGTGTGTAGTCCCATGTAGTACATACCCCGTAAACTGAGTGTTTTCTCAGCATCAATTAAGTCGCGACAACCCTTGGCAAGTAAGAGTGATTGCATAAATTTCCTGGATTGTCCAAGGTTAAACAAACTTCTTGATTGGGTGTTGGAGCCCATTTCAAGTATCCGTTTTTTCTTGTTATATTTCATGTTTGAAATGGATCGTGTAGGAATTTCGAATGTGGGTTCTTTTTGTGCAAGTGATCGCTTGACCACGGAGTTAGCAAGCGACTCAATTTTTTTAATTGTCTGTTCGTCTCGCTTTTTATCAACCACACTTTTGATAACTTTGCGAGTTGTTTTTTTAGCAGTTTTCTTTTTAGTTATTTTTTTCTTTGCCATTATTTCTTCACCCGTTTTTTCGAGTGTTTCTTTTTAACTTTTTTCTTCGCTGATTTACCAAAAAGCGTGTCTTCTTGTTCTGGAACGTCCTGCATGCGGTCTACAATAATGACATCTTCATCGCTGCCAAGTCGGCCACCATCATCGATTAGCTTGCCTTCATCATCCAGCTGTGCATCCGCCTCATCTGTTCTGCGCTTAGCCTGTTTTAAAAGTGCTTTATAAAGTTTGTCAGTATCAGTGCCTGTTAAAGAATTGCAACACCTAGAAATTTCGCCGATATAACGTTCAAATACGCTTCGACGTTCCGATTCTCGGGCCATACGTTTTCTTCTACGTAAGTATGTTCCAAGTTTGCGTCCGCACTCTTGCAAAGCAAGTTTCATTTCTTTTCGAATTTCATCGTAATCTGCTATTGCCTCTTTCGATTCACTTGTGAATGGCACCCATACACTCACCATATGAACCATCACTACAAGTGGACCTGAAGGGATAGCGTTCCTTGGTTGTGTTAATCCATAATTTTTCCAAGATGTTTCTGCAACAGCCTTAAATGAGCAACAGCTTGATTGTGAATACAGTAATGGAACCCGATTGGCAAAACGCAAAACTTTTGCGCTATCGTCTCGGCCTAGTCCGCCTCCATACCCAATTGCAACTTCAATTTGGAAAGGATTACCTCGATATACATTTGGCGGACGCGTTGATGCTGCAAAAAATTCTGCTTTTACTTCTTTTAATAAACCGGCAAGCAGCGCCTTCGAACCAATTGGTACTAAACAATCAGTATTTGGAGCAATGATGCGAGTTTTTTGAATGGAATCGTAGAGTTTCTCTGCTTCAGAATGTCCAATAGTTTTAACCCAGGATTGACCAGTTAAGCCTGCACCTTTTGCGATTTCACGTGCTTTGGTAGCACCCACTCTGCAGAAATCTTTGGTTAAAAAGCCGCCGAGTTGTCGTTGATCAGTTCGTTCAAGCATTTGAATTAGAGTCCCTAATTCAATGCCCTTCGGATGCGGTTTAATTTCTTTTGGTTCTTCAGGTAATTCCTCAATTGCTCGAGGAAATACAATGGTTTCATTTGCCGGGGTAACATAGGTAATTTTTGCATGTGGGTTTGCAATAGCTGTTTGCTCAAGATATTCATCAATGGACTGGCGACCTTTTTGGTATTTGCCTTCGAGCTCAATTGTGACTTGTGTTCCGTGTCCATCTTCGAACAGATTATCGTCTTCAGGATGTTCCTCATCACTAATTACTGTGGGCCTATTTTTTGAAGTGTCCATTTTCAGTACAACTTCATGAGCTGCTTTCTTTTTACCAGTTTTAGAAATGATGATAACTGGCTTGCCCGTGGTCATTAATCCATACATGCCTGCTGCGGAAATGCCGATTCCTTGCTGTCCACGTGACATTTTAAGCCGGTGAAATTTTGAACCATACAATAACTTGCCAAAGATATTTTCAATCTGAGCTCTGACAATACCAGGTCCATTATCACGAATGGTCAGTTTAAATCGTGTTTCACTAACCTGCAAAACTCTAACATAGACATGGGGCAAGATGCCAGCTTCTTCGCTTGCATCAAGTGCATTATCTACAGCTTCTTTTATGGCGGTGAGCATTGCTTTTCTCGGATTGTCAAATCCAAGAAGGTGTCGATTTTTGGCAAAAAACTCACTGACAGATATATCTCGCTGGCCTGCAGCCATCGATTCAGCGGTTGCTTTTGTTCTTGTCTTTTTCTTTTTAGGCGCTTTTGTTTTTGGCATAAGTACAAATCAGTATGGGGGAACCTTCCTTGGCGTCAATCACGCCCTGATAACGAGCATCCGTACTCGCTTCATTGCAGAATAACCAAAAGTGCGCCCTGAGTGGGGCAATAAAAGTCCATTTTTGGTATCCTCTAACGTCTTTCCCTCACTTTTTTAATATACAAAGGACATCATGATGAGTATGGAACAAACATTAATTATCTTGAAGCCAGATGCAGTGCAGCGTGGTTTTATGGGAAAAATTTTAAGTCGTTTTGAAGATAAGGGACTTAAAGTAGTTGGTGCTAAATTTATGAACATTTCTCAGGAACTAGCAGCTAAGCACTATGCTGATCACAAAGAACGTCCTTTTTACCCTAGTCTTGTAAGTTTTATGACAAGTTCACCAGTTTTAGTCCTTGCACTCGAAGGTGTTGGCGCGATTGCAATTTGCCGCTCACTTATGGGGGCTACCTTTGGATCACAAGCTGCGGCAGGGACGATTCGAGGCGATTTTGGTGTCTCGAATAGTTTTAATCTTATTCACGGTTCTGATAGCCCCGAAGCTGCAGCAAAAGAATTAGGCCTATTTTTCAATGATGGTGAGATTCTAGCCTGGAGTCGTGGGAATGAGGGTTGGGTATATGACATGTCGGGTGATGAGCCAGAGTAGGTGATTAGACCGAATAAGGCCTTAATCGTCCGATAACACCTTTTTGAAAAAAAGAATGAAAAAAAGTTTCAAATTGGCTTCGCATATTAGGCTGAGCTGCGTAGAAGGGGTGGCGTGCGTTTGCGCGTTCACTTCTTACATTTGCGGGGTACATCTCAGCCCATGCTATATAAAAAAAGGCCATCCAAAAAAAATGCACGCCGCCGCACTTCGGCAAAAACAAATCCGAGGTCCGCTGCCGAACACGAAAAAATTTATCAAGCTTTGACGGAGCCTATCATCGTTATGGAGTCACCTTGTTTTAGCAGGAAAAATGCAGAGGAACTTATTTTTGACATTCCAAAATCAATTGAACGAATTCCAATCGATTGGTACAGTCCCGCTATTGATAAAGCACATCCTCCAAAACGAAGTGTAGCCGCCCTACTTACTCGCGAAGAGGAAACAGTACTATTTCGTCAATACAATTATGCCCGAATGAAATTGCAATTGTTGCAACAGCTTTTTGATTCTCAAACAAAGCCATCAGAAAAGAAAGTTGATGAGCTAATACATTGGTACGACATTGCAATAGATCGACGGGATTTGATTGTTGAGCGAAATCTTGCACTTGTACTTGCCATGGCAAAGCGCACGTGGGCTACTGGTGAATATGCAGACCTTGTTGCAGAAGGCAATATGGCACTTATACGTTCGGTTAATCGCTTTAACTGTGAACTCGGTTATAAATTTTCAACCTATGCATGCAGGGCGCTCACGACTGCGTTTAATCGTTTTGGTAGAAAACAATCAAAACATCGCGACAATGTACCTTTTGAGTTTGAACCAAATCGTGAACCAATTCATCAAGATGAATCTATTTCGAATGTCTCTCCTGAGCATATCAGTGCTCTTCGTGAAATTGTTCGGGGTAAAGACCTGTGCCTTACTACAGTGGAGAAAGAAGTATTGCGTTACCGTTTTGGACTTTTTTCTGGGCAAAACCCACCTAAGCTGACCTTAGAGAAAGCGGGCAAAATTATGGGTATTTCAAAAGAGCGGGTTAGACAAGTGCAAATTAGGGCATTGCGTAAAATCAAAGAGGCTATTGGATCTCAATTTCCACTTGATTTAATGGCTGGATGACTCAGTTGCCAAAGTGATTCTTCCGATACAGTACAACTGTGCTAGATGAAAAAAACAATGACATTTCATTAAAAGTGCTACCCAAGAAATCGCACTTTAAATTACGTTGGGTGGTATTACTAACAGTACAGCTACTTATCATCATACATATAGTTCTTTGGGTACTTGGTAATCACTTTGATTGGTTTGGTGGTAAAACACTTGCTCCTATAGAGCCCTCAGAGGGGATGGAATTTGTAAAAAATGGTGTGGTAAATACCGGTGCAATATTCTTTGCATTGGCTCTACTCTCAACATTGCTTTTTGGACGTTGGTTTTGTGGGTGGGGCTGCCATATTATTTTGCTTCAGGATTGGTGCTACTCAATTATGCGAAAGTGTGGTATTCGTCCAAAACCATTTCGATCTCGATTCCTTATGTGGTTTCCTTTTGTACTTGCCATGTATATGTACATTTGGCCTTTGGTCTACAGGTTTGCCATCGCTCGACTTCCTTTCCCAAGTATTAGGAGTGAATTTCTCACTGAAGATTATTGGGGCACATTTGCATCTCCAATTGTTGCAGTTCCTTTTTTATTCATTTGCGGTTTTGCAACCGTGTATGTCCTTGGGGCTAAAGGCTTTTGTACATATGGTTGTCCATATGGTGGATTTTTTAAGCCATTTGATAAAGCCTCACCGATGCGCGTTCGAGTAAATGAAAATTGTGGCCAATGCGGGAAATGTACCGCTGCATGCACGTCAAATATTCGCGTAAACGAAGAAGTCAAACTCCATGGGATGGTAATTGATAGTGGGTGCATGAAAATAATGGATTGCATTGATGCCTGTCCGAACGATGCTTTGAGCATTGGCTTTGGCTCTAATGCTATTTTGAAAAGAACCAATAGGCGATCTTACGACTTAACATTCGCAGAAGAATTATTCATATCAATTATATTTGTGCTGGGATTCTTTGCCTTTAGAAGTTTGTATGCAATAATACCGATGCTTATGGCGGTTGGCATGTCATTGGTTACGACTTGGTCGATTTGGAAAACATGGAAAGTGCTTTCATTGACCAATGTTCGATTTCATAAAATACAATTGAAATTACATGGTAAAACATCTAGATCAGGAATGGTATTCATTTTTTTAGGGCTCACTATGTTTCTTTTTCTTATGCATAGCGTGACTATTCAATCACTGATTGGGCTTGGCAATTATGCAAGCGCAAAAGGTGAAACGAATAGAGCGCTGTCATATTACAAAATTTCCAGCCCCATTCAAGATGGAGGTATTGCGTTTGCGAGTAACCCCAACGTCGATCGCATAGTGGCTCGACACCATGATGATGAGCTACAGTTTGAAGAAGCGCTTCGACTGTATAGAAGGATCGATGCACGTGTAGGACAGGATGAAGTATCCACAATGCTGATTGGGCAAAATCTGCAGTACCATGCGCAGTTTTCGCCAATCCAGGATCATTATGCAAAACGATTAGAGCTAAATCCGCACTGGGAACTTGTTTGGGAAGACTATATCGGTTGGTTAAAACGTGAGGGTTCCTATCAAGATGCAATTGCTGCTTCTAAAGTCGCTGTGAAGCATAATCCGAAATCGAAAAGATTACGAATACAATGGGCGCTATTGGAGTCGGAATTTGGCAATTCTGAGGAAGCCGTATATCTAGCTTCTATTTTGGTTCAAGATTATGTAAATGATCCAGCAATGTGGATGCTTCTTTCTCGAACACTAGATAAAAATGGTCAGAGAGAAAAATCCTTGCAGGCCATGGACCAAGCAAAAAAAATACAGAAAAATAAAAAGCAAGAGAAGTAGTTTTAGGTTTATTCAGACGGATGAAGTTGTAAGTGATTTTTTAAAAAGATCAAATAGCTCGGCCGCGCTATTTGTTGAATAGGCTGCTTCGCGGAATACTCGATCAACCATTAGCCGGCTGATTCTTCCTAGCGCTTGGATATGATCTGAAGTGTTTTCTGTTGGCGAGACAAGCAAAATGATAAGTTGAACAGGGCGCTTGTCAGGACTTGCAAAATCAATTGGAGTAGAAGGCCTGCCCATGGCCATGACCATGTTTTTTAATTTATCACATCTTCCATGCGGAATTGCTAGTCCTTCACCAATGCCAGTTGTTCTTTGCAGCTCTCGTTCCCAAACAACTTGTTTAATTGTTTCGCTATCTTGAATACATCCTTGTTCAGAAAGAAGATCTACGAGTTCGCTAATAGCACCTTGCCGATCAGTTGCTTGTAGTGGAGCACATATTGTATTTTCACGCAGCAGTTCAATAAGGTTCATGTGTAAATTCCCATCTAAAAGATACTAAAGTATTAAGCGGATGATTGTAGCAATCCTATGACTTGATGCACAAAACTATGTAGCTTGCAGGAGCGTTGCATAACCACCGTCTTGCCATAGAGTCGGATCTGATCCAGGAGTTCCTGTCGGATTAATACTTATCTGATCACAACTCATGAGTTTTTGTTTGGTGGAAAGCCAACTTGATTGTTGCTCATTTTCGTGGCTATCAATACTACACGTCGCATACAATAGGTATCCTCTGGATTGCAACACCTCCACTGCTTCACTTAAGATTGCACGTTGCAATTCTGCAACAGAATCAACATTTTTTTTGTTGTAACGATATTTTGCTTCTGGCCTTCTAGCAAAAACGCCGCTATTTGAACATGGTGCATCAACAATAATTAAATCGAATGGCTCTGAAGGACCTTTTGTTTCTTGTGAATACACAGTGACATCCAATTCAGCAGCTACTTTGATCAAGGATGCGCGTCGTTCTTCATTTGGCTCAGTTGCACCAATCATTGCTTCTGGAAACATTGCACGTAGTTGCTTTGTCTTTGTGCCTCGTCCTGCACAAAGATCCAGTATTCGTTTTGGTTGCAGGGATTCAGCAAGTGATAATGAATTAGCAGATGTAGGATCCTGCACACGAACCGTTGAGTCATTAGAAAAAACATCTTCTAGTGAGATATTGCTTGGAAGTACGCCAAAGTCAGCAATGGAGTGCGGAATTGCTGAATCAGGAAGCAGCCCAGGTTTCGGGACGGTAACAATAATAGGTGGTTCAATTAGGCTATTTGCTCCAAGAGTATGTGCTATTTCTTCTCCAAATTCTTCAAGAATATATTTCCAGGTTTTTTGTGAAAAACCATATTGAGCTGCAGAATTACTTTCAAAAATCGGTTCAGAAAACTCCCATGCGCTCCCATCGCCTCGTAAAAAGTGGAACGCATTCTGGGGGACACCTTGATCTACTTTCACATTTCGCATTCGCGTAATATTACGTAGTACTGCGTTAACAAAGCCTGACGCTCTTGGTCGTTCACCTTGATTTTTTATCCAATCAACGGCCGAGTGAATCACCGCATGGTCTGGGATTCGATCAAGTAACAAAAGCTGTGCTGTTGCAACTAGTAGCACTGCGCCTACGCGTGCATCAATAGAGTGTAGCTTTCGACTACTTGCGTGCGCTATAACAGTAGCAATCGAATACCAGCGACGGTGAACAGCATGGTCAATTGCTCTTGCTAATCCAGCATCTCGTGGATTGAGTGTATCGACAAGAAGAGGTGTTACATCAATTGTGGGAAATCGTTTGAACTGTGCAGCAAGGCGCCTTGTCACGACGCTTCGGGGATCTGTATCCATTAGCTTGCTGCAGTAGTGCAATTGCAGGCACTCTTTAAAATAGTTGCTTTGTCAGTCTTTTCCCAAGAGAAAGCGCCATTGCAACCTTCGTCTGGAGTGCGTCCAAAGTGACCGTGGTACGCGCTATGCGCATAAATGGGTGATAGCAGACCGAGTGAATGGATGATGCCGTGTGGAGTTAAATCAAAATTCTTTTTAACAAGTTCTGAGATTGTAGTTTCATCTATTTTTGCAGTGCCTTGGCAATCAACAAAGACAGAAACCGGCTCAGCAACTCCTATAGCATAGCTCAGTTGAACTTCGCAGCAATCGGCAAGATCGGCGGCAACGATATTTTTCGCGATGTAGCGAGCCATGTAAGCAGCAGAGCGGTCAACTTTACTAGGGTCTTTTCCACTGAATGCGCCTCCACCATGACGACCTCGCCCACCATAAGTATCAACAATAATTTTACGACCCGTGAGACCACAGTCACCCTTTGGACCGCCGATTTCAAATTTTCCGGTGGGGTTTACGTGTACTGTAATATCATCATTCCACCATTCACCGAGAACAGGTCTAATCACATGTTCGATGATTGCATCAGATAGACCAGCTTGGTTTTCAGACCACATTGGTCCATGTTGAGTCGATAGAACCACTGCTGTCACTCGTTTTGGCTCAAGACCATCATACTGAACAGTGACTTGACTTTTTGCATCTGGACGAAGTTCAGGAATTGTTCTTGATTCTCGAACTTCAGCATGTTTTGCAACAAGTCTGTGCGACAAATCTATTGGTAATGGCATGAGAGAGTCGGTTTCTTTGCACGCATATCCAAACATTAAACCTTGGTCACCAGCACCTTGTTCTTTATGAAGGCCAGCATCATTATCTACACCTTGTGAGATATCTGGGGACTGCTTGTCAAGTGTGACCATTACAGCGCAGCTATCGGCATCAAAACCAAGTGTCGCATCGGTGTATCCGATACGTCGAATAGTTTCGCGAACAACTTTTGGAATATCAACATATCCGTCGCAGGTAACTTCACCAGCAACTACAACGAGGCCAGTGGTGACGAGTGTTTCAACGGCGACTCGGCTATTTGGATCAACAGCGAGCATGGCATCAAGAATCGAGTCTGAAATTTGGTCAGAAACCTTATCCGGGTGTCCCATTGAGACGGATTCTGAAGTAAATAAGTGTGTTTGATTCGTCATATTTATGCCTTTATTGGTTAAACCGAATAATAGCATGAAAGAGCCTAAAAGGCGATAGACAAAGAGTCGTATGATATCAATTGCTATGCTTGTTCAAATGGAACTTTCCAGAATTCTGATTCGAGAAATTGCTGACACGCAGTTCATCGAATTGCGTGAAATTGATGGTGACCGGCGATTCCCTATTGTTGTTGGTAAGCCTGAAGCTTATGCCATAGACCGTCGCCTTAAAGGTGTTGAGCCTCCAAGGCCGCAGACGCACGAACTACTTGCTGAAGTCATGCATACGCTCGGTGGAACCCTAAAGAAAATTATTATTGACAATCTTACCGGTGGAACTTTTTATGCAAAATTGTTATTGGATAATGGAGTTGAAGAGTTTGTAGTGGATTCACGTCCATCAGATGCGATTGCACTTGGCATTTCTATGAATGTGCCCATTTTTGTCGAAGACAAAGTGCTTGAGGAAGTAGAAAAAGATGTCGATTCATATGAATCGCCTGATGATTTTGGCTGGGAATAATACGAACAAATCAATTCATGGTGTACTGAAGTCAATGGCAGAAGATTTTGTCGTAGATGAAGTGCCACTTTATACACCTTTAGGTGAAGGTGAACATCTTTATCTAACAGTACAAAAAACAAACTGTTCGCATGATGAATTGATTAGGCAGATTGCAAGATATTTTGGGATTCAGCCACGTGATATTGGTTGCGCTGGCAGAAAAGATTTTACAGCAAAAACAACGCAACAGCTCTCGCTATATTTGCCTGGTCAAAGTATGTCTGTTCCAGACTCAATTGATCAAATTAACATTCTCTCTTATTCGAGGCATTCCAATAAGTTGCGCCTTGGACATCTTAAAGGTAACCAATTTAAGATTCGCTTGCGCGAAATCGAATCTCAGTTTTACCCTTGTATACAGCAGCGCCTTGAGAGGCTAGCTGCGCATGGTCTTCCTAATGCATTCGGTCCACAGCGATTTGGAAATCGAGGAGATAATGCTGATATTGGACGCCTATGGTTACTTTGTGATTGGGATTCACTTGCAAATTGCTTACTACAAGGGGGAGAGGCTCATAACCAATTAGCCATGGATGGCGAATATCAGCAAGCAATGGACGCCTGGCCTTTTGGACAGCCAGCGCAACGAAATATTCTTGAGCAGTTTGTAAAAGGCAAAGATGCAAAGCAGGCATGCAATAAAATTCCTCGTGCACTTTTAAAATTATGTGTTAATGCATTTCAGTCAATGATTTTTAATGAGGTACTATCCAAGAGGATTACTGATGGTACGTGGAATAAACTTCTTGTCGGAGATCTTGCTTGGAAGCACGAAGGTGGTGGACGAACCTTTGAAGTGTCTGATGAAGATGCTCAATCGCTGAACATTAAAAATCGTATTGATTCGTTTGAAATTTCGCCAACGGGACCGCTTTGGGGTGAAAAGATGCGATTGCCCTCCCGCGATGTTTTGAAGATTGAGCAATCTGAATTGCGAAGATACAATATTGGGCCCGAACATTTGCAACGGATGAAAAAAAAAGCGCTTGGTGCACGGCGGCCACTGCGTGTGCCTGTGAAGCAAATTTCGATGAAAAAGCACAAAGATTTCGTCGAACTTTCATTTATTTTGCCCGCAGGTAGTTATGCAACAGTCGTTGTTGACTACTTGCTTAACGGCGAGGTTTAAAAAAAGATTGCAAAAGCTCAATGCATTCGCCTTCCAGCACCCCGCCAAGAACATGGCACCGATGGTTCAATCTTGGATCATCTGCAATTTTAAATAATGTTCTGCAAGCACCCGATTTCTGATCGCTAGCGCCAAAAACTACGCGATCAATTCTTGAATTTACTAGAGCGCCAGCGCACATCGCACAAGGCTCAAGAGTCACAACAATTGTACAATCGTGCAGCCTCCATCTTCCGAGTTTTTTTGCTGCATCCTCAATCGCGTTGATTTCGGCATGCCGAGTAGGGCTGTTCATAGTTTCTTTTGTATTAAACCCTTCGCCGACAATTTTATTTTGACAAAATACGACGGCGCCGATTGGCACTTCGTCCATAGTCATAGCTTGTTTGGCAAGTCTAATAGCATGCCTCATCATCTCCTCATCACTCAGCATCGGTATCGCCCGCAACTCGGCTCATAGGTACCCACACAATGAGTTGAATACCAAGTTCATAGAGTAAGTAGAGCGGTACTAGCATCATGAGCATGGAAATAATATCTTGAGGTGTAATCAATGCAGATACAATTGCCAAAATGAGCAATGCATATCTTCTATTCGATCTCAGCCAATCCGGATTAGCGATTCCAAGCCATCCAAGGAGCAGCATCACCATCGGTAACTGGAAAGCAGTGGCAATAGCAAACATAAGGAGAATGACAAAGCCTAGGTAACTGCTTAACTGAAATTGTTGAGAGATAAGGGAACCATGACTCATAGGTATTGTCAATGTGTCAAGCTGACTTGCATCTGAAGAAGGAACTGCTACAGTTAAAATGCCTTCTGGAATTTTAACCCAAGCATCTCCCGCTGCGGCAGATTCAGGCGCTGCTTCTAAGACGGGGTATTGCATTGTGGAGATACTTTCACCAGAGACGATAGCTGTGGTATCGATCTCAACATTCCCTGCGAGTGTAACCATGAAATCTAAAATCACCGGTAACATTACAAAGTACATGAGTGCAAGTCCAATGGCGCCAAGGAAGGTACTGAATGGAATTAAGAAGTACACAAATCGTCGTTCATGTTTATGGAGACCAGGAGATACAAATCTCCAGACTTGATACAAAATCCAAGGGCCTGCCGTGAGGATTGCAGCTCCAAAAGCAATTTTCATTTCTGCTATTAAAAATTCTGGTGGACTCAGTACTTGCACTTGTGTAGGCAAGCCATGATCTTCAAGTACGGTGTAGAGAGGAATAAGAAACCAGCGAACAATGTGATCTGCAAATAAAAAGAACAGCACAGCTAATGGGATAGGCGGGATGATGCACCAGATAATTCGTTTTCGAAGCTCTTCAAGATGGTCTCCGAGAGACATGGTGCCGCTGTCTATATTGTGAACATTTTCCATGGAAAGTACGTACAGGATAACGGAACTCGAAGCATGTATACTGCTTGTTCTACTAGAGGATTTATGGCAGCATCAAATGATTATTATGAACTCTTAGGAGTATCCCGTTCTGCGACTGCAGATGAGATTCGAAAGGCATATCGGAAACTTGCTCGCAAGTACCATCCGGATGTGAATAAAGCCGATGATGCAGCGACAAAATTTGCTGAAGTGCAAGAGGCGTACGATACTTTGTCTGATGCTGAAAAGAGGAAGGTCTACGATCAGTTTGGCTCAGCAGGTCCTAGTGCAGGCGGTTTTCGTGGTGATCCTCGCTGGTCTCAAGGCCGCGGGCCAGGTAGTGAATATGGGCAAGCTGTTGATTTCTCAGACATTTTTGGCTCTGCATTTGGTGGAGGTGGAACTGGCTCTCCATTTGGAGGTGGGCAGCAACAAGCGCAAAAAGGACAAGACCAAAGCGCCTCTATTACGGTGACTTTTATGACAGCGTTAAAAGGGGGTGTTGAAGAGATTCGGGTTGGTGACGAAATGGTTTCTTTGCAGATTCCGGCAGGAATAGAAAGCGGGAAAAAACTGCGCCTTAAAGGGAAGGGGCACCCTGGCGTGATGGGTGGATCGTGTGGCGATATGATTGTGACGGTCTCAGTAGGCGGTCATCCAACCTATCAGCGCAATGGTTTAGATGTTGAGATGGATGTGGATTTAAACATTGCTGAAGCTGCGCTTGGTACGAAAGTCACATTGCCACTACCTCTTGGTGGTACGGTTGATATGTCGATCCCTCCGGGTGTTTCCAGCAGCGCACGTTTACGAGTGAAGGGCAAGGGCTGTGTTGCTTCTTCAGGGAAAACAGGCGATTTTTACGCCGTAATACATATAATTGCTCCAAAAGAGCTTGACGAAGAAACAAAGAAAATGCTCGAGGAAGTCAGTGAGCGGTTGCCGAATCCCCGCGAAAACGATGTTCTGCATGATCGTAATGGGTGAGCCAGCAGTCATCTTACTCTCAGGCGGTCTCGACTCCGCAACAGTTTTAGCTATTGCTAATGAAAATGGTTATGAATGTCATGCCCTAAGCTTTTCTTATGGTCAGCGTCACACCATAGAGCTCGAGTCAGCGATAAAAGTAGCAAAGCATCTTGGTGTGACATCACACGTAATTTCAACAATAGATTTAAGTGCATGGGGAGGTTCAGCGCTTACGGATGATATCGAAGTGCCAAAAGAAGGCCATAGCGATGGAATTCCAGTTACATACGTGCCTGCTAGAAATACAATTTTTTTAAGTCATGCCCTTGGCTATGCTGAGGCCATTGGTGCCCGGTTGATTTTCATTGGCGTGAATGCAATTGACTATTCCGGTTACCCGGACTGCAGGGGGGAGTTTATTGATGCTTTTGAAAAACTCGCAAATCTTGCAACGAAAGCTGGTGTCGAAGGGACGCCATTTTCTATCGAGGCTCCTTTGTTGAATCTTACGAAAACGGAAATTATTCAGCGGGGTCAAGCACTTGGAGTGGATTACAGTTTGACGACAAGTTGCTACGATCCTAGCGAGATCGGGGAACCATGTGGTGCATGCGATGCATGCAGACTACGCGACGTTGCATTTAAAGAAGTTACACGTCTAGGTTCTTGACTTCAAGAGCGTGGTCTTCAATATATTTCCTTCTGCATTCGACTTGCTCCCCCATCAGGGTTGTAAATAATTGGTCTGCATCAGAAGCAGCATCCCAAGTAACCCGTAGTAGCGTCCGTTTTTCAGGATCCATAGTTGTATCCCAGAGTTCTTCCGGATTCATCTCACCAAGACCTTTGAAGCGCTTGATTTCAATACCCCTGCGTCCAATTTGTCGTAAAGACTCCAGAATATCTGGGATATTTGGAACATCGACAATTTCAGATTTATCTGTATCTGGGTCAACAATCCAAGCGTATTTCGTTGATAATTTTTCCCCACTTACTGTCTCTTCTTGAGTAAGGAAGTAGTCGTTGATGTCAATATCAAATCCGCTGAGTGTTTCAATGAGCGCATCAATCTCACGGTTTTCATGAAGTTCGCGTAATGCCGCAATGCGAGTAGCGTTTCCATTGTCTACTTCAACGTTTAAGTCATCAAGGAGTAGGTCGTTCTCGCTAATGATTTTACGTGCACCTTCTTCGCTCCAACAAACAATTTCATTGTTTGGCCATACCACCCTGAATCGTGGAAGTCGATTTTGTTTTTGTGTATCGTTTTCGCGCATCTCTAGGAGCCGGAGAAACGGCGTACCGCGACGTTCAGCAATTCCAATGAGATCGGAAAGTCTTGAGAGGTGTTTTGCAACCTTGCTAAGCTCTTCACCATGGATTCGTCGCACTTCGTTGTCTTCCGCATCTCTAATGATGAGTGCGGCGGAATTAATCACCATCTCCATTAGCAATGAAGTCATCTCATTTTCATTATTGACGTAAAAACTCTTTTTATTTCGAATGACTTGGTATAGAGGTGGTTGCGCAATATAAATTTTACCTTGTCGAACAAGTTCACTCATTTGCCTAAAGAAGAAAGTCAACAATAGTGTGCGGATATGCGAACCATCGACATCAGCGTCTGTCATGATAATGACACGACCATAGCGCAATTTGGCAATGTTGAAATCTTCGCCAATCCCACATTGGAGGGCCTGAATTAATATCCGAATTTCTTCAAAGCCAAGTACTTTGTCTATTCGAGCTTTCTCGACGTTGAGTATTTTACCCTTTAGCGGAAGAATTGCTTGGGTGTCATGGTCGCGACCACCTTTTGCAGAACCTCCTGCAGAGTCACCTTCGACGATATACAACTCGGAACGGTCAACATCGTTGGTTACACAGTCTGCAAGTTTTTGGGGCATTCCACCAGATTCAAGCGCACCTTTTCGCTTGATTAAATCTCGTGCTTTTCGAGCGGCTTCTCTGGCCTGTGCTGCGAGAATCGCTTTCATACAGATCTTCTTGGCCTCGCCAGGATGCTCTTCCAGCCATGCGCCGAGTAACTTTGAAACGAGTGAAGAAACAATGCCTTCAACTTCCGGGTTAAGCAGTTTTTCTTTTGTTTGGTTGTTGAATTGAGGTTCAACAAGTTTTACAGAGAGAATCGTTGTTAGACCTTCGCGCAAATCATCACCGCTTGGCGTTAAACCTTTAATGAGGTTATTTCTTTTTGCGTATGCGTTGACAGTACGGGTTAGAGAAGTCTTGAAACCCGATACATGCGTTCCGCCGTCAGGGTTAACGATGTTATTTCCGAAGGCAAGGAGTACTTCGCTTGTTGCATCTGTGTACTGCATGGCAATGTCACAAATTGTTCCCGTTTTTTCATCTGTTAATGACAAGCCGATTGGCGGACTATACTCAGATTTTCCGCGGTTGATATATGAAACATAGTCGGGAAGTCCTTTTTCGCTAAAGAATGTTTCCTCACGAATTTTCCCTTCACTATCAACACGCTCATCGATCAAGCGGATAGCAACCCCAGGATTTAAAAAGGAAAGTTCACGTAATCGGTGCTCTAATGATTCGTATCGGAATTCTGTATCAGGAAAAATTTCTGGATCAGGCAAAAAAGATATTGTGGTTCCTGTTGAACGCTTTTTGCCTTTGTAATCTTCAATTTTATGTAATGGTTTTTTAATCTCACCACGGGTGAAACTGATCATCCAAGTCTCTGTTTCTTTTATAACTTTGACATCAGTCCAAATTGAAAGTGCGTTTACACACTTCACGCCTACCCCATGTAAGCCACCAGAAACTTTATAAGCGTTATCATCGAACTTGCCACCAGCGTGAAGCTGGGTCATAATGACTTCAACGGCGGGGCGACCATCAATCATTGGATTGTCACTCTTCATGTTGTCGATAGGCATGCCGCGCCCATCGTCGACAACAGTGCATGACCCATCTACACCAATTCGAACGGTGATGGAAGTAGCAAATTCAGCCATTACTTCATCAATAGCGTTGTCTACACATTCATATACAAGGTGATGGAGTGCATTTAAACCAGTACCACCAACGTACATTCCTGGTCTTTTTCGAACTGCTTCTAGTCCTTCTAAAACCTGAATTTGTTCGGAGGTGTATGTATCTGTAGGCTGTGTCATGAATTCTTTATTTCTGATGAATGGAAGGAAGAGAAGGGGGTGTTTTTATTGGGAAATCCTTTGCATTCAGCTCTCCCTCCACAGGTCTTTTATTATACCTTTTTAGACCTGATAATGCCCTGATTAACAGCGATTTACTAACCTCTAAACACTTCTTTTTGGAGTCATAAACTCTAGGTCTCCGATACACTTTAAGTAGTACTTTTTATGCAAGATTACCAAGCCCATAAAACTGAACTTGAAACGCATTGCGAAGGCAATCAAACGGTCTTTGCAAGGCGACTCTTTTTAGTTGGTAGCGCTTTAGCACTTGTAGGTTGCGGAGCAAAGAAGGTGACTTCTGTGCTTCCTGGACCTATTTGGTCAGCATCTTCAGTTGAAGTCGCAACAGGGCACCAGAAGGAGACAGCAGTTCTTCCAGAGCCCTCTGCTACCCTTGGAGCTATTTCAAGATCAGTTTGGGCTAAGGGGCAGCCAATACCTCGAAATATGAACAGGATGCTACCTGTAAAATATATCACCGTTCATCATGATGGAATGAACCCATTTACATCTTCATCAAAATCCGATGCAGCCTCACGTCTTGAGACTATTCGTAAGTCGCATCTTCGAAGAGATGGTGGGAGATGGGGCGATATTGGATACCATTTTGCAATCGATCCTGCAGGTAGGCTGTGGCAAGGCCGCCCCCTGACTTGGCAGGGCGCCCATGTCAGAGCAAGAAATGAAGGTAATATTGGTGTAGTTGTCCTGGGCAATTATGAACGCCAGTCAGTCAACCGAGCACAACTTACAACAATTGAAACAACCCTGCGTGCATTAATGCGAAAATATAATGTTTCGGTTTCCAAAGTGCGCACACATCAAGAATGGGCTGCAACTGCTTGTCCTGGAAAAAGTGTGCAAGTTGCTATGTCGAGTATCCGGTCGAGAGGATTACGCAACGCGTAAAGAAAAAAGCAGTTTAGGGGAGTTTTTTGTGCTATATCGCGTATCATTTATACGTAATGGCAGAATCTGTAGCGGTACATTTTAAACAGAAATTTCCGATATTCCCGCTCCCTGAGACGGTACTACTTCCACATGCTGTGATGCCATTAACGATTTTTGAGCCGAGATATAGAGCGATGACAAATAAAGCCCTTGATGGTAGTGGGCAGATTGCAATTGCTACATACGAACAATCACCGCAGCAAGATAAAGGCGCAATTCGAGAGGTAGTGTGTCTTTCTCAGATTGTACAACACGAAAAAGTTCAGCATGGGTACAACATTCTTATGTACGGGCTTTGCCGCGCTAAAGTGGAAGAAGAGTATTCCTCAAATGATGATTGCCCTTATCGTAAAGCAAAATTAAGACCGCTCGAAAAACAAGAAGTCGAAGTTGATGAAAGTTATCGAGCAGAATTGCTTCATATGTTGCGGCGACCTAATCTGCAGCGTCTCGAAAATTATGAATCTATAGTCAGTTGGGCTGCTGAGCCAACCTTGTCAAATAGTGCAATCTTTGAATTGATTGGATGTTCAGTTTTTGATGATGCTGAATTGCGTTACGAACTTCTTGCGGAACCATCGAGTGAGCGTCGTTCAAGGCGCGTGCTTTGCGAACTATCCAGACTTGACCAAATTGTGTCAATGGTAAACAAGCAATCAACGGATCATTGGAAAAATGGCATCACTTGGAACTGATTCAATAATAGTTCATGGGTCAAATTGAAATCATGGGTAAGGTTTAACCTCAACGAGGTAGGCTCAAAGGCTGATTCGGTGCTGTTACAATACACGGATGTCAAAAATATGGCTTAATGGTTCTCTTGTCAATTCTGATGATGCTCATGTGAGCGTTTTTGATCACGGTCTTCTATATGGCGATGGTTGTTTCGAAGGGATACGTATTTACAACGGTCGCATTTTAAAACTTCGTTCGCATATGAAACGGATGTATGAGTCAGCGCAGGCAATTCGCTTACATCCAGGATATTCAATTGATGAGCTCGAAGAATATGTTCGTGAAACAGTAAAAGCTAATGACCAATCCGATGGATATATACGACTTGTATTTACAAGGGGCAAGGGTACGCTTGGTCTTAATCCCTTCTTATGCCCAAAGGCAACGGTCTTCATTATCGTAGAAAAAATAAAACTTTATCCTGATGAAATGTATGAAGATGGCATGTCAATTATTGTTGCAAAGAGGCCACGAGTTCCTGTTGACTGTCTTGATCCAAAAGTAAAAAGTTTGAATTACCTTAATAATATTCTGGCAAAGATTGAAGCCATTGATGCCGGTGTTCTCGAAGCTCTCATGCTTAATCAAGATGGTAAAGTCGCAGAGTGCACAGGCGATAACATTTTTATTATCCAAAACGGAGTTGTTTCTACTCCACCTATTGAGGCGGGTATTTTGCACGGTATTACTCGAAAATTTGTCATTGAGGAAATTGCGCCTGCGCTGGGCTATACAGTGCAAGAGCGAGAAATCGAATTGGAAGAGGTTGTCGAGGCGGATGAAGTATTCTTGACAGGTACAGCAGCAGAAGTAATTGGTGTGAGTCACATTGGCGATTCTGTCATTGGTTGTGGCAAGGTTGGCCCAATTACTCACGCGCTTGAAGATGAATTCCGCGCGCGAGTCGCACAATCTGCTCCAGAAGATTAAATTATTAAGCTTTAATTACTGATCTATAGTAAGTTCGACAGTATTACAATCTTCAGTTGTATTGCAATCTTCAGTATGTGAATACAGGCGTTGTTTACTAAGAACTGACCAGTCAGTTATTTTCTTGTCAGGTGACTCATCCCCATCATGTATTCTCAATATGTCATATCGATTATCTCGTACTGCAGGTGTAAAGCCGGCTTCTCGAATCATTTTGCATAATTTAGCTTCATCAAGGCACCATGTTGTGCCCGCTGCACTAACGACATTTTCTTCAAGCATGACAGATCCCATATCATTGGCACCATAAAATAGAGCAGTCTGACCAATTGCAGGCCCCATTGTGACCCAACTGGAACCAATGGAGTAAACGTTATCAAGGAAAAGTCGACTTAGTGCTTGAGTGCGTAAATAGGAGCTTGAGCCAGCGAGTCTGAGGCGCCGTCCAAATTCTGGATGTTCCGATTTCGTTCCACATCCATCAAGTTTTGCAACCGTATCACCGGGAAAGGGATTTTCTAAATCATCACCCTTAGCAGTGCCCCATTCTTTAACACGACCAAGTGCTGTGTTATCTGGCTGGAATGGCCACGATATGAATGCGTTGTAGCGACCACCATCTTGTAAGCCAAAGTCATTAATGGACCGTTCTTGCCAAGTGCGCACAAGATCCATATGGTGTATTCGATCGTTAATGCCTTCAATATGGCCAAACATCATTGTTGCGCTTGTATTCATGCCAAGTTCGTGTGCGACACGCATTACAGTTAGCCACACTTCTGCGTTGCATTTTCCTAGGCCAATTTTTTCTCGCACTGCAGGCGCGAAAATTTCGCCGCCACCACCGGGAATTGACTGCAAACCGGCTTCTTTAAGTTGTTGCAAGACGAATCGTATTTTGTCTTCAACCGTGTTGCCTGGTGTATCAAAGAAATGGATAAATTCAATTACTTCAGGCGGACTAAAAGCATGCACATGTACTTGAGGATATTTTTCCCTGAGAAGTAGAAGAAGATCTGTATACCACTCCAAGGGTAATTCAGGGTTCATTCCACCTTGCATTAAAATTTGTGTGCCACCAATGTCGACGATTTCTTGCACTTTTTGGAGCAATTCATCATAGCTCAATGTGTATGCATCTTCTTCGTGGCCATCTCTTCGAAATGCGCAAAATGTACATCGGGCTGTGCATATATTTGTGTAATTGATATTTCTATCGATGATGTAGGTCCGCAAATGGTTGCCATGCAAAGCTCTGCACCGCGCATCTGCCCAACGCCCAAGTTCAGGAAGTGGCATTTCGTGGTAAAGTTGCGCCGCTTGTTCAGGCGTAATTCTTAGGTTTCCCTGTGCAACATCTTGCATGACTTCAGGGTCAAGAATATTCGCGTTAGGGCTCGTTTGAATAGCCATCTAGGAATTATACACTGCAGGAATGTTCGATAGCTTGCTCTAACTTGTTACATTCGTCGAGCAAGGTCTTTGATGCGCTAAGGAGTGACTGCTTTGCATCTTGAGATTCAACTTGCATAGCATTTATTCGAACATTCCAATCCGCTGAACGTGCAGCTGAGTTCGTGAGGATTGCTGCAATGGCCAGGTCACTGTCGAGCAAAGGATTGGTTTTTCCACCGAGCGCTTGAAGGGAAAGTAATATTCTCTTACATAGATCCATTGTTTTGAGTGGCACTTGCGCCGCATCAAGTAGCGCATCGTCCCATTGTGTAATTCGTTTTGGATCATCTTTTGACAACTTCCAAAGTACGTTTACTTTTTCATATGCTTCTGCATCAGCATCGCCAAGAAAAATCGCTTCATTCATGGCAGCATCAAAGAACTGTGCACAATCATCGTGCAATTTGTTGTGCTCATCAAGGCTTTTTTTCCCTTTAGAATATGCAACTACCATATTTCCAAGTGCTGAAGCAATCGATGCCACAAGTCCAGCAACTGCGCCGCCACCTGGAGTTGGTTGCTTTGTCGAGAGATCTTGAAGAAACTCGGAGATCGTACTTTTGCTCATCATCATTAGGATCGTATTTCCGCGTGAATGTTTTCTATTAATGCATTGGTTGCCAGAGTGCAAGGCGCATTAACTTCTTCATGTGTTAGTGTTCGGTCGTCATCTCTAAACCGAAGGCGAAGTGTCAGGGACTTTTTCCCGACTTCAATGTTTGTTCCGCGAAATGTTGTTACAAAATTAATACTTTCTATGTAATCTAGCGAAAGATTGCAAATCGTTTCTTTGATGGATGCCCAAGAGACGTTTTCTTCGACAATAATCGAAATATCACGATCAATAGCGGGCTGCGTAGGAAGGGCATGCGATTGAACATCGGGGGGGTATGCCGCAAAGAGATCACTTAGGTAAAGTTGAGCGACATGTAATGTGTTTGGTATATCCCACGCCTCTTGAATAGTTTTATTTAAGCGGCCAATCCTTCCAGCGAGGTTGCCATCAATCACAACATTGCCGCCAGGTTCGAGCCATGAAGCGCTAGAGTCTTCTACAACGCTAACCGTTTTGTTGCCAGCGAGTAGTTGAGCGATACGATTGATAGCGCCACGCAGTTCAGCAATGCCGTTTTCCTCTGAGGAATCAATCATCAATGCTAACTCAGTGATTTCATGATGTTCTCCATTCTTTAATGAAAAGATAGAGCCTAGTTCCGCAAGATTAACTCGTTTGACGCCGTTATCCTCGTTGTGCTTACGCACTGTAAGTAGACTTGGGATAAGGGAAGGGCGCAGCGCTGGTTCAGCAGCCGCTCGATCATCGTCGATGGTAAGCGGCGTCTCCTCATCAAGCAAAAAATGATTGGCGGCATCAGTAGAAATAAGTGAATGAGTAACACATTCGATAAAGCCCATTCCGGCGAGTTCATTCAGTACCGCTTGCCTGGCGGCAGACTCACCTCCAACATCTGGTACTCGAACTTCAAGGGTATCTTCAATTTGAATTTCCTCATATCCATAGATACGTCCAACCTCCTCAACGAGGTCAATCTCTCGGTGAATATCTCCTCGAAAGCAAGGGATGGTTGCTGAAATGAGGTCATCAGTGCAAGTAGCTTCAATACCAATATTGTTTAAGCAGTTGACCATTTGTTCGTTAGTAAGTTCAATTCCAAGTCGCTCCCTGCAATATTGTGTGCGCATTGTTGTTGTAATTTTTTCAGGAAGAGGTTGGCCAGAAGAGAGGGTCCCTTGGCAAAGTGTTCCTCCGCCAACGTCAATCAATACTGACGCAAGTCGATCGGAGTATGGCTCAACTTGTCTTGGATTAACACCACGTTCAAAACGGAAGCTGGAATCACTTGTAATTTTGTGTCGTCTACTCATTTCTCTTACGACAACAGGATCAAAAGTTGCTGATTCAATCAGGATATTTGTAGTCTCGTTTGTCACAGAAGCAAGCGCGCCACCTTTGACACCAGCAAGTGCTACAGGTTTTTCTCCATCAGCAATAACAAGATCATCTGTTGTAAGTTTTAATTCCGTTGCATCTTCTCCAAGTGGAAGAAAAACTTCACCATCTTTTGCTCTGCGTACAATGATTTTTTTACCCGAAAGTTTGTCTAAGTCAAATACATGCGTGGGTTGTCCCTGTTCAAACAAAATGAAATTGGTTGCATCAACAATGTTATTGCGAGGAATATCGCCACGATTCTTAATTCGAGTTCGTAGCCAATCTGGGGAATCTGCAACTTTTGTCCCTAAAATAATTTTTGCAGTGTAGAGGGGGCATAATTCGGGTTCTTGGTTATCAACGCTAGCCAGTTCGTTTACCAGTGGCCCTGATTCTTCCAGGTCGCTAGAGGGCGTGCATAACGTATTATCTGTCCGAGCAGCTATTTCACGCGCTAAACCTATGTGACAGGTGCAATCACCACGATTTGAAGTCATTTCAAAGTCTTGACGTACATCGCCATCAGGTAGATCTTCACGTCCTTCCAGAGGAAAACCAGCAGCAGTGAGCAATTTTGCCTGCTCCTTAGCCGATACCGGGGTCTGCAAATAGTCATTGATCCAATTTGTAGTTACCAACATTCCCGCAGAATAGCTATTCTGCACAAATGCGAAGCCGATTTACTGCCATTCTTCTTATGCTTTTTTCACTTGTTGTTCTTCAGGCGTGCTCAGCACCGCCTCAGGTGAAGGACCCGATGTCAATTGCTCCAAATGATTTCTCGCTCGATATCACTGTTGTGACTACAGAGCCACATGATTTAGCGCACATGCGCTCATCACGGTTCGTCGTTTTTCCAAACGGTGCGCTCCATCATGGGGATGAACCAGGGTGGGGACCAAATACGCTCCCTTCACGTACGAGGTTGCTTTCTAGAGAGCAAGTATCAACAATTTGGAATCGACTTGATCAAATGGGTATGTCAACATCCAAGCAAGCAGATGAGACCGTGAATTTTCAACTGTTGCCAAAGCCAGAAAACGGTTCTGTTTATATGGTAGGCATTAAGGCAAAAGGTAAGTATTGGAATTACGTTCGATTTATTACGGAAGATCAAACAGCAGATCCAGCATTTACAAATCTCATTAGACTGCTCGCAGGTTATGCTTGGGCAAGTGACCAACCTGATGTCATTGGTTATGAAGAACCAATACGCTATGACCTTGGCGGAAATCCTTACGAGTCATATATGCAGGGTGATGCACCATGAAGTTGATTGCTGGGCTTTGCCTGCTTCTTGCAGGGTGCACAAAAGCAAAACAGCCATTGCTGCAACTTGAGATGTATGGTGATAATCAATCGGCCTTGTACATAGTTGGAGATGATGGCGCGATTGCATTTGGGGGTGGAATTGATGCACTGTCAGGTATGACAACTTGGGAGGGCACGTTGTCAGATCAGCAATTGAACCGTTTGAACAGGCTAATCAAGGCAGGTCAACTAGAAAGCACAGCATCTGCAAATGGTCAACGTTTTGTAATATCAATTGATAATGATGACTCAGCTCAGTTAACCTATGTAGTTCCGCTAACAGACATCCACGCCACAGAGTTATATTATTACCTTGAGGAGTCAACGCTGTCTCGCATTCAATCACATCTTGATGCTTTGCCAAAACCAAGTATGGATGTTCTTAGTGAAAGAAAAATCAAAGGGTCCCAGAATGAATCCAACTGATGCTTTACAAAAACTTATGGCGGGTAATACAAGGTATGTTTCATCCACGATGAATTCGCAAAATACACCGAGCGATCGTGTGCGCCACGCCCAGGGGCAAGCTCCAATCGCAGCAATAATTCGTTGCGCAGATTCAAGGGTTGCGCCAGAAATTGTCTTTGACCAGCCGCTTGGTAACTTATTTGTTTGTGGAGTTGCTGGAAATATACCTACCGAGGAAATTGTTGAAAGCTTGGAGTACGCAGTAGATCATCTTGGCACAAAATTAATTGTTGTTATGGGTCATTCAAATTGCGGTGCGGTCACAGCAGCTCTCGCAAGCGATAGCCCAACAGGACTCTATGCAAAAATTGCACTTTCTCCGTTTCTTGAACTTGATGAATCTATCGCACATAATGCTGAGCAAGGCATAAGCTCAATCTTAAGTCAATCATTAATAATTGATGAAGCAGTAAAAGCTGGTTCCTTACAGATTGTCGCGGGGGTGCAGGACATCGCGTCTGGTGAATTTGATTTGATTGCTCAAACGCAGCTTGCCTAATTTATTTTTTAGCGCTCCCTTGAACTTAGCGTAGCCTTAATTGCAGGGGCCCCAAGCAGCAATCAGTACTAATAAATCTAAAACATCTACTGCATTATTATTGTCGAAGTCTGCATCGCAATTAGAGCATGCCCCCCAATCTGCAATTAGGAGAAGTAGGTCGTTAACACTTACGGCTCTATCATTATTTAAATCGCATGGACAATTGCTGTAAGTTGCAATATTCATTTGTGATAGTGTAGATATTTCAGTTCCGATTAACCCAGCGTTATTTCCCGCACCAACAACCCAATCATCATCTTCGTCTTTTCCACCTAAAGTTCCGCTGGTTAATGATTTAGGTGAGTTGTTTGAATTTATAGCTTGCTTAGACCACTGGACACCATTCATACTTCCAGTTAACCCATTAGCCAGTCCATCATTTCGAAGTAGTATTAATGGGTTTATTCCATTTGGTGAAGCCATGACTATGTCTATGTCGTTATCTCTATCTGCATCAAGACTCAAAATACTTTCTATGGGCTCGAAAATAGGTAGAGTAATAAATTCTCTAAAACCATTCGTTTCATTCTTATCGCCTTCAAATATATAAATTGATTGGCTTTCATTTGAGGCTACCATCAAATCAACAAGACCACTTTCATTAGTAGAGTTAAGTTCTACAGCATTGATTTGAATAGCCTTTCTCTCAAATTCACCAAGCAGTCTCATCGAGTTGTCTTGGTTATTTGCTTGATAAACACGGCCATATTCTGTGCTGCCGGCAAAACCCCAACCAGATTGTTGATTGCCGCCATCAGCACATGTAGGCGTATCAGAAATCATTGAACCATCAGGAAGTTCAAACTGCTCTATTGCAAAGCTTGGTCCATTATTGCCTGTTGTAGTGACGTCTAAAATAACTTGATATCGATCTTCTACCAGAGGGTTAGGAATATCTAGGCCAACAACAAGATCTAAACCATAATTTTGATTCCAGTCTATGATTGATGCGCATGTTGGTTCATAGCTTGTATTGATTATGCTATCAATGAATTCTAAGTCGCCACTGTTAGAGATTTCAGTTACTAATAATGTAATAGTATTATTTCCACTATTGACCACGATGAGGTCATCAAGCCCATCGCTATTTAAATCCCCTGCGTCTAAGTCAATTGCCCCATTGCCAGTTAAGGATCCAAAACCTTCGATGATAATAGGGGCCCCATCATCAGAAATCGAAAATGCCGCAATGTACCCATCCGGCATTCCATCGCCATCAAAATCCCCCTCAAAAAGAACTGCAAGTTCATCAGCATTATCACCATTTGCATCAAAGGAAATTATTTTGACAATGTTATCATTTTGATTGCCGGTAAATGGATTTTCAAATTCTGCACCATTAACAGGAATTACCTCAGCAACCAGTTCTTGACTCTTTCCGGCATAATCAGGATATTCCATTATTCGAAGGCCGAGTCCCTCAGGCATTAATGGAAAAATGGTGCTAGAAAAGATGCCTGTAAAATCTTGAGCTGTAATTAGTGAATATATATCGCCTTCACTTGCTAAGTCAAGACTCCCTGTGGAGTTGCTAATAGCTAGACTCGCGGTGTTAGTGAAAATTCCACTTTGTTCCAAAAAACTAATTGGATTAGGTTCGTTTATGTCAAATTGCAGTGTGCTAGTACCATAGATATTTACTTCAGATACTACATTTGAATTAGCATTAAATGACAAAGTACAAAAGTCAATCGCATCTATAGTTCCTAGATCATTAGCGTTACTAAATGTTATAGCTGAAGTGTCCCTAGCAAAAACATTATGTCCATTTGGATAAGGGGAGCCATTGCCTAAACCCAAATTTCCTGAAAATGAACAATCAGAGATAGTTAATGAACTTGCAGACTCGCAGTGCAATCCACCGCCATTGAAATACGCGATATTATCTTCGATCATAGTATTTGTTAATAAAAGTTCGCATGCCAAAATGCTGATGCCGCTTCCAGTAGAAGAATAGTGACCCGATATTTCACATTCAGATATATGAATATCGCTAAAACTAGATCTTATACCGCCGCCAAAATCATTAACGCCGAATCCCAAGAAACTATTATTTGTAATAAGGCATGAAGTTAAAATTGGATTGCTATAAATGCAGTACATACCAGCACCGGCTCTATAAAAACCATCATTAATTTGATTGTTTTGAATTATGCAGTCTGTAAAAGACGGGCTGCTTTCATAACAAAATATACCTCCGCCGAAGGAAAATGTCCCATCGCCATTTGTGTTCACGGAATTATTTTCGATGATGCAATTAACAAAGCTTGGGCTACTATTGCTGCACTGTACTCCTCCGCCTTCAGAAGCTTGTCCATTAGATATCGTAAAACCTTCGATTACTGTCGCTTCATTTTCGTTGCTTTGGCACGTAATTGGACGTCGTTCATTTTCACCATCAATGTAAGTCTCTGTAGGTCCACCGGAAGCAAAGAGCCAAATTTCTTTTCCATTAAAATCTACAACATTAGTTCCAGAGCCTGTATATGTTCCTGGAAAGACTAAGACCATTTCACCATTACTTGCGGTGTTAATTGCGCTTTGTATATTATTAAAGTCTGCGGATGGGTAGTCTAAACCATCATCATCTACAGTCCAGATAGTTGATTCGCATTGATCTGGTATGCCATTATTATCATAATCATTGCATAAATTAGCTAAACAGTTATTGCCTTCATCTACATGAACTCCGCTGACATTGTCTGGAATATTTTCACAAAAAGTTGAAACAGATATAGAAGGCCCAGTCCCGTTATAACTCTTAATCCCGCCACCAGTGGCAGCTGAATTATTTAGGAATTGGCAATCTTGGACTTGCGGAGTTGAACTCCAGTTATATATCCCGCCACCATTTGAGTTTGCGGTATTAGACTCAAAAATGCAACTTAGTATCTGTGGATTTGAACTATCGTTATACAAACCACCGCCACTGCCCTGACCGCCATTGAATCCTGTTGCAGTGTTGTTAATGAATGAACATGATTGAAATAAACTATCGGTAGTAGAATTGTTTACTACACCTCCTCCAAGTGATGAGGCTGTATTGTTTTGAAAATAGCAGTTATCAAAAGTACTTGAAAGTTCATTCAAATTCGATTGGAAATGTCCTGCGCCGCCACGAGCAGCTGTATTGTTATTAAAACTGCAGTTACTAAAGTACCCGGAAATTTGATATCCGCGTATACCACCACCTCGCTCGGTTGCGTTATTTGAAAGGAAAAAACATGAATCAAATTCTGGGCTTCCATCTCTGCAATAAACTCCAGCGCCATATGGAGCAGCCCCAGCATTAAAATTGCAACCTGCACTAAAATTTGGGTTGCCAGAAAGCACATAAACATTGCCTCCTGCAGATGTGGCATTATTACCGACCATCACACAAGTTTTGATTTCTGGACTTCCTTCAATCCACAGGCCACCACCATTGTCAGATATGCAATTTTTAATCCACAAATTTTCTATTATTACATTAGATTTGATTGGCAGTCTGCAAGTTACACCGCGTCTTACATTTTCGCCATCAATAATTATTGAATATGCGGTTTGTCCCTTGAGTGTAATTGCTTTGCCAAGAGTATCCACAACTTCATTACCAGTGCCTGTATAAGTGCCTGGCATAATAAGTATTTCATCACCATCACTTGAAGCATTGATAGCAGATTGAATATCAGTAAAATCAGCTTTACCATCATCATCTACAGTCCAAGTAGTTGCAAACGATTTTGTCGAAACGAATAGTATTAATAGAACAAGATATTGCCTCATGTGAATTCCCTCATATGCTTATTACATTAGACATGAATACAACTCTAATTCCAAGAGAATAATTGGTTCATAGTGACTCAATAATGATGAAAATGGCTTATGCATCTTGACGACGTACTTTTTTTATGCTGAAGTGGGCATATGGTTGATAAGGAATACCCAACAGATCCAGATGCAGTAACAATCGATGGGACCGCTGATGTTCCGGAGGCAGAGGCCGGCCTTACTAATTGGTGGTTCGGTGATCAGCCTAGTGAAGATACTTTGCTAGATTCAGGAAATGCATCTTCTGCTGGAATGCCGAGCCAGATTGGTAAATACAAAATTGTTAGTGTGATTGGTCAGGGCGGAATGGGCTGTGTATTTGAAGCTATGCAGGAGTCTCCCAGAAGGAGGGTGGCCCTAAAAGTAATAAAGCCAGGCTCATCCAGCAAGATGGCACTAAAACGTTTTGAGTTTGAGGCCCAGACACTCGCAAAATTGCAGCATCCTAATATCGCGCAAATTTATGAATCTGGAACATGGGAAAGTCCAAATGGCAGTGTGCCTTTTTTTGCTATGGAGTACATACCAGGCAATCGGACTTTGCTTGAATATGCACTTGGAAAAAAACTATCTACTAAGGATTGTTTGAAAATATTCGACAAGGTTTGTGACGCTGTGCATCATGGGCATCAAAAAGGTGTAATTCATAGAGATTTGAAGCCGGATAATATTTTAGTCAGTACCAATGGCGAGCCCAAGATTATTGACTTTGGCGTCGCGCGTGCAACCGATGCTGATATGGCTGTTGCAACTATGCAAACAACCATGGGCCAACTTGTTGGCACGTTGCAATATATGAGCCCAGAGCAATGTGACGCTGATCCAGATCTCATTGATATCAGAAGTGATGTGTATTCTCTCGGCGTAATCCTTTTTCAACTTTTGTCTGGAAAATTGCCATACAACTTACAGCGACAAGCAATTCATGAAGCTGTTCGAGTTATCAAGGAAGAACGACCAGATTCAATGGGAACAATTAGCGCAAATCTGCGGGGCGATATTGACACTATTACATCAAAGGCTCTCGAAAAAGATTGTGAAATGCGTTATCAGTCCGCATCTGAATTAGCAAACGATATTAATCGTTTTTTAAATAATGAGCCCATTGTTGCGCGCCCAGTTAGCATCACATATCAATTAAAAATGTTTATCAAGAAGTACAAACGTACTTGTGTTGCGATGTTTCTCCTTGCGATTTCAGTTGTTTTAGGAACCATTGGGACTTCTTTAGGTTGGGCTGAAGCTTCCAGACAGTTAGATCGAGTTAATGCTAGGAATCTAGCGCTTAATCAATCGGTCACATCACTTCTAGATGTTGTGGTTGGCGTCGTAGATAAGTTAGGCGATTCCGCAGAAGCGCAGAGGCAGTTGCTTACAATAGCTAAGGACACCATACTGGCAATTCAGATTGACCAAGAACCTACTCCAGAAGAACAGATTCAAGTAGCTAAACTTTTGCTTAAAAATGCTCAATCACATATGAGTGTTTCTGGAGTTGGCTTTGGGGATCTGGATATAGCTCAGCAGTCATTAGATGAATCGCAAGATGTACTTAAGTCAATTAAGGTTGATTTAAATGATAAGCCGAACTTGGCTCTGGGGCTTATGTTTCTTGAACTTAGTCGGTATAAATATCTTGCAGAACTAGCTCAAACTCAAGCACAATCGTTAGAGGACGTAGCTCGAGAGTCGAAATACAAAGATGCAATTGCATTGTGGACAGAGCGTGAATCTATGGCAAAGAAATATTATGACTCCACCAATGATGTGAGATTTTTGACTCGGCAGTGGAGTTCAGTTCAGGGCATCGGTAATGCATATATTGAATTACAAGCGTATGAATCTGCAAAAGAGGCAGGTAATGTTGGTCTAGAATATTTAGATCAACTGAAATCTCTTGAAACAGAAACTAGTTTGCGTACCAAGCGTAATGTCGCAGTAAACCACTTTCTATTAGCGCAGGCTAGTGATGCTACTGAGTCAATCGCTCACCTTCAAATATCTATACCAATAGCAAGAGAACTCATGATTGAAGAATCGGATAATGCTAGGCGACCGAGAGATCTCGCACTTATGTTATCTCTGAGAGGTGCAGAGCGTATTTCTAATGGAATCAATATTGAGGAAGGGATCGATGATTTTAAAGAATCTGCTGGCTTGTTAACCATTCGCGCGCTTAAGAGCCCAAGAGAAACAGCGAGTAGAGAAGATTTTAAACGTGAATTGGCAAACATCTCGAGGACATTAATAGATGCAGGAATGTTTGATGCCGCTGAGATCATTTGCAATGGCGCTATTGAACAAATGGAGTGTATTGCAAGCGCCGGTGCCCTTGAGGGTGATGATACTTGGAGGTCAATAATCTACGACTTACGTCAAATTCTAGAAATGCAGGGCGCTTAAAAAGTTTATTTTGCAGAGATTTCGTTAAGAGATTTAATTAAGTGTTTTCGTATGGATCTATATTTTTTGACATCGGTTTCATAATCATTGTATTTTCTGAATATTTCCGACATCAGGTTCGAGTACTTCGCGGTGTTTTGTTGTTTTAATTGCTTTAATAGTTCGTAGTCTTCAAAACCAATGCGATGCGCTTCAAATCTAAGACCAGACCAAGGTCCATCTAATCCAGGATATATGACATGGGTATCGCCAGCAGGTAATTTGTTAGTTGTGTTTGGCATCGCGGGATGATCAACAACACTTTGCTCAAATGGATTTCCATAGTATTGATTTAATCCCCAGTGTAAGTAACCTGAGAGTTGATACTTTGAAGCTGCCCACCCAAAATAGACTTGTCTTAGTCGCTCCATATCTAATAGTCGGTTGAGCCATTTCCCCCCAGGTATTAAGCAAGTGTATGTCCAGATGCTTTTCCCTTCTTTTTGCTGATCCGCAAAGAAGTCAATATTTTCTTCAAATTTTTGTACTTGAGGGCACCATACATCAACTGCATTTTTTAACTTTCTGCTCATAGTTGCTTCTACGATTGGTATATGAGGCATATATGTATCAAGAAGTGAGGCTACATGGTCGTATTGCACAGCATTGGTGTCTGTTGGTTCATCTGCAATATGTTGAAGCCAACGATCTGTCCAACCGAATTCTTCTATTGATTCCATAAGCTGCGTTGACACTAATTTAAGATCACGTTGACCATCTTCAGTATGCAGCATTCCTCCGCCCATTCTTAATTGCAGATATGGAGAGCCCCAATCGCCGTTTGGTCTATGAGCTAAAGGCGCACATTCAATCCACCACATGCCAGCCTTTGTTAGTCTATTAATATAATTTTTTAGTTTATTTTTGTCTAAAATTAAATCATCCGAGAAGAAATGAGTCCACGAAACCCAAAAAGTATTTTGCCTACCTCGACGCATTAAATCCACATATTTATCAACCATTTCGAGGTGTTCAGGACTATTTTTTTCCAAGTTGTGATAAGTAGCAATTTTATTAATGTTGAACCAGTTTGTGTAACAAATCGTGCTTTTGCCAGATGGAGGAACAATTGCTTCATGAATATTTAGATTGATTTTTTTCGAGTACTTTTTATTATTTTGTGTGAAATTCAGAACTATTTCTTTTGCTTCTGGATTCATTTTTTCTGAGATAGGAATTTCAAATCTCAAAGCTAATGTTTTTTTATCTGGCTGAATCAGATTCTGTATTGGTTTTAGAACTTCATAAATTTCAAAGGGCGCTTCCCGAATAATATGAATGTTATTCAAGCCATCAAATTGTTCAGTTCTACTATTGAGTCCCGTATTTTCTTCAACCGGTACGGCTAGCAATTGATACCAGTCACCTGCGATACTGGAATCGAATATCAACTCTTCATCAATGTTTAAGTTATTGAAAAGTATATGCAGCGCAAAATAGGAATTACGAGGCGCGTCAAATTCTACTATGTCATGCGCATTTGTTTTGCTATCCACATACAGCGGAGTTAATTCATCGTAGAGAGCGATATCTACACTTAGGAGGGATGCGACACATGTAGTAATTGCAGAATAGATAATGGGTACCTCAATTGGCCTATTTGCCAAAAAACGCTCCGAGCAGGACTCGAACCTGCGACCTACGGTTTAGAAGACCGTTGCTCTATCCAGCTGAGCTACCGGAGCCAAGGTTGAGCATTGTACGCTAGAGCGAGTATCATGCCCACCTTGGCTTATTTTAATAGGTCATAGGGCCGGTAGCTCAGCGGTTAGAGCTAACGACTCATAATCGTTCGGTCCCCGGTTCGAATCCGGGCCGGCCCATTGAAAGGTGAACGGCAAGGAAGCTTGTGTTCACCTTTTTATTTTCAATGCCGTGATAATGTTAGGTTAATTTGCTTCCCCGGCTGACAGTCGTACTTAGTTTCATGTTCACGGTTACTATGCAAACATGCGAACAGATACTAAAGGTATTTCACTGATTGGCATCCTTGTTTCACTTGCATGTGTTGTCGTGCTTATGTCGATTTACATGTCTTCAGTACAGAAAGCCGTAACGGGGGGTAATGGTGTTTCTGCTCCGAAATCCGTTTGGGGTATGCAGGATCAAATTCAACTCCAATTACTTGGACAAGCCCTAACAATAGATGCCATGTCAAATAACAACCAGTTTTTGACACCAAGCAAAGTATCTCGTTCAAATGATGTCTACGATAACACTTCTGCTAATTTTTGGTCTGCCTTGTTGATACAGAACTTAGCAAAACCAGAGCAACTGGTTTCCCCAAATGATCAAAGTTGGGTAGAGCCAGCTCAGGTTGATTATCGGGCTCGTCATTTTGATTCCAATTTTTCTGTAGATTTAGATGGTGTCTATAACGTGTCCTATGCGCATATGCCTCTCTTTGAAGATCGGCTTGATAAACGATGGAATACTCAGGCGGGACGTTTCCCAATTTTGGGGAATCGTGGGCCTCAAGATGGTATTGAAGGCACCGCGTCACGAACACTCGATGCGGATGGCACCTGGCGTGGGTGGGTGTTGCACTCGGATAACTCAATTAAATGGGTAGAAAGCACCACTGTCACACCGAACTGGCGCAGGTATGACAGCGTTACGATGGATAACATTTTTCTTGAGGAAGATGATTCATCCGATGACGCAATTCTTGGCTATACCCTTGAGATGGATGACTACGGTCCCACATTTATTTGGGATTGAATGGAACTACTCTACAAAAGTCGCATGCCAGCCTCGGCATCTTCGATAAGTTGCTTCGAGCTAATTCCTCCACCAACAGCTTCTTTCATCCATTGATCGGGTGTAAGACGTCCAATTGAACAAATGCGTTTTGTTTCAGCAGCTAAATCTTTACCACGCATATGTGATTTTATCTGGTGGCTAATGACATGGCCGATGGTATAGTCAGGTAGGTAAAGTGGATAACCAATCATGTGTTGGTATGCAGCAAGTATGTGGTAATGGTCTTCGCCAAAATGCGCTTTGAAATATTTATCCCAAACATCTTCTGCAATAGCAAGCATTTGATCTCGAACTTGTTCATCTGAAGCATCTGGATTTTTATATAACCAGCGCCAAGTGTATAACTCAACAAGTGAAGGCCCGGCGATTTGGCAAGCGGCTAGTAGTCCCTCGACACTTGCAAAAGCAAATGCTTTTGCCTCATCGTCCTCAGGCAGTCCAACTACTTCTTTTGCTTTGTTCTGATAAAGAAATGCAAATGCTTCAGTGCAAGCAGTATTTGGAACATTGCGGAGTAACGGCCTAGGAACAAAATGTGTTGAGATAAGTTGCTCAAGGTTGTGCCCTAGCTCGTGCATGGCTGTATCAAAACCATCCCACCCAAGCCGATCATCCAAACGGTTTGTGCGCAACCATGCATGATATTCCTTAATACCAGGACGCATTGCATGTCCAGCTCCTCTAGCGATTTCTACATTTACTCGCGTTCCTAAGAAATCAGCGTCTTCATCGCTGTACCCAAGACCACGGAGGATATCAGGGATTTTATTTTGAAATTCAATTTCGTCTTTAAACATTGCAGTAACTTTTTTATCTAACTCTGCTGAACTTGCACCCTCAGCAAGATCTTCAAGATAGATGTCGAATGCTTCGAGTGGCCTGCCAAGTTTTTTCGACATATAAGCTGCAATCTCACCTCGAATCGGTGCTTCAAGCAACTCGATCATAAGCGCTTCTACATGCTCTTCAGGAATTTCACGCTGAAGATCAAATTTACGAGCTATAGCAGTAGGGTGTTCATCGTAATATTTATCATAGTCAACGGCCACAGATCGTTGTATGTTGAGTTGTTCGTATCTCACTGGGCCAAGAAGATCGCCAGGATCATCGCCATCGATTGTATTGTCAGCGGGCTTCCATTTTCCAGTGCAGGAACTATCCATCACTTGTTTTGGAATCGTCCCATCAATGTGCCGGCCCATAACCCAGGACAGTGCGCGTTGTTTTTCAATACCACCTTCTTGTGTGTAGCCTGCTTTTATTTCTTCTCGTATTAGCCAGTGTGCAATTAACTTGCGTTCTTTTTCAAACCAAGATTTACCATTTGCATCAACCATTTGTCCAACGGGCACGTGAAATTCACTTACAAACATACCCGCAACATGCTCAAGTTCGCGAGCCCTGTCATTTACCTCTGCAGGAATACGCGGGCCAAATGCTCGTCCTATCCTTGCTTCAGCCCAAGTATCAGTTGACCATGAGCCACCTTTTTCCAACATCGTTGCAAGTGTTGGTCGTTCAAAATTAAGTAGCGCAACGAATGCAATCTTCTGTTTATAAAATTGATCCGAAAGATCTGGGCATGGGTCGAACATCGCCATGATATTGTCGACTTGCGGCATCTCATCCCCACGTAAATCGGTCCATCTCCGAAGGTGTCTTCCTATTTCGTAAAGATGACCACCGATGCTTCCCATTGCACTTTCATATCGATCTAGTAAGCGAGCTCTGTCTTCATCGCTCGTTACATAGCTTTCCTCACAAAAAGTTTTAAATGCTTCGCCGTCACCGTCAGATTCCTGCCAGCGATTAGCAACTCTATGTACACCAGCGTTTGCGCGATCGCATCCACCTAGTGCTTCGATAGTTTCATCAATTGGTAATGTTTTCATGCAGCGCATGATAGAGGGAGTCGTGCAAATTGTGGTTCGATGCGATGCCACCTTCTGCAATCGAAGTATATTTTCCGCCACATGAAGCGAGGATTGGTAGCCAGGGTGTAATGTCCCACGATTTCAGTAGTGGTTCAACAACCGCATCAACCTTGCCAGTACAGAGTAGGTAATATCCAAAACAATCACTCCAGCCTCGTGTTGAACCAGAACATGCAAGAAGGCGGTGGTATATCTCTTCGGCGTTCGTTTGTTTGTAATAATCGTAAGAAGTGGTGCAAATCATGGCTGTTTCTAGAGTAGAAACAGTAGAGACCCTGCAAATATCATCGGTGTTCGTTTCAGCCTTTTCTCCACAAACTGCGGAGATGGTTTTCCCAAGCGCGGGTAGTGTTGCGATGCCTGCAATTGGAGTGTGTTCATACTCGATTCCAATGAGAGTGCCAAATAGTGGGACACCTCTGGCGAAGGAGGTAGTACCATCGATTGGGTCAATGACCCATTTGTAACCCGAACTACCTTCAGTTGCTCCATGCTCTTCCCCAAGTATGGAATCCATTGGGAACGCTCCACTGATTGCTCTTCTAGCAATAATTTCTGCCTCGATGTCTATAGTTGTGACTTCAGAACCATCCTTTTTTAAAGATATATCGAATTTTTCGGATAAAAAATGATCTAAAACGAACGAGGAAACAACCTCTGCCGTATTTATAAGGACTTCTTTTCGAGCAAGAATAGCATCCATTAGACGAGCATTGTACCCAGAGCTAAGTCCTATAACAGTAAGAAATCATCGTTACAAACCGAATGTACATGGTATTAACCGATGTAAACAGATCAACCTTCCTATTTTGAACAAAATGAAAAGACAAAGCATTGTGTATAATAAGTTTACAGCTGCAAAGTGTGGATAAAGTGCTACATTAGATAGGCTTGCCTTGGTGGGCGAGTTACCGGAAAACGTAACAAAGAGCATGAGAATACTTACGAACAACTTAAAGATGAATATCCTCGCTATTCTTGGATTAGCGGTATATGCATCATGCTCGTTTGCTGAAACTATCCACGTCCCGGATGATGCCCCCACGATTCAAAAAGCGATCGAGCTTGCCCAGGGAGATGATATTATTCTTGTTGCACCTGGGAATTACAACGAGTCTATTAATTACAACGGTAAGGCAGTCACGCTTAAATCAATAGATGGCGCAGCGGTGACGGTGCTTGATGGCTGGAATCTTAATGATAGTGTCGTGAAATGTATAAGTGGCGAGGGCCCAAGCACTGTGCTTGATGGTTTTACCATTACAGGGGGTACAGGAAACGAAGATTTGTACAGTGAAAATGAGACTGTAGGTGGTGGTCTGCTTTGTTTACATTCCAGCCCAACAATTCAAAATTGTATTTTTGTTGATAACTCATCGACTTACCAAGGTGGTGCGATTTTTAATGGCGATCGTTGCAATACGGTTGTACAGAATTGCAAAATTCGGGCGAACTCTTCTGAGCGCGGCGGCGGTTTGTACAACAGTCGAGGCCGGCCCATTATTCGTGACACGGAGATTTCAGATAATGTTGCTAAGTATGGTGGTGGAGCAATGTATAACTTTGGTTCAAATGTCAAAGTTATTTCCTGCAAGATAAAACATAATCGTGCACAATTCAATGGCGGTGGGGTTTATGATTATGACAGTAATGGTAGCGTAGTTGGTTGCGTATTTACTGATAATATTGCTATGTATACAGGTAATGCAATGTATCGAGGATATCGCAGTGCGACACAGCTTGAAGCTGATTGTAGATTTACAATGGCGCACGACACAATTTCAGGCACGGGTGGATATATGGTTGCTCGAGGCAAACAAATCGGCGCGTGCTGTATCGGGACTGGTTGTCTAGTGATTGATGAACAGTCTTGCACAAAAGCAGGTGGTTCGTGGCTTGGCCCAAAAACAACCTGCGACGATCAAATGCTTGCATGTCCCGAGCCAAATACGGGTGATATCAATACCGATGGTGTCGTAGATATGATGGATCTTGTACTTGTCATGACAAGTATGAATACTTCTACGAACAACTGATCCAGTCGAGGCACATTTGTTTAAATTCACTCGCCTTAATTTGTTGAGGTATTTTTTTTGCACAAGCGGGTGGTATTAAAATAGGAGCTGGAGCACCTAGTTCTGGGGTTCGCCCATGTGAACCCTTAACGTGCTTAGGGTCAAGAGTGATAACATCAAAAAGGGTTCTCTGCCCTATTTTTTTTAGTATAAGTTTAATCGCCATTCTTGGAATACTCCCACGCCATCCTTCTGCGAGGCATAATTCTCTAGGATCATAGCCAGGCTTACGGTGAATATCGACGGTTCCTTGATAATCGGGAGCTTTAGCATCGTCAAACCACCAATCATGTGAGAACCAACTATCGCTTTTTGAAATGGCGATTAACTCACCCGAACGCGCATGGTCTAAACCGCCTCTTGCTTCACCACTATGAACAAAATCAACTCCCTTAATATTCTGTACAAGTGTTTGGACTGATTTAATATCTTCTACATTTTTAATGTAAATATGTGCAATTTGATGATCTGGTACAGCAAATGCTCTACTTGAGCCTGCATCAAGGTATTCCCTTCCGCATTCTTCTCGAATTGAAATGAAGCCTGATGACCGAAGTATTTTGTTTATTGAGATAGCATCCTGCACTTCTTCAATGCCATATTCACTCAAGAGGCATACTTCCACATTATGTGTTTCATAAAAATCTATGAGATTACCTACAACTTCGTCTATAGCAATTAATTCTTGCGCAATCGAATCATGGTTGGGGCCGACTCGCTGCATGGAATAGTCGAGGTGCGGTAAATACACAAGAGATAATGTAGGTGAATATTTTCGCTCAACTTCTTTTGCTGCCTGAGCAATCCATTGCGAAGATTGTATGCCTGCAGTTGGCCCCCAAAAATGGAAGAGTGGAAATTTGCCGAGTTGATCTTGAAGCATATCGCGCAGATCATTTGGTTTTGTCCAGATGTCTGGAATTTTTCTTCCATCAGCAGGGTACATTGGCCGTGGTGTTACAGTGTAATCCGCTGAAGAGTACATGTTAAACCACCAAAATAGATTAGCAATAGTTGCTTCTGGTAAAGCTTCATGGAGATCGTCCCAGATGGAGGCACATTCTACAAGACTGTTCGATTGTCTCCAAAAGCGGGTTTCTTTTGTTTCTCTTTCATGCCACCCATTCGCAACAATGCCGTGTTTGTTTGGTTCTTCGCCAGTTAACAATGTTGATTGTACGGTACTTGTAACGGCAGGCAATGGTGGCTGCAACGTAGCGACTCCGCACTGCTCTGCCAGGGCAGTGATATTTGGCGTTTGATTTCCAAGGTGAGATTCGGTTAATCCCACAACATTTAGTACAGCGATTCGTTGCATAGTCAGGTACCTAGTATCTTACGGTGTGCGGCAACAGTCAGCACAAAACAAAAGATAGAAATCATCATGATGACATTTTCATTTAGCGAAGCGATAAGTGCGCAATCAACGATTGCAAATCCGGCTAGTAATTTATGCATACCAGCAACAATGTTTTTGTTTTTCTCACGCAGATCATTCCATGCAAATCCGCACAAGGTCGCTAAACAAACAAACATGAACCATGCAATTGGTGATTGTGTTTCCTGCATTAATAGGACTATCATAATTGGCAAGGGGGCAAGCCAAGCGAGCCAACGTACTGCATGAAAATCACTTGTCTCAATTCGCCCAATAAGTGTAAGCAACATGGTGTATAACGCGATGGTGCATGCAAAAAGGGCGGGGATTTTCGCTGGTGGATTCTGAAAACATGCCAGTAATGCCGCAATGTATACGAGGCCCCTGCATATACCCATGAGTAAGATGGCAGGCAGTAATTTGTGATGCAGTATGGTATAGAGCACAATTGAAATCGCGAGCGAGATGCAAGCAAGCCCTGCGGGAACGTTAATTGTTAAGGGCAGAAATGCTCCAATTGCTAGCATGCTAACTCCAACATTTAGGGCATGTTTTTTACTTATAATACCGCTTGGTATTGGTCTCGAAGGTTTAGTTTTTTTATCTCGTTCTGCATCGAATACGTCATTTAAAACCATTCCTGCAAGGTACATCAGCATTAATGAAATCAGGATGATTACCAGTGGTTTGACGAATGTCAATGGTGGGGGGTTAATTGTGCTTGACCATGAATTTTGATGTAAAACAAGGGCAAGTGAAACACCAACCATTGCATTGCTTACTATTGTGGGCGAGTTGCTAATTCGGAGCATTTGCAACCAGCTGCCAGGATCATTTATTTGTTGATTTGCTTTGCTGCCCACTGCAGTTCCTTTGAAATAGAATCAATTAAATCATTTGTTTTTGTATTCGCGGGCATGACATCCCAAGTATAGGTTTCAACTTCCCAGTGGTTAACGCCATATTCTTTTAATCGGCTGATACAGTCGATTAAATCGATCTGTGTAGTTCCAAAGGCGCCAAATTTTTTTAGATGTATAGGAACGTGATAATGCATGCGCCACAAGCCCTCAGACATTACATTTGGGATAAATGGGATATCTTCGTAAAGAACATATTTGCCACGATTTAGTACGGAAGTTTGGTGGAGGTATCGCTGTTCGTGAATTGCAAAAAGTGAATCATACTCTTGCTTAGTCGAATGTTCATCTATGTGTAATTCAATGGCAGATGAAAGCTGTACTTTTCCAATACTTAGGCCAGCTTTTTCATAATAATCTATGCATTCCGAGATATCCTCTTGCATGACTGCAGAGTGGCAGGTGTCGTGGCAAACCCGTATGTATTTACGAATTTTTTCATCATCCGGGAAAAAATCGTGTATAAATGAAGAGAGTTCAGATGCTCGTTGTAATCGGCATCCAGGCTCAGTTTCAATATCAATATGAATGCAAATACCAGTGTCTTGTTCTATCTCTTCAAGTTGTATAACACAACGTCGAAGCATCGAAGCGGCATCAGAATTCGAAAAAGAATCTTGGTCCCAACCAAGCGGCAGGGTGGAAATCCCCGCCTCAGTTTCATTTGTAATACTTGCAAGCAAACGTGCAGAAGCAATCGTATAGTCTAGACGTTCTTCCATACACCACGTTGGCCGATAGACATCTTGCTTTACAATACTTGCATGAAAATTTGAATATGGGAATGCATTCATTGTGAATACCTCCACAGAGGATTCTTCAAGTGTATCTTTTAGTTCCCTGACTTCCATTTCTTGAAGCGCTTGGGCTGATAGCCAAAGTCCAATTCCTGAAGGTTTAGCTGCAGCGGCACAAATAGGTTTGCAGAATGTTTTAATGTTATGCAAAATATCATGGAAGGTATGACCACTGTGCACATTCGTACAGTAACCAAGCATGTTTACTCTGTGCAGAACTTACCGCTTTGCGATAAGAACGTCTTTGGGTTATGAAGTGAAATTGTGTCAATTAACTCAGCAGAATGCCCACGTGCGGCAAGTTCCAAACGGCATTTGGGAACTGAAAGTGGGTCGCTTGGCCCCCAGTCGCCGGCAGAATTAATCCAAAGACGCTCTGTTCCATACAGTTCTATGATGTCAGCCGCTCTCTGTGGGGTACATTTGCTATCTGGGTAAAGCGTCATGCCTGCCCAGTATCCTTTGTCAAGAACTTCTCTGACGGTGTGTTCTTCAACATGATCGATCAGAACACGTTCAGGTTGTATGGATGTATTTGCTATAGCTTCGAGAATAAGCCGTGTACCTTTGAGTTTATCTTCAAGGTGTGGTGTGTGAACTAGTACAAGTTGCCCGAGCGTTTCAGCAAGTGCGAGCTGTTCTTCGAGAATAACAAGTTCATTTTTGCTATTTTTGTTTAATCCAATTTCACCAATACCAAGCACTGTGTCGCATTCAATAAATTCTGGAATGATACTAATCACTTCTCGAGCAAAGCCAGGGTCTTCTGCTTCTTTTGGATTGATGCAGAGCCAGCAATGGTGCTTTATGCCATATTGCGCTGCGCGCTTTGGTTCATATTCCGTGAGTTGCCTGAAATAATCATAAAAACCTTGTGCACTTGAGCGATCATAGCCCGCCCAAAAGGCGGGCTCTGTAATCGCGATGCACCCGGCTTGTGCCATCCGCTCGTAATCATCGGTGGTTCTGGAAACCATATGGATGTGTGGATCAATATAAGGCATTAGTTAAGTGGAACAGCGCCACTGGCCCCTTTCGTACTTGCTTGATCAACCGGTGTACTACTTTTGTCACTAAGCAATAACAAGATACGTTCTGCTCGATTTGATTGCTCCACAAGTAACTCTTGTATGCATTTCTTCATAGCGTGCACCCTGAAGTCCTCTTCATTTTCTGCACATCGATCAACGCGGTCGAGAAAGGAGGCAATGTCAATAAGTTTAGCTCGATGTTCTTGAAAGTATTTGTCAATGATCTCTTGTTGGTTCATGGCAGAAATGATTCTACCTGAGATTGGCAATTGCTTGTCGGACTACAGCAGGTTCAAGTACGTGAATATCGAATGTTGATTCAATACCTTTGAGCATTAAAAGAGTTAGTTTGCCACCAAGGTGTTCTCTAAACTCTTGAATGCCTTCGATGAGTTCTGGCTGTTCGCAAAGTTGATGGTAGATTGGGAAGCCTAACTTCTTCAATAGAGTGATGATGCGTTTGGCGACAGATTGATCTAGGTGTCCCAAGACTACGCTGCATTGCACATCGATGCAAAGTCCTATTGCAACAGCATCGCCATGAGAGAGTTGGTAATTCGAAAGTTGTTCAAGTTTGTGTGCTGCCCAGTGACCGAAGTCAAGAGGTCTTGCGAGTTTCTTTTCGAATGGATCACCACCCTGCGTTATGTGGTTGAGATGAAGTAGTGCAGATTGTTCGAGAGCGTATTGCATTTCTTTGATTGAACGCTCATTTAATGCGCCTGCATGTTCTTCAATAAAATCAAAAAGTTTACGGTCTTTAACTAGCGCAACTTTAATTGCTTCGCTTAATCCAGAGCGCCAGTGAATATTTTCTAAAGAGGATAAAAGAGTCACATCATTGATTACGGCAAATGGTGGATCAAATACGCCGATGAAATTTTTCTTTCCGAAATAATTCACACCATTTTTAACACCCACGCCCGAGTCGCCTTGTGAAAGAGTGGTCGACGGCATGCGTATAAGAGGAATTCCGCGGTGCGCAATTGAAGCAGCAAAACCAACGGCGTCAAGTACTGCTCCTCCACCTAAAACGAGAATGCATGATTTTCTGCAGATGCGATCGGTTTGTACTCGCTCAATAACTTCTTCAACGCTTTTGAGGTCATTTTTTGTTTCTTCGCCACCTCGAACAAGGAGGGGTTTCGGCACCACTAGTTCGTTTGAATTACACCAATTTAAAAATTTATCAATGTATTCTGAATTGGCTTCAGCGATTCCTTTGTCAATTACAGCAAGAATTTTTAATGGACTCAACTCTTCAATGGCGGCATTGAGAGGGCTCGATTTATCAAACGCGTCGCTTGTAAAAAAAATACGGTGATTCCACTGTACTGAAAATGATGAACTTGTTTTGTTCACTTTTCCTCCAAATGAACAAGCGGAGTTAAATTATTTAGAGACAATTTGGCAACCATCGAGCGAGAATGCTGTCGATGCAAATAGGCCAGAAGCAAAGCATTGCCCCCTGACAGTAATCACCGCACCATCATGTACTGTTCTGCCATCCCCAATTTCGGAACCGAGCGAACGATCAAAAACACAAATTACTTCGTTGTCTTCATCTTGCAACGTGACGGTATAGAGATGGTCATCGTTTAAGGCAAAAGCAACAACAGTGCCAGATACCGCAACTACACTCCCTGAGTATGGTGAGTTTTGGTTATCTTCTTCAAAGGATTGGCAGAGTTCGCTAACTTTAAGCTTCTTGACTTTAGAATGATTAACTTGAGCAACAATTTTAGTAGCTGTTTTGTTTTGAGATGTACTACCTGTGCTGCTGCATCCGGTAATTAAAATTGCTGTGGCAAGTAGTGATAAGCGAAAAAGTGGCATATAGTGTTCTCCTGCAATGTGGATGATATCAATATTGCACTAGTCAGCATGAAGTTAATCTTTGGACTAAACCATACAAAGTGAATTTTGAGGCTTTTTAGTCGGGTGAGTATGAAGACTATGGGCTATGCATCCGAAGTATATTGGCGGCATTTTCAAAATGCCCAGCCAACCGAAGACAAGATCAAGCCCGTGGATTTTGCCTTAATAGCAATGGCTGCTATTTAAAAAATATAATTTAAAAGTACAAAAAAAGCGGTTTTGAAGCTCAAAAAGCCGCTTTTTGTTTTTTTCTGGGTTTTTGGTTCACAAGAAGCAACGAGCTGCTTATGAGGTGCACCTGTCGAGGCGTTCTCGACCATGAAATTCACTCTAATCTTGGAGCTCATTATGACAACCCTGCCTACGATGATGGCCACGACCGCCGCATCAATCTTCGCTACAACTGCTGTAGCAAATCAAACAGCTGACTTTAACAATGATGGCAACATCGACGCGATGGACCTTATTACGCTTACGAGCGCTCTGAATTTAGCCTGCGATAATTCATGTCCTACAGATATTAATCAAGATGGCGTCACTGACACTATGGATCTCAACTTGCTTATGGGATTATGGGGACCAGTGCCAGGATGGGTACCATCAGAAGAAACAACTAGCGATACACCGGAAACTGAAGGAACGCCATTTCAACGTGACCCAAACCGTGACATGAGCTGGCAAAATGAAGCACCAGTTCTTTTAGATGCAATTTACTTTGATCAGTACACGGAACTTTTCCATCATGGCGGATATGACCGATGGCACAATGCCCAGGCATTCAACCAAGGTGAGCACACCATGTCTTGGTTATCATCGAACAATGTCGCTATGCAACCAATGGTGTACGGTGGAGTTGACTGGAATCACGATAACTTTTTGACTGCAGATGATAAAGAGAGCTTTAAAGTATGGTTAGACGCAACCATTCCTTTGGATTATGACGGACCTCTTTGCCTCGATCTTGAAGGCCAATGGTGGTCCATGCTTGATACGCAAAGCCAAACAGTGATGGATATTGCAATCAATTTTTATCTTGAAAATATTGAATATGCAAAAGAACTTCGACCAAATGCCAAAATTGGTTTTTGGGGTTTTCCAAAGAAAACACATTCAAATCCAGATATCAATACAGCAAGTGTTCAGCGACTTTTAAACGCTTGCACAGCGATTTTTCCAGATGTCTATGAAAATAATCCAAATGGCAATGACGCTGCACGTCTTCAACTGCACCTTGAGAGATGCATCGAGATGGTTAATGGCGAAATTCCAGTTTACGCTCAAGTTTCTCCACGATACAAAAAAGATTCTTCTGGTTACCGCTACTTTCACACACAAGAAGAATTCTTGCGTGATCAAGTAGAACCATCCCTTGCAGCGTCATGGACTGATGCAAATGGCCAGGTTCACCGCGTGTCCAGCGTATCATTTTGGGAAGCGTACGTATACATCTCAATGTACACAGATAACTGGTCAGAAATGTCAATGAGTGAAAGAAAAGCAGCATGGGATGAACTTGACTATGCGCATATCGATTACTTGAAAGATATGAAAGCGGCTGTTGCAGTTGCAGCAGCACAATTCGTACCACCAGCGCCCATAACAGAAGAAGTCCAGGTTGCTACTTTAGAACCTGCTTCAGTACAAGATGCCGCTCCGCTCTTAGGAATAGTTGAAAAAATTGTTGAAACAGTCCCTTTGATAACGCCAGAACCTAGTTTCGTAGATTCAAAAACTGCATATCGATCAGCTCAAAAATCTTGGAAGGATGCTAAGCGTACCTTTGCAAAAGCAAAACGTAAAAACAAGCGTGGCACAGAAGGGTACAAGGCGGCATTAGCAACATATAAGAATGCAAAAGCAAACTTTAAATCAGCATCAAAACTGTATCAAAGCTCAAAAACGAGTACCAAAAGCGCTCGAGCAAAAATGAATAAGGCTAAAACAAAGTTCAAATCGAAAAAGAAATCAAAACGAAAATCAAAATCGAAAAAGAAATCAAAATCAAAGAAAAAGAAGGGCTCTCGACGTCGATAAAAATCCTTGGCAGGGTTTTTGGGGTTTCTTCAGGGCTGGCATATGCCAGCCCTGTTTTTATATAGGTGAAATCTAGTGTATATTTTTTAAACGTTTAATAGCGTCTTGTTCATCGGTAGCCGGTGAACACTCGAGCCCGATTGGACCACTATATCCAAGTGCGTGCAGTTCTTCGTAGACCCGAGGATAGTAAATTTCGCCAGTCCCCGGTTCATGTCTTCCCGGGTGATCGGCAACTTGAATGTATCCAACCTGATCGATGCCATCTCGCAGTCGACCGCATAAATCACCTTCACTGATTTGCATGTGATACAAATCCCAATTAATTTTAATCATCGGAGAGTCGACTTCACGGCAAATGCGTACGGCGTCTCCACTGCCGTAGAGGCAGTGCCCTTTATGATCAACTCGGATATTCATAGGCTCAAGAATAAGCATAATGCCAGCTTCTTCCACAATCGGCTTAGCAAGTTTTAACCCATCGATAATATGCTGATGCATTTCGTTTTTTGTCATGCCAGCTTGATCATTACCACCAACAACGGTCATCATTTTGCAATTAAGCTTTTTCGCAATTTCACAGCTTTCTTTTATTTTTTCCATAAAAGCCTGATGATTTTTTGGATTATTCAAACCGGGCACAAAACCCCACGCTGTAAATTGAACCACTTGAATATTTCGCTCTTTACATGCTGAAGCAATTGCATCAATATCTTTATTTTCATATGGCCAAAATTCGATATATTCAAATCCTGCATCAGCCGCCGCATGAATTCGTTCTACAAATGGTTTTTTCCACCACCACATCTCTATATTTACCGCAAATTTTTCTTGGAAAGAATTGTTTTGAGTTGGTTGGTTTGTAAATGGAAAAGTCATGAACAGTGCGAGAATAATTTTAAGCATCTTGGCAGTGTACATTAGGTGATACAGTCATAGCGACACCAAGAGTTCGAGAATTTTCTACTCTTTGACGTTGACGACTGGAGTCAATTCGGAATAGTACTATTAGGAGCAAGAGCCCCAGGCATTGACAATTGCCAATATGTCAGAAACATCAACAGTGCCACTGTTATCTACATCGCCTAGACCGCTCGAGCCCCAATTCCCGACAGCATTTAACAAATCTGTCACATTGACGAAGTCGTCATTGTTTGTATCTTCAGGACAATCAATAATAATTGGCGTAATGGTCATTTCGCCATTCATATAAATTCGATCGATGTCAACTGTTTGCCAGCCAAATGGAAATCCAGTATCAACATAAATATCACCAAAGAAAAGGTTGGTTGCGCTGAACTGGCCATATCCTTTGCCATTGACTTGCATAAAAAAGTCAGCCGCAATATCAATGTCTCCATCTTCCTCAACATCATAGTCAAGTGTTTCATTCATTAGGACAATTGGCGCTGGTCCGTCAAGTACACCTGAACCCATTCGAAATTCAGCGTCAATCTGATCAGTTACATTTTCTGGACCAATCACAATTCCTAAAAAGACAACATCAACGCCAATGTAGGTAATTTCCCAGTTGTATTCATATTGATTCGCATTGGGATCTATAGATGTCGGGCTTATCCACTGAATATCTTCGCCACCAGTGTCTTCACTGAAGTTCCACTGAACGGTGTCTCCTGCAAATGCCGCAGTGCTGGTTACTAGTGTTAAGAGTGATGCTATTTTCATTATTCTCTCCTTTGGATGTAACTATTATTGCACTATCACTATTTGATGCAACAGTATTCAGGTTTTTTTGTATGATTTTGTCCATGAAGTTACGATTTCTTATATCGGTGAGCATTTTTCTCCTGCCTGTTCAAAATATTTCAGCAGATGACTGCAATGTATTGGATCGCATAGCAATCACAGGTGCAAGCGTTACAGCTGGGATGGGTTTAAAGACACCGCCTATCTCTTCTGATTTAGGAGGTTATCCAATGAACTTTCAACATGTTGTTGAAGGTATGTTGGAGATAGAGCCAGAGGCGATTGGTTTTTTTGCAGACGTGATGTTTTTTCGAAGCAGCCGTAAAAACGCAACAGAATATGTGCAAAAAATTGTTGAGTTTAAACCAACAATCGTATTCGGTATTGATTTTCTTTTTTGGTTTGGCTATGGAATGGCGCCTGATGACGTAGATGAAGATGAATACAGAATGGAAAAGTTAAATTTTGGCTTAGACTTGTTAGAGCTAATAGACGCACCAATAATTGTTGGTGATTTACCCGATATGCATGCAGCAATTGGTTATATGCTGCGCGATGGTCAAGTGCCATCTGTTCCAACGATTTCAAAGTTAAATGAGAGAATTCATAAATGGGCGGAGGAGCATAAGAATGTTCAAGTCATTCCAGTGTATGAGCTTGGAAAGCATATTCTCGGTAATGAGGAGTTTACGATTCTTGAGCACACCTGGCCTGCTGGAAGCAGGGCGAGGCTTATGCAAGGAGATTTACTTCACACGACCCTTGAGGGCACGACAGCAGCAGCTTTATTAGTGATAGATGCTATAGATGTTGAGTGTTTTAAGCGAGACCCAAAGTTGATTATGCAGAAAGCGGCTCAGAATGCCCGTGAAGACTACGCAGAATCATCATCTGGAACGTGATCAATTGATTCAAGTCCCTTCATTTCTTTTCCATCCGAGGCGTGCAGCTCACTTAAGCGTCTAGCTGATGGGGAAAGTCGTGAATTGAATGAGCCTTGCGCCTTATTAAATGCACCCGCAGCTTGCTGGATTTTTTTCCCAACACTTTCAAGATGAGATCTAAAAACATCAAGCCGTTCAAATAAGTCTTTCCCAGCCTTCGCAATTTCTTCAGCATTTTTGGCAATCGATTCTTGTCTCCAGCCATATGCCGTTGCCTGTAATAGAGCAACAAGCGTTGCGGGGGATGTGAGCAAAACATTATTTCGCATGGCACGTTCATGGAGTTCTGGGTCTCGTTCTAAGGCCGCGACTAATGCCGATTCAACATTAACAAACATTACAACAAAGTTAGGTGTGTGCTCAAATTGATTCCAATATTCTTTTTTTGTCAGCGCTCGAACATGTGAACCGACCATTTTTAGATGCTGTTCTAGATGAGA
>Ga0163179_10000080_pt1 | contig 68426 bp, 66 predicted proteins | sample AtlANTMetagenome_FD_109643 | JGI IMG/M metagenome (GOLD analysis project Ga0163179, IMG submission 109643) | Marine eukaryotic phytoplankton communities from the Atlantic Ocean - Atlantic ANT 2 Metagenome | ecosystem: Environmental > Aquatic > Marine > Oceanic | place: North Atlantic Ocean...
CTACAAATAAAACGCACCAGCGCACTATTTATTTAAAGCCTTCTTCTTTGATGTTCTTTTTTTCGCTACTTTCTTCTTGGCTACTTTCTTCTTGGCTACTTTCTTCTTGGCTACTTTCTTCTTGGCTACTTTCTTCTTTGCTACTTTCTTCTTTGCTACTTTCTTCTTTGCTACTTTCTTTTTCGCTACTTTCTTTTTCGCTACTTTCTTCTTTTCTACTTTCTTTTTAATAACTTTTTTCTCTGCAATTGGATTCTTGGCCACTTTCTTTTTTGCGACTTTTTTCTTTTTCACTTTTTTAGTAGCTTGTTTTTTAGGCTTTGGAGTTGGCTGTTTTTCAACCCAGGCTTGCAAACTCCCATGCAATAAAACCACATCATCGGATTTGACTTGTCTGCCCAGCCAAGAAGCGGTGTCAGCCAATTTTGATGACTCATGAACCAAATTATTTTCAATCAAAATTGCAAGCGTTCTATCATCCACTGGGACAGCAGAAACATCATAGAAGACTGATATTACTCGATTGCACACAAACGGAGTAATCCCATCTAGAGTTTCAAAATATTCTCGTATGTCACGCTTCCCAGAACCTTCAAGACTATCAATATGCACTCCATGTTCACGTCGATAGATTGAGTTTAAGACTGACTTCATTCTTTTTGCGCGCTCCTGAGCTTGAGGATAGCTAGAGCCAATAAGGTCTACTGTTTCGTAAACATGGTTCATGCGCAGATCGTTCAAATCAACTGAAGCGCTAAGCAATTTTTTAAAAGCAATATCGGCCTGTTTTTCATTTGCATTCCAAAGCAAGTGGGCATAAATAACTTCCCCAATAACACCATTAGGCGCTTTGGTGACTTCACGTGCGGTCAACTTATCTCTAAATTTTTTAAACTTTTTTCCAAATTCTGTTGCGTTTTTCACTCAACTATCCTTATTTTTTTCTTTCAATCTGCGCTCGTCTTCACGCCTAGCTTCGGCAATACTTGCGAGCACCTCTTGTTGTTTGATTAATTGTTCATCCAGTTTAAATGAGAATTGAGGCATTCTTCGAAATCGAACTTTATCTGCAACTTGCCTGCGTACCCAGCGTGATGCAGACCTAAGACCGTGCAAGGAAAGCTCTTCGTGTTTATGGGGAGTCACCGTACAAAACAAAGTTGCATTCGCCAAGTCCTCGCTTACTTCAACTCTCGTAATAGTAATTAGGCCTTGAATACGCGGATCTGCAAGACCACGTGAAATCACTGCTTGTGTGGACCTTTGCAAGGTGGAGCTAATTTGTTCCGTGCGTTGTGACATAATCCCTTTAAAGCGTACGCTTAACCTCTAGGGATTTATAACATTCGATAACATCTCCAACTTTAATGTCACTGTATCCTTCGATATTCATGCCACACTCCTGGCCTGACTTAACTTCTTTAGCATCATCTTTAAAACGTTTAAGTTGATCTAGACGACGATCTGCTTCAATAACAATACCGTCGCGTGTGACACGAATTTGTTGATGTCGCTCGATTGAACCATCCGTAACATAACACCCCGCAATCATGCCGATCTTGGAAATCTTAAAGACATCTCGAACTTCCGCATGTCCTAATACCTCAAGTTTAATCTCGGGATCCAAAAGCCCTTCAAGTGCCTTTGTTAAGTCGTCAATAAGATCGTAAATCACATCGTAGTAGCGGATTTCAACACCCTTTTGCTCCGCGCTCTTTCTAGCTTTTGCTGAACTAGTAACGTTAAAGCCGACAATAATTCCACCGCAAGCCTCTGCTAGATTAATATCTGACTCATTGACGCCTCCAACTGCGCTGTGTTTAATTGCAATCACAGCCTCAGCGTTACCAATTTTGTCAATTGAACTTCTCAAAGTTTCTATTGAGCCCTGAACATCGCCCTTCACGATAACGGGTAATTCGCGAATATCTGCCGACTTAATTTGGTCGAATATATTGTCAAGAGTGACCTTTTCTCTTGATAAATCCGCGTGCCGTTCTTGTTGAATCCGCTCTTTCGATGCGGCTTCTGCGGCTTTCAATGATTTAACAATATAAAATTTGTCGCCAGCATCAGGAACCTCACTCAAACCAAGAATTGACAATGGCGATGAGGCTGTTGCTTCATCAATCTGCTCACCACGCTCATTTACAAGCGCACGAATCCGCCCGTAAGCTCTACCCGCAACAATAAAATCTCCTTTTTTCAAGGCACCCTCTTGGACAAGAATACTTGCAACTGGACCACGACCCTCAGCGATGTGAGCCTCAATTACTGAGCCCTCCGCAGGACCACTAAAATCAGCCTTCAACTCCAAGAGCTCTGCTTGATAATCCAGAATTTCAAGAAGATCCTGAATTCCAATGCCCTCAATAGCACTTGTACGAATAACTTCTGTTGAACCACCCCAGTCTACTGGGTTAAGTTCGTGCTCTGCAAGTTGCCCAAGAATTCGCTGAATATTTTCTTCAGTAGCATTTTGCTTGTCAATTTTATTTAATGCAATAACAATTGGAACACCTGCACTCTTTGCGTGATTGATTGATTCGATTGTTTGGGGCATTACACCGTCATCTGCTGCAACAACCAAAACAACGATATCCGTAACTTTTGCGCCCCTTGCTCGCATCTCTGTAAATGCTTCGTGCCCAGGCGTATCAATAAAGGTAACGAGTCGTTCAGTTTCACCAGCTTTAACTGGAACCCTGAAAGCACTGGTTGCCTGAGTAATACCCCCTGCTTCACCATCTGCCACATTTGCTGAACGAATCTGATCAAGCAATGATGTTTTACCGTGATCTACGTGCCCTAAAATTGTCACAACTGGCGAGCGCGGTTGTTCATCAATACGGTCTCGCACCGTGAATGCATGAGCAATTTTTTCTTCTTCTGTTTTCGCTTCAATAACTTCCAGCTCGATGCCTAATCCCATCATTAACTCTATTGCGTTTTCTGTATTTATCGTGTCATTAACAGTGGACGCTACTCCATCTAATAAAAGCTTTTTTAGAATTTCATTTGCCTTTACGCCGGTTGATGCTGAAAGTTCTTTAATCAAAATTGGTGCAGAAATTTGAACCACACCGCCTGTTTGTTTAAGTGTTTTTGCTTTTTCTGCTGGCTTATCAGTGCGTTTTTGACTATCACGCCGCGCTTGTCGAAAAAAACCACCACTTCGCCTCAAACGATTTTCGCGTTCTAGCAAATCCTGTTTTCGCCAATTTGAGTCGCTCTTGTCGCCGCCTTGGCCAGGATTCCGTGAACCGCGCTCACCCTGCTTTGGAGCTGCACCAGCTTGGTTTGACCGACGCTTGTTCCTTCTAGAACCACGTCCAGCGTCTTGCTGCGGCGGGGGCATCTGTTGCTGCGGTACCCCCACGCCTGCGCCACCACGCGGCGAAGAAACACCAGGTTTTCGCCGTGGCTGACGAGGTGCCGGTTCTGGTTCTGGTTTTTCTATTCGAATAACGCGCGGACCAGACATTTTTGCTTTGACTGGAGTATCCATTTTGCGACCAACTGGTTTAACTGCTGCTTCACCTTTATCTTGAGAAGTAGTAGATTCACCCGATTGTGTTTTGGCTTCACCTCTGGCGCCTAGCTGATTAGTTGTCTTTTTCTTGGTCTTCTTTTTTGCTCTGGCTTTTGCCTTTGTCACATTCACCTTCTCTGCAGTTTCTACTGCTGAAGAAGATGATTTCTCGCCATCACTAAACCATTCTGTGATTGTTGCTTCAAGGCCTGCAGAAACAGCTGACATATGCCCAGTAATATCAGGGATTCCCTCGCTAGTGCATTTTGCAATGATGTCTTTAGAACCTACTCCAAGCTTCTTTGCAATGTGATGGACTCTCGTTTTCGTTGCTTTTTTAGCCACGTGTTATCTCCATAATCAAAAGATTGATTAGTCGTTGCTTTCTTCTGTAATTGTTAAATCTTCTTCTGTCGTAAGATTGAGGATGGAATCTGCAACCGCTTCGGTTGCATCATCCACTTGAATATCTAACACCGCTGCGGCGACTTTTTCTTCCTCAGCGATTCGTTCAGCCTCGGCTGCTTTTGCAGCCTCTTGCTCTACCGTAACTTCTTTGGAACGGACAACTGAGCGATCAACAATGCGATCCGAAATCTGTTTTGAAAACTCAAGATCTTCTTCCAAAACATTGCGTCCAATTTCTTCAACATCGAAAATGCTAATAATGCCCATTGCTGCCATTCGGTCAAGCATTTCTTCTGTCACACCTTCAATTGGTTTCAGTGAATCCCAAAGAATTTCTAGGCCTTTTTGATACTCTTCAGGAGTTAAAATATCAATGTCCCAACCAGTCAAACGCGCAGCGAGGCGTACATTTTGGCCGCGCCGACCAATTGCGAGTGATAATTGATCATCTCGGACAATAATGGTTGCTCTTCCAAGTTCAAAGCAGAGGCTCACTTCATCCACTTCTGCTGGTTTAAGTGCATTCGAAATAAGTACTTGACTTGATTCATTCCATCTAACTATATCTATTTTTTCACCACCAAGTTCTTCGACAATATTTCTAATTCGACTCCCTCGCACACCAACACAGGCACCTACAGGGTCTACTTTTGAATCGTTAGAAGTTACCGCAATCTTAGTTCTAAAGCCTGGTTCACGAGACATCGCATGAATTTCAATTACGTGCTCTTGAACTTCAGGCACTTCTGCTTCAAATAAACGACGAATAAAGTCTGCGTGGCTTCTTGAGAGAACTATTTTTACTTGACTGCCCGTATCACGAACATCTAAGATAAAACATCGCACACGATCACCTGGTCGAAATTGCTCGCCTGGAATTTGCTCTGAACGTGGCATAAATCCCTCAACTCGGCCAAGCTTATCGAGTTGAACAATGAGAGAACCACCCTCATACCGACTACAAACACCGGTTGTTAACTCGCCTGCTTTGTCAATATACTCATCAAAAATACCGGATCGCTCATCTTCTCTGAACCTCTGAATCATCACTTGTTTAAATGTTTGCGCTGGAATTCGACCGAGCTCCTCAAGTGGAATCTCGACAGCACCCTCATCGAGGTGGCGCCAGATGCATATTTCCCCAGAAAGCATATCCATATTGCAAGAAAACTCTTCAGTGTCAAGCGAGTTGAAATGCTTACGAGCAGCGCTCACCATTGCTTGTTCTAAATCGGCAACTATGACTGTTTTCTCAATCTTTCGCTGCTTTGCAATTGTGTCTATTATTTCGAGTGCTTCTTTATTCATAAGTCTATTCCTTATTTAATTGTTTAGTTGTTTACTTTTTATGCTGTTATCTATTAATTAAAAAACGGGTCGCACTGCGAACCCATGAACCAACCGCTTAACGATTGCCTGTGCAAAATGCACTAACGTGATTTAGAAAATTCCTAAATCACAACTGCCCCTCCAAAGGAAGGATCAGTGTCACGGGATGACTGCAATTAGCAGTCATAACGAAAAAAAAGTTGTAAGAATCCATCTTGGATCATTACGACACTCCTCTTAAAAATCGAGCCATCTACACCGACAAGCTCTTGAATCGGTACAGAGTATTCCCCTTGAGCACAGAACGCAACTCTCCGCAATCGGGTACCCTTCCAATTAGTTCCATGAAATACACAAAAACCTTATTTTTAGCGCTCTGGTGCCTATTCTTCTCAGAAATGTCATTTGCTCAGCCTGGCAAATTTCACGATTCGAGGGATAAAGTTGCTGTTTCGGTTGAAATGACCCCAAACGAAGTCACGCCGGGGGGCGATGCCATTCTTGCAATTACATTGCATCATGAAGAACATTGGCATACTCATACAAACAACCCAAAAATACCAGAAGAACTTGGAGTTTCTGAAGATTATATTGCTACAGAGGTTTTAGTTGAAGTGCCAGCTAACTCCCCAATCGAACCACACCTTGGATACATTCAATGGCCAATACCAAAAGTCGTGCAAGTCGGCTTTACAGGAGCGCAAGTTGATTATGCTGTATTTGAAGATACTGCGGTAATTTATGTACCTATTACTATTAAATCCGATGCCACTCCAGGGATAACGAGTGCAAAGGTTAAAGTGATATTTCAAGCATGCGATGACACATCGTGTTTACGTTCGACGCCAACACCTGATATGGGCAGTGACTGGGATACCTATGGCATTAATGTACCAATAACCATAGTTGCACAAAAAAATGCAAGCACTCTAACAACACATAGCGAGACGTTTAATCAATTTAACACTTCTGTGTTTGCCAAAATTCATGCGGGGGTGAAAGCCCCGAACGCCAATAAGATTTTGTTTGACGCATTTGGACTTTCATTCACATTAGACGCCTCGGGACCATTTGGCATCATTCTGCTTTTACTTATCGCTATAGGCGGTGGTTTCCTTTTAAATCTAACGCCCTGTGTCCTTCCAGTCATTCCTATCAAAATCATGGGTCTAAGCGCGCATGCAGGAAACCGAAAAGAAACACTCATCCTTGGAGTTTGGATGATGCTTGGCGTCATGGCGCTGTGGCTCGGTATTGGTTTAGCAATCGCACTCATTAGTGGATTTACTGCCACAAATCAACTCTTCCAGTACCCAGCATTTACGATAGTTTTAGGCACTTTTATAGGCATAATGGCGGTTGGAATGGGTGGGCTATTCTCAATTCAACTTCCAAAATTTGTCTACAACATTAATCCAAAACAAGACTCAGCATTTGGATCGTTCCTTTTTGGAATCATGACTGCTGTTCTTTCCACACCATGCACTGCTCCTTTTATGGGAGCAGCTGCAGCTTGGGCTGCGACACAATCACACGAGGTCACCTTAAGTGTCTTTGCTGCAATCGGATTTGGTATGGCTGTGCCTTACCTCATTCTTGCTGCATTCCCACATCTTGTTGAGAAGATGCCAAGAGCAGGCGCGGCGAGTGAATTAATCAAACAAGTGATGGGATTACTCATGCTTGCTGCTGCAATATACTTCGTTGGCGTTGGGCTAAGTGGGATACTTCAACAAGAAGGTACACCGCCATCACGGTTGTATCTTTGGATCGTCTCGACTTGTGTTGCTTGCGCAGGTTTATGGCTCGCTTGGAGAGCATTAAAAATTGCAACGAAATCTGTCATACGAATCGCATTTGCTAGCCTCGGTGTATTCATCGCCCTGCTTGCCATCTTTGGTGGTGCTCGACTAACTGATGAGGGGCCGATTAACTGGAAATATTACACGCCAGAAATTCTGGCAGAAAATTTGCGAGATGGCCACGTAATTGTGATCGAGTTTACTGCTGAATGGTGTCTGAACTGCAAAGCACTGGAGTCAACCATTCTTCACAGTGCTCGAGTTGTAGAAGCACTTGAAGCTGCTGATGTCACACCAATCAAAGTAGACCTTACTGGGAACAATGTACTTGGCAATACATTACTCAATGACGTTGGTGGCTTACGGATACCACTCTTGATTGTGCTTGGGTCGGATGGAGAAGAAGCGTTTAGAGGTGATTTTTACACGGTAGACCAAATTATTAATGCTATAAATGAGGCACGTTAACAAAATGATTTCATCAATAACAGTGTATTGTGGTTCATCGACAAATCTAAGCAGCTCGTTCCACGAATGTGCTAAAAATGTAGGAGAAGGTATTGCAAATCGGTCATGCAAACTTGTTTATGGTGGTGGGCGAATAGGTTTAATGGGCGAAGTTGCAACCGCTGCCTCAACTAAAGGGGCAAAAGTTATTGGCGTTATTACTGACAAACTTGTCGAACATGAACAAGCAAACGAATCCTGCGATGAACTCATTGTCGTAAAAACTATGCAAGAGCGTCGCGCCATTATGATGGCACGCGGAGACGCATTCCTTGTTCTACCCGGCGGCATAGGAACGTATGAAGAATACTTTGAGGTTCTTGTTGGGCGGCAGCTTTGTGATCACAAAAAACCAATAGGCATTGTAAATGTTGATGGTTATTTCAACCCCCTGATGAAAATGATTGAGTACGGAATTGCAAAGCAATTTATACGACCCGCATTGCGCCAACTTATGTTTATTGATAATTGCTCTGACGCGGTACTTGACTACATCACTAAAAACGAAATATACGAACCAACCCCCGAAGAAATCCTACCAATGCATAGCATGGACAATAAATCATGAGCGCAGAAAAACCCATACTAGGAATGATTGCTGGCAACGGCATCCTGCCAATAATCGCTGCCCGGGGCGCTCGATCAGCCGGATACCGAGTTTGTTGTGTTGGATTAAGGGATCAGTTTCTTCCAGACCTGCCAAATGAATGCGATGAATTTTCAGTTGCTAGCATGGCGAGGATTGGTCGTTGGATAAGGTTATTAAAGAAATGGGGCGCAGAGGACACTGTCATGGTTGGTGGTGTTGAAAAAACCACGATGCATAAACCGTTCAGTGTTTTACGCCTGATGCCTGACCTTACTGGCTTATTGCTATGGTATAGACGCCTGCGCCATGACCGTCGTGATGCTACTGTACTCGCAGCAATAGCAGATGAACTTTTAAAATCAGGAGTCCAGCTCATCGATTCTACCACCTACATCCAAGAACACTTAGCAGGCGTAGGCACATTGGGCACTGTTGAGCCAAGCACAAAACAACTGGCTGACATCGCTTTTGGTTGGCCATTGCTGACACAAAGCACTGGCCTGCATATTGGTCAATCCATTGCTGTTCGTGAGGGTGATGTTCTCGCTGTTGAAGCTATCGAAGGGACTGCAGCGCTTATCCAACGTGCTGGTTTGCTATGCAAAAAAAAAGGCTGGACGCTTTTAAAAACTGCAGCACAAGACCATGACATGCGCGCAGATGTACCATCGATTGGAACAAAAACTATTGAACAAGTTGCGCGCGCAGGCTGCACATGCATCGCTGTTGGCCATAAAAGAGTCTTGCTGCTAGATTCGCCCGCAGTTCTAGAAGCAGCAAACAAGGCTGGAGTTGCGGTCATTGGCGTGGACCCGACAAGTGAGTGATGCCCAATTTGTTTCTCGTGCAGGTTTAAAACTTGAACATGCACTCAAAACATTTGAGTTCGACGTATCAGGTCTTAGATGTGTTGATTTGGGTTGTAACGTTGGGGGTTTTACTGACTGCCTTCTTCAGCGCGGAGCAAAAAAAGTGTATGCCGTCGATACAGGCTATGGAACATTCGCTTGGAAACTTCGTAGCGATAAACGGGTCGATACATTTGAACGGACCAACGCATTGCACTTTGAGCCACCAGCGACACTTGATTTAGCTGTCATCGATCTAGGATGGACTCCACAACATTTAGCACTGCCAGCCGGATTGAAATGGATAAAAGAGGGACATCTGATATCACTTGTGAAACCACATTATGAACTCATAAAAGAGGAAAAAAATAAAGAATCCGTAGGAAAAGGCCTTAGCGAGCGCGCAATTGAGCAAGTTCTTAAGCGCGTACGGGCAACTTGTGCATCACTCCAACTCGACATTTTGCAAGAAACGATTTCACCAATTAAAGGTAAAAAATCAAGCAAGAAGGGGGCTGGAAATAGTGAGTATTTACTGCTGTTAAAAACTCCTTCATGTACCACTTAACAAGCGCAAAAACGATGCGTGCTGATGCCTGTTCAGGTACAATATCCGAACCCGATAATTTACTATGAGTGATACACCAGAACAGAATCCTGCAGTGCCAAATAATGAAGATGCGTTAGCGAACATCGGCGCTGTCACAGACCAACTTATTGAACGCGAACTTCATGACAGTTACTTAACGTATGCAATGTCAACTATTATGGATCGTGCACTGCCGGATGTTCGCGATGGGTTAAAACCATCACAACGACGGATTCTGGTAGCGATGCATGATTTAAATTTATCGCCGGGAAGGAAGCATAGAAAGTGTGCCAAAATCGCTGGCGATACCTCTGGTAACTACCATCCTCACGGCGAGTCTGTGATTTATCCAACATTGGTCAATATGGGGCAAAATTGGAAAATGCGAGTGATGCTTGTTGATAAGCAAGGTAACTTCGGTTCGATTGATGGCGACCCACCTGCTGCTATGCGATATACCGAAGCGAGAATGACACACGCTGCTGTCGCGATGCTTGAAGACATTAAGCTTGACACCGTAGACTTTAAACCAAACTACGATGAGACGAGACAAGAACCAACGGTACTTCCTGGGAAGTTCCCAAACTTACTTGTTAATGGTTCGAGTGGTATAGCTGTTGGAATGTCTTGTTCGATGCCTCCACATAATGTAGGTGAAATTTGTGACGCAATTGTTGCGACCATTGATAACCCTGACATCGATTTGCCTGAATTGCTAGAGATTGTTCCTGGACCTGACTTCCCTACTGGTGGCGTTGTCGTTGGCAAGCAAGGATTAGCTGATGCATATGCAACTGGTCGAGGGCGGCTTCAAGTTCGAGGCCGAGTGCATCATGAAACAATTGGTAAACGCGAAGCGATTGTTATTGACGAAATACCTTACCAACTTGTGCAAAATAATCTCATCGAAAAGATTGTCGATTGTGCAAAAAATGGTCGCATCACTGAGATCTCTGACATTAAAAACTTCTCAGGGAAAAAATGGCGAACACGTATTGTTGTTTATCTAAAGCGTGGTGCAGACCCTGATGTAGTTGAACGTCAGCTCTACAAATACACCCCTCTTCAATCGACTGTCTCCGTAATTAATATTGCACTAGTCAATGGGCGGCCACAAACTTTAGGCATTCGCAGCTTGATTGATTGTTGGGTCGAGCACCGCCAAGATGTTATTAGAAGGCGAACTGAGTATTTACTCCGAGAAGCAAGGAAAGCCGCGCACCGCTTAGAAGGCTTGATTTATGCTGTCTGTGACATTGATGAAGTCATTGCACTTATCAGAGCTAGTCGTACTCGGGAAGAAGCTATTCAAAAACTAATGGAGCGGCAATTCTGTATTCCTGAAATCCACGAGTACGCAAAATTCATTTCAAAACGACTCATAGAAGCCGCTAAAGACGGCGTAATACTTTCAAAATTGCAGGCGGATTCCATTGGAGCATTACGCCTAATTCAGCTTGTTGGTCTTGAAATTGAGAAACTGACAAGCGAATATGCCGACTTACTTGAAAAAATTGAAGATTATGAATCAATCCTTTCAAACCAACAGCGTGTTCTAGATCTCATTCGCCAAGATTGCGTTGAGTTAAAAGAAAAATATGCCACTGAACGCCTTACTGGTTTTGTTGAAGGCGAAGACGATAACTTTGATTATGGAGCGCTGATTCCTGAGCATGATGTCTGCGTCACTATCTCACACCAAGGCTATGTAAAACGTCTAACTATCGATACCTTTAAGGAACAAGGCAGAGGTGGTATTGGTATTAAAGGTGGTGAAACGAAAGATGGCGACTTTATTGAGCATATCTTTGTAGCATCTACTCACGATGATCTATTATGTTTTACGGATACTGGAAGAGTGTTTAAACTTAAGGTGTACCAAATACCTGAAGCCACTCGAACAAGTCGAGGTCGAGCCATTGTCAATTTATTGAAGTTAAAAGAAGGCGAAACAATTGTCACTTTTAGAAGCATTAAAGACTTTGAATCCTGCCAAGATAATCTGGTATTTGCAACCTCACTAGGTCGAATCAAACGAACTGCAATATCTGACTTCAAAAATGTTAATAAAGCCGGCATAAATGCAATCCGTCTAAATGATGGCGATTCCCTTGTCGACGTCATTAAAACCAATGGAGAGTGTCACGTCCTTATAGGCACAGCGCAAGGCATGTCTATCCGCTTTGCGGAGACCGACGCGCGGCTTATGGGGCGAACTGCGGCCGGTGTAAAAGGCATTTCATTGAATACCAATGACAAAGTTGTTGGCGCGGTACTTGCTGAAGATGATGCTGATCTGATGACTATGACTGAGAATGGATATGGCAAAAGAACACCGATGCTTGATTATCTCGTACATAGTGAAGATGGGTCTACTCGCGCACAATCAAGAGGCGGAAAAGGTCGACGAGATATCAAAACAGGCGAACGCAATGGAAATGTTGCCGATATCAGGGCAGTTCGTGATAATGACAGCCTCATGTTTATAACAGCGGGCGGAATGCTTGTGCGCATATCCGCTAACGATATACGGACCATTAGCAGAAACACCAAAGGCGTAAGAGTGGTTAAGTTGAAAGATGACGACCGACTAATAGCAGCCGCAAAAGTAGAGGCCATGGATGACCCTACTAATGCAGAAGTTACAACTAGCGCATAACTGTTTGCACGACGACAGCATAAATACGGTATCCTTGGCCTATGACATTAAACCAATGGAATGAAGATATTTTAATTCTGGAACTTCTTGACGAACCAGATTTCTCTGAAGACACCGACGCGCTTCTAGCTAAACTTCGCGAAAACGAAGAAGCGTTTCCCCATACTGTTATTGACTTGCAAAATGTAAACCACTTAAACTCATCAAATCTTGGGGCACTCATTGAAATCAAAAAACTTTTGCAAACCAAGAAAAGGAGAATGATTATTTGCAATGTTTCAGACACCGTTTGGTCTACTATGTTGGCAACCGGCCTAGACCAAGTGTTTGAGTTTATTGAAAATACTACTGTAGCTCTTGCAAGTTTAACTTTTGAGGAATAATTAATGCGGCCAATCCGTCGCAGCGAGCATGAAACAAGAGTTGAAATGATGCCACTTATTGATGTGGTATTTCTTCTACTTACCTTTTTTATCTATGCGATGGTTCTTATGGTCAGAGCTGAAGTACTGCCTGTCCCACTTGAATCATATGTTTCAAGTGCTCCTGCAGAGCCCCGCGCATCAATTGCGGTGACTATTGCTATTGATGGTAACATTTATGTAAATGAAAAAGTGGTATTACCTGGGGAAGTAGGCGATGAAGTTTCGGATGCACTGCAAAGAGACCCTAATGCCGCAATTTACTTTGTTGTTGAGGACGGAGAAGCGAACGTTGACCGAGGGCCTCTACTTACAAGTACATGGGATGAATTGCGAAATCAGGGGCTAGAAATTTTTCTTGTTGGTGCTCCGAAAGAATTGGACAGCAATGCCACGAAGTGACTACATTACACTTGGATGCGCATTTGCTGCATCGGTTTTTATCCATGTAATCGTGCTCCCTATTACATATAACAAAAAACCGCTAACGACCAATCTGCCACCAACCAAAGCAACGCACCTTAAAACGCCTATTCTTGAACAAGAAGAAATAGAACTCGGCATCAATTATTCAAAAGAATCGACGCTTACTTGGATTGGCTATGAAGAATACGAAGAACAAAGGGCACGGCATTCGATAGTGGAGCAAGCAGAAATGAGACTATCGGGGAATCTAAATCAAAAAAATAATCCCCAGCAAGCAATAGACGTGTTGCGTAACATCGCACAGCCCATTGCCACAATTGCAAAAGATTTTCTGGATGTACTAGAAGGGCTTAAAATCATGCCTATTCCTAGAAAAGTAATCGTTAACTCGACTGAAGCAGCAGAGATATATCCTAATATCGAAGAGCCCAAGCCAATCAAATCGAAAATAACTGAAGAAGGAATTATTAATCAAAACCATGCGGATCGTGATTCAGAAGCGACTTCAATAATTGAAATTTCCCCGGATCAATGGAAATCTGGGAAACCACTTGCTTCTCAAGGCATTGTGTTGCGTCCAAGACGCCCATCCTTTACCGCAAATCAACTCGTCACAAATGCGCCAAGTGATCTTGTAGCAGAAATTTACTTCAATAGCCAAGGGAAACCAGACGAAGTCATCGTTTTATATAGCACAGGAAGTTATTCCGTAGACAAATCACTTGAATCAAGTTTGTACCGATGGCGCGCTTCTGGCGAACAAATAGATGCCCTTAAATTGGATAACACCTTTGCTATTACAATTCATATCACATTTGGAAAATAAAATTATTCGAGACGATCTTTCCACAAATTCAGCTGAGTTCTATTCGTCAGCACATAATCCAGCGGAGTCACTGTTGCAAAGCCTTGACTAAGCGCTTCTACATCGCTGCCCTCTGCAGTATGCGAAAATGTCATCCCATCTCCAGCGGCCCAATAATAAACCCGACCGTCAGGCGCCTCCCGTTTAACGTAATGCCCTATCTCACCAGCAGCGTTCATTTCAACAACTTTAACTTCGGGTATAGGAGTGTTAAGTTTTTCACATGCGGGAATATTTAGATTAATTACTTCATGCGCCTGCAATTTGCTCTTCAAAATATTATCAATAATGATTCGAGCAATTTCTGCGGCACGATCATAACAAATTAAATCTAAATTATCGTAATGCAAGCTCACCGCTATAGCGGGCACTCCTAAAAATGCCGACTCCATCGCAGCCGCAACCGTGCCTGAATAAATAATATTAATTCCTACATTCGAACCGGTATTTATGCCACTAATCGTTAAATCTGGCTTTGAGCCCTTGCCAAATTTGTCTTCCCATAGTCCTCGAGTCGCCAGTTTGACGCAATCTGCAGGCCGTCCGTCAATTGCAGTGCCACTCATTTTTTCTGTTACTTCAACATGTTGAGTCATGAGAGGCTTGGTATATGTTATTCCATGACTCATTGCAGACTGCACTGTTTCCGGAGCAAAAACGACTACTTCACCTAGATCTTGTAGCGCCTTGTGCATAGCAATAATACCTGGAGCTCGAATACCGTCGTCATTCGTTAATAAAATTCGCATTTGTTTTTGGTTCCAAAATATATTTACGACCGCCCCAATAAATAGGGACTTGATTCTGTAATATTGCCGCTGCATTCCAAAAAATGCTGCTGACCACCAGCCCACCAAGGGGAGAAAAAAAAGCATATAAAAGAGGTGCACGATTCATCGTATACAACCAACCAACAACGCCAAGGTTCCCTAAAACTGCACTTATAGATAGCCAGAACAGTAACTTCGACTGATAATATCCAAGACAAATGCCGCCCAATTCAAATAGGGGGAATAAAAAGGTAACAATGAAAGTTAGCACTGCACTCCGCCTTAGTCGGTTGACATTCCTAGTACTCGCTTCAATATAAATCCTCGTCCAACCATTTTTGAAAGACAAAAAAGTGTCATACATCGAACAAGTCAGCATGCCATCAGCGAAAAGAACTTGTACTTTTAATTTATGTTTATGAACAAGTCGGGCAAAAGCAATATCTTCTAAAAGTTCATCTTTTACCGCTTGATGACCGCCAATATTGTCATACTCCTCTTTGAGAAATAATAAAAATTGACCATTCGCAAATGGTCTTGAACGAGATACACGATTAATTCGATCAACTGGATATTGTCGGACAAGAAAAGTGCTTGCAATTGGCTGAATGATTTTTTCAAATAATTTTGAAATTGTTAGAGAACTTAACAAGCTTAAAAGAGTGGCCCCTCTCTCTGTTGCAGAAGCAATCGCACACCGGACAAGTTCTTTATCAAATTCTGTGTCCGCATCGGTAAATAAAATCCACTTTCCAATCGCTTGATTGGCGCCAACTTGTGCTGCGTGGCATTTACCGGACCAATCTACAGGACAATCCTTCTTTTCAATATAAATAACGCGACTATCTTCTAAAGCATGTCTTTGAATAATATTGAGTGTCTGATCTGTGCACCGATCGAGTACAAAAATGATTTGTAAATTTTCATATGATTGCCCTCGCAGTGACTTGGCGCAGCAATCAACTACTCGTTCTTCATTGTGTGCGGGCACAACAATACTTACCAAATGTTGCTCTGGCATTGGTAGTTTTAAACCTTCTTTAATGTTAGGCTTAGTCCGTTTCATCGACCAGAGACGGAACACCATACCAAGCCATAAGCAAAGAGCTATTACGACAATAACCCCGAGAAATTGTAAAAGTAACTCGAATATAAGCATTGGTCTGTATGGTACCTAGTTATTGTCTTCGGCAATGTACAATAAAACATCAATACATCAAACTCATACTTTTTCAAATCACGTCTTAAGACTTATTCGCTCCAATTCCCTACAACATTATTAAATTCGTAGCACGGAACTCCGACAACCTAGGTACGATTAACAATTCGTGTATCAAACACTGCTCACAACTCGATATCTGACAAGCAGAGTCATTCCGCTCATTGCAGTAGCTGCTGTGGCTCTTTGCGTTGCGCTTGTCATCGTAGTTGTTTCAGTGATGACTGGTTTCCTTAACATGGTTCAGTCTTCAGGTAAAACCCTAATGGGGGATGTCATTGTTTCGTACGGTATTTCAGGGATACCACATTATGACACTCTAATTCAATACCTTGAACAGGATACTGATATTTTTGCTGCTACTCCAATTGTTGAGGGCTGGGGTTTATTGCAAATGCCTTATCCAGATTCAGAATCAAAGCAAAGCGAGACTGTGCAAGTATGGGGAATCGATCCACTGTCTTTTGCGAAAGTCACATCCTTTGACGAATCTCTTCAATGGAAAAAACCAACTGAAAATCAAAAAAGCTGGCTACTAATTGATGCGATAACTGAAAACCAAGATTTCTTGCGCGACCAACTCCCCGAAGAAGATTGGAGCCACCTTGCACTTTTAGTGAACACCGCATCACGCGAAATGAATTATAAAGAAACAAGAATCTGGCAAGAGGTCCAGGAATTTCTACCAAGCATGCTGTGGAATCATCTTCTCTCGTTTGATGAGCGGCTAAGTACTCCAGAGCGATTACTCCATCAAGGATTGACTCTATCAACAAATGGTGTTGATGGAATTGTTTCAGGTCTTCATGTTTCAGAGGGGAATGAGCGACAAAAAGATGGTACTTACCAAGTCATTCGAAATGACTATTGGTGGCTTCCTCGTTATAAAGGGACACTCACAATGCTTCCTGTTGATAATCAAGGCGGGGTTATTGAGCCAGAGTCTGTAATTATGCCATTTGTAAATGAGTTTCAGTCCGGGGTGTTTATGATTGACGAATCACGGGTGTTTGTCCCTATTCAAATCACACAGAAATTGCTTCATCTTGATGAAGCAGAGGTTATTAACATCGATGACCCATCAGAAGTTTTAGGTAAAGATCCCGCTAGAGCAACGAGCATATTAGTTCGCGGAATGCCTAATGTAGACGCTGATGATTTAAGAGAAAAGGTAAAGCATTTATATAGCGGATTCCTTGACAATATTCCTGATAAAACTATCGTATTTCCTCCTTTAGATAATGACCCTGGACTAACTATAAATACTTGGGAAGAACAGCAAAGACGTTTTACTGGTCCAGTGGAAAAAGAACGTGAGCTAATGAGAACTTTGTTTTCAATTGTATACTTAGTTGTTGCAGCACTCATACTTTCAATTTTCTGGTCGATTGTTTTTGAGAAAACTAGGGATATAGGAATTCTTCGAAGCATTGGCGCATCACGTGCATCTATTGTTTGGATCTTCTTGCAGTACAGTTTAGTTATTGGAATTGCTGGAAGCGCTCTTGGACTTTGCTTAGGATGGTTTATTACAAAAAAGATCAATACGATTCACGAAATAATGGGTAACCCGCCAATTGGATTTGCATTTGGATCACTTGCATTGGCTGCCATTATGGCCCTCATGACAATAGCGAAAGCGAGAAAGGGTTTTGTATTACCAATTGTGCTTGGATCACTTGGATTTCTTACCTTTGGGGGCATTGGCGCTCTAGTCTTATTCGTTCGGCACATTGGAGGACTTGTAATTTGGGATGCCTCAGTGTACTACTTCTCCATTATTCCAAATGAAGTTGATTGGCCTTCCAGTATTGCAACAGTTGGAGGTGCGATTCTATTCTGCTTACTTGGCGCAGTCATTCCTGCAGCAAAAGCTGCCGATACAGATCCTGTGAAGGCGCTTCGGCATGAATAATAGATTCCTTTTAGAAGGCAATAATTTAAAAAAAACATACCTGCTTGGTCGTACGGAAGTACCCGTCCTGCATGGTGCTTCACTTGGTGTTGAAGAAGGCCAGTGGGTAACAATTCTTGGTTCAAGTGGTTCTGGAAAATCAACAATGCTCCATCTCCTCGGTGGGCTCGATAAGCCAAATTTAGATGGTGGCGAAGTTCTCTTTAGAGGAAAATCTGTTTGGAAGCAATCAAATCGAAAAATTAATCAATACCGCAACAATGACATTGGGTTTGTCTTCCAATTTTATCACCTACTTCCAGAACTCACTGTATTAGAAAATACAGTTCTACCAACAATGCTCAACATGCGTTCTTCTGGTGCTAGAGAACGCGCTACGGCTTTGCTTGAAAAATTTAATTTAGGGCATAGATTAAACCACCGACCAAGAGAACTCTCTGGTGGAGAAAGGCAGCGTGCTGCTATCGCAAGAGCTCTAGTCAATGAGCCTAGCGTGCTTCTTGCCGATGAGCCAACAGGAAACCTTGATGAGGAGACAGGAAAGGAAATTCTGGACGTTCTTTCAAATCTGCATGACAATGGATTGACGGTTATTTTGGTGACTCATAACAAAGAAATAGCAGGGCGAGGCAACAAGATTGTGCACCTTCGGCACGGTGCTATTCAACATACCGCCACTTTGGCACAATCAACCTGAAAACAGAGTAATTTAAAGCCCTAAAAAGTCCTTTTTTATGCTTTAAGGACCTTTTCCATGATAATTTCGAGAAGTTCTCAAATGGAACGCAAGTTGCTCCGATTGTATATACAGGCGCTCCTTGTTTTTGCGCCTTAAATGCACATCCCGCATATCATGCGGGCGGAGAACCGAATTATGTTTGAACGACTCACAGATCGCGCACGAAAAGTCATGGCTCTTGCAAACCAAGAAGCTCAACGCTTTAACCACGAATATATTGGCACCGAGCATATTTTGCTCGGTCTTGTCAAAGAGGGATCGGGAGTCGGTGCGAATGTATTAAAACACCTTGAAATCGATCTTAGAAAAGTTCGCTTAGAGGTTGAAAAATTAGTCAAAAGTGGTCCTGATATGGTCACTATGGGCAAACTACCCCAAACACCTCGAGCGAAAAAAGTAATCGAGTACGCGATTGAAGAAGCGCGATCCTTAAACCACAACTATGTTGGTACAGAGCACTTGCTTTTAGGTCTGCTCCGTGAGCAAGATGGCGTTGCCGCACAAGTTTTAATGAACCTAGGCCTCAAACTTGAAGATGTTCGCGAAGAAGTACTCAATCTTCTAGGAGCAGGAGTAGGCCAAATTGAAGACATAGAAGATGAGGGCTCTGAAACACCGAGTGGTGATGCACCGAGCCCATCACCTCGCCGAGGGAAAAGCAAGACTCCAGCACTTGATAGTTTTGGTCGTGACCTGACTGAACTAGCAAAAAAAGATGAACTCGATCCTGTCATTGGACGCTACAAAGAAATTGAACGGCTAGTTCAAATTCTTTGTCGAAGAACAAAGAATAATCCTGTTCTTCTTGGTGAAGCAGGCGTTGGAAAAACTGCAATTATTGAAGGCCTAGCACAACGAATCATCGAAGGTGAAGTTCCTGACCTACTTCATGATCGACGAGTTGTGGTCCTAGACCTAGCAATGATGGTTGCAGGCACAAAATACCGCGGGCAATTTGAAGAACGTATAAAAGCCGTGATGAATGAAGTTAAACGCGCTAAGAACATACTGTTATTCATTGATGAACTCCATACACTGGTTGGAGCAGGCGGTGCTGAAGGAGCAATCGATGCATCCAATGTACTTAAGCCAGCACTTTCACGAGGCGAAATCCAATGCATTGGTGCGACAACTTTTGATGAATACCGCAAATACATCGAAAAAGATAACGCGCTTGAGCGACGCTTTCAATCTATTGTTGTAAACCCACCAAGCAACGAAGACACGGTCGAAATATTAAAAGGACTGCGAGAACGATATGAAAAACACCACCGTGTTAAATTTACTGATGATGCTATACGCGCTTCTGTTGATTTATCTAATCGATACATCTCTGATCGAGTCCAGCCAGACAAGTCTATTGATGTAATAGACGAAGCGGGTGCACGAGTCCGATTAAAATCAATGACTAAACCCCCTTCAATGGCGGATATTGAAGAGCAACTCGAACTTCTTAAAGTGAAAAAAGATGATGCTGTGAAAAATGCTGACTATGAAGCTGCAGCTTCTCTTCGTGATGAAGCAGAACAACTTCGTCAGAAAAAAGATGGATTGCAAAAAGAATGGCGCGAACAAATGAACGAAATCACCGCCGAAGTTGATGAGGACATTATCGCTGAAGTAGTTTCGAGCATGACAGGTGTGCCACTTACGAGACTTGAAGAAGCAGAATCACAACGACTCTTGCAACTTGAAGATGAGTTGCACGAAACAGTCATTAGTCAACACGATGGTATTACACAAATAGCTAAAGCTATTCGTAAGTCACGAAGTGGATTAAAAGACCCAAACCGACCGATGGGCTCATTCCTTTTCTTAGGACCAACAGGTGTTGGTAAAACTCTCCTCGCCAAAGCACTAACTGAATTCATGTTTGGTGATTCGGATTCATTAATTTATCTTGATATGTCTGAGTATATGGAAAAACATACAGTCTCAAGATTAGTTGGTGCCCCTCCCGGATATGTCGGCTATGAAGAAGGTGGCCAACTCACGGAAAAAGTACGTCGTAAACCCTACTCTGTAGTTCTCTTCGATGAAGTAGAAAAAGCACACGGCGATGTGTTTAATATGTTGCTGCAAATTATGGAAGAGGGCCGATTAACTGATTCATTTGGCCGACAGGTAGACTTCCGCAACACTATTGTAATTTTGACATCAAATATTGGCGCCGAACTAATTAAAGGTGGGCAATCCTTTGGCTTCGGTAAGCGTGAAGAAGTTATGGACTATGAAAAGTTAAAGAGCCAGCTTTTGTCTGAAACTGAAAAGTTCTTCCGACCAGAATTTATCAATCGCCTTGACGATGTCATTGTATTTGAGCCATTAACAAAAGATAACTTATATCAAATCATTGATATTGAACTAAAGAAAATCATGGGCAGATTAGAGGCTAAAGGGATCTCCATGGAACTTGATCAATCTGCAAAAGATTTCCTAATTGAAAAAGGTTATAACCCTGACTTTGGGGCCAGGCCACTTCGTCGTGCTCTTGGATCTTATATTGAAGATCCCCTCGCAGAAGCGTTACTAAGTGGCGACTACCGAGAAGGCAATCATGTCTCTGTCTCACACAAAGAAGGTGATGACCATCTATTCTTTACTTCTGATGAAAAAAATGGTTCCTCCGAAGCCGAGCCAGAACCAACTAGCGCAAGTAGTTGATGGCTATCTGCACTTGAATCAAGGGCGCGAATTTTTAGATTCGCGCCCTTTTTTAATTGAAACTTAAAAAGGACATTCTGCAGTTATTGTCAATTTTGATTGAGTCGCTGGATGTTTAAAAGACAATGATTCTGCATGCAGCATTAAACGTTTTGCCATTGACAAATATGCAGGTGATGCATACAGATTATCACCAAGAATAGGGTGTCCAATTTCATTCAAATGAACTCGCAATTGGTGAGAGCGACCAGTTGTTGGCTTTAGGCGTAAACGAGTCGCATTGACTAGGCGCTTATTAACTTCCCATTTTGTGAAGCATGGTTTACCGTGAGTAAAATCTACACACTGTTTTGGTGGATTCTGCATATCTTTACGAATTGGAATCTCGATTTGGCCTTCATCACAATCAATAACACCTCCAACAATAGCTACATATTCCTTATGAACCATCCGCTCCTGAAACTGGATACTTAATGCCCTATGAGTATCTGCATCTCTTGCCATTACTATAACGCCAGAAGTATCCATATCCAAACGGTGAACAATTCTGGCTCCCTCAATTGCAGAAGCTACTCGAAGAGCCAGGCAATCCATTTTTGTAGGACCAATCCCTTTTACGCTCAATAAGCCCGATGGCTTATTAAGCACGACAAGATAATCATCATGATAAAGAACAGGTATTTCATGCGGCAAATACTCTGGTGTCGTATGATGGGCAGTTCGATTATTCAAGGAGAAATCCAATGGTACTACATTGTATAACACTGCTGCTGTCATTAGTTAATTTTGCTGAGCCTCTACACCAAAACGAAGTTAATTCAATTGGTGAACCTGTGTTGCTCACCGATCCCGCATTCTTTTTAAAAGCCGGTGAATCATATTTTGACCCTGCGACGAAACGTGTTATTTTTCAAGCTATAGAACATCCTCAAGAGGGCGAAAAGCCTGCCGAAGACTACGGTATGTACTTAGGCGATCTTACATTCGATGAAAATAATGCCATCACAGGTCTTGCCAATGTTGAACGGCTAAGCACATCTGGATCAGCAAATACCTGCGGATGGTTTCACCCAAATGATGTTTCCACTGTAATGTTTGCAACAACAATGACACCTCTTGTAGACAGCGATATCCCTGGCTATCAAAGAGACTCTGGTCGTTATCGCTGGGCATTCCCGCCCAAGATGAATATTGTCGCACTTGATTTAAACACAAAAGAATTTATGCCGCTTGTCACGAATAATGAACACTATCTGGCTGAGGGTTCCTGGAGCCAGGATGGCAGACATATTTTATATTGTTCACTCGAATCGGGTGCTGGTGACATTTACATTACCGATTTACAAACTGGCGTGTCTCGCTTAATTGTTGGTGGCGCAGGCTACGATGGTGGACCATTCTTTTCACCTGATGGAAAGCGAATCGTATATCGATCCGATAGGCGCGGCAATGATTTGCTCCAATTGTACATTGCAGAACTAAAGTTTGATGACTTCGGCTCAATCGTTGGCATCAAAAAAGAGTACCAATTAACAGATAACGCCCATGTAAATTGGGGTCCATTCTGGCATCCAAACAATCGCTTTCTTATATATGCCACCAGTGAAGTAAGTCACATGAACTATGAATTATTCATTTGTGATGCAGACAGTGGCGCAAGTGATGGTACCACTCGTTATGGAATTCGAAAAAGAAGAGTGACTCACGCAGATGGCTTCGACGGATTGCCCGTCTTTGATCGCAGTGGTAAATGGCTTATGTGGACGAGCAAACGTGAAACAGGTACAAGTCAACTTTGGGTAGCTCCATTCTTGTTTGATTTAGAAGCCGGTCCTTATGAGCAAATCTATTGATGAACTTAATATTGCCTATTCTAATTTCAGGGTTTTTCTGCATTCTCAACGGCTGCAAAACACAAACTGTTGAATACCGTCAAAGACCAAGTTGGCATGCAGCTCTCTCAAGCTCTGCGCCAACCGATTACATTAAAGAAGATGGCACAATGGTTACATTTGTGATTGACGACAGAAGAATGACGGAGGGTGTAAAAGATTATCTCGACACACTGGTCCTTGAAGAACGCGATAAACTAACCGGCGATTTGACACTACGCGCAGTTTTTCCGGACCACATGATTGCCCACACATTGAGGTGTCTGCGTGATAAAAATTGGGACTTACTCTATAAGCAGCTTATTTCTATACCGATGCGACATTACTATGAATCCACTAAAAACGGGAAACAAGAATTTGAATCTTTTTTTAATGAAAATCGCCGAGAAATTGCGCGGACTTTTCAAAGAATGAATGGCGGTAGCAGTTCCGGTGATATTGTTATTACAGAACAAGGAAATGAGACCGTGTACACCCTGAGCTCTAGAATTGCTGTTGATTACAAGTTTCGAATAGTCTCATTTTTACGAGAAGGTGAATACCTGAAACTACATTCTATTCAATGATTTGCTTACATCCTGTCTGAATAAAGTCAAACAAGCAGTATGTCCATGTAAAAAAGATTCTCCACCAATCGGCCCAATTTCACCTGCCGCAAAATAGCCTGCAATGGGTACTTCGCCAATTCTATCTCTGATGATGGTAAGGTCGTGATCATCTTGATGAAACAAATTACGGCCCCGACCATTACATGTAACAAGCAATCCGGCAAATGGCATCGTGTCTAACTGTTGCGCGTCGAGGAGCAGCTGCAAATCTTCAACAGCAGTCTGGGCATCGCGGACATGAAACTGGACCGTTTTTCCTAACCGATACATTTCACTAGCGGCGATCCCTTTGCGTTTTTTATCAATACCCAGAACAGACCGAACAAGGAAATCGCCTCTTCCAAAATGGCTTTTATGTTCATCAATAACACCGCCAAGTAAAAGACCCCCTTCAAGTAATTTACGTTCGTGTGGTGTAGCGTTCTTTGCAAGTTCGTGGAGTACGTCGACAGCGGGCTTTCCTCCGAGTTCAAGCACAACATTACCATCAACTTTTGTCACTCTTAAATGCGAACCAATTGGCCGACAACCTTGGCTCACAATGCAATCAATATTTATGTCCCCAGACATAGTTAGCCCTATTCCACCAGTCTTCATTAAAGTGTCATTCAAAATCAGACGGTTATATCTCGCTTGTGAGGCTCCAGAAGCCATACCTCCAATAATTGGTAATGGCAATCCTGTCCCCCTACAATGAGTGAGCGCCGGCAATAAGCGCGTTATAGGCACAGAAAAAGGGTCTCCTACAAAGAAATTTGCTTTCGTATCATCCTGCAGCCCAATCCATTGAGGAATTCGTTCTGGAGCCGAAAGTGGCAATGGCTTTTCAGGCGTGGTGGTCCAAGCTGTCAAATCAACGCCAGGTAAATACATCGCTATTGCAGAAAAACCCGCTACACCTTCGAGTTCTAAATCACAGCCAACAACAGATTCCGCCGTTGCACCGATGATAATTTTCGGATTGAGCGTTTGCCTTATATCTGCAATCGCTTCAGCAAATGATTCTCGATGGTGAAAACTCGCAAAGATGAAAACTACATCTGTTGGACCAGCCATTGCTTTTTCAAGCAATGCAGCAACTTCAATACCCGCTGTTCGAGTATCAAGATGTTCGCTAATTGCAGCAGAACTACGCAATGATTTTACACTGCGACAGTCATAGCACTGACTGCATCTTTAGTACGATTTAGTAATTCATCCGCCTCAGCGATTGTCATAATCAATGGCAATCTAAATCGAACTGAACGCACGCCACATGGAAGTGCAATCACACCCGCTTTCATAAATGAGCCGAGCATCGCAGCTCGATGCTCTGGAGTGGGAAGTGAAAATGCAATCAATGAACCCTTGCCTCGAACATTTGTAAACGCGCCACTATCTTTTGCAATTGCTCGCAATCCAGCCACCACATGGTTACCCACTTGCATGACTAGTTCTTCGACATTATCGCGTTCAATAATTTTGATAAATTGAGTACAGCGAATCATATCAACAAGATTACCGCCCCAGGTTGAATTAATTCGACTAGATTTTTCAAAGACATTGTCAACAACTTCATCTACACGTCGATTTGCATAAATACCACAAGTTTGCGTTTTCTTACCAAAACTAACAATGTCGGGGCGAACGGTCGTGTGCTGCCAAAACCACGGTTTCCCTGAACCGTAAAAACCTGTCTGAACTTCATCGAAAATGAGTAATGCTTCGCGCTCATCAGCGTATTGCCTCAATTTCTCTAAGAATTCATTTCTAAAGTGATTGTCTCCACCTTCACCCTGCATGGGTTCAATTACAATCGCGGCAATTCGATTGGAGTGCTCCTCGAAGGCGCGCTCAATTTCAGCGCAAGCTTGCGCTTCAGCTGCTTCAATATCATTGATTATGTTGCCATCATTATCAAATTCGCAGAATGGATTCGTAACCCGAGGCCAGTTAAACTTTGGGAAAAGACCAACTTTATCAGGTAATGTATTTGTCAAACTCATTGTGTACCCGCTTCGCCCATGAAATGCTTGATTGAAGTGCAACACAACAAGATCATTCACATTCTCATCGAAATTTGTCCTTCCAAGTTTCCGAGCCTTCCAATCAAAGGCCGTTTTCAATGCGTTTTCAACTGCAAGCGAACCACCAGATACCCAAAAGTGATGAGGATAATCTTCGGGAGTCACTTTGGATCCAAAAGCCTCAACAAATTCTGCAAGCTCAGTCGTATAAAGGTCTGAGTTAGCAATTTTGTTTCGAGATGCTTTTAAAATTTCTTCGTTAAATGGACCTTCCATTAAATCTGGGTGATTAAATCCTAAAGGCCATGAAGCGAAGCAAGTAAAAGCGTCTAAATAGTCGTTCCCACTTGCAGAATCATGAATCCACACACCATGCGATTTTTCTAGGTCAACAACAAGGTCGTACCCATCAACGAGTTGGAATCTGCTAAGAATCGAGTGAACATCTTGGGGGGAAACGGACATAATGAAGCCTTTCTTTATAAAAAAAACAAAACAAGCGCTTAACGCTGTAATCGATCTATGATACCAGAGGCAGAATGTGATGATAGCCCCCTAACTTTTTACGTTATCAAAGTGGCTTTTAATGGCTTTAGAATACGTTTATTACTCAATAATGAACTTTTCCGCATAGAAAAGAGATCCAACCCCTACTTTAAACTTGACGGTTCGCTCTAAAGATAAGAAACTGCCTATTCTTAAGCGGGTTACAATTGTAATCCACATGTCTGTATCGCAATTTGCAACTTAGCAAAACGCGCTTTTTGGAGAGTATTACTATGGCTATTCGCAGCGGCGCATCAACAGGCGTCATCGTTTCACTCGTTGTTTTTGTTCTTGCAACGGTATTCTTGCTTGTATTAAGTATTGTGTTTTACGCTGGAAACAGAGAGCAACTCGAACTCGTCAGTAATGCTGAAGCATCGCTTAATGAGTACGCAACGTCAAATGAACGGAGTACTGACTCTATTCAACGAATTCTGTCTCTTGCTAAAGATGCAAACCAATCTGCCATTAGTTACCTTAACGAGCAGCTCGAGCAACGAAATAAAATGCTCACTGGCAACCCCTCTGAAACACTTGATCAACTCAATGTTCAATTTACCGGTCTAACTTCACAAAGTAGTCCTCTTGCGATGACAATCAGTACCTTAAAAGGCCAAGTTGATTCACGCCAACAAGAACTTAGTGCTCGAGTTACAGAGCTCTCTGGTGCAAGAGAAACAATCCAAGGATTAGAAGATCAAATTGCAAGCTTAACCGAGAATAGCGCAACTGAAGTAAAGCAGGTAAAAGCTGAATGGCAAGGTGTTCAAGATGGGGCAGATAATCTCAATACGAAAGCAAATGACTATTTTATTAGCCGAGAAGATCGTTTAAATGATGTTCGGGATGAAAATCTCGGAAGAATTCAACTCCTTGAAGAAGATGTCGAATTATTGCGTCTTGAAAAAGCTCGGCTTGAAAGCACGATTAACGATCTTCGTGGAAAAATTAATTCAAACCGGATGAGTTCCGTTGATCCATCAATACTTGTAGATGGAAGCGTCATCGAGGTTGGCTCTGGCAACGAAGTATTCATTGACCGAGGGGACAAAGACCATGTTGCTTTGGGAATGACTTTTGATGTATATGAATCATCCTCCCAACTGCGCCCTGAGGCAAATGGTGATTTGCCTAGAGGCAAAGCAACTGTTGAAATTATTAAAGTTGGACCAACTACATCAACAGCTAAAATCACTCGTTCAACCACTAGCCAGCCAATTGTCCGTGGCAATATTCTCGTAAATCCAATTTACGATCCAAACTATAAATTCTCATTTATCGTTCATGGAAAATTTGACGCTGATGGTGATGGGCAACCTGAATCAAATAATTCCTTCATCAAAGACCAAATTAATCGTTGGGGCGGAATTGTTGTAAATGATAATGGTGTTGTGCCTGGCGACCTTGATTTTCTTGTCCTCGGCATTGCTCCTCGAAAACCGACGCACCGACCAAGTCGTAATGCGTCACCAGCAATGATGGATGCATACGCCCGCTCACAAAAGGCGTATGAGGATTATGAGTCGCTGCGCAAACAAGCCAAAGCTGCGCAGGTGCCTATTTTAACTGCCAATAGACTTGATGTTCTTACAGGGCAACATAGTCGGTAAGCAGCTTTCTGGCTTCTACGAAACGCATGGCAAGCCGTAAATTTACAATCGTTAGTTGGTTGCAATATGTCCCACTACGTGCACTTGCTTCGGTCATTTCCTGTTTTCCGATATCAATAAATATGCAAACCTCTCGTTTGATTGGCGCGTTGTATTACAAATGTAATTCAAAAAGACGAACGCGAGCAGCAAATAATATATGCGCTAGCTTTCCGCAATTGAGTGAAGAGGATGCTAATGCATTAGCTCAAAAATCGATGGAGCACATGTTTCAACTTTTTGTTGCAGAAGGCGTGCAAATGCCTCAACTTATCACACCAACAACATGGCAAAAATATGTTGATTTTAAAGGAATGGAAAAAGTTGCAGCACGTCTCTCAGAAAATAAGCCTACAATTTTTATTACTGGACACTGTGGAAACTGGGAACTCCTTGGTTATTCACTTTCGGTTCTTGGTTACCCAATCGCAGCATTAGCACGGCCACTAGATAATGGCTTAATCAATAATTGGGTTCTTGATATCCGCCAAAAATACGGATTACAAATAATCACCAAGTGGGGCAGCGTCCCAATATTACAAGAACTAATTGAGGCTAAATCAAATGTCGGTTTTATTGCAGATCAAAATGCCGGTGATCGAGGCATGTTTGTACCATTTTTTGGGCGATTAGCCTCAACATATAAATCAATTGGGCTGCTTGCAATGCGACATAAAATCCCTATTGCAGCAGTACATGCGAAACGAGTACACGGAGAATTCAAGTACGAGATATCGACAACTGATTTTATTACCCCTGAAGATTGGAGCACGCAGTCAGATCCGCTGTACTACATCACAGCAAGATACAATCGGGCCATTGAACAGATGATTCGTGACGCACCAGAACAATATCTCTGGCTGCATAGGCGCTGGAAAAGCAGGCCTAAATTCGAATTAAACAACGAGCCTATGCCCAAAAAACTCTATGAACAACTCAAATCGTTGCCCTGGATGACAAATGAAGAACTACAGTCGCTTTGCTCCTGTTACCATTCTGACTCTAATGAAACGACTTGAAAATTACACCATTCTAATTGTTGATGATGATCTTGATATTTTAGAATCATTCGACTTAGCAATGCGCGTAGAGGGAGCAAATACGATTAAAGCAACTGATGGCACTGCAGCCGTTATTGCTTGCCAAAATAAGGCGCCAGACGCAATTATTTTGGACATGATGCTGCCGAAGCGATCAGGTTTTTTAGTAATGGAAGAAATTCAAAATCTTAAAAAACCACCTATTGTCATTATGGTGACGGCAAATGAGGGGAAAAGGCACATAGCTTATGCAAAATCGCTTGGTGTTTCTGCGTACCTCAACAAGCCTGTGAGCCTCGAAAAACTGATTGATACTGTATCCTGCTTACTAGATACTAAAGCAAAGCAATGAGCAAACAGTTTGTCATACAATCAAGGACCGCAAATGCTGATGGGAATCGGCTTCCACTTGGCACGCGCATGGAAATCATTGAATCACTTGCTAAATTTAATACAACTGCTGAAATTGAAGGTGGAGACATGCTATGGGGTCCGGGAATTCGTATCGAATTGCCCCCTGAAGATGGCGATGTTCTTCAAATGCTTCTACATATTGTTGAAGAAGAAATTGCCTGGCTACCAATTATACGCCTTGCTAAACACTTCGATTGGTCCGTAATGGATATTGAAACAGGTAGAGAATTACAGCCCTAAAGAGATGCTAGCGAACTAATAGCTGCAATGCGGAAAGTACCTCATCCATATGAGCATCGAATCGTTGAGGGCCGTGATTAAAACAAACTTTTTCAATGCCTTGGGCAGCAAGAGCAGTTACATACATTGCAGCTGCATTTGTAGGAAGTCCGATGACTCGAACTTCATTCACATCTTCAATAAGGCCTTTAGCTGCTTCAAGCGCTTGATTTGGGCTGGTAAATATAAGTGCAAGTGGCGCTTCTTCTTCAAATGTAATCCACGGAATCGGCCTTGACTCTCTTCCACACTGAACAAAATACATGGTTGGTAATGTATGAATAAAATGCCAAATGAGTTTTCTGGCTTGGCTGGTCCTGGTATGAACATACTGCTGCACAGCCTGCTCAAATGAATTTGTTTCAATCTTAACCATTATTGGGCTCCTGCCTATTGCTCACTTGCGATCCGCGCAAGCCCCCTTACAAATAAAAAGTTCGGCGATGAGAAATTGGCGCGTTTTGTTAACCAAAAAACATATACCCATGCACTAATGCCGAAAACATTCTGCCTTAACAATCAATACGAGAAAACTTTTCTTTCGGTTCTATAAAACTTTTTTAAAAATTTATATACTCTCGATTGTTTTGAGACGGCTAGTTTTCTTCATAAGTGTTGGCCTGCATGAAATTAACGCTTTAGTATATTTGGCTTGAGGCTTTGTTAAAACATTGCAAGCACTCCCAGATTCAACTATCAAACCTGAATTCATTACATAAATATCATCTGCAATTGCTGAGACAATACCTAAATCATGCGAAATAAACAGCATGCTTAAATCTCGTTTTTTAATAGTACGATGAAGCAACTGAATGATCTGCTTCGATGTTATTGCATCAAGTGCAGTTGTTGGCTCATCCGCTATCAGAACATCGGGCTCATTTACAAGCGCAATCGCAATCATTACTCTTTGACGCATTCCACCAGAAAACTCATGCGGATATGCGTCAATACGCGCCGGGTCAATCCCAACTTCTCTTAATATTGATCTTGTTTTTTCTATCGAAAACCTACGTGAAACATTCTGATGCTGTAAAACTACTTCCGAAATTTGCTCTCCAATTGTAAACACTGGATTTAGGGAAGTCATAGGTTCCTGGAATATCATCCCTATTTTCTGACCTCGTATAGATTGCATTTGCTTCGAATTATATTGAAGCACATCAAAGTCATTAAACAAAATTCGACCAGAGACATGTGATCCCGGAGGCAAAAGCTGCATGATTGAGAGGGCTGTTACACTTTTACCGCTACCAGATTCACCAACGATTGCGGTAGTTTGGCCCTTATACAAAGTAAGATTAATGCCTCGAACTGCTGCTGTGGCCTGAAATGCAACATGGAGATTTTGTAGTTCAAGAATCAGATTTTTCATACTGGCTCACTCGCAATTCGTGTAGCATGTCTCCGTAATAACTGACCTAGCCAATTCATTACAACAAGCGTAAATGAGATGCAAAGGCAAGGCCAAAACAACAACCACCAACGAGAATGCACAGGGTTTAGCTGACTCAGACCATCAGATGCTAAATTGCCCCAACTGGGAATTGGCTCACGAATACCAATCCCGAGAAAACTCAGAAATGCCTCTGAAAGAATTGCTGCTGGAACTGTGAGTGTTGCATACACCAGAATTGTCCCCAGCAATGCAGGAAGTAAATGATGTGTAAACATTCGCTTTGGATGAAGGCCCATCACTTTACATGCTTCCATTGTTGGTCTGGCTAATAAACTCTTCACTTGCCCTCGTATTACTCTAGACACAGTGAGCCAACTTACTGTTCCAATTGCACAAATCATGCAAACAACTTGGATAAACTCACTATATATCGTTGAATCGACATTCTTGGAAAGTAAAAGTGCATTTGCTGCAATAGTGATAAGGACAACTAGCATAATTGAAGGTAGGCCATACAAAATATCTACGATGCGCATCATTGTTGAATCTACCCTGCCTCCCTTGACAGCTGCAACTGTCCCCCAAGCTGTACCTAAAAATACAGCTATACAAGCAGCGAACAATCCAACAGCAATACTTACTGCGCCACCAACAACACACCTAGAAAAGACATCCCTGCCCAGCTGATCTGTTCCAAAAATAGAGAACCAGCTATCACCAAGTTCACTAACTTGGTTTTTTTGTTGCTCATTGTAGAACCACCACGATGGTGGTAGAAGCGAAGCCTGAACTTGCGTTTGTTCGAATGTGCGACTGTTGCCCGATGTTTTAGAAATTGCAACTGAAAACAAAACAGCATACAACAAAATAAAAACTAAACATACGAAAGTAAAAACGTGCCTTTTGAATGGATTCGTTCTTGCCATGCGCACATGGTAGAACCATCATTCGCTTTGTTGTGGCGTTACATCTAGTTCTTTTGTAATTGCTTTAAGTAGCTGATTCACACGACTATCGACAATGAGCTCAAAGCGATTTTCTGTATCTGACAGGCGTTCCTGAAGAGCGTTCAGATGGTCTTGCAATCTTTGAATGTATAACCTCTGCGCTTGGATTGAAATCTTAGTTTTAGAACGTACAAGTCCCTTTAACTCCGCAATTTTCCCTTGAGTTACTGAAGAATTCACATCCTTTCCGTTTAGCGACTCTGTGAGATGGTAAATTTCTGCATCTATTGTAAGCTCAGCTACTTTCACTTCATAAAGTTCTGGATCGGATTCACGCAAACGAATCAATGATCCAATTCTATGGCCTTGTCTGTGAATAATGCGCTGAAATGCTTCTGGATCCTTTTCGCACATTGCGCCCAATTGCTCAGCTAATGCAGGATCCACCTTCTTGGCTATAGCTAGATAATGCTCCACCTTATCTGGAGACATTGGTCCTTTTTTTTCACCTTCATTTGGCAAGCCTCTACCAATGCGCTTCCCGCCTTTGCCCCCTTGCCCACGAATACGGTCAAAGGAGGGCACATCTTGGACAAATGTGAACAAGCTTTTTGTAGACTGCAGAGAAGCAGTATGCTCTGATCCGCTAAGACCAAGCATTGAAAAGATAGTAAAAAGAAATACAAAAATTATTATTCGTTTCATCATACTATTCCTTACTCAGTAAGTAGACCGTATTGCCAAAGTTCCAAGTCATCGCGAAGGCCCTCTAGACTTACTGCAAGATCTGCAAACGCAAGTTCACGAGTGTCAGCAAGATATGAATATTGTCCTAAGTTCAAATCTTCAAAAAGCAACTCTTCCTCTTCAAGCGAAAGAACTGTGTTACTGGCCATTTGGGTTGGCTGCACTATTTTGTCTGGCTCTTGGTCAAACCAAATAGCAAGAAGAACTGCAAAAAGGATGCAAGCAACGAGCGACGCTTGGCGCCAAAAGACATTTCGGCCAATTGTTGCAATCACGGCTTGACCACTAAACAGATCATCGCGCGAAAAATTAAACACACGCTGTTCAAGGCCTTCGGGTACCGCTGGGTGAAAAGCCTCATCGAGTAATAACTCCATGCTTAAACCCTGCAGATTTGGCGCAGACGCTCGAGCTATGCGGTCTTCAAGACCTTGCGGCACATGCTCTTGAAGCGCCTTTGAAAGCTTCGAATCAATGCACCGTTCCTCTGAGCTTAGGTCTTGTTCAAATTGTTGTTCTTCGTAATCCATTTGCTCTTTATCTAACGCCTTTACCCTTCATCCATTGCCCCTTTATTGTGAGACTTTACAAGATTATCATCACCACCCATTGTGGAACGGAGTTTCTTCAATGCCCTGTGTTGCCTTGCCAGAACCGTCCCTAAAGGCTCATTTAATACCTCTGCAATCTGTTTATAGCTCATTCCAGCAGAATGCCGCATATAAATGAGGTCCTGGTCGGAACTCGAAAGTTGCCTTACAGCGGATCGCAGGAGTGCTATCTCAGCAGTGGTTTCTTCATCATTTTGTACGTCCGATATCCCTTTTGAAAAAGCCCCAATCATCTCATTTTCCATCGGAACAGCATGGCGCTTTCTCCGACGCATTTCATCCCTAAGTCGATTCATTGCAATCCGAAAAAGCCAAGCCTCAAACTTACCGGTTTCTGTATAAGTAGAGAGCTTTTGCGCAATGGTACAAAATGCTGATTGGGTTATTTCTTCTGCAAGCTCTTCATTTGCACATTTTGAGCGTATTAATGCAAAAACACGTCCAGCGTAGGCATCAACAATTGAGCGCCATGCGATTTCGTCACCATTTGCAGCTGCGAGAATCGTTCGGTGAAGTTCATGTTTTTTATGGTTTTCAGACATTTCTAGAATATTTACCCCCCCACATATGTAGAGTAACGAGTGATTTCAGCCCAGATTGCAACATAAAGACCTAACTTTCATCGGAACATCCGTACAATCTACGCCTACTCATGCAACTAATGACAAATATTTTCGAATTTCTGCAAAATCATTTTTATATCACCTTTGTTATTGGTGTCGCAATGCTCATATTAGGTGGACATCTTCTTGTTGAAGGCAGCGTAGTAATTGCAAAGAAGCTTGGCGTTAGCACACTTGTCATTGGACTCACTATTGTTGCCTTTAGTACAAGCTCTCCGGAGCTTGCACTCAATATTATTGCCTCGATGAATAACCACGGCAGTTTATGCCTTGGCAACATATTTGGATCCAATATTGCAAACATCGGCCTTGTGCTTGGGATAGGCGCACTCATTTGCAAACTACCAGTGACTGGTCAAGTGGTCAAAAAAGAGTTCCCTTGGCTGATATTTGCCACATGCCTGGTCGGCTTCGCGGCGGCACTTTTGCCCACATTAAACTTGGCATTAGGTATCTGCCTCCTTATTTTATTCGCTTTTCTGATGCGGCATTGGTTTGCGCTTGGAAAAGATAAAAATTCTAAAGTGGGTGAACAAAGCGACGATGTAGTCCCAGATGTTGCATGTTCAGCAACAACTGCTATTGCCATGCTAATCTTTGGATTAGTGCTCTTAACTTTAGGCGGTAAGGCTACTGAAATCGGAGCGGTGACTAGCGCAATCCATTTTGGAATGAGTGAAATACTTGTTGGAAGCACAATCGTTGCTATTGCAACAAGTTTGCCTGAGGTGGTTACAACAATCATTGCAGCAAAGAAAAAACACCCAGACTTAGCCGTTGGAAATGTTGTTGGCTCAAACATTTTTAATATTTTGCTTGTTCTACCAATAACAATTTTCGTCAATCCCATCCAGGCTCCAGAAAACGTTTTGTTCTACGCACTAACAATGATTGGCATGACCGTGCTTGCGTATTTCCTTACACTTGACTATCGACTAAAGCGAAAAGAAGGCGGTATTCTTATCGCACTGTATATTGCATTTTTAATTGGCTCCGCTTTTATCTAATAAATATCAGATTGCCAAATCGCTGAAGTCATCATTAGTAAAAGGGTCATCTTGAGCTAGTTGCGAAGGGACGGTTGCATATCCTGACCCCCCAGGTGCCGCCATATCCGACCAATCAGAGAACCTCGTACAATTATTGTCCCAATGCAATTGAACTGCACCAGTTGGACCATTTCGCTGTTTTGCAATAATTAGTTCAGCAAGAGAAAGCTTATCTTCGTTTTCTTCAATCCACATGGGGTCATTTTGGTGGTAATAGGACTCACGGTGTAACATGGCAACCACATCCGCGTCCTGTTCAATAGAGCCAGACTCTCGAAGATCGCTCATTCTAGGGCGATGTCCTTCACGTTGTTCAGCGGCACGGTTCAACTGACTTAAACAAATCACTGGCACTTCTAATTCACGAGCTAGCGCCTTGACGCCACGACTAATATCACTCACTTCTTGCTGCCTTGACTCAGTGCGCTTCCCGCTTGTCATAAGTTGCAAGTAATCAATCAAAATGACTCCAATATTCTCAGTTTGTTTTAAGCGACGCGCTTTAGCGCGAAGCTGAGTAATTGTCAGCCCTGGTGTATCATCAATAAACAGTGGCTTTCCCATCAAGTCATCTGTTGCCTGGATAATGGCCGCCATATCTTGATCGCTCAACATATTCCTACGAATATTATGACCTGAAACTGAAGCGCGTGAGCTAAGCAAACGTTGCACCAGTTGCTGCCTACTCATCTCAAGGCTAAATAGTGCTACACCAGTGCCATTCATCACTATGTTTTCAGCTATGTTTAAAGCGAGTGCAGTTTTACCCATTGATGGTCTAGCCGCCACAATAACCATTTCACCATTTTGTAAACCACTTGTCATTTCATCAAGACGTAGATATCCAGTACCTACTCCAGTGATAATTCGCCCCTCATTTGCTTCGAGTTGTTCAATTGCAAGATTCAATAATTCATCGAGTTTTTCAGCATGGCGTTGCTCAGATTGTTGAGCAATACTAAAAATGCGCCGCTCTGCTTCACTCAAAATTTCAGCCGGATCTTCTGGATTGGTATATGCATCTTGTAAAATTTCGCCTGCAGCGGCAATAAGTTGACGTACGACTGATTTTTCTTTAACAAGTCGTGCATAATGGGACGCACTTGCAGCACTGGGCACTGCATTTGCGATTTTAACTAAGTACTCTTCACCCCCAACAGAGTCGAGAATATTTCTATCATCCAAAATTTGCTTCAACTGAACATAATCGACGGTTTTCATTGAGCCATTGTGCAATTCTGCCATTGCATCGTAAATAGCTCCGTTTGTCTTCTTAAAAAAATCGTCGCCGTTTCGAACGATGAGTTGCACATCATTCAAAACTGTTGCATCTATAATTATTGAGCCCAGCAAACTCTCTTCTGCATCTACGGCGTGCGGCGGCAGAGATTCCATTAATCGATTAATTGCCGCGCTCTTGGGAGACGTATTAGTTTTTTGTTTTGCTTGCTCGTAGCTCATCCTTGAGGGCTACCTTACATTGAATTTTAGAGAAAAAAGAGAAACGACAGGTCATCCACCGCGTGTCCCCTTTATATCACCCCCAAGCTTACGGGGGTGTGCAAATTGAGGCTACACTTGAGCTAGTTCAGGTGCTGCGGTTTCAACAACGGGCATTTCGGTCTTAACGCTATTATCCACTGCAAGTTTCATTAAGCGGCCAACTTTAAATTTCACAGTTCGGCGTGCTGGCACGGGAACTCGCTCGAGTGTTCGAGGGTTTTGAGCCATGCGTGGTGCTCTTTCGCGTAATTCAAAAACACCAAAGTCCCGGAATTCGAGGCGGTTGCCATTACCCAATTCAGTTACTACACCATCTAAAAATGCTTGAACAATGGCACGCACATCATTGCGCTTGTATTTTGTCTCATCTGCAATCCGATCAATCAAATCTTTTTTTGTTGTCGTTGGCATCTTCCAAACTTTCTGTTCCGGAGAACTTGTCTAGGAGATTGACTTTGCTTACTGGGTTCTCCCTCCAGGGCGGTGTCACTCTCAACTCTTCTTATTGTTGGTCCTTATAAAAAGAGAAAAACATAATGCGGATCTTCCATTGCTACTGGTTAAGCAATTTGGCTTCGACGCAAAGTGTTTCATCTCTTTTGTATTCAAGCAGACCTCTCGTTTCTTCTTCTCTCGAAGCACCTCTACATGGGCGCTCACCTCAGTATGGCGTTTTAGGAGGAAATCGTCAAGAACCTTTTTAAAACTCTTGGGAGGTAGAGTGAATTTTTTGTTAAATAGACTAAATCACATTTAAAAGTATAAAATTTGATTTTCGCCCTGCTTGCAATTTGATTAGATAAAAAACTACAAAAAGACCCTTTTTAAGGGGCAAAAACGCATGTAAAAAAGATTTACGAGTTGATTTGTTTGGTTTTTTCTTCAATGAGAGGTATCATTCTCGCCCGACCATATTGTCGATGATTGGAATACCATCATGAATATTATTATTTGTGGCGCTGGAAAAACTGGCGCCCATGCAGCAGAAAAACTATCTCTCTCAGGCGCGAACGTTACCGTGATTGATGAGAGTCAAAATCGGCTCGATGCACTAGCTGAGTCGCTAGATGTTGCGACTCTTGTTGGCTTTCCTTCTTCCGCAAGAGATTTAGAAAAAGTAAATGCCGGTGATGCTGACGTCGTCATCGCTGCCACTAATGATGACGAAGTTAATCTTCTTTGCGCTTCGACTGCATCATATATGGGTGCTGACCGAACGTTCTCAATGATTACGCACAGTATGTATTTAAATCGAGACCCACTCGACTATTCCAAAATATTTTCTATTGATAGTCTAATCTGCCCTGCCTTTTCAACAGCACGCGCAATTGCTTCACACCTTCGCAATCCAGCGGCCATGAAAGTAGAGCGGCTAGTCAGTCATACGATTGAAGTTCAACAATTCAAAGTCAGTAAAGGTGCTTCTGGAATCGGTCGCCGATTATCAGATGTGCGCCTGCCAGGTGGAGCAAGACTTGCAGCAATTTCTCGAAATGGCGATACCTATCTTCCTAGTGGTATAAGTACTGTTGACGAAGGCGATGAAGTATTACTCGTTGCCAATGCGGATGTCTTCCATGATGCCCGAAGAGTATTTCGATCAAAAGATGCTGGTCGTAGAAGCGTTGTTATTATGGGTGGTTCGCCAGTCGCAGTCTGGCTCTGCAGGACATTAGAAAATAGAGGTTTCTCAATCCGTTTATTCGAAACCGATGTTGACCGCGCAAACGAATTGGCAGAAAAACTTCCTTGGGTAACCGTGATCCAAGCAGATCCGACAGATCCAACTGTGTTCACTGATGAGCACATTGAAAATGCAGATGCTTTTGTGGCTCTAACGAACGATGAGCATAACATCCTAAGTTGCGCTTGGGCTGCTGGTCTTGGAGTTGAAGAGACATACCCTGTAGTCTCACGAAAGGATTATGCCCCATTCATTAAAGCTATGGGGTTAACAAGTACATTTAGCCCACGTGAATTAGCGGTAGAAGAAATCGAAAAACGTCTTGCAAGAAAACAGATTACAAAAGTCGCCTCTCTTGCTGGTAACCAATTATCAATTTACAGAATTAGGGTAGGCAAAAATGCCCCTGTTGCTGGAAGACCTCTCTCCGAATTAGAACTGATGCCCAATTGCATGATTATTGTTCTCGAACATGACGAACATAATGGTGTTGTACCAAGTGCGGACGAAGTGCTTGAAGAACGTGATGTAGTCTTTGTTGTAGTTAAGGGTGAATTTGAGGATGAGTTGCGGACACTCTTCGCTATTGCTTAACAATGAACTATCGCCTCGTCATCCACCAAATCGGATTGCTAATCTTAGTACTCAGTACTGTTATTTTTAGTATTTGGATGTGGTCTGCAACCGCGCTTGGGTTTTCCGCTAACGGCGTAAATGCGTTGCTTTATGCAACAGTGATAGGATTACTATTTGGTGCATTCTTTTACTATATTGGTAAAACTGGGAAACCTATAAGTGCTATTGGAGGCATGGGCCGCAGAGAGGCGCTTCTTTTAGTATCTTCTAGTTGGATTTTCGGCGCAATATTCGCCTCTATCCCATATGCATTATGGGGTAAAGAATCGAGCAACCTTAAGCATCCCTTTAACTCTATTGTTAATTGTTTCTTTGAAGCAATGAGCGGATTAACTACAACTGGTGCAACCATTTTGACGGACATCAACACTGTCCCAGAGCCATTGCTATTTTGGCGAGCAATGACGCAGTGGCTTGGCGGACTAGGAATTGTAGTACTCTTTGTAGCAGTATTACCAAGCTTAGGTGTGGGCGGGAAAAAATTGTTTAAAGTTGAAAGCCCAGGGCCAGAACCCGAAGGCGTTCGCCCCCATATTAAAGATACAGCGCAAGTTCTTTGGCTAATATATGTATCGTTTACGGCTATTCAAATTGTTGCATATAAAACTGCAGGGTTAACATGGTTTGATTCGAGCTGTCACGCTCTCTCTACCATGGCAACCGGTGGTTTTAGTACCCACAATGCTAGTATCGGTGGCTTTAATTCAGGAATGGTGAATATAGTAACTATCATTTTCATGATTCTTGCGAGCACTAATTTTGGTTTGATATATTTAGCGATGCGCAGGCGGTTTCAAGCTATATGGCAGGATGTCGAATTTAGATTCTATATTGGCCTAATCGTATTTGGTTCAATCATCGTAGTATCTTCTTTGATTGCATCTGGCACCCCTATAACTGCAACCACCGGTCAAACTCAACCAGCTACATTAGTGAATGCATTAAATGAAGGAATATTTACAACTGTTTCAATGCAATCTAATACCGGATTTACCTCCGCAAACTATAGCTCGTGGCCTTTAATAGCACAGGCCACCATAGTCATAATGATGCTTATTGGGGGATGTGCAGGATCTACCGGCGGCGGCATAAAAGTAATACGGATTTGGGTCGCATTTAAAATAATGTTGGGTGAAATCGAACGAGCCTTTAGGCCTAATGTTGTGCGCCCACTTAAGGTGGGTAAAAGTGCAATTGATACGGAGATGAAAATTGCAACTTTATCTTATGTATTAGGGATATTAATATTATTGGTAATCGGTACGGGCGGAATTATGTTGCTTGAGGTTGAAAAGACCGAATGCAATATTAATACAGCAATTTCGACGGCAATCTCAACAATATGCACTGTGGGGCCTGGATTTGCAAAAATTGGTGCAATGGAAAACTATGCGTGGTTCAGCGATACCACAAAAATATTCCTCTGTTTACTAATGGCAATTGGACGTCTTGAAATATTTGCAGTACTTGTACTATTAACGCCAAAATTCTGGCGAAGCAATTAATAATGAAGCCTCTTCTTGCAAGGGCTTGCGTTGTGTGTGCCTGCCTTTGTCTACCACTTGGTTTGTTCGAATATAACTTTTTCTTAACCAGCGCTGGCTGCTTCCTGGTTGCATCCATTTTAAAATTCCCCTTCAGAGAAGAGGAGGGGTGGGAATGCGGCTGTGGATATGACTTGTCCTACATCAAGCCCAAGTCAAAAATCTGCCCTGAGTGTGGAGCATCGGTGGTATTTGAATGGTCGCCATCGCCTGGTAAATTTTGCACACGCACAGCTCGACGTTTGCGTTTTGGAATCATCCAATTTACGTTTTCTTTGCTACTGCTTGCTGTATATCTAGCTTATTCCTTGTACCACACACCAGAATAAGTATTTACATTGGCTTATCTTCAATCGTCACATCGTAGATGGACAGCAATTTTTCTTTATCGAAAATCATTTCTTCTCGGGATGTTCCAACAACTTCGTATCGTGGTGTAAGTTCTATTGCATTACAAGGGCATGCTTCTTCACACATGCCACAGAAGATACATTTTAGTTCGTCTATTTCAAATGACTTGGGTCTTTTCTCACGATCATCCCATGGGGCTGCTTCTGCAACTATGTCAATGCAATTCGCCGGGCAAGCAGTCGAGCACATAAAACATGCGACACAACGCTCGCGGCCTTGCTCATCACGGTTTAGACGATGAACACCTCGAAAGACGGATCGTTCTTGACCGCCTTCAAGTACATCCCGCTGATCTCGCTTTTGCTCAGGATATTTGACAACCCAGACATTGTTTTTATTGGAGCCACCTCGCCCCATGTTGCCAAGGCAATGCTTCAACGTTGTCCCAAGCCCACGGAGCACAGCAGGTACAAAGAAATAATCGGAAGCGCTTAAGGGCTTTGGCGTGACATCCACTATATGTGATTTGCTCTGATTCATTGAATAGGGATTATACCGTTTCTGATAGAGAGACTAGCCCTCGACATCTGGCTATGCATGAGCCTACAATGCGCCAATGGCAAAAAATACCCAAGCTAGCCGGCTCTGGAAACTCTCCTCGATGGGTTTTACCTTTGTTTCGATGATTATTGCAGGTGGGCTATTAGGCTGGCTCGCCTCATGGTTATTTGGGCAATCTGAGCATGAAAGAACATTTATAGTCATCGGAGCAGTTGTTGGAATTATTGTCGGTATGGTTGACTTCATAAGGGATGCCCTACAAGCAGTGCATGAGGATGAGGTATGAATTCACCTAAGATATCTCTTCCCTTTTGGAAATTAATTGCCGCACAAGGTATTGCTGTTGCCCTTGCAGATTTGATCTGGATAACAGGGGTCCTTGTTGGAGGCTTTTCAAGCGATTATATTTTGTGGGGCTTAAGTGAAACTACCATTATTTGGCTTATTTCCACCGTGACAGTAGTCATTTTCGTGCCTGGAAAATGCAGGCCCATCGCTACCATTGGAAGCCTCTGGTCTGCCACTTCGTTTGGTCGATTTATTGCCGCACTTGGTGCATCTTCCTTGCTATACTACATGGCTCATTTTGGGCTTCGCCCATTGTTATTTTCGTTTCTATTGACCGCTGTATTTTTGCTGATTGCCGAAACCAAAGTTATCGCAACAACAATCTCAAAATACTGCTTAAATACTGAGTAAAGAACATGTTTCCAATTCTTGCAAGTGACAACCCAATTCACCACATTCTAGACAAGCCGGTCTCAGGAATGGAGCATATTACTCTTTTAGGTAAGCCAGCTTTTACAATGCACATGGTGTCCCTTGTAATAGCAGCGATTGTTACTTTTCTTATTCTCAAGATTGCTGCGAAACGAATTTCTGTTGGGCATGAGTCCCAAGGCACTGACCGTTTCCTCACAAAAGGTCGCATCCCACAAATTATTGAAGTCATCACACTTTACTTGCGGGATAATGTCATTCGTCCTGTACTTGGTCATGATACGGACAAATTTTTACCTTATTTACTCTCAGTATTTTTCTTCATTCTAACTTGTAATGTATTGGGAATGATCCCCTTTGCTGATATACAAACAGTCGTTGGGAAAGTTACTATTGGAAGTGAAATAGAAAGTTGGGCAGTATTTGGCGGAACCGCAACAAGCAACCTCGCCGTCACTGCTGGACTTGCAATCGTCTCCTTCTTTGTAATCCAAGCGCATGCGTTCAAATCCTTGGGTGTCGGCGGGTGGGCACATCACTTAACTGGTGGAGCGCCCTTGTACTTACTGCCAATCATGCTTCCAATTGAGTTTATGGGCATGTTTATTAAACCGGCGGCACTTGCCATTCGCTTATTTGCAAATATGGTTGCGGGGCACACCATGCTTGCCGTGTTAACAATGTTTGGGATGATGGCATTTCAAGCAACGCAAAACTGGTTTCTTACCGGTTCTGTTGAAGTCGTTTCAACTATTGCTGCGGTTTGTATTAGTTTTCTTGAATTGTTCGTTGCATTCCTGCAAGCATTTATCTTTATGTTTCTCACAACTGTGTTCATTGGACAGATGTCACACCATGAAGAGCATGCAGAGGCAGCACACTAATCTTTGGCCCACGTGGGATGGGTCTCTATGTTTTCTGAAGTGCTCCCACGGCACTTGCAAAATAGTCACTTGACGAACTGGATGAACTTATGAAAAAGCTTGTTGCTTTAACTGCTCTGGCCACACTCGGCCTCATGATTGTTGTCGACCCTGCTGTTGCTGCTGACGGTGCTGAAGCCGCCGCTGCTGGTACCGGTATTGGTCTTAAAGGAATTGGCGGCGGCCTTGCTGCTGGCTTCGGTGCTTTGGCTGCTGGCCTTGGTATTGGTCGTATTGGCGGTAGCGCTGTTGAATCAATCGCTCGTCAGCCAGAAATGGCTGGATCCATTGGCACAAACATGATTATTACAGCGGCTCTCGTTGAAGGCGTTGCCCTCTTCGCAGTTGTTGTTGGTCTGCTCGGCATTCTCTAAATTTGGGTTTACTGCTCAGCGGGTTTGTATTACAAACCCGCTGAGTTTACCCCATGGAAGGACCTCCTTTGATGATTCCCTTCATTGCATCTGAATCTGCATCGCCTGTTGACGTGCAGTTACTTACACTCGGAACAACCATTGTTGTCTTCGTAATCTTTTTACTTCTCGCGATGAAATTCGTATGGCCTCACATACTTACTGGCCTTGACCAACGAGAAGCGAAGCTCCGTGATGACCTTGAGTCTGCTGAAGAAGCACGTGCACAAGCAAAAGCCGCACTTGCTGACTATGAGCAAGAGCTCAGTAAGGCTCGTTCTGAAGCCAGTGAAATGATTGCTAAAGCAAGGCAAGACGCAAAAGCTGCTGCAGAAGAACTTCGCGCAAACAATACACGCGAGCTTGCAGAAATGAAAAACGCAGCGACCGCAGATATCAATGCTGCGAAAAAAGCTGCAATTGGCGAATTGCACTCACAAGCCAGTGATCTTGCTGTCGCAATCGCGAGTCGGATTCTTGATCGTGAAATATCTGCGGAAGACCAGCAAGCCTTAATTAGCGAATCACTCGCGGAAATGGTGGACACAGAGTGAGTGCGCAAACTAATGCCTTAGCCAATGTCTATGCTCGAAGTCTATTCGAACTAGCAACCGAAGCCGGTGGCAATGATAAAGTGCTTGAAATCGCAGATGAGTTGGAGCAAATTTCTGATCTGCTCTCCACAAATCAAGAAGTCTCCTTATTTTTCTCATCACCCATTATTGACAGTGCTAAACGTGGCAAAGCACTCTCTGCCATTTTTATGAATAAAGTAACTGATCTTACTTTGCGTTTTTTATTGGTTCTAAATACAAAAGCGCGACTTAACTGCCTTCAACAAATCCAAAAAGCATTCGATTTGCTCGTACAAGAAGCGATGGGACGCATTGAAGTTGATGTATTTACTTCTATTGGAATGAATGCTGAAGAACTTCAAACTATTAAAAAACAGGTGCAAAAAATGCTTGGCAAAGAACCCATTCTGCATCCTTACGTAGATGCTTCCATGCTTGGCGGTGTCAAACTACGCATTGGCGATCAACTTATTGATGGCTCGGTGCAAACTAAACTACGAAGACTCTCCGCACGCATTCAGAGCAGTGGTTCTGTTGCAATACGAGAGCAATTTGAAACGTATCTAGAAGATAATAATTAACAGAGAAAGCCCTTTCGAAGACGAGGAATATCGTGAAGATTAAAACAGACGAAATCACATCAGTCATCAAACAAGAAATTGACCAGTTCACAAGTGAATTGGAAATTTCAGAAGTCGGTCAAGTTGTCGAGGTTGGCGACGGAATCGCTAGAATTTATGGTCTCTCCGGTTGCATGGCTGGTGAACTACTTGAATTTGAAACATCTCGTGGCGCAGTTATGGGTCAAGCGATGAACCTTGAGGAAGATACTGTTGGTGCAATTATTTATGGCGATTACCTCGCTGTCGAAGAAGGTAATACTGTTCGCACAACAAACCGACTCCTTGAAGTGCCCACTGGACCAGAAATGCTTGGCCGTGTCGTTGATCCACTCGGAAATCCTGTTGATGGTGGACCCCCAATCAATGCTTCGGCAACTGCCAAGTTGGACATTGTGGCGCCTGGCATTTCAGCTCGACAACCTGTTGTTGAGCCAATGCAAACAGGCATTAAGGCTGTGGACTCAATGATTCCAATCGGACGCGGTCAACGTGAATTAATTATTGGAGATCGCAAAACAGGTAAGACTGCTGTTGCGCTCGATGCAATTATCAACCAAAAACAATACTGGGGTACAGACGAGGCTGTTGTCTGTGTCTATGTTGCGGTTGGGCAAAAAGATTCTACTGTTGCGGCGGTCATTGACACATTGAAAAAGAATGGTGCAATGGAATACACTATTGTTGTTGTAGCTGGATCTTCAACCGCTGCCCCGCTTCAATACATCGCTCCTTATGCTGGTTGTGCAATGGGTGAGTACTTCATGTGGCAAGGGAAAGAAGGCAAGACTCCAAAGCATGCACTTTGTATCTACGATGATCTTTCAAAACAAGCTACGGCATATCGTCAATTATCGCTACTCCTACGCCGGCCGCCTGGACGTGAAGCATTCCCCGGAGACGTGTTCTACCTACACAGCCGCTTGCTTGAACGCGCAACAAAACTGTCGAATGAGAATGGTGGCGGCAGCTTAACCGCACTACCTATTATTGAAACACAGGAAGGCGATGTTTCGGCCTACATTCCAACAAACGTAATTTCAATTACAGATGGTCAGATCTACCTACAACCAGAGCTCTTTGCCTCTGGTGTTCGCCCAGCGATTAATGTAGGTATTTCGGTAAGTCGGGTTGGCGGTAATGCACAGATTAAAGCGATGAAGGAAGTGGCGGGTTCGCTACGCCTCGATCTCGCTGCATATCGAGAACTTGAAGCATTCGCACAGCTTGGGACTGAACTGGACGCTGCATCTCAGCAACAACTGGACCGCGGTGCTCGTCTTGTAGAACTTCTTAAGCAGGGGCAATACACGCCATACAAGGCCATTGACCAGGCAATTTCCATTTATGCGGCATCAAAAGGATTCCTTGATGATGTTGAACTTACAGAGGTACATGCCTTTGAAGAAGGATTACTTGAATATATGAATACTTCAGCAAAAGCAACAAAAGACAAACTTGTTGAATCAAAGTCATTCAAGGGTCTTGAGGATGACTTTAACGCTGCGGTTAAAGACTACAAAGCAACCTTTACTGCTTAATTTTCTTGCTACATTTGACCTAAAAGCCCCTGGCATCGCTAGGGGCTTTTTTATTGAACATACTAAATATCTTGGCGTATAAGTTGACATCGTTTCTATGGTTATAAATCGGCTTTTTAGCCGATTAGAAGAGAAAGCATGAGTGATTTAACGAAACAACACCGTCTAATTCCTGCCGCACTCGACGCTGTCTGCACAGCCTGTGCTGTTTCACGAGCAATACAGGCAAATGTCGAGCTACTGAAACAAATTACTAAAGATGACAAAAGCCCGGTTACAGTAGCAGACTATGCCGTTCAAGCAATTATTGCGCTGAGCTTGGCTGAGCATCTCAATGAAAATGACCGCCTCATTGTTGGTGAAGAAGATGCAAAAGAACTACGAAGCGAAAATCAACAACTTATCCGCCAAGCAGTACTACAGGCTGTCCAAACATGGAAGCCTCAAGTCAGCGAAGAGCAAATGCTTGAGGCAATTGACCATTGTGATCATGATGGCTCCTCAGAAGGATATTGGGCACTTGATCCAATTGATGGTACAAAAGGCTTTCTTCGTGGACAACACTACGCTATTGCACTTGGAAGAATAGAGCACGGTGAAGTGGTAGCAGGTGTTATGGGCTGTCCAAATCTATCTGCTAATCAAAGCCATCCCCTCAATTGCAATGACCCTGAAGGCGTAGTCTACGCTGCCTCTAAAGGCGCTGGTGCATGGGAATATGCAAAGTGCGAACCGGATACTCAACCAATGCGCATTGTTTCTTCTTTATATAAACAAGAAGCGCCACTTCGTTTTTGTGAATCTGCTGAAAAAGGGCATTCAAACAGAGGAGATAGTGGCAGAATCATTGACAACATCGGTACAGAAGGCGATTCAGCGCGTCTGGATTCACAATGCAAATATGCGCTTGTTGCACGTGGTCAAGCTGACGGCTACCTCAGATTACCCACAAGCAAAACTTACGTTGAAAAAATATGGGACCACGCGGCCGGACTTTGCATTGCGCAGGAAGCAGGTGCAATTGTGAGTGATGTATCTGGGAAAATGCTTGATTTCACACATGGCGCAAGGCTTGAACAAAACCGTGGAGTCATTTGTGCCATCGCTGGACTGCATGAAAGGATTATCGCAACAATTAATGAACTTGCGATTGATCAAGAATGATTGGTCAGTGGATTGATGACTCATATAACCCCTGGATTACATTGGCTATTCTCTGCCTCGTTGTCCTAACGCTCATAATACGAAAAAAAACCGGGCCGGATTTAGTCATGGCAGGCGGCCTTGTCTTGCTACTGCTGTTTGGGATTATTGACGTTGCTGAAGCAACTGCTGGATTTGCGCAACGACCCATTCTGATGATTGCGGGGCTATTCGTTGTTGCGGCAGCATTGCAAGAAACAGGCGGAATTGAAGTCATTGGGCATAAACTTCTAGGCAAGCCAAAGACTCTTGCAAAAGCTCAATTTAGAATGATGATTCCTGTTGCTGCAATGTCAGCATTCATGAACACGACCCCTATTGTGGCAATGTATTTGCCAATGGTCAATAACTGGGCTAAACGACTTAAAATTCCTGCCTCAAAACTTTTTATGCCACTTAGTTTCGCAGGCATTTTAGGTGGGCAAGGCACAATGATTGGAACGGGGTCAAACCTTATAATCATGGGGTTGTTTATTGAATGGTGGGAGTCCCCCCCCCAGTGGGTATCAACACTCCAATTGTCTGCACCAAGTAGCGCAATAAGCATGTGGGGAGCTGCATGGATTGGTGTCCCTGTTGCATTTTTTGGAATTCTCTTTATTGTCATAACTTCAAAATGGCTGGTTGCAACAAGGCAATTACCCGAGAATGAACAACGTGGCTCTAGAGAGCGTGGAATCACCATGACCATTAAACAGGGTTCTCCAATTGTTGGGAAAACTGTAGAGGCAGCTGATCTTCGTGAACTTCCGGGACTGTTCCTTGCTACAGTTATCCGCGAATCTGAAAAATTTCAAGCAGATCCAAATACAATACTTCAAAAAAATGACAAGCTCGTTTTTGTTGGAGATCTTGGATCAGTTGTTGAATTGCGTAAAACACGCGATCTCATCCCCGCAGAAGAAGATGTTGGAGGGCGTGCTTTTTCTAGAAAAATGATCGAGGCTGTTGTTTCAAGCAGTTCACCTCTTGTTGGAACGACCATTCGCGAGTCGAAATTTCGCTCGCGGTACAACGCCGTCATTCTTTCGGTCCATCGAAATGGTAAATATCTCAATCAAAAAATTGGCCCAATAAAACTACAACCAGGTGATACACTGCTGCTTGAATCTGGTGGGGAATTTTTAAAAACGTGGGAACATAGCGCAGATTTTTATGTTGTCTCTGAAATTCAGGGCTCAAGGCCACCATTAAGAGAAAAAGCTTGGATATCGCTTGCTCTTCTTGGCGCATTAATCCTTTCATTAACATTTGGAATCATGGACAGGATTGCATCAATTTGGCTTTGTGGTCTATTGATGGTTCTTTTCAAATGCATCAACGGACCAACTGCTCGCAAAGCTATCAATATTCAAGTGCTTATTGTGATCGGCGCAGCGATAGGTATTGGCAAGGGTGTGCAAGTTAGTGGTCTTGCAGCACTCTCAAGTGGTGCTTTGCTCGATTTTGCAAGCAACGCACAAATTGGCAACTATGGAACACTCTTCCTGATTTTCATAATGACTAGTATTGGCGCGCAACTCATGACGAATTTTGGTGCCGCAGTCATAATGTTCCCAATTGTAATTGGTGCCGCTGAAGGTCTTGGGGTAAGCCCATATCCATTTGTCTTTACTATGATGGCAGCAGCTGGATGCAACTTTATAACGCCATTTACATATCAAACTAATCTCATGGTGTATGGGCCAGGCGGATATCATTTTTCTGATTTTCCAAAACTCGGGATTCCTCTGACTCTACTTGTTGCATTGATTGCAACATTCGTTGCGCCAACTGTATTTCCCTTTATCCCCTTCCAATGAAATTAATCCAAAGATTTGCAATAATTTTCGGAGTGGTTTTGATTAGCGCCTGGTCCATAGGAATCCTATTCTCTGACGCATACTTTTGGAGCCAGTGGCTTGCCTGGATTCCCACAATTTTAGTTACTCTGTTCCTCTCTGCGGTTGCGTTAGTCTTGTATATGACCAACAAAAAAAACGTCGCTGTAATTTTTTCTATTTTGACGCTTATTCTTGCGCTTGTATATTGTTTTATTGACAACCGATTCCTCGCAAAAAATACAACCAAAGGTGAAATTTCACTGCTTGGTTGGACGATGAGTCATTCCAAAGAGACAAGTTCGGGCGCCTCTGCTGATTTTATTATAGGAATTGATGCAGATATTACGGTGCTCACTCATGGCTGGTATGTGCGTAGTGAACGGTCACTGCGCGATTGGATTTCTAAGCACGGGACTCTAGTTGTGAACAGTCAGTTCACAATGATCACAAAGTACAAACCGATCCAAAGCATTTCACTCATTGCAAATGATGGTATCTACATTTCAAAATTTGTCCTCGATACAACCGAAATACTTGGAGACATTCTCGTTATTTGGACATTGGATTTACCTTCTACTTTATCTGATTCCAAAATGAACATTGCAAAAAAAGTCAAACGGCTAATTGATGAAACACAAGAAAGCCCGCCTGATATTGTTCTTGGGGATTTTAATATGACTCGAAACAGTGCTGCTCTACATAGCATATTCCCTAAATATCAGCATGGCGCTGATGAAGCTGGAGTTGGCCTGCTAGCTTCGTTTCCTATGAAATACCCGCTTTATCACATTGATCATACGCTTCTTGCAGATTCCGTTATAGCTGAGAAATACAAACTTATTAATCCAAAATTTGGGCGACACCGTACGCAGTATATTGAGATTAGTGCAGCTCAATAACGAGGCACTATCTATTGAAAATCTCATAAATTAAATCATCAAGTTCACGAATGCCATTAAAATCTGAAGGCGGCAAAGCGGCGAGTTTTGTTCGAATAATTACATCATCAACCCATGAAACTGATCCATCACCTCGTAGCTGATTGTAACCAACGCCGTGACTATAATCGGATTTTGTTTGTAAGCCATCAGTTATTAAGATTAGCTTTTCACCTTGCAAAAGTGAACGTCGCTTCCCTGTTCGCCAATCTTTATGACCTGCATAATGATAATTTCCATAGAGATCTTCATTAATCACAGGTTCTTCCCAGCATTCTTTGCATTCGTCTACTTTGTGTTCCCCTTTGTGGCTTGGACAATAATAGACTGATGGCTCATCGCAATAATGCCAACGATATAAATGGCCCAGGCCATCCCAACTGGAATCTGGTAAAGGTTCTGGGACTGGAATACCCACTTCATTTGCAATTTGAGGACTAGCTAACTGAACCCCATTTCGCACCTTCCCAAGAAAACCAGGATTTGGTTCTGGTAAATCAAGCGAACTTGCAGCAGGTAGTTTGTACCTTCTTGAACCAGCATACATCGTTATTGCTTGACCAAGTTGGCGCTGATTTGAACCACAAAGAACTCGATGTGCATTTTCACGGACCGATGATAATGCTGGAAGAAGAAGCCCTGCGAGAAGTGACGTTATGCTCATTACAACAACAAGCTCAAGCAAACTGAATCCTCGCGAATAATTCTTCACATAGTCTTGGCGACTAAATTCTCTAGATGTTTCATTGTTGTATTGCATATAGCTTGCGTCAATTCATACAAAAAGACCTGGGATATAGTCTAATAATGATTTGTGTTTTTGCGAGTTTTTTAATCAATCTTAATCAAATTATCGGTAAACTCATTTTAAACTGTCGTACATCCATCATTTTTGTACGGATTATGTTTGGGTATTGTTTTTGTATAATCAATCCACTTGGAACTACCTTTGCCTGATAAAGAACCAGATTACAGACTTATGCGACGCGTCGCCATTGGCGAAGAAGATGCTATTTCAGAGCTATATGATCGATTTGGGGCGCTTGTATTCAAGCTTTCAATGCAATTTCTATCGAATAACGCAGAAGCCGAAGATGCTGTTCAAGAAATTTTTGTACGACTATGGAAAACTGCCGATCGATTTGATTCAAGAAAAGCCAAATTAGTAACTTGGGTGATGCTTATTACCAGACGACACCTTATCGATCGCATTCGCAGAAAAACTGTACGGCCTAAATCGCAAGAACTTGGCGAGCAACATGATGTTTCTGCAACCGATGGGTATGAAAAATCGAATATGTTGCTACAGGAACGCAATAACGCCTTGTGGCAAGCTTTGCTGACGCTCCCAGAAATGCAACGTACTGTCATTGAACGAGCGTATTTTCAAGGGTTCACCTTACGTGAAGTGAGCCTTCAGCTTGGAGCACCACTCGGAACGGTTAAGTCGGCATTAAGTCGAGGGCTACTCCGCCTTAGGGAATATGGGTTAAAAGATTCTTCGGCTCTTTAACCAGCTAAGCAGATAAAAGCCGAATTAGAATAATGAGTATGTCAATGAATGAAGCAAATAACTACAAGCAACTTCTCGAACTTGCTGTTTTAGATGCACATGGTTTGCTAGAACCAATCGAAACAGATTTATTCAACCGCTCCTTTCATGATGCACCCGCCTCGATTCAAGATGAAATCATTGAAATGCAACGGGCATTTGCTGAAGATGATTGGCTCCTGCCAACCGACTCTCCACAGAAACACCTCAAACAAAAAGTCCTAAAGGCGGTCTCAAATGCCGCTGACAATGAAGCAAGAAGACTTGCTCCGCTTGCACTGATTGGCGCAAGGGCAGCACAGAACCCCCAAACTAAAGTGAAACCAGCCTTTTATTGGCGAATTGCTGCACTCATTTTATTTGGCGTGGCCACTCTCTTTGGAATTCTTGCTGTTGATGCAAATCATAGAGCAACACGAATTGCTCAGATTGCTATGGACATGGACGCAGAAACGACCATTATCGATTCAGTTGGTAGTGATTTCAAAACTTTCCTAAACAATCCCTATTGCAATATCACTTGGCTCTCAAAAGAAAATAGCCGCCAAAATGGTCGCATTCGCATTTCAATTAATGAGAGATTCGGCAATGGATACATTGTTGGATTAGATTTGCTGCCAGGCGAAGAAATTATTATTCAGGGCAAAACCCTCAAAGGTAAAATTATTGAACTTGCTCGAATCACCTCAGGGCGAGCCATCACAGGCCAGGCATTCGAAATCGATAAAGCACTAATTCCTGGGATCACCATTGTTGCTTTTGATGCAAAGACTGGTGTGCGATGGGTCTAAGAAAGTCAAACTGAAAATAAAATATGAAGAATCGGCCTCTCACTAGACTGCATTCATGTAAATGCAATGTTTTCATCTAATCCTTTCATAAAGAGCACGGTGCGATGCACACGTAACGGTTGTGCTCTAACCCAATACCTAAATAGGTGGGTTCGTTTGCCATCATTCCGAGCCTTCCGCCACTCAAGCGAGCACGGCCTGACTGTCGATGTAGCGAATGACGATCCCTAAGGGTTCGATAGGATCGAGCACATACATGCTACATGTACATCGCACGGTGGTCTTTTCCACCTAAGGGTACAATACCACTCTTTTAGAGTTTGACTAGTGATAAAACCCTCAACAAATCAAGCAAGAAAATCCCAGCATGGTAGAGAACTACTCGCATGGGCTTTTTTGCCAATGATGCTTGGAGCCATTGAGGGTGGAGTTATTGGAATCCTTACAAAGAGGTTGTTTGAGGGCGTTGTACAGGACTCTACCTTAGATTGGGTCGTGGGCGCGCTAGCTGCAGCCCAGGGATTTGCAAATATTTCAAGTTTTATGTGGGCGGCCATGAGCCAAGGGAAACATAAAATTCAATTTATTACGATGCTCAAAATCGCAGCCGTTGTGTTAATCGGAAGCGTTGCATTTGTTCCTCATACTGTTATTGGATTATGGCTAATGCTATTCTGTGTTGTTGGAACACGAGTTTGCTGGTCTGGCGTTGTTACGTTGCGGACCACTGTTTGGCAAGCAAACTACCCAAGATCTATTCGCACCGTGATTGCCGGGAAAATTTATATTGTTCAGGCACTTGTACTTGCGAGCGTAAGTTTCCTGGTTGGCGAAGCAATGGACTTTAGTGAGAATGCCTTTCGAATCGTTTACCCAGTATCCGCAAGCTTTGGAATTCTAGGAGCTTGGATATACAGTAAAATACGAGTTGTCAATCACGAAAGTATACTACGTGAAGAACTAACAGCTGCTCGACCATTATCGATTATGCCTTGGAAAGCTTTCGATTTGCTGTTTGAAGATCGTCCGTTTGCCAAATACATGATTTGCCAATTTATCTTTGGTGTAGGCAATTTAATGCTTACGGCACCACTGGTCATTGTTTTAAGTGACTCATTCAAACTTGATTACTTAGATGAAATTTTAATCGTGTCAACAATTCCCATTTTAATGATTCCATGGAGCACCCCATTATGGGCCAAAATCCTTGACAAAATGCATGTTTTAACATTCCGTTCAATACATAGCTGGTTTTTTGTATTGTCTTCGCTCTGCTTTGGACTTAGTATTGCTTATGAGTTTTTGCCCGGCATGTGGATTGGTGCTGGAATTCGAGGCATTGGCTTTGGCGGCGGAGTACTGGCCTGGAACTTGGGACATCAAGATTATGCACCTGTTGAGCAATCGGGTAGGTATATGGGTTTGCATGTTACGCTGACTGGAATACGAGGATTGCTTGCCCCTGCTCTTGGTGTTGCACTCTATACGTCCTTGATGAATAATGGTTTTGCAGGCGGTCCAATTGTCTTCTATACAGGAGCTGCACTGTCTGGATTAGGTGGAATTGGGTTTATTTTGCTCTCAAAAAGAACCCTTTAGCCTCTAAAAAATGTGCTTTCATACATTTGGTCTGGTATGATGTGCGGCTCGCCTGCCATCAAGCAGGCATGTGAATAACTAAATCTTGTCGGATAATAAGCACGGTGCTTGTACAAGATATTAGCTCACATCAAGCAACTGCGTTCGGTAGCCCACGCAGCCAAGATGAAAAGAGGCTGCATACAAACATGGTAGACCATAATTTAATCGCGGATATTGGAATAGATCTCGCTGAAGTAGATGCCCTAATTCAATCTTCACTCGGAGCTGATGTTGCTAGTGGAGATATGGATTCCGTCATCATAGGTGATATTCAACAATTTATACCCGGCAATATGCTTAAAGGAAAATTTGTCGGAAAGGCTGGCGACGATGCTGTCATAGACGTTGGGTTAAAATCTGAAGGACTCATTCACAAGAGTGAATTTGACGATTGGGATACACTTGAATCTGGCACCGAGGTTGAAGTAATTCTCGAAGATCTTGAAGATGAAAACGGAATTGTAAAACTTTCAAAACGAAAAGCTGACCGTATTCGAAACTGGGAAAAAGTACTTGAAACATACAATGAAGGGGATATTGTTGAAGGACGAGGTGTGCGACGGATTAAAGGCGGAATTCTTGTTGATATTGGTGTGCCTGCTTTCCTACCTGCTTCGCAAATTGATGTTCGCCGACCTGGAGATGTTAATGAATTTATTGGCAAAACAATCCGCGCTGAAATTCTGAAAATAGACGAGCCGCGACGCAATATCGTTGTGAGTCGTCGAACCTTAATTGAAAATGAACGTGATGAAGCAAAGCAACGACTTCTAAATACGATCAATGAAGGCGATGTTGTCATTGGGAAAGTTACTAATGTAGCTGAATTTGGCGCATTCATTGACCTTGGTGGTATAGACGGACTCTTACACGTTACTGATATGAGCTGGGGCCGAATTAAACATCCAAGCGACATCTGTAAAACCGGCGATGAGATAGAAGTTAAAGTGCTAAAGGTAGATTTCGATACTGAGAAAATTGCCCTTGGATTAAAGCAAAAAGAAGCTTCACCCTGGGACGATATCGAAAAACGATTCCCTGCACAAACTAAAGTTTCTGGCAAGGTCGTGAATCTTGTTAGCTATGGCGCCTTCGTGCATCTCGAAGATGGCGTTGAAGGTCTTGTCCATGTATCTGAAATGTCATGGCGAAAGCGAATTAATCATCCAAGTGAAGTTGTTACTCCGGGCGATGAGATAGAAGTCATTATCCTTGACATCGATAAAGACAAGCATGAAATTTCACTAGGCATGAAGCAAGTTGAAAGTAATCCATGGGAAGTAGTTGCTGAGAAATACCCAATCGGCACCGTAGTCTCTGGAGCTGTTAGAAATCTCACCAACTACGGAGCGTTTGTCGAGATTGAACCAGGCATTGATGGTCTTCTTCATGTAAGTGATATCTCGTGGACAGAAAAAATTGCACATCCAAATGAGAAGTACAAAAAGAATGACGAAGTAGAGTGCATGGTGCTTGAAATCGACGAAGATAAGCAACGTATCAGTTTGGGCATTAAACAAATGCATGAAGATCCGTGGCAGAATGCTATTCCTGAAGCCTACAAACCAGGCATGGTTGTGCATGGTTGTGTTACTAAAATTACAAACTTTGGAGTTTTTGTCGAACTTGAAGATGGTCTTGAAGGGCTTCTCCATATCTCGGAACTAGCTGATAAAAAGGTTGAGAACCCACAAGATGTTGTGAAACCAGGCGAGGAGGTCAATGTGAAAATTCTACGCGTTGATCTTGATGACCGAAAGATCGGCTTGAGCCTCAAACGTGCAGCATCTGGCGAAGATGTTGAGGAGGACTGGGAAGCTCATGTTCCAAAATCTGAATCGCCTGCTCGAGGTGGCATGGATGATCATGGTGCGATGGGTACAGACAAAATCGAATTCTAATTTCGTTTTATTGATGAGTGATAAATAAAAAGCGGCCCGTCTCTTTGAGTCGGGCCGCTTCTCTTCTCTCTTCTCTCCACATGGGGAAATAAAGCTAGACATCAGCACAAAGCTAAAAATGTTAACACCGTTAAAATGACGAGTTTTCGCCTATGTTGTGTCAACTCTGTCGCCAGCTTAATCATCCGCATCTCTCGGTCCTCTTTTATTTACAAATTCATGTCGCAACTTGTGCGTCTGATTCATTCTGTACGCGAAATTAAAAAAAGCAAACTATTAATTAGATTTTTTTGTGGTAAATGTATGATTTAGACATTTCTGCATAACAAAAAGTACATTTAATACATATTTGAACATATATTTCGTATGGCATCCAACTATACAATCTTTTTTTCGCACTATTCTTCAACCGTACTGTTACGTTTGCTCATCAACGCACCTAATTTTATACATCGCAAAAATGGTGGATACCGATACCTAGGGGCGCAACCAACAAAACCAACGAACGGAGATTACGCTATGCAGACGACTCCGTGCAATTCATTGTTGATCATCTTCCGCCTCGAGAGCACCTATTCCAAGCACCCAATAGTCAAACCAAGCCTTGTCCCATTCAATTTTTGCACGGCGATGTGACATTTTGGATAAGCCATGTCCTGTTCCTGGATATATAAGCAATTGGGTAGGGACATCAAGATAATCATGCAATGACCTGTATAGTGCTTTTGATTGCTCTGCCGGAACTCTAGCGTCACCATCACCGACATGGATAATCGTTGGAGTTTTTATTTGATCGGCCTTGTAGATTGGGGACATATCACGAAGTTCGTCGGGTGCTGTCCACGGCAAGCCCTCAGCGTAATTAATTACATGGCCAGGGGTATCTTCAATTGACCATTGCATCGTTTGATCAAAAACACCAGCGCCACTGCTAGCTGCCTTAAATTGATCCGTTTCCGAGATAATGCAGTTTGTTAGATATCCTCCATTACTCCAACCGCCAACAGCAAGTTTGTCTGGATCAGCGATTCCACGCATCACCATTGCATCCACCCCAGAAAGAATATCTTTGACTTCAATATCATTTTCATTCCCAATTAAGTCCGTCAGGAAAGTATCACCATAACCAGTTGAACCTCGATAGTTTGGGCTAAGAACTGCCCAACCATTTGTTGATAATAATCCTCTTCCATAAATCGAAATTGCGAGCTCTGCTTGACGCGCAGAAGTTGGACCACCGTGCAAATCAACATACATCGGCAAGGGACCATCTTGCTGAGTGTACCCCGGAGGGGTTTCCAATACTCCCTCTACTATAGTGCCATCGGGGGCTTGCCAAGAGACCGTTTGAATAATTGGCAAATCCCATTCATCAATTTGAGTATTTGGATTCGCAATCACCTCGACCACATTCGGAGTGTCTGTAACACGCGCAACTGAAGAATACGAAATGGATGAACTTACCAAAGCAATAATTTCTTTCGTTTCAGAAGCGATGCTGAAATCGCCACAAAACAAATCACCAGATATAAGGAATGACGTTTTACCCTGATTACCAAAGCCAACATCGTGTATTCGCAATAAAGGAAGAAGAGTTCTGTCTTCAGCGGTATACAGAATATCGTGTGTTCCTGGCATCCATTGTGGATCTGAACTAACAGTTACTTCATTAGCTCGAACCACTTTTTGCAACTGAGGCGTGTCTCCATCAAACGTTGCCACAAACATTTCGCGTTGGTATCCGTCAAAGTCAACAGTAAAAACAAGTCGAGTTCCATCACTTGACCATGCTGGCGCTTCCACCCAACCATATGGTGAAGGCGCTTCTTCCCGCCAAAGTGTATCTGAAAGGATGAAAGTTTTTTTCGTCGCAATATCATACAACTGCATTACTGACCACCCTTCGTTGGTAATCAACCTTGAGTCCGGTGTTGTTATAATCGCAATTTGCTCGTCGTCTGGGGATGGTGAAAAATACTGAATAACATAATCTTCATCCCAAATTTTTTTGTGTTTCCAAGTGTGCAAATCTAATGACCACAATTCTGAATATTCAATAATACCATCAGAGTAGTTGACATTCCCGTGCTCTTTTCGCAACTTCTTCCAGCCATCATCAAGGTAAGCTTCATCACTCAGTTGATAATAAATAGTTGATCCATCCTCAGAAAGAGTCCAATTCTCAATATCTTCTGAAAGACGAGTAACTGCCATTAGACCCGTTCCATCTGGATGGACACGCCACACCTGCTTCTTTCCATTTCGAGGCAATTCGCCTTTACTTTTGCCTCGTCTAGATGAAAAATAAAGCCACTCGTCATCCGCACCCCACTGAATAGACCCATCATAAGCCTCATCAAAAGTAAGACGCTTTGGCTGACCTCCATTAGTGAGTGCAATCCAAATATCGGTGTTTCGATAATCAAGTTCTGCATCCCATCTTCCTTCTGTCCAAGCGGAGTATTTACCCTCAGGCGATATGCTGCAACTTGAAAGATAAGAAAGTGAGAAATAATCCTCAGTTGTGAGGCCATCCAAATTTCCTGACATTTGTAGTGCAATGCTAAATGCAATTATAAAATTCATTTTTTCTCCAAATCCTCAATCGTGACGAAGCGCAACAATAGGGTCTTGTTTGCTCGCAATGATTGCGGGATAAATGCCAAAAAGTAAGCCAGTACCAGTTGCTACCAAAAAGGAAACCACAATTGACCAAAGAGTTATCTGTGTCTCAAGAGCAATTCCAACATCTCCAATGGAACGAAGGCCTGGCAAACTCAACAACCATGGCAGGAATGCTTCCAGTCCTACTGAAATACCAATGCCAAGCGTAATACCAAGCAGCCCGCCTGCGCAACTTAAGCTTCCAGTTTCAATCAAAAATTGAGTAGCAATATCAGCCCTTGATGCGCCAACTGCCCTTCGAATTCCAATCTCTCTTGTTCGCTCCACAACTGTTGCAAGCATAATATTCATAATACCTATTCCGCCAACAAGCAAACTAATCGCAGCAATCGCTGTGAGTAAAATATTCATGGTCGCTGTTGTTCTTCGAACATTCTCTAGTAATTCCCATGGGACGATGATTTCTACATCGCGCAATTTTGGGTGCCCTACTGCCATAATTGTTCTAATGTGATCAGCCATTGACACAACTTCTTCTGTTGAAGGAGCTGTGATATATATTTCCGATATCTCGACTTCTTCACCATTAAACGAACCAGATTGTCTTCGTACAACAATATCTCCAAACTCAAGTTTAGCGGTTGTGAGTGGTATATGCACATCTTTGTTCAAGTCTCTTCCAACAAGAGCTGAACCAGCTCCGCCAGCTAAACCGACTGGCTCAAGCACTCCAATTACTGTAACTACTCGTGTATCAATCCTCATTTGTTGCCCAATTGGATCCGTTAATGGAAAAAACAATTTTGCAATCTCTGCGCCAATAACCGCAACGGGTGCCCGCCTGTCTAAATCAGCCTGAACCAAATATCGCCCACCAGGCTGAACTCTTAAATTCGCTGCATCCAGCAATTCGGGGACAGTCCCGAATGTCTGACTGGTTGTACGCTGCGCCCCTTTTGATACTTCCGAACCAACGGATTTCAAAGGAATAATACTTACTGCAGGGACAAACTCCTCTAAACGTTTCAAATCAACTTTGGTCATTCCAAATTTTGCTACAAAAGAACGGCGTTCCGATCCTATTGATTGCGACTCTGGTGGCCTTTGCGAACGTGCAATAATATTTGTAGCACCTAATGATTGAATTGCACGCAATGCGCTTTGTTTATTACCTTCCCCGATCGAAACCATTACAATCACTGAAGCTACCCCTAACACAATCCCGAGGCTTGTCAAAATTGAACGAAGTGCGTGAAGTCGCAGGCTTTTAAGTCCTAAGTAAATTGTTTCTATTGAAATTTTCATGAAGGCATCAGTGGTTCTGGAGTTTCTGGAGCAAAAGTAACTGGAACATCAACAAAGAAAGACGCGCCTTTACTAATAGTCGATTGTACAAACAAATGAGCATGTAAAAGTTCGGCAAGCTCCTTACAAATTGCCAGTCCTAAACCCGTCCCTGCGTGCTCTCTCGTATGGGTCGCATCAACTTGTCTAAATTTTTCGAACACCATATCTAGCATATCTTCAGGTATCCCTGGGCCGGCATCAATAACTGCGATACGAATCATTGGGGACGCAGCATCTGAATGAATAAGCTTAGCCTCAAGAATGACTTTCAGTGAGTTCGGCGTGAATTTAATTGCATTTGAAAGATAGTTGTATAAAATTTGTTGCAGTTTTCCAGGGTCTGTTTGCACTATTGGAAGATTAGATTCTACATCTAATTGAATAGTGACTTTCTTTGCTTTTGCTTGCGGTCGCATTATCCCGGCCAAGCCTTCAAGCAAATCAACAATACTTGTTGGCTCGAGATTAACTTCCATTCTGCCTGCTTCAATTTTAGCCATATCAAGTAACTCGTTGATCATGTCAAGCAATGATCGCCCACTCGACACAATGTTCTGAAGATATCTCAATCTCTTTGATTTTTGTTCTTTGGTTTCCACATTCATGCCTTCAAGCAGCTCTGCAAAACCAATTATTGAATTCAGAGGCGTTCTAAGTTCATGGCTCACATTTGCTATAAATTCATTCTTAAGTTTGCTCGATTCAAAAAGCCCGATATTCACTTCTGCAAGTTCTTCAACTTTAAGGTCTAGCGAATCATTCATTGTTTGCAGTTTTAATTGATCACTTTCCATCTGATTTAACATTGCATTGAATGCATTTGAGAGCTCTTCAAACTCATCTCCCGTTTGCAAAGATGCACGAGCTGTGAGATCTCCTTGTCGCACTCTTTCTGCAATGCGGCGAAGTTTGCGGACTGGAGATAAAATCAACCTTTTGAGAATAACAAAGAAAATAAGAGCTGCCAGCAGTGATCCTAGAATTCCAGCAGTGAAAATAAGGTTCTTGCTTCGCGATATTTGTATCTCTGCAAACTCGGTCTTGCGCCAGACAACAAGTACTGCCTCTACAGGATCGGATAAACTTGGATCAGAAACTCCAGATCCAAATTCGGTAATACCTTGTTGTCGTATCTGGGTAAATTGTGAGTGTGTAATTGGTTGAGCAAACATAAAATAGTTTTGACCATCGATATTGCCTGTCTCATAAAAGTGTTTTTCAAATACATTGTTATTTACAACAAAAGCATTTCTTGCACGTTCAGGAAATGACTCATCGCCAGCAGGAAGGCTATCGAGGCGAATAAGTTTGATAGATACATCTTCATCCTGAAATCCATCTGATATAACTTGTGAACGCATCCACAAGTCTGCCAGCTGCTGTGATACTTCTAATTGGTAGACCTGAATAAGGCTTAGCGATCGTGACCACACTACCGTGAGAATACTTGCAATTATGATAATAATTGCACAGCCAAAAATAAGGAGACATTTATTTGCGAGGCTTAAACGAGAGCTCATATTGTCCAAGATACCTGAGGTTAGGCACTGGTAGGTTTAGACCAGTCCCAATGTTTCGATTTATTCAACACTCCTGCAGATTGCTTCGTACAACGCTTGCATATATGAGTTTGAGCGTTTACTTTCCCAAACCAGACGGGGCCATCCCTCTTCTCTAGGCACATGACACATGGCTTATCCGATTCAATTGCTGTTTTATTAATAACAAGCGCAGTATAGGCTTGTGCCAAACAAATGCCGCAAACAATACTTCCATGATGGCCTTCGACACACGGTTCATTATTTGCGTAAGCTGCTCGCATGCAGAAATCGCAAAGAATGTCCTCTGGCTGCACATTTTTTGGATTCATCCCTTCTCTATGCATATCTATACTCTTTCTAAAGTTGTTGCGTAAAATGGGCGACCTTCACGACGGTACTTTCGCTCAAAATTGGTACCCACAATTTCTCCATCTTCCGCAGAAACAGCAGCTCCAAATTTACTTCGTGTGAATAGGTCGGGGTAACGTTCAAAATGATCTACATCCCACCTCCATAAATCATGGTGATCAGTCACTACATGAACTAATCCACCTGGCTTTAGGACGCGATGAAAAGTCTCTAGAGTCTGATTCTGAATCACACGCCTTTTATGATGCCTCGTTTTTGGCCATGGATCACTAAAATATAAATGGATGACATCTGCAATACCTGATTCACACCAATACTGTAAAAATTGCGTCGCATCGCCGTGCACCATTTTGACATTCTGTATGTGATTCCTTCGCAATCTATCTGCAGCATAGCGATAAAATTCTGCCGCCCATTCAAAACCCAGATAGTTTGGTCGTGTTCGTTTTTGTGACTCTTGGAGTAAGAATGTGCCCTTTCCAGAGCCAATTTCTATCTCAAGAGGTTTGGTTTCTTCATTAAACCATTGCCGAGGATCTATCTTCCCTTCTTCATATGGTGGAAGCAATCTCATATCAATCCCAATGTTTCCCACATCTAGAGTCTTGCCTCTTGATAAACCAAAACTCATGCGGTTACCCCAGTAGCATTGGTTGATTCAGCAGTATATTTTTGGTTTTCAATATCCATTGCTAAGCTAACTTGATCCAGTTCGATTAATTGTTTATTAAAACCAATAAAGATCAAATCGTCGATTATTTTAGTCTTCATCGGTTACTTCTTGTAGCCATACTGTCATATATTCCAGCGCCTGCTCATCGAATGTTACGTCAATTTGACCATATTCACTGATTGCACCTGTGTTTGTCGGTTGAAACAAGTGATTTAGATTTTCAAACTCAGCTATTGTAATATTTCCTCCTGCAGCCTCTACACTCTGAGCAATAACAGGAAGGTTTTGGCGAGAATCAACTTGCAAATCTAAACTACCATTCATAGCAAGAATAGGGCAATCAACTGCCGCAATAGTTGGAGCAGGATCGTAAAACAAAAAATACTTCATCCAGGGTGAAAAAAGTTGCTTTTGGCCGGATAAAACCAATTGATCCAATTCTTCCTGATTTACTGAAATGCCTTGTACCTCTAGTTGAACCATCGAGAGCTCAACCATAAGATCAGCGACTTCTTCATAACTTGCGCCGGCATCCAATAATTCATACATACTTAAAGAAGCATTTTCCACTCTATCAATTTGTTCATCGGTGGCGCCCTGCGATTTTAAAATGAGCGACTGTTGTAGTAGAAGAATTTCGTGACCTGGAACACCTGGGCCGGCAAGCAGCACAACAAAAGAAAGCGCATCATCATTAATGGCGACCATAGGACCAATGATTCCACCTTCGCTATGCCCAATCACGCCAACTCTACGTGGATCAATTTCTGGATGCAAACGGGCAGCATGCACCATAACTGCTGCATCACTTGCAAAATCTTCCGTGGTGGCATTTTGCAACAAAGCTATATCTTCTACAACGGATCCGCCAACCCCTCGGTCATCGTAACGAAGTACCGCAATGCCATTTCGGGTTAAGAAGTCCGCAATAACAAGAAATGGTTTGTGCCCTAGGATGGATTCATCTCGGTCCTGTTGGCCTGAACCGCTAATTAACACTGCACAAGGGTATGGGCCTTCGCCATCTGGAATAGTGAGTGTGCCCTGCAACAGAAAACCAGCTGAGTGCAATGCTGTAATTTCTCGTTCTGTGTATGGAAATGGAGCCTCAGGGGTTTGTTGTCTTTGAAGAGTTGGCATAATATCAACACGCTTAAAGTCAATTGGGAAAGTAAGACCTTGGTACATTTCACCAGACAAAATCGAACAGTCCTCATTTTCAAAAACAGAAAATGATAAATTAGCTTCCTGTAATTGAGCGACAATTGAACCATCTTTTCCATGCGTTGCCTTAAGTGGAATATTCAATGCGCCCTGAGATGGTACCGTGAGAAGAATATATATCCCCTGACCATTATCAACAATGCCTAAGGTCATTTCAAGTTCGCCTAAGGTTGGAATATCTATTGCACCTGTATAAAGACGAGGTTCATCCGCAAACGCAACTGGTGTACATAAAACTAACCAAAGTAAATAATGGGGAATGAATCGAGTCATCTCTTGTATCCAAAGTGCATTAAACAGATTTTTTTGTAGTCACATCAACGCGTCTGGCGTCAGACCACAAATCTTCTAAATCATAATATGCACGGCGCTGTGGTTCGAATAGATGCACTACGACCGAGATAAAATCAACAACAATCCAGGTCGCATCGGAATCAATATTTTTTCGAAATGGAAGGAAATCGCCCTCTCTTCCAAGAGAGGCGACTTCAGAAGAGACTGATTTCATCTGCCTATCGCTTGTCCCTGTTCCAACCAGGACATAATCGCATACTTGGCTCAAGCCACGCACATCAAGTAACACTACATCTTCACAGTGTCGATCTAGGAGCAAACGCCCCGCTTCGGCAGCAAATGCTTCCGAAGCGGGGGATTGTAAATTACTTTGAGCTGACAAATCAGCAGTCATTAGAGACCCAGGATTCCTTGAACAACAGGACCAAAGTTAACAACAAGGCCAGCGAATACAACTGAAACAATCGCAATCAATTTAATTAGGATGTTCAATGCTGGGCCTGAAGTATCTTTGAATGGGTCGCCAACTGTGTCACCAACAACACCTGCTTTGTGTGAGTCGGAACCTTTGCCGCCATGTTTTCCTGATTCAATATATTTCTTCGCATTATCCCAGGCGCCGCCAGCATTTGCCATATAAATTGCCACTGCAAAACCACTAGTCAATCCGCCAACAAGCAGACCCATAACACCACCAACTCCAAGAATTAAACCAACAAGGATTGGTATTGAGATTGCAAGTACAGCCGGTGCAACCATTTCTTTTTGTGCGCTTGCTGTTGAAATATTGACACACTCACCATAATCAGGGAATTGATGCCCATTGACATCAACTTTCTTTGGCCATTTCATTGGGTCAGCAATATCTTCGTCACTCATGCCGTTAGATTTAAATGCCTCTTTCATAATGCCGAACTGGCGACGACACTCATGCATCATCTGGTAGGCAGCACGACCAACAGCATTCATTGTCAATGCACAGAAAACAAATGCAAGCATCACGCCAAGGAAAATTCCTCCAAGGACTCGTGGGTTCATGATTGTGACATCATAGAAATTCAGTAGTTGTTTAATTTCTGCTTTTCCTGCAGGAACAATATCAAAAGCTAAATCACCGACAGTAACACGGTGAGAGTTGCGCATATCACTCCACTCAATGTCATCTGCAAGTTTTGACTCAGACCAATCTAATTGCTCGACTTCAACTTGTGTAGCATCACTACCCATAAGAAGCGCGCTAAATGAATCGTTACCATTATTGACTACCAATTCACCATTGCCCAGATAATGCACATGATTCGTTGAAGCTTGAACTAGTGCAATGTCGTTTGAAATTTTCTTATCTAGGCTAGTTTGCACAACGGAAACGTATGCTGCTAATAGTGCAAGCGCCGTGAGTGCGGCTGAACCAATTGCAAATCCTTTACCTGTCGCCGCGGTTGTGTTACCAAGAGAATCAAGCATGTCCGTTCGCTCACGAACAATTGGTGGTTGGCCAGTCATCTCGGCATTTCCACCAGCATTATCTGCAATCGGACCATACGCATCCGTTGCAAGCGTAATACCAAGTGTACTGAGCATACCCACAGCAGCAATGCCAACTCCATAAAGACCAAGTAAGAAACTATCATTCCCTCCGCAAAATGTAAATGCTGCGATGATTGCAACAACAATGACTACAAGTGGTGCCCATGTTGAAATCATGCCCTCAGCAATACCTGCAATAATTGTTGTGGCAGCACCAGTTTCTGTTTGTTGTGCAATCCGTTGTGTCGGCGCGTGTTCGTAAGAGGTGTAATACTCCGTTGCGTACGCAATAATTAGACCAGACAAGAGCCCAGTAATAATAGATGCCCATGGACCCCACCAAACAATTTCCGTTCCATTAAACATGTAGTAAAACAAACCACCGCACAGAACTGCAATCAACAGTGATGCTACGTATACGCCCTTGTGAAGGCCTTTAAGAAGTTCACTAAAAGAAGCATTTTCTTTTGCACGAACAACAAAAACGCCTAAGAGTGAACAAAATATGCCAAGCCCAGCAAGTGCCATCGGAGCAATGGCGAGTCGAATACCCACTGAAGAATCGGTGAGAGTCATTGCAGCGGCAGCACCAAGTGCCATCGTTGCAAGAATTGAGCCGTAATAACTTTCATAAAGATCTGCACCCATGCCTGCAACATCACCGACGTTGTCACCAACATTATCTGCAATTGTGGCTGGATTTCGAGGATCGTCTTCTGGTATGCCTGCTTCAACTTTACCTACAAGATCAGCGCCAACGTCAGCTGCTTTTGTATATACACCGCCACCAACTCTTGCAAAGAGTGCTTGAGTTGACGCGCCCATACCAAATGTCAACATAATGGAAGTAATTTCAACAAGGCCACCATCTCGGGCTGGAAGCACCTTGTTCCATAGGTAAAACCAAACTGAAGCATCTAACAGTGCAAAACCAACAACTACAAGTCCCATCACTGCACCAGAGCGAAATGCAACTTTCAAGCCATCATTCAATGATTGTTTCGCTGCCCATGTTGTTCGAGCAGATGCATTAGTTGCCATTTTCATGCCGAACCAACCACAAAGCCCTGAGAACAAGCCAGCAATTGGAACACCTACTGCTGACCAAACTGGTTGAATATCAGCAAAACCAAGCAAAGCAAGGATTGCAATCAAAACAATAAACACTACAAATACAACTTTGTACTGCCTTTTGAGATAAGCCATCGCTCCAGAGCGAACATGCTCTGCAATTTCAATCATTTCAGGCTCGCCCTCGCTCTTCGCCATAACACCTCGGCTAAAAATAAATGCCATAACAAGTGCAACGATTGCACCAATGGGGGCGAGGTAGTAAAGCATCCAAGGGTCGGATGTTGTTGTGTCTTGAGCAAGAATGAGAAGGTTCATGTGTTGTATCTCCAAATTCGGAAGTCTCCAAAACTTCCTGTTATCTGCCTTGATGCGATGTACGAATCGCTTCTTTTTTAAAAAACGAAAGAGATCCGATTGGCATCAGCCAGCGAATCTCCTATGAATTGTGATTATGTTGTTGGTATACGATTGAAAATCGTTATCGACTTCTCTGTTGTGGGAAGTTTAGTTCACGATATCGACGTGACTCCGCCTTGCGACGAGCTCGCCGCTTGCGTTCGGATGGCTTCTCAAAATATTGACGCTTCTTCACGTCCTTCGTGAGGTTTTCTTTCTCGCAAAGTTTTTTGAACCGGCGCATCATTTGTCCTGCGGATTCATTTTGCCTAGCTTTAATACGGATTGCCATAAGTGTGGTCACCTTCTATTAATAAACAGTTATGAGCCACGTATTAGAACGCAAAAAGGGAGCAATTGCAAGGGGCAGTGTCATTATGCTTAAGTTCTTTATTTTCAAAGGCTTGTGTTTTCTTTTTTAGGCGATATCCTAGTCATATAAATGGAATTGCTGATTGATACTTGGAATGTGCTCCACCAGACCGGCATATTGCCACCAGAATCTGCTGGTATAGGCCTTCGAGGGCTTGGAGAATTACTCAAAAACAGCCGCTGGGCAGGTGTAAAAATAACGTTCGTTTGCGATGGTACTCCCTCAGATATTGTAGCTAATGATCCAAAATTCCATACAATTTTTACCGGGCCAAAAAGGCGTGCAGATGATGACCTTATGGACCTTGTTGCGAGTTCTTCATCGGCAAGGTCGATTACAGTAATAACCAGTGACCGTGAAATTATTAAGTCAATCAAGGCTAATGGTGCATCGCATTTGAGTTCCGCTGCTTTTTTAGAAGCCCTAGTAAAAGACCAACGCTCTCCAAAAAATCGACCAATACGAAGACCATCAGGACTTTCATCGGAGCATGCTGAGGAGTGGAAAAAAGAATTTGGCATCCATCAATCAGTAGTTGAAGAACTGGGTAAAACTACCCCAACACCAATCCAAGAGAATATTTGCAAGAACCAAAAACCAAACATCAAAGAAAAGGCAAAGCAGGTCTCGGAAAAAGAAGTCCCTCTATTACCAGATGAACTTTTGAATGAAGCAAGAAAACTACTCGGCGGCAATTAGATCTTTACGGCTGAAGTCGTTCCCAGTTCCACACATGATTGTTTTTAGTATATTTGATTCGATCATGTAATCGACCATCGTGGCCTTGCCATAATTCTACAACACTAAGTGAAACCCGATATCCACCCCAATGCTCTGGCCTTGGTATTTGCCTGCCAACCCATTTCGAAGTCATCGCCGCAACTTTTGCCATCAGCACGGTTCGACTCTTTAAAGGCTGTGACTGTTTACTTGCCCAAGCACCAGCTTGACTAAGTTTTGGTCTAGTTGA
>Ga0163179_10000081_pt1 | contig 66207 bp, 49 predicted proteins | sample AtlANTMetagenome_FD_109643 | JGI IMG/M metagenome (GOLD analysis project Ga0163179, IMG submission 109643) | Marine eukaryotic phytoplankton communities from the Atlantic Ocean - Atlantic ANT 2 Metagenome | ecosystem: Environmental > Aquatic > Marine > Oceanic | place: North Atlantic Ocean...
ACAGACGAGATGCCGTCACCTCCAATAACATCAAAGGTAATCGAGAAAATGGTTGCGTTATCCTCAAGAACGGCATCCGTGGCAAACAGCTGTTCATAAAGGCAAAGGAGTGTGCCATTGGCAACACCATTAGTGTTGAAGTTTGTTTCACTGAAAAAGAAAAGTTCCGAGGGATCCGTGGAATGATCAAAATCACCCAGTTTTTTGAAACTCAAAACTGCCGGGTCCCACCTCAAGGTGAACTGCATGGCACCCACATCGGAAAAATCACTGACCTTGATCGATACTTTCACCGTGAGAGCATCACCCGGAACCTCCTGATCCTGGATCGAAAAGTTGGCTGCATCGAGGTCATTTAAGAAAACAAGGAGAATATAAGCAACACAGGGTATCCATAACCTTGAGGAAACGATGATTCTTGATTTCATATCCTTTAATCCATCCTGCTGAATTGTGGAATAGACCGCACTCCTTCACGGGTTAGTCTAAACTGAAAAATTGTCACAAGCCAAATGAATAATACCACTGATGTTGATGTATGATTTAAAAGCACAGGATAAACAAACCGTCTGATACCGTACCAGCAACGGGTGCTTCGAGGTCGTCATCCTGACTCGTCATTTCGATTGGTTCACCAAGCTCACGATAGGGTGTCCTTAGCTGAATGCCGCTGCGAATCGGCGAAAAACATGCTCTCATTGACGTTTTCCCCAGCTTTGTACAAAACGACAACTGTGTTCATGGCGCTCTTCTTCAGTAGCTGCATCATGTTATATCGGGATTAACCCCTGAAGCTTTTACATGTCGTCCAGAATAATCCCATTTTCAATATTGGATCATCTTTTACGCCTCATGCGCAACGCTTGAGGAAGTGCTGGCGGATCAGGCAATCAGCTGTTTCACCACCTGTCCATGCACGTCAGTCAATCGATAATCTCTTCCCTGGTGACGGAAGGTCAGTCTTTCATGATCCAAGCCCAGCAGATGCAGGATCGTTGCCTGAATATCGTGCACATGAACGGAATCTTCAACCACATTGAACCCCAGTTCGTCCGTGGCACCCATAGTGACGCCAGGTTGGATTCCACCCCCTGCAAACCACATGGTGTAGGCTTGCGGGTGGTGGTCTCTGCCCAGGCTTCGATTGAGTGCCGCACTCGCCTCCACCATGGGCGTGCGCCCGAACTCACCGCCCCAAATGACGAGCGTGTCCTCAAGCAAACCACGCCTCTTCAGATCCATGATCAAGGCTGCACTGGCCTGATCGGTTTGCTTGGTCTGCCCCGTGACGCCATTGGCCACCTGAGAGTGGTGATCCCATCCTGAGTGATATACCTGAACAAAGCGAACCCCACGCTCAATCAGGCGCCTTGCCAGCAGGCAATTGTTCGCATAGCTCGCTTTACCGTGCTGAGCACCATACAGCTCCATGGTCTCCTGACTTTCGGATTTGAAATCCGTCAATTCAGGTGCCGCCGACTGCATGCGCCAGGCCATTTCGTAGGCATCGATCCTAGTTTGAATTTCAGGATCCCCGACTCGGCTCAATTGACGTTTATTGAGGGTCTGGATCAAATCCAGAGAATCCCGCTGAGACTGATGATCAAAACCCTCGGGATGAGCCGTGTTCAGAATGGGATCACCCGAAGAGCGAAAGAGAACGCCGGCGTGACTCCCGGGCAGAAAACCGGCACTCCACATCGCGGCACCGCCACTCACACTGCCACCGCTCTTTAAAACCACGAAAGACGGTAGGTTCTGCGAAACACTTCCAAGTCCGTAACTAAGCCATGACCCCAAGGCAGGACGTCCGGGGATGGGCGCGCCTGTGTTGACCATGATCTGTGCCGGAGCATGGTTGAACTGATCGGTGTTCAATGACTTCACGATTGCAATCTCATCCGCGATTTTTGCCAGATGTGGCAGACGATCTGAAAGTTCGGCACCTGACTGACCATGACGTGAAAATTCGAACTGGGGAGCCAGCACAGCCGCATCCGGCTGAATGAACGCATAGCGCTGTCCGGCGATCACAGAGGGTGGGATGGGTTTACCAGCCAATTCCCGAAGCTTTGGTTTATGATCAAACAACTCCAGCTGACTGGGAGCCCCTGCCTGAAAGAGGAAAATCACCCGCTTGGCCCTGGCGCCGAACATGGTCGCCCTCGGCGGAAATGCCGTTTTGGCTGCCCTTGCGCTGGCATCAGCAAGCAGTGAGCCCAGAGCAATTTTTCCTAGACCGACGCCACAGCTTTCAAAAAACTGCCGCCTTGTGGATTGTTTGAGTGGATGATGGTTCATTATTCCCGTGTAATGGCTTCGTCCAGATTGTAAATCGCCCGTGCAAGCATTGCCATGGCAGCCCTCTGATTGTTGCCGCTTTGATCCAGTAGGATTTCAGCCGCATCCAGATCCCCCGCACTCAAGCGGGCCAACTGATTTTCATAAAACTGCAACAAAGCCTTCCTTTCATCTTCATGAGGCAGGCGTGTCAAAATCCTTTGATAAAGAATATCCAGCTGCTCATCCTTTGCCCCCTTGAGCTGCGCGGCTATGGCACGCGCCGCTTCAATGAACATCTCGTCATTCAATAGCGTAAGCGCCTGAATCGGCGTATTGCTACGATCACGTCTTGGAAGGCATTGCTCCCCAGTCGGCCCGTCGAAAGCAAGGAAGGCGGCAAAGGGAGCGGTCCGCTTCATGAAGGTGTACAGACTGCGTCGATAGCGACTTTCTCCCTGAGAAGCATTCCATCGAGCTCCTCCATATGCAGCAGCGGTCACGCTGGATGGCTGGGGAGGATGCACACTTGGACCACCCAGTTTTCGGGACAGAAGGCCACTGGAAGCCAGCACCATGTCACGTATCATTTCTCCACTCATTCGAAACCTGGGACCGCGAGCTAGCCAGATATTCTCGGGATCTCTTTCAAGGGCCTCAGGCGATATCATGGTATCTTGCTGATAGGTACGACTACTGACAATCAGACGGTGCAGGGACTTCAGCGACCAGCCATCATCCATCAATCGCACCGCAAGATAGTCCAGCAATTCAGGGTGACTGGGTAATTGGGATTGATAGCCAAAATCTCCCGCGGTCGGCACAATACCTCGACCAAAGAAAGCTCTCCATGCGCGGTTGACCACCATGCGCGCGGCCAGGGGATTGTCCTCGCCGACCAGCCAACGTGCCAGGCTCAACCGGTTGGCAGGCTGATCCGCTGGCAGAGGCCTGAACATCGCAGGAACTGCGGCTGAGACTTCCTCTCCAGGTTGCAGGTATTCGCCTCGGTGATGCCGAAATGTTTTCCGTTGGTTTTCGCTCCATTCACGCATGACGAGCGTCGTCGGATAGTCCGGAATACTCTCTCTCAGCGCGGCAATCTCCTGTCGCTCGGCCTCGAATACCTCCGACTGGTTCACATACAATCGTTTCAACGCCTCGTCAGTGGCTTTTGTCAGATCTGAGATCTCCCCCCCACGCGCCCGAACCTCTCCAGGATCATCCGTGACCGAAAGACGAAAACGCCCCAGGGCCGCGACAAAGTGACGTTCAAACACCATCTCAATCGATAACTCCTTCAAGGATTGGGGAGAATCAAGGAGTAATACCAATTCATGACGCTTGCCTTCCTGCGTCGCTGTGGACCAACCACTGGAACCGATGCCGTCATACACATTTGTTCCAAGCGACTTGCCCGACCCAATGGCGATTTTGCCAAAATCGATGGATGCATCCTTGAAAGCGAGGGACGTTTCCCCGGATTTGGCAATGACTTCACTTAGAAAAAAATCTCCTTTCCGACCCTCGTAATAAGCCGCCCCAGGGCCATTGGCGGGAAGCCGCTCGTCAGGCATGGCCTCAATTCGAATCGCGGACACCTGAGGTTCAAACTGATTTTCCAGGTCGTAAGTAAGGTGATACACATCCCGTTTTTGAAAATCACCACTGGCAAACACCGACCCATCCTCCATCAAGTCAAGCAGCGGTCGGGTTGATTTCATGGACTCGGGACGCAGCGTGGTCCATTGAGCGGTTCGGGCCAGCGTTTCCTGTTTCCAGCGTTTGTATGCAGCGGAATCGATGTGCTTGATCAAGGCTGCCTCTGCGTTGCGTATTTCGGATTCGATGCGCTTGCGCTGTGCTTCTAATGCAGGGGAGGAAACTTCCATCTCGGGCTCATCCGCGTTGTTGAGCAAGGCAAACAGACTGTAGTAATCCTTGTGGGTAATGGGGTCAAACTTATGGGTATGGCATTGGGCGCAGCCAACGGTCAATCCCAGCCAGATGGTCCCTGTCGTCGCCACCCGATCGACCATCGCATGGAATCGATATTCAAGCGGATCAATGCCGCCCTCCTCGTTGAGCATGGTATTGCGATGAAAGCCCGTCGCAACTTTCTGATCCGCTGTGGCACCCGGCAACATGTCACCCGCCAGCTGATCGATGCTGAACTGATCGTATGGCATGTCATTGTTGAGCGCATTGATGACCCAATCCCGGTATGGCCAAATGGATCGAGGCCGATCTTTCTCATATCCATTCGTATCGGCATAGCGAGCCAGATCCAGCCATGGACGAGCCCAGCGCTCACCATACTCCGGTCTTCCAAGTAAGGCATCGATGACGGTGGTGACCGCCTTCTCATGATCTATCTCGCAGGCAGCCAGAAAAGACTGTAGTTCGTCCGTGGATGGAGGCAGGCCGATGAGATCCAGAAAAAGACGACGCAACAATTTCTCGGGTGAGGCTGGCAGGGAAAAGTGAAGTCCCTTTTCCTTAAATCTTCGCTCAATCAGTCCATCAACAGGATGGGTCGCAGATTCGAGCGGAACAGCCTGCGTCTCACGCGGAGAGACAAAAGCCCAGTGGTCTTCATAGATGGCCCCCTGTTCGACCCAGGCTCTGAACTTGGCCAGCTCATCCGCACTCAGTCTGGGTTTGTTGGAGGAAGGGGGTGGCATGAGGTCGTCCGGATCCTCCGTCATCATGCGCTGGATCATCAGACTGGCATCCGGATCGCCGGGCACAATCCCTTTTCCCTTCACTGCAATTGCGCGATCATGGAAGGCCATTCCAGCTTCACGACTGTTTTCATCCAATCCATGGCATTTGAAACAGCGATCACTGAGAATAGGCCTGATGTCTCTTGCAAACTGGATAGTTTCCTCGGCCTGCGCGGCCAGAACGAGGCTCACTGAGCAAATAATGGATCGTAACATCAGCATATTCCAAAGGAGATGTTAGCATAAAAAACGGGAGGGTGACAACTTTCGAGTGTTGAACCCTGCTTCAAGGAAGCAGTGCGCAACCATTCATGCTCAATCTGCAACCATGCGGCTGAAAAGCACCTTGTTGGCCTCTCCCTTACGCTTTCCATAACTCACCCTCACTTCACCACAGGTCACCCAGCTTTCCAGATCACCGATTCGGCAAATCCCTGAATTCCCGAGACAGGCGTGGTTCTCGGGCAGGAGCACCCGTTCGGTTTTCCTGATGACGACCAAGCGCTCAGGGTCTACCCGGGCAATGAACAATGGCGCGCGGTGACGAAAAACATGATCATTGTCTGCACCAAGGCGCGTGTAGACCAGATATAACTGATCGCCCACATGCACCCAATGCTGCTGTGTGTTGTAACTTCCCAGCAGATCGCCATCGTCAAATCGCCATTCCTTGACAGGATCGTAGTGAAGACCATCCTGACCGCGGGTCACATAGGCAGCGTGATCAGCCCTCAAGGTAAGATAGTAGCGCCCCTTGAAAGCGATCACGGATGGTTCATAAAGACCGCGGTCGCGAGCAATGGAGTGTTCGGTTCCATGCTCGACATAAACCAACTGTTCTCCATCAAAACGGCATCGCGCGATCACACTGGTGTAGACACGCTGATCTCGCGTGCGCTGATAGCGTATCGGCAGCAGAAGATCGCCTCCGGGCAGGACGAAGGGCTGATTGCAACCTGCATTGGCTGCCAGTATGCTTGCGCCGGAGTGATCCAGCGAAGGCATGTCCATCGTTTTCAAGGGACCCCATCGGCCGTCCTGCAGCGATTTGACCGCATAAGCCACCTTCTCTTTCAAAAAATCCTCTTGCCTGCCATTGGCAAAATTAAACGTTTTACCGGTGACAATCACCTTATGGGTCGCAGGATGGTAGGTCGGCCACAAATCACCGGCTGCAACTTCATATCCATCGTCATCCTGATGTCGGCTCAGACTGGGGATCAAACGAGGAGCAGACCAGGTCCGGCCATGATCGTTACTGATGGATTCGTAGATATCGTAGTAACCATGACTCCCCAGTTGTCTGGTTCGTGACATGGTTGTGATCGAGATGGGCTCCGTTCCCGGAACAAAAGTTGTCCTTGCTTGAGTCCAATCCCATTCGGCGAGCCCCTGGATGGAAGTCATGGGCTCAATCGTCAATGGCCTGGTCGTCGGCGCCTGTGCCAGCGAAAGGATGGGACTGCCAGCATGAAAGAGGATGCAACAGAGGATTCCTATGCGAAAAAACTGTCTCGTCATGATGTATTTCAGAGTGCGCAAGGTAGGAAGACCCGACAGTGGAAAAACAGGGATTGTTTCCATGGCCAAAAATGTCGCTTGACCCTGGTATTGCGGATCAGGTGATTGAGGGGAACGTGCTTCGGACATGGTGCATAAAATGGCAGTACATTGATGAAATTGAAATTAAAAAGAAAGTTCAAGAAGCTGGCTGGCGTGCGCTTTCTGCCGATCAGCGGGAAACACCCACAGTCGCCATGATGCAATTTGCAAGAGCCAATGCAGACATGAAAAGATCCAGTTTTCGTGGGATGCTTGCTTCAGTCAGCATCCCAGAGGATCCGGTCATTGCATGCGCATTGAAGCTTAACAGAACCGAAAGTTGCACGATTGACTGCATTGAGGCAACATTTTTGGATGTTCTTCTCAAAGGTTAACCTCAAGGACGGTCTCAAAGCGGCATGCATGTTCTTATGCTTGAGCTTTTCTCTCGGACTACTTGGTCAAGCAAGCAAGCCAATTCAATGGCATGACGCCTCAGAATGGGGTACCGAGGGACGGGCCTGGGGTAATGAGGAAAGAACGCGGTGGTTTGACCGATTACCAGCCAGGGCAGAGGGAGTTGTCACCGCTGCCGTCTGGAATCTCAGCCGGCACAGTGCCGGCATGATGGTTCGATTCCAGACCGATGCCTCTACCATCCATGCCAAATGGTCACTGCTCTCCGCCAACCTTGCCATGCCACACATGCCTGCCAGCGGCGTGAGTGGATTGGATCTTTATGCACGTGATGAACGTGGTGAATGGCGCTGGGCAGCGGCCACTCTTCCGAATCAGCAGTCCATGGAGGCACGATTACTCCAAGGTATCCGCCCGGGACTCCGTGAATATGCGGTCTATTTACCACTTTACAACGGTGCGGAGTCATTGGAGATAGGCGTGCCTGAGGGAGCAGTATTCAAGGGACTATCACCTCGCACAACCAAACCGATCGTCTTCTATGGCACATCCATCACGCATGGTGCCTGTGCTTCTCGTCCCGGCATGACCCATCCAGCCATTCTGGGCCGACGTTTGGATCGCCCGGTGATCAATCTGGGATTTTCAGGCAATGGCAAAATGCACCCGGAAGTTGGCGCTCTTTTGACGGCAATAGACGCCGCGGTGTTTGTCATCGATTGCTTGCCGAATATGAATGCCAAAGCTGTGACCGATAGAACCATCCCGCTGGTGCAGCAACTGCGAAAAGCGCAGCCGGAGACGCCCATTGTGCTAGTGGAGGACAGACGCTTTACAAATAACTGGCTCCTTCCCGAGAAAGCAGCTTTCCATGACGCCAACCACACGGCCTTGCGACGTGCTTACACCGAACTCAAAGTATCCGGCGTCTCAAATCTTTTCTATATTCCGGGGGACGATTTACTCGGTCATGATGCCGAGGGAGCCACAGACGCATCCCACCCCAACGACCTCGGTTTCATGAGGCAGGCGGATGTGTTCGAGCCTGTTCTGCGTGAGGCACTCCGCTTGAGTGACTCCCTGTGATCGGCCAGAGCGTTCAACAAAAAAACGCCAGACCGAATGAAAGGTCTGGCGGCTCATTGTCTGGATTAAATGTTCGCAGGAGTCGGGTGTAGCCAATCGCCCCGATACTTGCGGGCCAATCGCCGATTCGCTTCAGGATCTCCAATCACCTGCTCATTTTCGGCATCCCATCGTAATTCCCTCCCAAGTTCCATCGACAAATTGGCAAGAATACATGAGGCCGAGGAGACATGTCCCTCCTGAATGTCGGCGACGGGACGTTTCCCCTGCTGACGTGACCTCACGAAATCAAGGAGCTGACGTCGGTTTCCAGGAGCGGCGAACACTTCTGTTTCCTTGTGCACGAGATCTTCCGGGTATTGATCACTCTCGTCCACGGAATCCCTCCGAATGGTTTCGCCACCATCATTTGGAATATAGTCATAGCGCCACACACTCAGTTTCAAAGTTCCTTTCTCGCCATAGATGGTAGCTCCCCAGGGGTAGTCCTTGTCGGGGTTCATCCCCCAGTTTTTCTGAGTCCAGACCATTTGCAGTCCATCATAGTCAAAAAGTGCGTTCTGCGTGTCATGCACGTTCACATTGGAGTCGGAAGGTCTCATCAATGAGCCTCCTGTAGCGGCAACACGCCTGGGCCATCCAAGATCGAAGAAGTAACGCATGAGGTCGAAGAAATGAACGCACAAGTCTCCTGTTTGACCATTACTGAATTCCCTGCAATCACGCCAGCTGCGCGGATGAAGCTTGGGGTGATAATCTCTCCAGGAGGCGGGTCCGACATACATGTCCCAGTCAAGGTGCGCAGGAGGAGCGACCGGTGATGGAAACGTTTTTCTGCTTCCGTAATAACTGTGGATATCGATGTAACCGATTTTCCCCATCACTCCTGAAAGAATATATTTATCGCGCGCTTCAAGCAGATGGGGGGTACTGCGGCGCTCCAGACCGACCTGCACGGTGCGGCCATATTTTCTGGCGGCGGCTACCATTGCCTGCCCTTCCACCACATCGATGCTGATGGGTTTTTGCACATAGACGTCTGCGCCCGCCTTACATGCCTCCACCACCGGAAGGCAATGCCAATGATCAGGAGTACCCACCAGAACGATTTCGGGGGACTGGTCGCTCAAGAGCTTGCGGAAGTCAACGTACACTTGCGGTTTTTTACCTGAACTCTGTCTTTGAGCCACAAGCTCCGAAGCCGCATCGACCATGTTTCGGTCGACATCACACAGGCCGACAACGTCGACAGGAGCCACCTGCATCAGGTGAAGAAGATCGGTCTTGCCATACCAACCGCACCCAATTAATCCCACTCGCAGGGGCTTTTCAGCCTCCACGGCCAATAGATTGGAACTCAGTGCGCTTAAGCCAACGGCACCCTTGGCTCCGTGTTGCAGAAATGTTCTTCGGTTCATTTTAGATTTTTCAAATGATGTTGAATCCACCTCATCATCGTTCATGCATCAGTCAGCATGCAACTTCTGATGACCTATCTCATCCGCTGACAACACTGCGAACCGCAGCCTGAAAAAAGGAGATCGTTTCCTTGCAAGCAGAAGAGAATTGATGCCGTATCCTATGGTCAAGTTAGCTTCATGTCCATTTCTTTAGAGATGGCAACTGCTTGTCGATGACACCCGTCATCCATGGTTTTATTAGGCAAGGTTTGCATCAACGAATGGGCCCCTCTTTTCACTCAATGAGTATATTGAACAACTTCAGGGAGTCTGCTTTTGCCTTATCCACCGGACGGCATCAATCACGATGAAACTGAACCGTTCCAAGTGAATGAAACCCGTTTTCACCTGCGAGATGAGTCTGCCGGTTGATGCGTGTTTCATACACCCCTTCACTATGATTTACCCGGACCGGCACATTGGTAGCCCGGTTGGGATGCGCCAACCAGATGCGATCATCCATCACTACAGGAGATGAAAGGCCCAGCAACGGGAGCCTGGTTTTCCATTGCACGTTTTTTGTGTCACTCGAATGGATCGGGATGCCATGCATTTTCGCATCCCCTCTTGCAGCGACATGACCATCACCCCTGGGGCCACGATAATCAGGCCACGTATCTGCCGCATTTCCAAGTTGAGGGAAAAGCAGTTGCGCAGTCAGGAGTCCAAGAACAAGTATGCAATGCGATGCAGCCAGTTTGAAGAAAGGCACAGTGCTTGTATGATGGGAAGTCATTGTGAGAGATTGAGACCAGGGACTCAAAGTGCCAACCAAAGGACCGTTCAAACCCACCCTCAAACTCCCTGAAAAAATGGAAACCAATCTACCTGGACGCTTGGTCGGAGGTCCAGAAAGTGCCTTCCTCAAGGACTTGTTCTTCGAACGCCCTCAACTGATGCAGCATATGAGCGACCACATTCTCCTGTTCTTTGGCACGGTCGAACCGTTCTCCCAGATCCTGCTCCACTTGAAACAAGAGAGGTGAATCACGCGAAGCACCGAAACCGTAATTATTTCCCGTTTGAGAATAAAGTCGCACGTGCAGCTTCCAGGCCCCCATTCGCAGAGCGGAAGGCTTGTTGTCAGAGGCAGAAAAGAAGAACTTGAACGGCGACAAGCTTTTTGAGGAATGTCGAGAAAACAGGTAAGCCCCGATATCACGACCGTCGATGGATCGATCCGAAGGCACCCTTCCTCCGGCAAGAGTCACTAAAGTGGGAAAGACATCCAGCGTGCTGACAGGCGCCAGTTCGTTCTGACTGGCAGCGATCATACCCGGCCAGCAAAAAATACCCGGCACCCGATGCCCTCCCTCCCAAGTGGAACCCTTACCATCTCGAAAAGGTGTCGCATAGCCGATATGCATGCGCGCTTCCCCATATTTGGGATGTTCCACTGTATCCTGAAAACGAATCCAGGGGCCATTGTCAGAGGAAAAGATGATGAGCGTATTCTCCGTCAATCCCGCATCTTTCAATGCGTTCCTGATTCGACCCACACCATCGTCTATTTCTGCCATTACATCCCCAAGCAGACCACGCCTGGATTGCCCCGCAAACCCATCACTCGCGTGAATCCCGAGATGGGGCATGTTGTAAGGAATATAAGCAAGGAAAGGATCTTCTCTGTTTCTCTTGATGAATGAAATGGCCGCTTGAGTACAACGTCCTGTCAAGGAGGCACACACATCATGCTTGAAAGGTAAATCTCTTGTGATGACACGATACCCGTCCACAGGGTCTGTGCCGTCTGGATCTGATTCCATCAGCATCGCATTGACGTAGTCATGTGAAACGTTGGTACCGACCCACTCATCAAAGCCGTGAGCCAAAGGAAGCGTGTCTTTGGAAAAAAGATTCTTTTGATTCGGGGAGCCAAGGTGCCATTTCCCAAAAATACCCGTTTTGTAGCCTTGTCTTTTCAAGGCCTCAGGAAGTGTCAATTCTTCAGGGTGCAGGTAACGTTTGGAGGAGGGACCAATCACCCATGCACCCAGTCCGGATCGCCCCGGATAACGCCCTGTCATGAGTGAATAACGGGACGCGCTGCAGGCAGGAGAAGTCACATAAAACTGGGTAAAGTTCAATCCTTCCCGAACCAGGCGAGTGATCTGTGGAGTCTGGATGGTTGGATTGCCATTGTGCGAGTAGTCGCCATATCCTGAGTCATCAAGGAAGAAGATCACGAAATTAGGATTGTCCCCCGCTTCTCTGGCCCCCACGACTTGATTGCTCGATAAAATGCCCGCACACAGAAGCATGATGATCAGGGATAATCCCGATTCAATCCGAGTGCACAAAAGGGTGTCATCACCGCTGAGAAATGTTTTCATAAATTAAATTGAGTATTGGCTGCTCAAGCTCTGATCCGCATCAATCGAAGGACTTCGTCAGTTTCGCTTGAACACCTCATGCCGGCGATTTCCGCCTGAGATCAAATATGCCATTAAATCCATGAGTTCATCCTGGTTCATCCCGCTGACAGTCCCTGGAGGCATCAGGGAAATCTGCGAAGGTTTGATCTCCGCAACATCTGAGGCAGGGATTTTCTGAACATCACCAAAGTTAAATGGATTCGAAGCAAGGGCGATCTCGCTTTCATTTTTAAAGATGATGCGTCCGTAGCGGGACGATCCATTTTTCAATATCACCGTACTGGCCTGGTATTGTTCCGATATGGAATGACTCGGCTCGCAAATCGAAACGAGGATATCACGTATGGAATATCGATTCCCAACAGACCCCAGGTCCGGCCCTGAATATCCACCCGAGCCCTGAAATCGATGACACGCCACACAACGTCCAGCAGAGAACATGGCCTTGCCGTTCTGAAAATCCCGTCCGCTAAGTTCCCCTTCAAAATGCTGCATTGCCTTGTCCGTTTTCCATGCGACCGAAGGCCCTTTGGGAGTTGGAAGTTGACTGAGATCCACCCCTTCGATATCCCCGAGAAGCCAGGATACAGAGGTGGCAACTTCAGGTGAAAGATGTTGGATGGCGTCTTCTCTGATCGCCCGCATGTAGCCGGCAAAGCTCTTCCCCCCACTCTTCCTGAGCGTTTCATTCATCCACGAAAAAAAGTATTTCCGGTCCGAAAGGGTCCACCCGTTCCGAACGCGCCGCAGTGAGTATGCATATTGAATATTCTGACTGTTGGGCGTGTTGGCCATCGTTTTCAGAATCTCCTTGCCATACTCGTGACGCGACAACATTTCCTTGTCGTAATCGAGGGTCCTGGTCTCTGTTATTTTCATCAAGGAGATCGTCTTTTTGACAACCTGAGGTGCATCCAGATAGGAAAGGACCCGACACAACTCGGTGTTCACTTGTTCATCGCCTGTCGGAAAGAATGGATCCAGATTTCCGATGACCACATTGATTAATTCTGCTGCAGGCTGACCCAGTCTAATAAAGCAAAGGGAATAAGCTCTGAGGAGGGCAAGTTGATCCTCCGCAGCGAGTGAATCGAATGGAATTTGATTGAGCTTCTTCAAAATACGATGAGACAAGGACGGATCACCATGACGACAAAGAGCAATGGACGCATGGATCAAGGCTCTTTGATCCTCTTCCCTCAGCACGCGTTCCTGCCACAAACTCACCGGTTGATTCTCAATCGCCAGGCGTGCGGCGTATCGAATATTTCGATCCGGATGAGACAAGTGAGGCCAGGCCCTGGTAATCGCCGTGTTGCCGGCATGCGGGTTCCCGTGAAAAACCTCCAACGAATGGCGCAGGTCCCTAAGATCTTGATTGGCTACCAGCCTTTTTCCTGCCCCTTTTTGTGGAGGGCCCACATACCGTATCCGGTAGAGCCTGGAATCCGTATTACGCCCTCCTACAAGGAAATACATGTGACCATCGGGCCCGAAACGCATGGCTGAAATATTCAGTGGCTGCCCATTGAGAAACTCTGTTTTGGTGCCCACATAACTCGAGCCATCCTCCTCCATGTCTATCAGATAAATAGAACCGAAAGTCCAATCGCAAATGAACAGTTTATCCTGATATGGGGCGGGGAAATTTGAGTGATGACCAAAACTGATTCCGGTAGGCGAACCGGGGCCGATGTTAATGACTGCACCATTGCTGTCCTCAAAATAATCGGGCCATTTCGCAGAGCCTGGGCGCCAACCAAACTCACTGGCCGATGTCACATGGTTCACACGTGTCGGGCGATACCACGGAGTTCCCACATCAAACTCCAGATCAGAATCATAAGTGAACAATTCCCCTTCCCGATTGATGGCGATGTCCACGGCATTCCTGAAACCTGATGCCACCATCACCCAATCCTTGCCATCGGGCGTAATGCGACAGATCCATCCCGCCGGAGGTTGAATCCCAACCGCGTGCCCCATCGCATCGTTCATTTCCTGAAGCAGGGAATCCGTTTCCCAGACAGCAGGCTGAAGACTGGGAATCCCCGGAGGCAGAGGAGTATGATTCCCTGTCACCAGATACAATCCCTGACCATCTTCCGTCTTGATGATGGAATGAGCAGAGTGCTCGTATCCAACACCCAACTGTTTCAGCAGCGTGAATTCATCAAAGGTATCATCTCCATCGGTATCCCTGATCCGATAAAACCCCTTCATGGAGGACATGTAGAGACTATCAAACGCATAAAGAAATCCCAGTGCTCCGCCCACGCGACGTCTCCCCCAGTTGATAGGCAGGTATGGGAAGCCCTCGAGATGCTCGACACGGACTCCCGCCCCTTCGGTTTCCGTCAGTGTGAGCCTGAACACCCCTTTGTCATCCTGATCTGATACGATGAGTCTACCTTTGGGGTCAAATGCCATGGCCACCCATGAACCTTGTGATGCGGGCACCTCATACAGAAGTTCAGCATCAAATCCTGAGGGCAAATTGATCTGAGTATCTGCATCGAGGACAAGATGCTCGGCACTTGCCCTTGAATTGCAGAGCGCAATGCAAACGGTAATCCACAAAATGGCGTATTTCATCTGACTTTGCATGGGGTGTGAAGCATTCAGTTGAGTATCGACAAATTAACCATCGAAAGCAAATCAAGGATGATCAGAAATTTGATTTATGATTCAGGGGATTTAGGATAAGAATTCTCCGGGAAGAACGACTATGACGGCCTGCCTCCGTGAGGATTCGATTCAGCAAGATCAAAATGACAAGAATACAAGCTAACTTGACACTGCTGCTGGCTGGAGCCATCTGGGGAATGGGCTTTGTCGCTCAATCGAGCGCGATGGATGCTGTTGGGCCCTACACGTTCATTGCTTTGAGGTTCTTGATTGCCACACTCATCCTGATCCCTCTTGCACGGAAAGAATCCCGATCCGCAAGTATCCCCTTGAGCAGAAAAAGTTGGCGGGGTCTTTGCTGGATCGGGTGCGTTCTATTTCTCGGCATGGCTTCACAACAAGTAGGATTACTAACCACAACCGTAACCAACTCTGGTTTCCTTACAGGATTGTATGTGGTCATCACTCCCATATTGACCGTCTTGTTTCTGAGACAAAAACCACATTTTATCATCTGGCCCGCATCGGTGATTTCCACCATCGGCATTTATCTCATGAGCGGAGGTGATTTTGCCAAGCTGCAGACCGGAGATCTGTTGACCATCCTCTGCGCATTCTTCTGGGCCATTCAGGTGATCATGGTCGGAAACATGAGTCGCCAGACGGCCCGGCCAATGACGTTGTCCGCGGTTCAATTTGGGGTATGTGCTCTCCTGGGATTCATCGGTGCCCTGTTCTTTGAATCGATTGAACTCGAGGCCATCCGCGCTGCCGCCAAGGAAATTCTTTATGCGGGGATCTTCTCCAGTGGTGTCGCATTTACACTACAGGCTATCGCTCAGCGATATACGACTGGACCTCAGGCAGCCATTTTCTTATCATCAGAAGCACTCTTCGCGGGACTGTTTGGCGCCCTCTTTCTGGGTGAGCGAATCAACGGGATTGGATACATGGGATGCGCAATGATCTTCCTGGCAATGATCCTGGTCGAACTTGTTCCTGAGTGGATCAAAGTCAAGCAGCAACAAACTTGAACACCTGCGCACTCCACCCGAAATCACGCCAGGATAAACAAGGAAGCCAGCAAAGCAGATGAAACCACATCTCCCCCCCTTCATTATTTACCCCTGAAAACCTCTTATTTGCATTAAAACACGGATCCATGTCACCCAATCCCTTTGCGCATCTCTGACACCTTCAAAGCGTCGAGGAACAGGGAAGAGAAATATTGAAATATTTTTGTCCGGCATTGAATAAATAATTGGATGGTTGATTTGCCTTGGCGAAAATCAGGATAAAAGACAGAATGTTTGAAACCCAGAACAGCACCTTGCATTCATTTGTTGTGCGGAGGTTTGACGCCTTTGATGGCGCTATAAATAAAATGAAGACTTATCACAAATTCCACTTAATCGCATTGACTGCACTTTGTCTGTTTTCCACAGGTGTCCGGTCTGAAGTTCGAGTGCCATCCATCATTGGAAACAACATGGTTCTTCAAAGAAACCAATCCAACCCCGTTTGGGGTTGGGCAGATCCCAGAGAGACAGTCACCGTAACTGTCCATGATCAGACAGTCAAAACTCGGGCTGGAGATGACGGATCATGGCGTGTCAGTGTGTCGGCGTTACCCACGGGGGGGCCATATGCAATGACCATTCGGGGAAAAAACACGCTGAAATTTGAAAACATCCTTTCGGGCGAAGTCTGGATCTGCTCCGGCCAATCCAACATGCAATGGTCCATCAATGCATCCAATGACCCCGACCTCGAGAAATTAACCGCCCATTACCCTGAGATCAGGTTGGTCTCCGTTCCACAAGTAGGCACTCAAGTACCAATGGACGATTTCGAAGGACAATGGGAGGAATGCTCCAGTGACACCATAGGTAATTTTTCCGCAGTGGGTTACTTCTTTGGACGTCAGCTGCACAGCACGCTCAAGGTGCCCATTGGTCTGATCAATAACGCCTGGGGAGGTTCCGCCGCCGAGGCATGGATCCGTCGCGATTTACTGGAAACTGATGCTCGCTATGCCCCTCTCATGGAGCGGTGGAAAAAAACGGAGGCCAATGAGAAGTTGAAAACACAGGTCGCCAACTATGAGAAAGCGATGAAAGAATGGAAATGGAAGGCCATCGAGGCCCGCGCCAAAGGCGAAGCCACTCCAAAAAGACCTAATCGTCCCAATAATCAGCTGTTTGGCAATCACCGACCCTCCAACATTTACAACGGAGTGCTGCACCCAACGATTGGTTATGGCATCAAAGGAGCCATCTGGTATCAGGGAGAAAGCAATGCTGGAAGGGCTTATCAATACCGTGATTTATTTCCTCTGATGATTCAGAATTGGCGCGACGTCTGGAATCAAGGTGATTTTCCGTTTTACTGGGTTCAGTTAGCCGATTTCAAATTGGAAAAGGATCTACCGGCTGAGAGTGACTGGGCTGAGCTCAGGGAGGCGCAAACCATGACCATGAGCAAGCTTGCCAATACAGGCGAAGCAGTCATCATTGACCTGGGAGAGGCTCAGGACATCCATCCAAAAAACAAAGAAGATGTCGGCAAGCGCCTCGCCCGCTGGGCACTGGCAAAGGACTATGACTATGACCTTGTCTATCGTAGTCCGATCTATCAATCAATGGACCGACAAGGTGCCAAGATAACACTCACGTTTGACCATGTGGGTGGCGGCATGGATTTATTTGACGTTAACACTCCCATTGGCTTTACCCTTGCAGGAGCGGATCAGCAATTCGTGCCTGCGGCAGCAAAGATCGTCAACAGAACACAGATAGAAGTGTGGAGTGAATCGGTTTCCAATCCGGTAGCCGTCAGGTATGCCTGGGCGGACAATCCCGTCTGTAATGTGCAGAACAAGGAAGGATTACCACTGACACCATTCCGCACAGACGACTGGCCCGGGATCACTGTCGACAATCATTGATATTTCCTGAAGCCCTTGTATGAAAAAAGGATAGGCGCATCAATTGATGCGCCTATCCTTTGCTTGGATCTGCACTTCAATTCAAACAGTCTTTGATTTGCTTTTCACGCCGGACATCAGGAAATCGAGGTAGTGGGACAAGCTGCTTTTAAGATCCTTCCGCGGGATGATGGCATCGATCAAACCGTGATCACACAAAAACTCAGAGGTCTGGAAACCCTCGGGTAAATCCGCCTTGGTGGTGTCCTTGATCACACGTGGCCCTGCGAAACCAATGCGAGCGGCCGGTTCCGCGACAATCAAATCGCCAACACTTGCAAAACTGGCCATCACGCCCGCCATGGTTGGGTCAGTTAATACACTGATGAATGGTAATCCCTGCTTGCCGTGGTAGGCCAGAGCCCCGCAGGTTTTTGCCATCTGCATGAGACTGAACATCCCTTCATACATTCGAGCTCCACCACTGGTAGAACAAATGATGACTGGTAAACTCAATTCGGTTCCCTTCTCAATCAATCGAGTCAATTTCTCTCCGACTACGGATCCCATGGAGCCGCCATTGAAGCTGAAATCCATGACACCAAGAGCGATTTGATGATGATTCAGTGAACCCAGCCCAGTGATCACTGCATCCTTGAGCCCGGTTTTCTGCTGATTTGCTCCGATCTTGCTCATGTAGCCAGGAAACTCCAACACGTCTACGCTGGACATGTTTTCGTCCATTTGCTCAAAGTCATCGGCATTGACAAGTGAATGCACACGCTCCCAGGCCGTCAGCGCAAAATGATGACCACAAGTAAAGCAAACATTCTGTTTGGCTTCGAGTTCCTTGTCATAGATCATCTCATTGCACTTGGGGCATTTCGTCCAAAGACCTTCTGGAATGACTCGTTTTCGCGGCCCACCGGTCAAAGGACGAGGCCGTTTCAGCATCACCTGCTCGGACGCACCTGACAAGGGCGTCACTGTCGGCTCTTTGGCTTCTACGCCAGGGATACTGCGGGTCGTAAATTTGGTATCATGCTTTTCTGGAGATTTACTCATCTTGTTGCAATTTCTAAAATTCTTTTACCAAAGGTTGTTGAAAATTCTCGTTAATACCGAGGCCTCATTCAGGTTCCCATCACTCCCAGCCCACGAGCCAGCGTCCAGACATGCACCGATTGGGCGCCTGCACACATGCAGACGCGTGCGCACTCATTGACAGTCGCGCCGGTCGTAAACACATCATCGATCAGGAGAACCCGGCGATTTGAGATTGTCTCGACATCAACCACTTCAAAGGCCTTCGCCATGTTGACAGCCCTCTCTTTCCGACTGAGCATAGTTTGTGAAGGCGTGTGGGCAACCCTTTTTAATACTCCTTCAGGGCAAGGCAACTTTAAGCGAGCTGCCATACTTTGGGCAAGGAATGCGGATTGATTATATCCACGCTCACGCTGCCGCACGGAATAAAGCGGTACCGGAAGGACGACATCCCAAGTATCAATGAAGCGGTCGTTGAACAGCGCAGCCCCCATCAAACGTTCAAAAAGAGGTTCCAGCCAGCGGGCATTGGCGTATTTATAACGGTGTAACATATCCAACATCAGTGTATTGGCAACGCATGCGGACCTTGATGAAACAAAGAATAACCGGACATCGTGACAATTCGGGCATTGGAATGCCTGATGTATTTCCCCTTCGAAAGGAAGTCCACAACGATGACAGAAGGGAGCCTGAACAGGCATGATGCCCCGTTGACAAGCTTCACAAACAAACCCCTGCAAAGGTAAGGCAGTGGAATCAAGGCAGATCTGACATACTTCAGGATAAAACAAGCGGACCGGTCCCTCGGTAGCTGCTTTCAGGATGTTTTTCAAGGTTCTGAGGAGGAATACCATGCAGTAAATTCAAAAAGACTCCTAAGCTATTAATAAAAATCCTTGATCCCTCCAAGGTCTAAAACTAACACTTGAAACATGAAAACTGGAACGGAACGAGACACATCGAGCATGGTTTCTGCTCATTTGAAGACATGCTGAATCTCTTTGGCCGAAAGAATCCATCTGAAGGCGAAGCCGTTGGACCTGGTCCATTCGGCCCTTACCAGCTTCATGAACTCATCAACAGTGGCGGGATGGCTGACCTTTGGTTGGCCACAAACCCGGAGGGACAGACGGTCGCGGTCAGGCTTCTCTTATCCAAATTAAAAACGGATACCGTTGCCCGAAAACGATTTATCGCAGGCTGCGAAATCCTTAAGGATGTCCACAACCATGAATACATCATCCACTACGTGGAGCATGGCAAACTTCATGGTGAGCACTTTCTGGTCATGGAGTATGTTGAGGGGCTGAACTTGAAGGAAGCCATGGCCGATGAAACCATGGATTTAAGCGATCTCATCGGCAACATATTGATCGACAGCGCGGAAGCTCTTGAACATGTGCATGACTGCGGTTACATACATCTTGATTTCAAACCAGAGAACATCCTCGTGTCACGCAACGGCAATGTGCGCCTTCTTGATTTCGATCTTTCCCAGGCACGCCCTGAAACGCCGATCAAGTTACAGAAAAACCCAGGTACCCCTGCCTACATGGCTCCCGAACAATTACAGCGCGAAGCCATCGATCACCGGGTAGATATTTTTGCCTATGGAGTCATGGCTTACGAGGTCTTGACCGGCCAGAAGCCCTTTCAAGGGCAATCACCCGACGAAATCCTTCGCAAGCAAATCCATCGAGGAAAGGATTTCATTCCTCCAAGGGATGTGAATCCACATATTCCAGTCGGAGTTGAAAAAAGTATTTTGAAAGCACTGGAGCCTGACCCAAACAGGCGCCATGGACTGGTCAGTGTGCTTCTTCATGAATTAAAAACCGCGCTTTACGTATGAGCGGCAGCATTTTTTATCTTTTGAAATCGAATTGCATTCCGTAATGTAAGTTCTTAATCCGTGACGCACAAAACTATCAAAGATCATGAAACGATATTTGACATATCTATTGGGCTGCATGTTGCTTGCCCAATCAACGCAAGCAGCCAACTGGCCACAATGGCGAGGTCCGAATTTCAACGGATTCACAGACGAAAGCAACCTTCCTGAGCGATGGTCCAAAACTGAAAATCTGGCATGGACAAAGGATTTGCCAGGAAGCAGTGCGGCTACACCGGTGATTTGGGAAGATAAGGTATTGATTTCTTCTACAGACGAAACCAATCAGACCCTGCTTGCGATTTGTCTGGATCGCAAAACTGGAACAATACAGTGGTCCAATAAGGTTGCCGTCGGTATGAGGCGCGATGACCGGAGCAATTTTGCCTCCCCTTCCCCTCTCACGAATGGCAAACAGGCCATTTTCTTTTATGGCAACGGAGAACTCGTTGCATTCGACATGGATGGGAAAAAACTTTGGGGCTTCAATCTCGAGAAGAAATGGGGAGAATTCTGTTTCCAATGGACATTCAGTAGCACGCCCTTGCTTTACGGGGACACGCTTTACATTCAGGTTTTACAGCGAGATATACCGGTCCACGGCCGAGGCTTTAAAGATAAACCAAACGAGTCCTACATAGCGGGTCTCAATCCAGCGACAGGTGAAGTCAAATGGAAAACACTGCGCCCCAGCGATGCTCGAATGGAGTCGTTGGAAGCCTTCTCAACCCCGATGCCCTACACGCACGACGGAAGGACTGAAATCCTAGTGGTAGGCGGGGATGACATCACCGGGCACGACCCTGAAACTGGAAAAGAGATCTGGCGATGGGGAACGTGGAACCCAAAACGGATCACCCACTGGCGACTGGTTCCCTCTCCTATTGCCGGAGCAGGGATTGCACTGGCATGCGCACCCAAGAAAGATCCAATTTATGCAGTGAAGCTGGGCGGCAAGGGTAAACTGAACGATGGCGCACTTGCCTGGGTAAGCAATGATCAACGCAGTCTGAGTTCCGACGTTCCTACCCCTGCTTTTGCATACGAGGACTTTTTCATTTTAAGCGATGTGCGAGGCGCACTTTCCCGAGTACATCCGAAAACAGGCGAAATCAAGTGGTCTCTGGAACTGCCTGGACGCAGCAAATTTGAAGCTTCTCCACTGGTGGCTGATGGAAAGGTTTATCTCATGAATTTCGCTGCTGATGTCGTGGTGGTGGATGCCAGCAACGGGACCATCAAGGCAACGATTCCAATGGGTGAGCGCGGCGACAACATGACGCGCTCCATGATAACAGCGGCCCATGGAAACTTGTTTATCCGAGCCAACAACAAACTTTACTGTGTAGGTAATTAAAGCAATCCGATTAGAATGAAAAATATGAGAAACAAAATCCTTATCGTATGCCTCATGTCACTCGTGGCATTCCAATGCTCCACCACAGCTGCAGACTCCGGAAAGAAAGAGGACAAAGCACCTGAAATAGTCACACCCGGCAACAATCACTCAGCACCTTCAGATGCCATCGTGTTATTTGATGGATCAAACCTGGACGCATGGCAGAGCGGGGACGCTCCAGCCAAGTGGAAGCTGATCTCCTCGGAGTCTGCCGTGGAAGTCAAAAAAGGAGCGGGTTCCCTGAAGACGAAGCAATCATTTGGCGATGTGCAATTGCACATTGAATGGGCTTCTCCCAGTGAAGTGAAAGGGAACGGTCAAGGCCGTGGAAACAGTGGTGTTTACTTGCAGGGACGCTACGAAATCCAGGTATTGGATTCCTTCAACAATGAAACCTACTTCAATGGACAGGCGGGTTCTTTCTACGGAAACGCAGCACCTTTGGTCAATGCCTCACGACCTCCCGGAAAATGGCAAGCATATGACATCATTTTCATTTCCCCCAAACCTCAGAAGGATGGATCGGTCAAACCAGGCTCCTTCACGGTTTTGCACAACGGAGTCCTCATTCAAAACCACACGGCCATCAAAGGAGGCGCTACAACCGCTGCGGCTTTCAAGGGCATGGCTCCTGAAGGACCGCTTGTTCTGCAGGATCACGGTAATCCTGTCCGATTCCGTAACATCTGGATTCGCGAATTAAACAAGTAAGATTCGGAACTCTTTTCTGGAGGCGACTCCGCTTGGGACAAGGGCTTTTGCCCTCACCTCGGAGTCGCTTTTTTTTATTGAAGAAGCTCTTGTGGAAATCCGCTTTGCCCGGTTTTGTCACCTGTCTAGACATCTATCACATCATCATCATCCAATCCAGTCTGGGGTTTCACATGGGGCTGCGGCATTTTGAAACGTTGAGAAACCCAACCCGCTACACGACCGCTTATCAGACGACGCAAGGGAGGAATCAGGAGACTGAACCCGACCAGATCCGTGATGATTCCTGGCGTGATGAGCAGCAGGCCGGCAACCAGAATCAGCAAGCCATCCAGGAGAGCCCCCGCAGGCATGCGTCCCTGAGCCATGTCTAGCTGAATTTTCTGCAGAGTGGTAAAACCTTGTCGGTGAGCCAGCGTTCCCCCAATGAAACCTGTCATCAGGATCAGCCAGATCGTGGCTCCCCACCCCATGACAGCGCTCAGTTTGAGAATCAACCACAATTCCAGTAGCGGGAAACCAACAAAAAGCAGTAACCACTTCCACTTGGCTCCCGGCTTGATGGGGCGACCGGATTGCATGTTGAATTGAAAAAGCATCTCGCCTTATTATGCCAGTAATCGCGCAGAGTTCAACGATCTGAAAAATCGTATTTTTTTAAACGTAATTATTGTCAGAATATGAATTTGTGGTTAACGAATGGATGTGGCATTTTTAACCCACAAAGAACAATGGGTGGTATTCTGGATACTGTTCCTTCTGATGGTTGGTTACGGCGTGAAACATTATCGTTTGAGTCATCCACCGGAACGGTCCGACACAGAGCTCGCGCCTTGATTAGAATATGCAAACGCTCGACTTTGACCAGACTGTTGAACAGATAACGCAATCCGATGAAAGGTATGCGGCAGATGCCTATTATTTCCTTCGAGACGCTCTGGACCATACCCAGAGCCAAATCAAAAAAGAGAAAACATCAGGCAAACAACCACAGCACGTCTCAGGTGAGCAATTGCTCAAAGGCATTCGAGATCTGGCTCTCGAGCAGTTTGGCCCAATGGCTTTGACCGTGATGTATGACTGGGGGATGTTGCGCTGTGAGGATTTTGGCGAAATCGTTTTCAACATGGTTGACCATAAATTATTATCGAAAACCAAGGAAGACACACGGGCTGATTTCAAGTCTATTTACAATTTTGAAGATGCTTTCAAAAAACCATTCCTTCCAAGAACACGCCCCGAGTTCTCCTCTGAAAAGCCAAAGAAAAGCCTGAAACAGAAAGATCGATCCTGAAACTAGTGGTTTGACCTTGCTTTCCGGGGGCAACTTGCCAATACCGGTGATTCAGAACTTAACTCGATTACCATCACACATATTACATGTCCGATTACTCAATTTCCTCACATTCCTCAGGAGCACAGCTGTGCACGCTGCCTAACGGGTTAACAATTATTTTACTGGAAGATAAAAGTGCTCCAGTTGTTTCAGTACAAGCCTGGTGCGAGGCTGGAAGCATTCATGAGGACAAATGGCTGGGTGCCGGACTCTCTCACGTTCTGGAGCATATGCTCTTCAAGGGGACCAGCACTCGGGGAAAAGGTCGAATTGACCAGGAAGTTCAGGAGGCGGGAGGCTATATGAATGCATATACTTCCTTCGATCGGACCGTTTATTACATCAACACGCCCTCCTCAGGCACACATGTTGCCGTAGATATCCTCTGCGATATCATGCAAAATGCCTCACTGCCGGAAGACGAACTCATCAGCGAGCTGGATGTAATCCGCCGAGAGATGGACATGAATCATGACGACCCTGCGCGTCGTTCCGGACGAGGGCTTTTCGAAACTGCCTATCTGCACTCTCCTTACCGATATACCGTGATTGGTTACCCGGATGTTTTCAACCGAATCAGCCGCGAGGACGTGTTTGATTATTACAGGAAAATGTACACACCATCGAATCAGTTTTTCATCGTGGTGGGTGACATTGATGTCAAAAAGATCACGGATCAAATCAGCGCAGCCTACAAAGATTCCCCATTCAGCCCCCTCCCCCCTGCATTTATTCCACCTGAACCGCCTCAACTGGCACCTCGTCAAAGAGTGGAAGAATCATCGATTGAGCTGGGACACACCCATTTGTCGTGGCATATCCCCGACATCCGGCACGAAGATCTGCCAGCCCTCGAGACATTATCGATCATCCTGGGAGGTGGAAGGAGCTCGCGCTTGTATCGAAGTCTCAGAGAAGAGCAAGGTGTCGTTCATGCCATTGATGCCTGGACTTACAATCCAGGAAATCCCGGATTGTTCGGGATCAGTGCTGTCTTCGATGGTGGCCAGTATGAAAAAGCCGTTCAGAGCATCGAGGCGGAATTGCAAGGTGTCAGGGAAAAAGGTGTTACCTCTTCCGAAGTGGCCAAGGCAGTCAAACAGTTTACTTCTGCCACTCTGGCGGCACGTAAAACCATGCAGGGACAAGCGCAGGATCTGGGCGGCGCCTGGATGGCGGCCAGAGACCTCGGCTTTTCCAATCGGTATTTGAGTCAGGTTCAATCCATCACTGCTGAAAAAATAGTCGAAGTTGCGAACAGATACATGTTCCCGGATAACCGAAGCACCTTTGCACTTTTGCCCAAAGGCAGCAGCCCTGTTTCGCTCCGCAAATCCGCCAATGTCCATCGAACCGAAATTGAAAAATGGGAGCCTGGCAATGGAATGCGTGTCCTGTTCAAGCAAGATGACCGATTGCCATTTGTGGAGATTCGCTCGGTGTTTTTTGGAGGGGTTCTTGAAGAGTCCAATACCGACAGCGGTATCACACAACTCATGAGTCAGGGACTCCTCAAAGGCACGGCGGATCGATCGGCTGGAGAGATAATGGAGGCCATCGAGGCCATTGGCGGCAGTGTTGAGGCGTATGCAGGAAATAACAGCTTCGGATTGAACATTGAGGTGTTGAATCAGGATGTGAAGTTTGGACTGGATCTCCTGCGCGAAACCCTTCGCTTCCCTTCTTTTCCCTCAACTGAAATTGAGCGAGAACGCCAAGTACAAATGGCTGGTATCCGCGCACAGAAAGATCAATTGTTGGGTCGGTGTTTCAAGCTCATGAAGAAGGGATTGTTCGGGGAAAAAGGTTATGGGCTTTCGAATGCGGGTGAAGAATCATCTGTCCAATCATTGAGTATCGAACAAATCAAGTCACACCACGGACGACTCGTAAAACCAGGTAATCAGGTCTTGTCGATTTTTGGAGATATTGATATTGAGCAGGTAAAAAAAGAACTTTTAAACCTTTGGGAAGACTGCAGCGAGTCATCAAGGATTGAATTGCCACGGTCGCCATCCGAAACGCGTGTTGAAACCCTTGCTTTGTCGGAGACATGCGACAAAAAACAGTCGGTAGTTGTCTTCGGCTTTCCTGGAACAACTTTCTTCGACAAGGAGCGTCATGCACTGGATTTGCTGCAGGAAACATGCAGCGATCTGGGATCTCGACTCTTCATGCGTATTCGAGATGAATTGGGGTTAGCCTATTATGTTGGCGCACAGCACATGCCAGGTTTGGTAAGGGGTTACTTTGGATTTTATGCAGGCACCTCTCCGGAACATGTCGAACAAGTGAAGGAAGAATTCAAAATTCAAATCAACAAAATCAAAAGTGAGGGTATCACACAGCAGGAATTAGATCGATCCAAAGCAAAGATGTTGGGGCAGAAACAGATCGCACGACAGGACCTGGGCCACCTGGCCATGGCCAGTGCGCTGGATGAACTTTACGGGCTGGGCTTTCAACACCCTCTGGAAGAGGACGCGGCTATTCACGCCGTGAGTCTGGAAGATGTGCAGAAAGCCGCGGAAAAGATATTCGACCTTGAAAATTCAACCGTCGCCGTGGTAGGGCCATGATATGAGCAAAACACTTACCATTGTTGCCTCCATCGAAGCCAAACCAGACAAGATAGATCTGGTGAAAGCGGAGCTACAAAAGCTGATTGCCCCGACTTTGAAAGAAGCTGGTTGCATTCAATATGACCTGCATCAAGACAACCAAAACCCGGCTCTTTTCTTGTTTTTTGAAAATTGGGAGAGCCGAAAACTCTGGCAGGATCACATGAACAACACTCATCTTGCCGAATATGCAAGCGCTACCGAGGGCTCGATAAACTCTATTGTCATCCAGGAAATGTCCCGGGTGTGAATGGCTAATCTTTTTTGAGAAAAGCACGTTCACGGCCCGAAAAGAGGGCTATTCCTTCAATCCGACAGGTGCAGCGGAGACGAGGGAGGCCCTTACTTATTGAAAATAGTAGTCACCCGAATCCCCATTTTTTCGGCGAATGTAAAGAAGAGAAGCAGCAAAAATGGAAACGTGACGATCGCCAGTTTGAGGATTGTTTTGCGGTTCATGACTCCTCGCCCTCTTCCCAGTCCAGAGCATACTTTTTCAGTTCATCCAAATCAACGAACTCCAGCGCCGAGATGTGGGTGGACCTGAGGAGAATGCGCGGAGGGCATCCTGCCTGCAGTGCTTCCATCCAGCGACTGAGGCAGACACACCAGCGATCTCCCTCTTTCAATCCGGGAAACTGGTATTGCGGGTTAGGTGTGATCAAATCATTCCCACCCTGCCGACCAAATTCCAGAAACGCATCTGTCATTTCCACACATATCACGTGGAGACCATGATCGCCAGGACCAGTGTGGCATTTGCCGTTGCGATAGTAGCCCGTGACTGGATCTGTGCAGCAGGATTGCAATGGTGTGCCTAAAACATTGCTTGTTGTCTCTTCTCGTTCGTTCAATCCCATAACTTAATGATAAAGAGATACCTGTTTTTCAGCAAAAAGCAAAGGTTTACCCTCATTTGAATCTACATGGAATCCAAGTCCAATTTCCTTTGATTTCTCATCTTTTTTTGCTGTAATGATGATCAATTTCAATTTTTGCAGGATAAATCTTTTAAGCTGGCCCCAAAATAAACACCTGATCACCGCTTGTTCCATTCGCACCAAGACATTCATGACACTCCTACAACAAATCACACTTAATTTCGGAGGCATGACATGCATCCAAACCCTTTTCCTGAGCATCGCCGCAGTGAATGCGGGTACCACGGATGCCTTCCCTTTTAAAACCAGGCCTCACTTGTCAAATGCACCGCTTTTTGAATCGCTGAAGGCTGAAACCACAGGCATTGACCTCAAATATCGTTTTCCTGAAAAGGCCCCTTTCAACATGTTGACAGATCAGGGCGCAGGTTCAGGGGTTTGTATTGGAGATGTCGATGGGGACCATTTGCCTGATATTTTTTTTACGCATTATGATCATGGAAACAAACTCTATCGCAACCTTGGTGATCTTCGCTTTGAGGACATAACCGACAAAGCCGGCCTTGGCGGCCGACAGGGTTGGAGTGGTGGAACTACTTTCGTGGATATCGACAATGATGGCGACCTTGACCTTTTCGTTGCAGTCTACAATGCGCCCAATCTTCTCTACATCAACCAAGGCAACGGAGTTTTTGATGAACAAGCCGCGCAATTCGGATTGGACCACCGCGCAGCAAGTGTGATGACAGCCTTTTGCGATTATGATCGAGATGGTGATCTGGACGCTTACCTGGTCACTCACCGGTTAAAGGTCAATGGAAAGCATATCCTACCCAAGACCACTGCTGAGACTTTCCAGCGCGGGATCATTGAGATGGATACGGATCGAAAGCCATCCATGACCAGGGAATATGAGGAGATATTTCAGATGATGGACAAAGGCAAGGGGCGTATCGAACTAGTCATTGCGGGAGGCAGGGACAAATTATATCGCAATGATGGCACTGAAGGATTCAAGGATGTCAGCGAAGAAGCAGGCATCTCTGGATTCGAAATTGGCTTGGCTGCAACCTGGTGGGACTTTGATAATGATGGATGGCAAGACCTTTACGTCAGCAACGACTATAAAGGTTCAGATAAACTCTACCGGAATAATCGAGATGGAAGTTTCACTGAAATTGCCCGGTCTGCCCTCCCTCACATTCCCTGGTTCTCCATGGGTTGTGATACTGCCGACATCAATAACGATGGGCTCATTGACCTTTTCGCAACCGACATGTCAGGCACAAGCCATTACAGCAGGAAGATTGGTATGGGCGACATGCGCGATGATCAGTGGTTCATGAAAAACGCGAATCCACGTCAATACATGCGTAATACTCTCTTTCTGAGCACCGGTACTGAGCGGTTGTTTGAGGCTGCTTCCATGATGGGCATGGCCAACACGGATTGGTCATGGTCTCCCAAGTTCGGTGATTTCAACAACGATGGCATGATTGATCTCTTCGTCTCTAACGGCATGTCACGAGATTTCATGAACAGCGATCTTGCCGCAACGATCACGAGCCGATACAGCGAACAGTGGCGCCAGACTGCCGTTTTGAAACAGAGAAATTTGATATTCAAAAACTCGGGCAATCTCAATTTCAAAGAGGTAGGCAAGGATTGGGGAATCACACAGCTCACGGCCAGTTTCGGAGCAGCCATCAGTGATCTGGACAGGGATGGTGATCTGGATCTGATTGTTCATAATTTTAACGAGCCTGTTTCAGTTTTTCGTAACAACGAGAGCACGCATCAATCGGTCTCAATTCGATTGAAAGGAAGCACCAGTAATCATTGGGGTATCGGAGCAAAGGTGAAAATCGTCATGAAGGATGGTTCCTTTCAGGTCCGATCGCTTGGATTATCTCAGGGATTCATGTCCAGCAATGAACCTCTTCTGCATTTTGGATTGAATGATCAATCACAAGTTCAGAGAACAATAATTCATTGGCCATCAGGATTGATTCAGGAAATAGAAAATCTGTCCACAGGACATCTCGTCACTATTACCGAGCCCGATACAGACAAAGAGCGCATGGTAAAGTCCGATCCATTGCCCAACCTATTCAAGGGGATCCCATTGGGTATCAACGTCAAACATTCTGAAAGGGATCACGACGATTATCAGACTCAACCCCTGATTCCCTGGAAAGTATCGCAATCGGGCCCCGGGCTGGCAGTGGGCGATGTTGATGCCAATGGAACGGAGGATATTTTCATGGGAGGTGCAGCTGGTCAAACCGGGTATCTTCTGATGCGATACAAAAATTCCCCTCCCAAGAGGATTTCGACTCCGTTCAGAGCGCATATCAATCACGAGGACATGGGAGCTTTGTTCTTTGATCTGGAAGGAGATGGGGACCTTGATCTCTATGTTGTTTCGGGAGGTGTGGAATGCGCCCCCAGACATGCATGGCTTCAGGACAGACTCTACTTGAATGACGGCACCGGACGTTTGACCTCAGACCCATCCAAGATCCCCGATACGCGCTATTCTGGATCTTCGGTCTCGGCTGCCGATTTTGATAGAGATGGCGACCTCGATTTGTTTGTAGGAGGGTTTTCCAAGCCGGGAGCTTACCCCACAGCGGAACGAAATATCTTACTTCTGAACGATCGTGGAACACTTGTGGATAGCACTGATGCATCTGCCCCTTCGCTGGCCACGTCCGGCCTGGTCAAAGGAGCCCTCTGGAGCGATGTGAATCAGGATGGCTGGATAGACCTTCTTGTCACCCATCATTGGGGCCCTGTGCGATACTTCGAAAACCACCGGGGCTCCTTGAGCGACTCGACAGATGGGTCTGGCATGCAGTCTTACCAAGGACTCTGGAATGGCATTGCAGGAGCGGACGTCGACAACGATGGGGATATTGATTACGCAGTCACCAATCTGGGACTCAATACCAAATACCATGCCAGCAGGAAGAAACCTTTCACCATGTTCTACGGAGACATGGACGGTTCAGGAAAAAAGAGACTGATCGAAGCGGAGTATGAGGGAGACAAATGGTATCCCGTCCGAGGCAAGAGTTGTTCAACCCTTGCAATGCCTTCACTGAAAAACAAATTCCCCAACTTTGGCTCCTTCGCGATCGCTACATTGGAAGAGATTTATCCTCCAGCCAAGCTTGAAGACAGTGAGCGGTTCGATGCCACTCATCTTGAGTCAGGTATTTTCATGAATGACGGAACCGGGCATTTCGAGTTCAGACCGCTTCCTCGACTTGCTCAGATCACGGCCGCATTCGGGGTGACTTTTTCTGATGTGGACGGCGATGGATCCCAGGATTTAGTCATCAGTCAGAACAGCTATGCCCCTCAATTGGAAACGGGACATTTTGACGGGGGGCAGGGACTATTGCTGCGAGGAAATGAAACGGGATACTTCAAAGCTGTCTGGCCAAAAGAAAGCGGGCTCTCCGTGCCGGGAGATGCCAAATCACTGATCCTGATTGATTGGAATGACGATGCCAGACTTGACCTGCTGGTCGGCAGAAACAACGATACGATGCTGGCATTCAGGAATGAGGCAGACCAGGGAGCAACTCCAATGATGGTAAATCTGAGAGGTTCTCGAAAAAACCCTCACGCGATCGGCGCAAAAGTCACGGCTGTCATGAGTGATCAGTCATCTTGTATGAGGGAATGTTATGCAGGTAATTCTTACTTGAGTCAGTCAAGTCCAAGTATCCACTTCAGTATACCAAAGGGTAAAAACCTGAAAGAAATCAGAGTCCATTGGCCAGACGCCACCCAGTCAAAACATCCATTTAAAAACAAAGGCCAGAACATGGTTCGATTATCAAAACCAGTTATTCAGTAAGACTGAGGGGGCATTCTGTATCGTAGAAGAAAATCAAACCGGACTCTTGAGAGCGCTCCGAGGCATGAGTTCCCGAGTTCACTTCACCATGACAGCGGGAGACGTTTCCCCTGCAACTTGGCTTGACCTTGAGCCCATTCCTTGCGACATATGGAACCCATGAAACACCTGATTCTTGCTGGCCTCGGAACGCTTGCTTTGTCTTGCGGCGTGAGCGCGCAATCTCACACGCTTCACTCTTTTGAAAAGCTACAGTTGACGGACCGGTTCTGGAGTGAAGGAGCAACCTTTGGTGACTTTAACAAAGACGGAAATCAGGACGCGGCTTCCGGTCCTTATTGGTGGGAAGGCCCGGCTTTCACGCATCGACACACATTCTACCCCGACAAGCGCGGATGGGAAAAGCAACATGCCGACGGCAGCACTCAAATCATTCAAGGTTATGAAGGCGCACTTGGGACCAAGAACAGCTACTCGGAAAATTTCGTCGCCTTCTCGCATGATTTCAATGCGGATGGCTGGGATGACATTCTGGTTTTGGGGTTCCCTGGAAAAGAATCATCCTGGTACGAAAACCCAAAGGGAAAAGATCATTACTGGAATAAGCACGACATACTGGATGTCACCGACAACGAATCCCCTACCTTCCTCGACTTAACTGGCGATGGAAAACCTGAAATAGTCTGCGGTTCAGGCGGCTATTACGGGTATGCAAGTCCTGATTGGTCACAACCTGGAAAGCCCTGGAAATTTCATCCAATCACCTCCAAAGGTCCCTGGCAGCGATTTACTCATGGGCTGGGCGTCGGAGACGTCAATGGCGATGGCCGCATGGACCTCATGGCAAAAGAAGGCTGGTGGCAGCAACCTGAGAACCTGACTGGCGATCCTGAATGGAAATTCCATCCTCAACTTTTCAGCCCGGGAGGGGGAGCTCAAATGTATGCCTACGACGTAGATGGTGACGGTGACAATGATGTCATTACCAGCATTGCTGCCCACGGATACGGTTTGGCATGGTATGAACACATCCCCACTCCAGAAGGCATCACCTTCAATGCTCACATTTTCGTCAACAAAGAACCTTCTGAAAACCGCTATGGAGTCCAGTTTTCACAACTGCATGCCATTGATTTGGCCGATATGAACGGGGATGGTCTCAAGGATATTATCACTGGAAAAAGATTCTGGGCCCATGGCCCAAATGGAGATGCAGAACCAAATGCCGCTGCTGTCTTGTATTGGTTTGAACTCAAGCGCACGGACGCAGGTGTCGATTTTGTGCCTCATCTAGTCGATAGCGACTCAGGCATTGGCACGCAGGTAATGGCTAGAGATATCAATGATGATGGCTATCCAGAAATTGTCGTGGGCAATAAGAAGGGAACCTTTGTTCACCGGCATTTGACTCAAAAGGTGAGCCGGGATGAGTGGCTGCAGGCTCAGCCCAAAGCACTTTTCAAGTAATCTTGCAAAACGACGCTCAAGCAGGTGAAAACAGGTAATACTATCGCTGATGTATGGTCGTTCCGCTCTATTGAGCGGCGCCTGTTTTTTGCGTGTTTTCTCACCATTGCATTTGGTTACGCAGGCTTTTTTCTAAATGATCTAAAGCAGGCAGGCAGTGTTGCTCAACAAGGCATTTTCCCTCTGCTCATATTCGGACTGAGCCTGCTGCTGATGCATGTCTGGTTCATTATCACTCGATTCCAGGGGGATCCTGTCATTCTGGGATCGGTCACTTTCCTGGGAGGCTTCGGTGTTCTGGCTCAATACAGGATGGGTTTGTTTGATTTTGAAGATCCATGGCGTTTGAGTCATTTTGCTTATCCGATTGGTGTTTTGATGATGCTTCTGATGATAGGGATCTTCAAGAATGGTCGATATCAAGCATTGCGCCGCCTGAGCTGGGCTGCAGCAGGTGTCTCCCTCATTCTGGTGGCAGTCTTGATTGCTATGGGAACTCGCTACCGCGGAGCTTATTATGCAGCTGGTCAATTAACACCTACCGAGATCCTAAAACTTTTGATGGTTCTGTTCCTCGGCGGCTATTTCGCTTCAAGGGAAAAAGAAATACGTCAAGCCACTCAGCGCGGAAAAGCATCAATGATCCGTGTACTTTGGCCGGTCATATCAATCTATGTGATCCTGATGGCCTTGCTTTTGATCCAGCGTGACCTGGGCATGCTCGCTATCCTGACCATGACATTGTGCATGGTTTTGTTCTTTATTACAGGCCAGTGGCGATACCTGATCGCCTCAGGTCTGGGGATCGCCGCGACGGGCTTCATTGCCAATCAATTTGTAGCGCATGCACGTCAAAGAATCCAAACGTGGATGGATCCTTTTGGAGATCCTACCGGAAGTGGCTGGCAGATTCTTCAGGGATTATCGGGCATGTTTGCCGGCGGATTCCTGGGAGCAGGTTTTGGCAAAGGCAATCCAGAGCGCATTCCCATCGCTGAATCAGATTTCATGTATGCGGTCATTGGAGAGGAACTTGGATTCGTTGGTTGCCTGCTGGTGATCGTCTTTTACCTTATCTTCTTTCACCAAGGATACCGAATTGCATTCAAAACCAAAGATTACTTCGGGTCGCTCCTGGCGGCAGGTATCGTTTCTGTGCTCGCATGTCAAACTCTCCTTAATATCGGAGGCGTCACCAAAAGTCTCCCGATGACCGGTATTCCTTTACCCTTGATTAGTCACGGAGGCAGCAACTTGGTAACCGTGTTTCTTGGTCTCGGAATTTTGCTGAGTATTTCCGAGAATCAAGGAATGAAGGCAGCTAAGAAAGAGACCAGGCCCAAGCCCTCCAAGCGAGGTCCCGCAACTAAAAAAAACGCACTTAAAAAAACGAGTTCAAAGCGACAAAAAACTTAGCCTGATTGTTTCCCTTGGCTCGACTGGATCATGGGAATGCGTCCAGAAAATACTTGATGAAAAATTGAGCCACCTTCCCAAAGAATGCTTGTGGTGAAATAGCGGAGCTCGATCCAACCATTCGGGCTTGACCGAATCGTGTGTCAACTTGCCTTGAGAGAATTCCCCTGCGGAAAGTGACTCTTCCACCGATGGAGGGAGCCTGCCATGAGGATTCGATTGACACCTGATTGTCTCATTGACTATTTTACAATGGTTATGACAAAGGCAACTTCTCTCAGAAAAGCTTTCGGCTTCACGCTGATCGAACTACTTGTTGTCATTGCAATTATCGCTATTTTAGCAGGCATGCTTTTACCTGCCTTGAGCAAGGCCAAGAGTAAGGCGCTCACCATCAAATGTATTTCTAACTTGAAGCAGCTTCAACTGGCTTGGGCTATGTACGCTGACGATCACGAAGACGTGATGCCACCCAACAAATGGGGAGCACAAAATGGTGCCGTCAGTCTCCAAGGATCCTGGATACTCGGAAATGCCAAGAATGATCTGACGGATGAAAACATCCGCGCAGGCATTCTGTTCAAATACAATCAAGCCGTCGGCATATACAAATGTCCAGCCGACAAATCGAAAGTTGAAAAGCATCAGGAAATCCCACGTCTTCGCAGCGTTGCGATCAACTCATGGTTGAACGGGACGGAGTGGCCGGATTTCAAGGACAGTCGTTTCGTGAAGCAATCTCAGATAATGCGAACCTCGCTTGTGTTTGCGTTTATCGACGAACTAGAGGAGAGAATTGACGACGGGCACTTTGGTTTGTCGGCTCCTGGGCTGGATCGCTTCCTCAACATTCCTGCCGATCGGCATGCCCAGGGGGCCAACCTCTCATTTCTCGATGGTCACGCAGATCGCTATGCGTGGCGTGCTCCTAAAACATTAGAGTCTCTGGACGCCAGCAAATCTCCAGAGCGAGAGGACCTACACCGTCTACAAACCGGGATCCCTCACTACGAGGACTTTCTCTCAGGAAGACAAAAATAACCTTCTTTGCGAAGCAGGAATCAGGGTTCCTTTCTTGGCTTGGGGACAAGGACTGTCCTTTGGTGCATATTGCGAATTGTTACTCAGGCGGCCTCGGGCAGTTGGAATGGTCCGTTGCAGTGTGAATCCAATGAATAGTTTTTACGGCCCGGCAACCATGAGCTCGACCTCGTCAGCTCGCGGGTCTGGGAGATCGATTCCGAAAGTGATGGAGAATTGTTGAGCGATTTGCACACAACCGAACCGAAAGTTACACTTTTTGAATTCTCCGAAAGCAGCGACGATCTTGGCATTTGGATCTTTCGGGCAGGCTTGGAGGTTTTTCCGTCTGGAAACAGAAATCTGTATTTCTGATGAACAAGGAAGTCTTTGAAGGGTAAAAATATTAAGGGGCTGAAAGCAACGATCGTTTGATGGAGTCATCAAGCGGTAGACAAAGAGAACGAAAAGAACGTGATCCAAATACACTTCAAGGCTAATGGAAATACCTCAGGTCTCTCAGTGCAGAAAAGCATCCATCATCCGCGTAATTTGGCCAGTCTTATCAATCTGTATGATCTTGATGACCTTGCTTTTGATCCCGTGTGATCTGGGCATGCTCGCTATCCTGACCACGGCACTGTGCATGGTTTTGTTCTTTATTACAGGTCAGTGCAGATACCTGATCGCCTCAGGTCCGGGGATCGCCACGGCAGGCATCATTACCGATCAATCTGTGGCGCAGGCGCGTGAAAGGATCCCCATCATCGCACGGAATCAGGGGGATTCGTTCAGCAAATGCTTCATGAAAAATTGAGCCATCCTTTTTTTACCATAAGGCGTACCCGCAGCCCCGTGCCCCACCCCCGGCATCACCAGCATATCGAAGTCTTTATCGGCTTTAATCAATGCATCCACAACTTGCATCGTGGATGCCGGGTCTACATTGCGATCCATTTCTCCCACCATGAGCAGGAGCTTACCTTTTAATCGATGTGCTTGTGTAACGTTGGATTGCTCGTGGTAGTGGAGTCCCAGTGGCCAGCCCATCCAAAGCTCATTCCACCAGATCTTGTCCATTCGATTGTCGTGGCAACCACAGTCCGCAACACCTGCCTTGTAAAAGTCACCATGTGCCAATAATCCACGAAGTGTATTTTGACCACCTGCCGAGCCTCCATAGATACCCACCCGACTGAGATCCATGTAGGGTCGCGATTTAGCAGCTGCTTTCATCCAGGCAATTCGATCAGGAAAGCCTGCATCTCCGATGTTTCGCCAACAGACATCGTGGAAAGCTTTGGATCGATTCGATGTCCCCATCCCATCAATTTGTACAACCACGAATCCAAGTTCAGCCATTGCCTGAGCACTGTGAAAAGATCGAAAAGATTTTGGAACAAACGATCCATGAGGACCGGCATATATTTTTTCAATCACGGGATATTTTTTGGATGGGTCAAAATGTGTAGGTCGATAAATGACACCATGGATATTCGTTGAACCATCCCTGCCCTTGGCCAGAAATGCTTCCGGCTTCTGCCAACCAGATGCTTCAAGCATCCTCATGTCGGCTTGCTCGACCACTGATATCAAATCACCTGAAGAAGCGTCTCTGAGTTCAACAACAGGCGCCTGGTCGACCCGAGACCAGGTATCAAGGAGAAACCTTCCGTCAGGAGAATATTGAGCCGAATGATTCCCGTTACTTCGAGTCAATCTGACCAGTCCCGTACCGTCAAAATTCACACGACAGAAATGAATGAAATAAGGATCCTGCCCATCAAAAATCCCGCTCGCTTTGAACCAGATCTGACGCTTATCCTCGTCCACTCGATCTACCTGGCGGACAACCCAATTCCCTCGGGTAATCTGGTGCTTCATGAAACCGGTTGCAGCATCGAACAAATACAGATGGTTCCACCCATCCCTTTCAGACATCCAAAGAATCTCCTGACTGGATTCCATGACTCGGTAGTGGTTTTTGTAGGCGTAGTCCACGAATGTATCACTTTGCTCATCGATCAATGATTGGACGTTTCCAGTGCTGGCCTCTACCGCAATCACTCTCAAGACCTGATGCCCTCTTTCGTTGAAAAGAAACGTGAATCGCTGACTGTCCTTATCCCAGCGCATCTGATTAATGGACCATGGATTTGAGTATAATGTGTCATCCAATGTCATTTCTTTGCGTGTGGATACATTAAACAATGCGGGTTTCTGAACGGGTATCCTATCCCCTGGCTTGAGGTAGGTGTAGGAATGGAGCATGGGCTGCAATTGATCTTCAGGTGAGGACTCAACGATATGGACATGCCTCTCCACCCCCGGTTCGTAGCGCATGGCAATGAGCCACTTTGAATCCGGAGACCAATACACGCGAGGACGCCCGACGGGAGGATCCTCCCTCTGATACTGCATCCCTACAAATCGTTCGCGATCAGCCGTGGGCTGATAGGAATTACCTGGATTACCGTCAAAGCTGAGCGGTGACACTTGACCAGACTCAAGGTCCTCAATCCAGAGATTGTGCTCCTTGACCGCTACCCTCCATTTTCCATTGGGAGAAACACCCGCTCGATCCTCTTCACGCTCGCGTCGGCTCCGTGGGCCTTCAAGATTGCGTCTCTCGGGTTTGACTGCTTCCACGGCATTTCCTTTGTTCCATTTGATCAAATGCGAGCGATATGGATTCCATAGCCAGGACACCCCTTGCCCCTTCAAGAGGATACGTCCTGAAGGGGAGCTCATATCAATGGATTGCACAGGCAATCGATCTGGTGAAATATTGTTTCCGATCATCAAGGACATGGCTTGCGCGACAAGGTGATGATCAAAGGCCGGGCGGTTTGAGCCGTCTTCCGTATGAACCACTCGAAATTGATACTTGCCATCTTCCAGAGAACGCTTGTAGTGAAATTGCGCGCCTTGATCGAACCATTGAGGCTTGACCGAATCCTGCGTCACCTTGCCTCGAAAGGATTTCCCTACGGAAAGTGCCTCTTCAACCGATGGAAGAAGCCTGTTATCAGGATTCGATTGAAGCTGAGCTTCGGGTTTGGCATGCACCGGTTCTTGACGATGATAAAACTTCCAGTCAGGACGATAATCAGGCGTGATTGGAGTCTGCATCAAACTTGCCCGTATCATGTCGATTGGTATGGCATTTTCACGGAGGATCGCATCGTGAAACGCTTTGGCTGTCATTTGATTGGATTCGACCAATTCACGATACATCGAGCGAATCTGCAGTCCACCCAACATGTAGGCGGCCTGATAAAGAGGTATGTAGCCTCCTTGGATGGATCGTCGAACTTCCGCGATTGCGTTGCGACGTTCATGCCCCACGTTCCTGACAAGAAACTCAATTGCCTCCTGAGCGCTCATGGTCCCCAGATGAAAACTAAGGGAGAAGATGATCCTGGCACATCGATGCGAACGCCAGAAAAGCATACCGATTCGATCTTCGGGAGACTCATAAAATTCGAGATCCCAGAGAAGCATTTCCCAATAAAGCGCCCAGCCCTCTACCAAAAAAGGAGTTCGAAACAATGCGCGATGTGTCTGATGGCGCTCAGCCATGTAGAGCTGCAAATGATGGCCGGGAATCAGTTCATGATGAACCGTTGCTTTTGAGAAATGCATGTTGTTTCCACGCATGCTCATCAGTTTGTCCTCATGTTCCATGCTTTCTGTTGGAAAGGAAACGGAAATAACCTCACCTCCGGTAAAATACGGATTCACCTTTTGACGCTCTGCCGTCATCATACGCATGCGCCAGACCTCTTTCGCGAGAGGCGGGATTGATAACAAATCACGCTGCTCAAGGAAATCGACGGCCTCATGAGCCAGCCTTTTGATTAATTGAGGTTGCTCCCCGGGGGCCACATATCTGGATTTCACAAAATTGTAAGCAGCTTGCCAATCGTCTCCGAAGCCCAGATCCCTTGCCGCTCGTTGACGCTCACGATCACACCAGGCAAATTCGGCTTGAGCAATTTCAAGCAATTCCTCCGGTGTATACGTTACCATCTCGTAGTCGAGAGCATCCAAAAGGGCCCTTCGACCCACAGGATCTCCCAGCAAAGGCGGATCTTGGCCCTGCACAAAACCTGCGACCTCATGACGAATAAAATCTGCGTAATCTTCCAATGCCTTGACGGTTGCGTCATGGGGAGATCGAACCCACCAGATAAAAGAAGGATGATAACCGGCATAAAACTGATACCATTCCTCAAGCATCTTGCTGTAAAGATCGATCGTCTGAGCAAGCCTCCCCCCCAGCCCTGGGGTGAGTGAAGAATCTGATGACTCCAATGAGGCTCGCACCTTCTGGTGGGATTGGGTCACCTGCAATTTCAAATCATGCATCACTGTTGCCGTTTCTTCTGCCTCTACGGGTTCTACTCGCTGACGGGCCTCAGCCAACTCGAGTATGGCTAAACCAAATGGCAACCAGTCCTTGATTTCAGCATATCGTGCCCGTGCTTGATCAAGTTGCCGTGATTCAAATTTCAATTGATTCCGCAACAGTACATAATCAATACGTTCTTTCTGAGCTAGTTGCTGAAATTCAGTCGCGCCCAGAGAAGTTGAGTATTTCCGAATCAATTGTTGTAATCGATCATGACGTGTCTCTGACATCTCCCATGGATGATACCGTTTGAGCACTTTGATATCTTTGGTGAAGGCCTCAATCAAACCACGTACGGGAGGCAGGGAAGAATCAACATCCACGAGAGATTCTGTGTCCGATAGAGTGAATACCGGCAACAAACAACAACCCGAGAGGCATAAACCAAGACGAATCAACTTACCTGCTTGGGGAAGAGAAAAGCGACGCATGGGCACAAAATAACTCAGAGCCAAAGAGTTGAGAAGTCCGTTTTTATAAGCTCGACAAGTGACCGACCATGAGTTATTTGTTTTAGTAATAATGTTGAGAAACATTGTAGCAATTCTGATATGAAAGTAATCAATCAAAAGATGGGAAAGCTCAGGTCCAAAAATGGATTTACCCTCATTGAGCTTCTGGTGGTAATCGCAATCATTGCAATACTCGCCGGCATGCTGTTGCCAGCTTTGAGCAAGGCCAAAACAAAAGCTCAGGGCATCAGTTGCATGAATAACCTGAAGCAGCTTGGTCTCGCTTGGTTCATGTATGCGGGTGACAATGAGGGAGGTCTTGTTTCATCACTTGGAACCGTCAACAGAAGACCGGCATGGATCGAAGGAAGTCTCAACTACAATGGTGGTAACCGTGCAAACTGGGATGTCACCATGCATATTGAAAAAGGTCCTCTCTTCAGCTATGCGGGAAGCAGTGCAAAAATATTCAAGTGCCCGTCGGACAAGGCCAACGTCAAGGTTGGAGGCGAAATTCGCCCAAGGGTACGCAGTAACTCGATGAGTCAGGCTTTTGACAACGGAAGCTGGCTACCCGGTTCCTTGTATCGAACCTTTGGCAAGGAATCAGACCTGATTGATCCAGGTCCATCGATGACCTGGATATTGATTGACGAGCATCCCGGCAGTATCAACGACGCTGCCTTCGCGGTCCAAATGCAGCAGGCCAGTACTTTGAGCCAGGCGAGAATCATCGATTTCCCCGCCAGCTACCACAACGGAGCGTGTGGACTTGCTTTTGCCGATGGCCACTCAGAAATCAAAAAGTGGGTTGATAATCGTACTGTTGAACCAGCCAATTTTGGCAAACAACTTCCAGCCTTGAATGTGGCATCACCCAATAACAGGGACGTTTTATGGATGTCACAGCGCACATCATCCTTGAAACCAGGTAAAACGCGATAAATCCCAAAACATTTGAATCTAATTTCCTGAGGAGCGTGAGCTTCTCAGGTTTTTTTATGCCCACTGAAATGCCGTGTAAGTCATTCCAGTAAAGCGATGATCCATATCGTAGTGTTATTGCAGTGTTGCTCACTGTAAGGCGTGACCCTGAGAGAGAATGATGCATGAACAAAAGTTTCATTTCCGCAGAGTGCAAGCCGTCAACTAAAATCAAATCACTTGCTACTGTCTGGTGGCGCTATTGCTCGAGGAGAAGCCGCATTACCTGACCATTGGGTTCCCCTGTTACCTGCTCAAACGAACAAAGATGAGCATACTTTTTCAACAAAATGCATCATGTGAATAATTTTCACATTGTAAGGGTAATACGACAAAACACCTATTTTCTCTGTTCAGGGGATCGGGCGTCTGAAAGCCGCAGATTTTGTTCGCGACGCATTTTGAATTGCCGTGAAAGTTGAATCGCTTTTTCACGATCATCTGAATCATAATCCCAGAATTCCTGAACAACTTTTTCGCATTCAGGATAGTGGCTTCCATCATCCCCCACATGCTGTCTCAAGGCAGCAAATTGCTTTTTCAAGTCATCACGAATCTGACGATAGGCAGGGTGATCATAAACGTTGCTGAGTTCGCTGGGATCCTGTTCCAAATCATACAGCTCCCAGGCCGGCGGCGTTTGATTGCCACCATTGTAGTCACAGCCATAAAAGAAAATCAGTTTATGTTTTTTGGTGCGAATGGCCATTTCACCCGGATTGTCATGATGGGCCATGTGCATCCAATAACGATAGTAAGCAGCCTTTTTCCATCCTTGTGATTCTTTACCTCCACTTTCGCAGATCATTTTGAAGGAGCGTCCCTGCATGGTTGCAGGCAACTCCATGCCGGCGAAATCCAGCATCATGGCTGGAAAGTCGATATTTTCAATGATGGCATCACTACGCTTACCAGCAGGAATGGATTTCGGATATCTTACGATGAGCGGCATGCGCATGGACGGATCATAGGCCCAGCGTTTGTCCTGATAATCATTCTCTCCCAGCCAAAAACCTTGATCTCCGGTGTAGATAATGACGGTATTATCATAGAGTCCCTCAGCTTTGAGGTAATCAAACAGGCGACAAAGATTATCATCCACACCTTTGACACAACGTAGATATTTTTTAAGGTACGCCTGATAGGCGAGTCGCGTTGTTTCACGCTCACTCATCGTTTCTACATTATAATTCAATGGAAATTCCTCTGGAAACCTCTTCTTCAAATCAACCGCATAGGAGCGACGTGGATTGCGTTTACCAATGGAGGTCCCAATGTGAGGCATCAACTCATCCTCATGACCACGCGTGGCAAGAGAGCCAAAGGATGCAGGCACATCATAAAGTGTCTCAGGTTCAGGGATTGCAACGTCGGCCAGATAAGATTGGTATCGTTTGGCATTTTCAAAGAAATCATGTGGCGCTTTGAACTGATGACAGACAAAAAACGGTGTGTTCGGGTTACGCTCATTTTTGAACCAGTCAAGCGTGGAATCCGTGATCGCATCTGAAGAGTGTTGCCCTTCATGGGTCACCACATTGTTGGGCCACGATTCCGCCCCCCTCACTCTGAATTCAGGATCGTTATATTTCCCCTGACGAGGGAGGACTTTATAGTAGTCAAAATTTGGCTCCTGCTTCAGGTGCCACTTGCCGATGATCGCTGTCTGGTATCCTGCTTGCCTCATCAGAACAGGCAATGTCTGACGCGCTGGTTTGATATGGCCACCCAAATCAAATACCCCATTCACGTGAGGGTATTGACCAGTAATGATACAGGCCCGGCTTGGAGTGCAAATAGCATTGACGCAAAAAGCGTTCTCAAAAACAATCCCCTCCTCAGCCAAGGAGTCTATTGTCGGTGTGGGATTGAGATCCTTTAATACTGTCGCGTACGTTCCTATCGCTTGTGCCGTATGATCATCAGACATGATGAACAGGATATTGGGAGAAGATACCCTGCCGTGGACTTGGCATATCGCTGCTGTGAGTGACACCGCCAGAGTGAATAGATATTTCATCATCTGATTTTGCAATACGAACATTTGCAGGGCATGTTCTGTCACCACTGAGAACTTACCCTAGAAAGAGTGGCTTGAGGTGGCGCTCGTATATATTTTCTGTCACATTTTTCCCTACAATCTCCTCATTCGCCTTCAGCAAATTCAAATATCGATCCCCCGTCTGGGCTGCCACCTTGAAGGAAATGTGAATCAGTTGTCGCACATTATCATTGAAATCAGGATGGCCTTGTATGTGTCTCAGGGCATTTGCCAACTGTTCTCCTGTCCAGGCATTGACTGTCTCAATCGAAGGAAGTCTGGATCGATCGATATCAATCACCGAAGCATAGGGCTCACAAAGTGAGTCGACATTTTCCAGTGCATATCCGTAGATTTCCTTGGCAAGCAACAAACCATCGCCTCCTGCTTCGGATAATCCGATCATCTCTTCCAGCCAAGTTGTTCCTGCTGTTTTCAAATGGACCCCGGCTCCTGTTCTCTGCAGTGCTTTTCGAATGATGGGGTAGAGGCTGAACTTGTCACTTCCACTGTGCACACTCAATTTCAAATTTTCAGGAAGGCCATACTTTTCTATGGCAAAGGCGATTACTGCAAGATCATCATTAAATTCCTTTTCGAATTGTGCAAGATCCCCCACGTAATCCACCCCTTTGTTAAAACGACCGGTAAACTTCGGAGCGATGGTTTGAGCCGGAATACCTTCATCAGCAATGGCCGCAAGAATGATCAACAATTCAGGAGGGGTTTGCGGGGCATCTGTCTCATCCATGGAGATCTCAGCAATAAAATCATCGGCTTTGCGCTTGTCCAGAATGTAGCGATAGACATTACCGGCTTCCCTGACCGCAAGCAGGTATTGTTTGGCGACACGCTGCACTTCTTCCCGACTGATATCAAGCGGCTCATCCACATCCTCAATCGCAATGGAACCCACCAGTTCCGGATGCCGTTCTATGAAACTTTCGACGGTCTCTGCTGGAGTTTCCTGACCAATGAAGTCGGCAACATCAATCGTAAAAAAGTCAGAATGCGGAAGGAATCGGTCCACGGTTTTGATTCCGATGTGATCTGCATCGACATGCCAGCCATTTTTCCAGCCGAGAGAAGATACCGCTTGCTCGGCTGCGTCCATTACTGAAGCAGGCTCGGAGCCAATAAAGCTGTGCTCGCGATTGGACTTATTCCACACAGGCGCTACCTCCACACCTTCGTTTAACAATAACTGGCACGCGTTCAATTGTGCTTTTGCCTGATGAGCAAAGCGATCTCCAACACCGATGGAATATTTTTCTAACTTCAACATAAATTTAAAATCGTTTGCCAGGCCTTTTGAAGATGTCACCACTCAAAGAAAAAGAGAGAGTGAGCGCACAAAACAAAACACCTTGCCATTTGAAAGGAACATCAAATGGCAAGGTGCGAAAAATAACAAGTTTTTGTGACGCTATGCCGCCCTGAATCTCGATCCCCCCCTGCGGTCATTGTTCGTATTCCGCCAAGATCTTGGGCCAGATTTGGGGCGTCTTCCTCCTGAACGAGTGTTACTCGAATTGCCAGCTTTGGCTTTATTTGAGGGTGCCGGCCGAGCTGCGATTGGACAATGAAAAGGATGGTCGTGATCAGCATCAATGGACTTTCGAATCATTCGCTCAATTCCCATCAGCAGTCCCCGCTCATCTGCAGAACAGAACGACAGAGCTGCTCCGTCTTTCTCGGCCCTGGCTGTTCTCCCAATACGATGGACATAAGTCTCGGGTTCTTTGGGCAATTGGTAGTTGATCACATGCGTGATTCCATCTACATCAATGCCTCTCGCGGCTACGTCGGTAGCCACCAGTACCCGCAACCTTCCAGACCTGAAACCATCCAATGCTTTCATCCGAGCCGTTTGACTCTTATTGCCGTGAATAGCGGACGATCGCACTCCTGACTTACCGAGTTTCTCAGCCAATTTATTGGCTGTGTGTTTCATTTGAGTGAAAATGATCACTTTCTTGGTCTCACGTTCTTCCAACAAGGATAATAACAGTGAATATTTCTTTTTGTTATCAACAAAAAAGACCTTTTGATTAATCCTGTCTACCGTCGGCTCCTTTGGGGCAATAGCAACCGAAACCGGATTTGAGAGCAACTCTTCAGAGAGTTTTTTAATTTCCCTGGAAATGGTCGCGGAGAAAAAGAGGGATTGGCGCTTCTTTGGCAGCAATGCCATGATGCGCCTGATATCATGAATGAAACCCATATCGAGCATGCGATCCGCTTCATCAAGGACCAGCGCTTCAATGGTATCCAGTCGAATGACTCCCTGGCCAACAAGATCCATCAATCGACCTGGAGTTGCTACCAAAAAGTCAACGCCCCTGCGCATGTCTTTCTCCTGCGGGCGCTGACTTACCCCTCCATAAACAACCGTGTCTCGGATACTGAGATAAGCACCGTAAGTTTGAATACTTTCCCTGATTTGAATCGCCAGTTCTCGGGTAGGCGCCAGAATAAGCACGCGTGCATTCTTGCTGCGATAAGGTTTGGGGTGACTGGCGACATATTGAAGCAACGGCAAGGTAAAGGCTGCAGTTTTCCCTGTGCCAGTTTGCGCGCTTCCCAGTAGATCGCAACCGTCAAGCAGCGGGGGAATGCATTGGCGCTGAATCTCAGTAGGTTTTGTGTAAGCTTGTTTTTTCAGGGCTCGCTTGATTTCGGGCAATAACATTCCAAAAACAGGATCCGCATTTTTCAATGTGTCCACTTCAGGGGCATCCGATGTTTCTATTGATGTATCAGGATTGTTTGAACCTGGTGTCTTGAACGCGTTTTGGCTGGAGGAGCGGCTGTGATTCCGTTCCCCATTATTGTATGGTCTCATGTATATATTAGGGTCCGGTGAACAACATTCTTCTCCACCCACCGGACTCTGAGGAAAATGTGCTGTCAATTAATTGCAGCAATCAATCAGGGGCACTTAGCTCCAGATAGTGCAGGGAATGAACGAGGATTTTGAAACGAGCAACTCTCTGCGGAGAAAAATTCATAGGGGGCACAACTAAGTAACGCAAGCCTAAAAATTTATTTTATTATGGAATGGAGATTTAAACGGGCTGCATCGTTTCAAATTGAAAAAAAACAGGGCCTTCAGTTGGATATTGAATTGGGATTTTTCTGATCCATTTTCTTCAGTGCATTGGCGAGGTTTTGCTTGTTACGCTCTCGACCATGCTCCCCTCCATGCAGTAGAGCTTTCTCAAAATGATGGACGGCAGACTCAATTTCTCCATTGTCTTCGAGTAGTCCTCCCAAGTTGCAATGTGCATCAGAGTGCGACGGATCCAGGCGCAAGGCATGACGGTAATGCATCATCGCCTCGTCCAATTTGTCCGCCAGAAAAGCTGCCAAGCCTGCTTGAAATTGTCCGTTGGGAGATTTGGAATTTAACTCAACCGATTTCTTGCTGGCATCATAAGCCTCCTGACGCTTGCCCGCCCACCCCAGGACTTTTGCCAGATTCATCATGGCAAAGGCATGCTCCGCCCTGTCCACCCCATCCATGACGGACTTGGTAACCTTCGCGACAAGGAGACCTTCCTCCTTCAGATTGATCCAGTTATTTCGGTCCATGGTCCCAAGGAGTTCAAGAGCGAGCAGGCGATGTGATTCTATGGTGGGATGAACATGATCAAGAAAGACGTCTGATCCCGGAATTCCATTTCTGGATAATCGTGACTGCAAAGCCACAAAGTCTACCAAGGGAACTTCGGTGTCTGAGACCACATCAGCTAGAATCGACTGAACTGGGCTCAGGGCTCTGAGGGGACATACGTCTTCATCCCGAGCACGCTTATATGATTTTACAGCCTCATCCATTTTTCCAATGGCTTCAAATATGCGCCCCTTTACAAAATGCAGTGATGCAGGGAGCGCATCAATCGCTTCTGCTGCAGCGATTGATTGTAACGCCAACTCGGCATTTTGCTCAGCATAAGCCTGACGAGCCTGATCGTAGTATTGTTTCCATAACTTCCGTTGTTCGAGTGACAGCTTCTCATTGAAGTCACTTTTGAACGGTGAGACATCTCTCAAGTTGTCTGAAGGGGTGACCAGCATGACATGCGCACCCACCGATTCGGCCATATCAACCATTCTGAGGAGATTGAACCGGTAGTGCTCCATCGCACGTGCTTGAGCTTCTTTGTCTCTTGTATAAACGTTCGGCCCAACCGAGTTATCCAGGAGCGCATCTACTTCTCCCTTGAGTAACCTGGAGGCTTTGGCGTCTTCCTTTCCTGCTGAAGTCAGTGGAGAAACGGTCTTTTTGATCAGGCTTGCCGACCGGAAATTTCTTGCCAAGCGGGTTAAACCTTTCAGTGACCTTGGGACCTTGGGGACCTTGCCGTAGATCCGCTCTTCAAGGAATTCATTGTGCCCGGTATAAATGACAAAAATATCGGGTGCATATTGAATCAACTCTTCCATTAATTTAGCCACCCGATAACTTGCGTAACTGACGCCTCCCGCATTGATCACTTCAAATTCCTGATCAGGCGCTAATTCCCTTAGATAAGCCCTCATCCAACCGTTAAAAGAAGTATCGTCCTTGTAAGGCCGCCCAAAGGTAGTGGAACCTCCCAAGGAAAAAATACGGATTGTTCCCTTCTCCTTGATCAAAGGGAATTTTTGATCGTTGAACAACTGAAGGCGGTTCTTTGCGGTTTGGAGATAAACCTTACCTTCCGAAGACCTAGTTTCAACAAACAAACTTGAGGTCGATTCAAAACCGACATAGGGATCGGGCAAATAGGATTCAGGCTGAATACCAATCAAGGCAAGTCCTGCTTCGAGCAAGCCCAAAGCTAGTGCAACAGCTATCAAGGAAAACAACACACGCTTGAATACACTCAAGGAAGCTTTGATGGGCTGACCGGATGGAAGCTCTTGTTGATTCATCTTCTGATTCAAACATTATCAAAATACCTCGAAACCGCCAAAAAAAACATATGGGGTCGGTCCCAACTATCAATATTTTTGGTTATTTCATACTTCAAGATTCCGTTTCCATCTCCGATAGAGCCCCCACCATGGAAAAATCTTCACAGAAACCCCGGCCTCACCTTTTTGAGATCGCTTGGAAGTATTTTATCGTCCCCTAACTTGCAAACCCGAAAGCAGAGTGACATGCTTCTCCTGACGAAATCATGCAATTGAAACCAGAACAACTCGATTTGATCGGAAACGAAGTAGCGATCAAGTGGAACGATGGATCAGAAAACTTTTTCAACATGGAACAACTCAGGGCCGCTTCTCCCAGTGCAGAAAATAAAGGAGAGCCTGATCTTTTTGGAAACATCCACGGAGCGTCAAGTCAAACTGAGTTCCCTGGAGTGAAGGTCATTGGCTGGACCCCTATTGGCGGCTACGCTATAAGATTTGATTTTAGTGACGGGCACCGCACAGGATTATACAGTTTCGACTACCTGAAGCGGCTCGCGAAAAATGGAGGCAACTGAAAATTAAATCTTTGTCACTTTTCAAGCTTGGTCCTTTACCGCAGTACACCCACTTTAGCCCGGAAAAACCCAATCAGGGCTTATCCCGATACCGCTGAGCAATAGGTACACGGCGCCCCATGCCAAAAGCCCGCGTGGTCACTTTCAGCCCTGGTGCAGATTGCCGACGCTTGTATTCGTTCAGATCAATGAGCCTGATGATCCTGGCGACAATGGCTTGATCATAACCCATTGAAACTATCTCGCCGGCAGAGCGGTGATCAACCACGTAAGCCTGAAGGATCGCATCAAGGATCTCGTAATCAGGCAGGCTATCCTGGTCTGTTTGGTCTGGACGTAATTCAGCAGAAGGTGGTTTTGTCAGCGTGCTCACGGGAATGACAACCTGGTGACGGTTAACCCATTCAGAAAGTCGATAAACCATGGTTTTGGGTAAATCACTCAGCACTGCCAGACCTCCGCACATGTCACCATACAAGGTACAGTAACCTACTGCCAATTCACTTTTATTTCCCGTCGTCAGTAGCAGCGAACCAAATTTATTGGACATTCCCATCAGTATCACACCTCGGAGTCTCGCCTGCATATTTTCCTCAGCCACATCATCTTTCAACCCAAGAAAGACTGGACTCAAGGATTGTTTGATCGATTCAAAGCCCGATTGAATGGGGATTTCATCATATTGGATACCTAGGTGATCGGCCAATTCCCTTGCATCGTCTTTACTGCCTTGAGATGAAAATTCGGAAGGCATGGCAACACCTCTTACATTTGAAGCACCCAATGCATCCACGGCAACAACCGCTGTCAAAGCTGAATCGATCCCACCAGACAAACCCAGAAGCACAGATTTAAAACCACACTTCTCCACATAATCTTTCACTCCCAGACTGAGTGCCTTGAAAATCTTTTCTTCATCTATCAGCGCATGATTCTTTTTTGCTTCGAGAGTGAAAACCGCGGGATTGACAATTAAATTCTGCGATTGAAACAATTTACCTTCAAGTTTGATATCTCCGTCAGCACCCACCACGAGAGAACCACCATCAAACACCAACTCATCATTTCCGCCTACCATATTACAGTAAAGCAATGCGGTCCCAAGACGTTTTGCCTGACTTGAAAGCAAGGATTGACGAACTCGGTTTTTTCCGAGGAACCATGGGGAAGCGGATACGTTGATCAGAAAATCACAACCTTTTCTGGCAAGTTGCTCCAGTGGATTGGTCATATAACGACCATGAACGCCAAAATCCTCATCATTCCATGCATCCTCACATATTGTTACGCCCAGAGTGTGCTTTTTGAATACAATAGGCTCATTGGCAAGTGCGGGTTCAAAATATCGTTCCTCATCAAAAACATCATAAGTAGGTAGTAATGTTTTATGTCGAATGTCCTTTATGTTGCCTTCATGCAACAAGGCCACTGAATTGTATAATTCACGCCCTTCACCGGAGTCGTTACGGGAAACAAAACCTACCAGCAATCCGGTCCCCGACGTTTGAGCAGCCAGTCGCTGCAGTGCTGCGAGATTCTCATCGACAAATTTTGGCTTCAGAAGCAAATCCCGGGGAGGGTAGCCTGTGAGCATTAATTCAGGACAAACGACCAGATCAAGCCCTTCTTGAACACCCTCATGGTAAGCATTCAGGATTAATTGTGCATTGCCTGCAATGTCGCCTACCGTGGCATTCAGTTGAGCTAGAAGAAACTTCATGAACTATTCGGAATCCTTAATCAAAAAATAACTGATCAACGACCAAAGAAGGTTTTTCCCAACGGACCTCTCTCGCTGACAATACGTGTCCCTACATTGATGCCGTTTTTTTCAAACCAACCTTGATTCATTTCCAGCACGAATTGAATGTTGTCTTTTTTGGATGGTATGCCCGCCTGATTGTGCGGCTCCATTTTATGAATCTCCAAAATCTTACCTTCGGAATCTATATACGCTCCTGACAGTGGGACAATGGTGTTCTTCATGTAGAAAGATGTCTGGTGCGGACGTCCAAACACGAACAACATACCTTCGTTTTCGCCCATGGATTCCCGAAACATCATCCCTGTGGCAATTTCCGTGATGGTTTTGGCTACTTCAGCTATGACAGTTTTGTCAGCAAGATATAGCTTGAGGGTTGTCAGCTTTGGTTGCGCGTGGTCCATATGGAGAACACGCTCTGACGGTTCTGCCGCAGAGTCATCCGGGGCCGCGGTAGTCACTAGAGTCCCCTGACCACAACCGGCAGCTGAAAAGACAATTAATGACCAGAAAAAATAATACCACCTTCGAGTTTTCATGTGCTGATCCATTCATCTACGAAATCTTATATTTGTCAATTGCGGCGTGGCGCTGATTTGCCCTCATTCCTGACGTCAATCAACCATTCCGACAAACAGGTGAAAAGAAAAATGAACTTCGGGTGGAAATGGAAGGTTTGGAAAATGATTTACAAACAAATACGGTTTACTACCGTGAATTTGTGTCTAGAAATGAGATATTTTTAAAGGAATCACAATGAGCAACCAAGGCCGTACCTATTTAAAATACATGGTCATTGGATGCTTTGGCACATTCCTTGTTTTAATTGTAATCGGCTTGGCAATTGTCTTTGGAGGCAAATACGCATTGGACTATGCCATGGAACAATTCGCTGATGAAAATCCTACGGCTTTTTCGGAGTCGACCTTGGGTCCTGAAGAGTCCGCAATTCTGGAAAAAAAGTTTAATTCTTTTTTCAACGGAGAAGGAGGCGACCTTACCAAAAAGTCTCTTGCAATGAATAGTGACGAAATCAACCATCTTGTAGCCTATGACCCTGAATTCTCGGATATTAAGGACAAGATTCGCTTTAAGATTGAGGGTAGTCAAATGAAGACCCAGTTAAGCTTGCCGATGGATGATTTCAAAAAAATGTACCCTGACCTTCCTCAGGGTATGTTGCAGGGAAAATATATCAACACAGATGCTGTCATTGATTTCCGCTCCACCGGTAAGTCAGTGGGTGCTTATGTAAAAAGTATGACTATTAAAAACAAACGAGTCCCCGCAAGCCTCCTGTCCAATATTCAAGGTCGAAATTTACTCGAAGCAGGCCCATTAGCAAATCGACTCAAAAAAATAGGAGATATAAAAATCCAAAACGGAAACATCATTTTCACAAAACCCGGCAGCATCACCAAGTAGGGAATGAAAACATGAGCCTAGCTGTTTCGACCTTGCTGCATACTAATTCATTCGGTAGATGAAATTTCTAAACATGTCTTGCAATCAGCTCATTCCCCTCCAGATAACCTGCGCGCGCATGTTATTGGGGCAACTGCCTGAGATAGGTTGTTTTATGAAATAGTTCAAAACTGTGGCCTTGTAGTCGCCTGCGTCGATTAGCCATGGGGGCAAAAAATTCGTTTGTTCCCTCAATCTGAATCATAATCATTGCCTGCTCACGAAACCATTTTCACATGAGCCGCTCACACTTCAATGGCAAAAAGAGATTGCATTAATTTGCAGGGAAACAATAGGTTCCTTGCCTTACCCTGTCTACTTGGAATTCAGCGACATCATGAATAACAAAAATAGCCACTCAAAATTAGGATGCCTGGGTTTTGGCTGTCTAGGAGTCATATGCGCCCTCATCCTGACTGGTGTAATGTTCTTTTTTGGTGCAAAGCTGGCGGCAAACTACGCCGTAAAAGGTATGACTGATGACCAGCCAGCCTATTATGAACCAAGCAGTCTCAGCGATGATGAAATCGCAAGGCTTCTTAATGATTTCGAAAAATTTCTCACAAGGGCCGAACTGGGGATTCCCACAGAACCATTCGAACTGGAAACGCCTGAGCTCAATACTTTGTTAGAGCACTCATCTCAATTTATCAGCGTCAAAGAAATGATCCGCTTCAACATAGAAAGTAACGTTCTAAGTGGTATTGCCAGCATACCGACGGAACTTTTGAAAGAGATCCATCCAGTTTTAGAGGAAATTGATGCTCTGGGTGGCAGATACCTGATTACAGATGTGAGAGTCACTGCCAAGATCAGTGGAGGAAAATTGGGACTCTACCTCAAGGAGATGACGGTTAAGGGCAAAGACCTACCATCCTATATAAAGCCAAAACTCATCGACCAAAACGTGCTTCGTGAGGACGTATTCGGCAGCGAATTCGCGTCCGTGTTCAAACATGTTCGCTCATTCACCGTGCAAGAGAGTAAAGTTATTCTGATAGGTTCAGGCGGAACGATAGATGAGCTCATGAATAGCCGGAAATAGTAGATCGCTTTCCATCGGCTTGGATCCCGAAGTAAAAAACATGCGATTGCAGGATTCCCATCTGAAGCCACTCACTGGCACTCAATGCTCTCTCAGGAATTTCGATCTCACCGTCGGCCCGAGCCTGTGAAAGATAGCACCATTTTCCCGGCTGCTGGCTCCACTGCTTGAGTATGGGGTGAGAGAATGCTTCCTCCGGATATGGATTGCCTGATACAACCCGAACAAATCCCAGCGCATCTTCGCAAAATCCGACGGTCAGCTTCCATCTTGAATCAGCAGCCAAAACAAGTGCGCACCGCATCCCCTCCAACGATGCTTCATCGTTTCTCGGATCTCCTGAAATAACAATCAGACAATGGGGTATTGGATCCGGCCGGTGAACTGATGAAGTATGCTGACTCATTGTAAATGTTAATTAAATAAAAACACCCTATGTGAATGCAGCATAATATCTGACATCATCGTCAAACCAGATGGGACCATCGAATCCGGGCATTCGATCCCTTTTTCATCCAAAGCAAGAGCACACACACAAACCTTGGCACCAAGCTTTTGGAGAGTTTGGAAACTGTTTCCCCTGAGATCTTCGACAGCATCATCAAGCAAGTATACGTATACAGATGCCCCTGAATCCAGCGCTTCGCGTATCAGTGATGTCCCTCTCTTAAAAGCATTGGAATCAGGAGTAGACTTGATCACAAAGCCAATGGATTCCTCATTGTTGAACTTCGTTTCTATAATGGTATGGGGCATGACCTGGATGATTGCTTACCTTGAAAATGATTACTCACTTACCAAACGGACTGTTCGCAACCAGGGCCGCCCAATCCGTTTTGGATAGACTGCGAATATAATCAAATAAATACTGCTGTGCAAACCCGGCGTTGGCACCGAAATAGCCGTCAACAAACTGGCGCATCTCACGGTGTGAAACCTTCTTGCCGCCTAAATAATAATCCTGCAGCACTCTCTGAACCCAAACATCAATAGGGAATGCACGTGAAAAACCATAAGCAAAAAGTAACACACAATCTGCTATCTTTGGCCCTACTCCAGGCAATGACGTCAGGCTCTCTCTTGCTTCGTCCAGAGAAAGTAATCTCACCGCTTCAAGATCGAAACGCCCTGACTCAATTTCCTGCGCACATCGATAAATATACTTGGCCCGGAAACCAGCTTTACATTTCCGTATCGCCGACTCCCCTGCTCTTACAATGTCTTTTGGCTCAGGAAAGGTGTAGACCCTTCGGGTGCTACCAGGAGTTGAAATGGATACTCCCAATTGACAGGACATGAGCTGGACAATTTCTTTGATTTGAGTGATCTGTTTAGTTGATGAGAGAATGAATGAGGCTAGGCAAAGCCAGGGGTCCTGCCTGAGCAATCTCAACCCCAAACAACAATCAAGTGCTTTTCCCGTTAAGGAATCCTTTGGAAACGTATCAAGGATGGATGAGACATCAATATGACACTGAAAATAATCAGCAACTTGAGAGAGAGCATCCGTTTCCGTTGAGTTTGTCTCGAAGGCTATCTCAGAAGAAGTGATTTGCTTCACTCCTAAATAAGAACCACGCCAAGCCGTTTCCCAGGAACTTTCGCCGGATGGGAACCAGTGAAAAGCCTGCCCGGACTCAATCGTTCTTTTCAGATCATATGAGTCTTTGAATTGGAGACGTCGCTGCGCAATCACCGTCAATAAGTAATGATCGAACGTGTTGGAATGTTCCCAAGCAGATCCCGCCCCTTCAAGAATTCCAATTCGATCAAAAAGGCTGCCTCAACCAATTGAACCTCCAATCTGCTTAGAAGATTCAAAGCAGCCACGGCCGTTCCACCTGTGGCAAGTAAATCGTCAACCAACAGCGTTCGACTCCCTTTTGCGATCGCATCGGTATGGATGGCTAAAGTGTTCGAGCCGTATTCCAGATCATAACTTTCTTCGTGCGTATCATAAGGCAACTTGCCCTGCTTTCGCACGGGAACAAATCCAGCCTTCAAATGCAAGGCGGCTGCAGCTGCAAAGATAAAGCCTCGCGCATCTACACCAACCACAACATCAATATCACCGGGTTGGAAAGGGGCTGTCAAATGATCAATCGCACCTTGAAAGAGCTTGGGGGAAGCAAGAACAGGCGTGATATCTTTGAACTGTATTCCGGGCTTCGGGAAATCAGGTATGTTACGAATACACTCCGTTAGATCTTGAATTGAAACGCTCATGAATGAGGTGATCCCAGGTTACTTTTGAACAGATTCAAGGTGTTCAATCATCTTACGCATTTTGGAAAGTGCCAGATTTTGAATCTGCCTCACGCGTTCTCGAGTCACCCCAAAATGCTCCCCAACTTCCTCAAGAGTACGTTCTAATCCACCATCCAGTCCGAACCGATATTCCAGAATAGTGGCTTCGCGATGGGGCAGGGTCTTGACCAGATCGTGCAACATGTCAGTGACCGTTTTATCTTCGAGGTGCTTGTAGGGATTCTGCGCCTTTTCATCACTGATGATTTCAGCAAAAGTGCTGTGATCATCACCAATAGGTGAATCCAGCGAAGCAGGCCGAATGGCCGCTCTACGCAGCCTGGCAACGCGACCAGGATCCATTTCCAACTCCTCAGCCAACTCCTCATCAGTAGGCTCTCTGCCGATCGCTTCCTGAAGTTTCAATGCTGTGCGCTTGAGTTTTGATATCTTGTCAACCAAGTGAACTGGCAGGCGAATCGTTTTCGCCTGATTGGCAAGTGATCGTTTGATGGATTGCTTGATCCACCAAGCGCTGTATGTGGACAACTTGCTTCCTTTGGTCGGATCAAATCTTTCAACCGCCTTCATCAAGCCAATGTTGCCTTCATTGATCAGATCCAACAAAGGCAAGCCAAGACCTTCGTAGTCATGAGCTATTTTAACCACTAACCTGAGATTTGCCTTGATCATTTGATCCCGAGCTTCGGCATCTCCTTTTTGAATACGCAGGGCAAGTTCAATTTCCTCATGAGGTTTGAGCAATGCGACTTGTCCGATTTCTCTCAAATAGAGTTTAAAAGCGGTATCACCATCATAACGTTCTCTGGAACGCGACGATGATTCTTCAGTGGCTGATGAGTCTCTGGGAACGGAAGCTTTTTGAAAATTATCATTGTCGTCGCCAACCTCAAGCTCAGAAAATTCTTCTTCGGCATCCTCTTTGAATGTTGAGGTGATATCTGTCTCGTCACTCAGTACAGCATGATCCTGATCCAGAGAAGCATTGTCCTCTTGATCTTGGGAACAGGAATCGGGAATGGGTTTACCAGTTGACATCAATGACTCGTGTATGGTTAAGAAATTTGTATCTTGGTTCAAGTAAATAAACCTACTAAAAGCTAGCGGCAAAATTCTTCGAAGCCGGCCCCCAGAAGATTATTCACATCGCGCTGGATGGCTTGATCTGTCAGGGGCCAACCTGTTTGACTCAGGTGAGTATATTTGTCCGTCAATACGTCTATCATGATCTGACGGGAGTGATTCCATTTGTAAATAACTTGATCCAATACACGTGCGTCCGAGTGCTGAGCGGTAAAGCTCGTTCCCAGAAGTTCCAGTCTGAGACGAGTCATTTCCTCAATGATCGAAGGAATATTCGTAAACCACCAGCACCCGAATATGTGCAGGTTCCTGAATTTCCTGCCGATCACACAGAGTTCCTGCTGATTCTCTCTGGAAAGCACCGTGCACAGAAATTTCACATCCTGGTTCTCGGCGCAAAGGCTTTCCAATGCCACCAGGTCAGCTCTTCCCAATCCGTCACCGGCCAACTGCAAGCTTGGATTCACTGCGCGCTTCACCCCAATCATCAATGCCAATGGAAGCCCGGAATCACGGCAGAAGGGAATCACCGCTTCCTTCAAAATTTTGGTGGTCGTGTCATTGGCTGGATAGGAAAAGGTTGGAGGCAAGGAAACCATCAAATAAAGCGGGTTTATTTTTTGTTTCCAATCATTGAGGAAGCGTATGATCTCCTGACATGAAGAATCGCTTAAATTTTCGTCAACTTCATATCCCCAGGACTTCAAATGCTTACCCGCATTGTTCCAGTCAAGCAGGAGCGGATCGAGCCGAAGCCCAGTGAGAAACCTTTCGTCGCGAGTTGGATTTTGATCCCAAACGTTTTTTTCCTGAGGATCAAAAGGCGAATTAGTCATGCATATGGCACGCAGATTAGCCAGATCCATGCACTGGGAAACAAAGCTTTCTAGCGGTTGTTCTCGAAACCATTGACGTATGGCTGGAAGCTGATTGGCCCCGGTTTCGAGCCCAAGCTTGTTGAGTGAAGTCAAAACGCCTCGGCATGCCTCACTCAATGGAGAGCGATCCATGAATAAGGTTTTCCATACGTGATCAGCCTGTTCCTGCTTGTCTAATTGCCAGAATTTTTCATAGGGCATGTCGGTGCTGCGAAACGCTTCGGCAACGAGATAGTGATAAATGAGTTGTTCATCAATACCATAAAGCAAAAGGTCACCAAATACTGGGTCATACAAATGCGTGTGCATATCCAAGGCTGGAGTGGATTGCACTATTTGCTGCACTTTTCCATGAAGCTGGGCTCGACTTGATGAAATCTGTTCGCTAGTCATGCTCATAAGATGAGCTACACTATGAAAGCCATAAAACATGCGCAAGGCAAAGGAGGATACGTTTGAGTAAAATTAAAGTCCATTCAGCCCGATGCCACACGGTCGATCTGAAGACACGCATGCCTTTCAAATACGGCATTGCCACCATGACAGCTTTTCCCCTGTGTTTTGTGGAGATCGATTGTGAAATAGACGGCAGGAGTGCCCCGGGCATTGCTTCAGACCTCCTCCCTCCAAAGTGGTTTAAGAAAGATCCCCAGCAGGAACCTGCATCAGAGCTCCATGAGCTGCGTTCAGTCATTCATCATGCCTGCGCCCTGAGCCTGAATCGCGAAGCTCTCTCGATCTATGCGTGCTGGAAACAGGTCTATGACGAACAGGCAGCATGGGGGAACGCACAGGGCCTCCCCCCCCTGCTGATCCATTTTGGGTCCTCTCTGATCGAACGCGCCCTGATCGACGCGCTGTGCCGACACCTGCACATTCCTTTTCACGAGGCATTGAAAAACAACCGATTCGGCATACGCTTCGAGGATCTCAACCCTGATCTCAAACTGGAAACCACCACAACATGCATACCGCAAAGCCCCCTGGACAAAGTGATCGCAAGACACACGATTGGGTTGTCGGACCCCTTGACGCATGCGGACATCCCTGATGAAGAACGCTTGAGTGACGGACTGCCCCAGTCCCTTGAAGAATGCACAAACACATATGGACTGAAGCATTTCAAAGTAAAGATCTGCGGGGATATAAAAACCGATTCGGAACGACTTGCCAACATATCGAAGGTTCTCGATACAAATGCCCCCTCGGATTTCGCGTTCAGTCTGGATGGAAATGAGCAATTTGTTGATCCAACTGCTTTTAAAGCTTTCTGGGAGGAATTAAACAGTCACAGCAATTTGAAATCATTGTTAAAAAGACTGCTGTTTGTCGAGCAACCCCTGCACAGAGATGTGGCACTGAACGAGGATATCGGAGACGTCTTGCATGCATGGACTGATCGTCCCTCCATCATCATCGATGAATCGGACGGTGATCTGGACAGCGCCCGTAAAGCGATCCAACTGGGATACGACGGCACAAGCCATAAAAACTGCAAAGGGGTTTTCAAGAGCATCTCAAATTTTCTGATGATTCAAAAACTCAATCAGGATTCCCCTTCACGCCTCCTCATTCAGAGTGGTGAAGATTTATGCAACCAAGGTCCTGTGTCCATCATGCAGGATCTATGCGTTGCAGCTTCTCTGGGGATTCAATCTGTGGAGCGCAATGGACATCACTACTGTGCCGGATTGTCCGCTCATCCAGTTTCAGTGCAGCATGAAATGCTGAAACATCATCCAGACGTGTATGCGCCTACAAAAAAAGGATGGCCATCGCTGGCGATGGATCAAGGCTCTATCTCCATGCGATCCATCAATGCATCGCCATTTGGCATTCAATGCATGCCAACCCTCTCTGATTACGAAAACGTTCAATCATAGATCGCTGCTTTGAGATCCATGGAAGCTCCCCGTTCCTCAAAGTGAAGGTTGACCTGCGTCATGCGGACAGAAAACAACGGAGGGCAATTGACACATTCAACGACTCAAGATAGTTTGCCTATTGAATATGAGTGATACCATTGTCAACGACACTCCAGTCATCAGCATCACCGAAGCAGCCGCAGACGAAGTGCGCTCCATGATGAGCAATCAGCCTGAAAATGAAGGCAAACCGCTGCGCGTTTACATCGAGAAAGGCGGATGTTCGGGAATGCAGTATGGATTACTATTTGACGAAATCAGAGAAGGTGACACTCCATTGAAGATACATGACGTCGACCTGGTCATTGACGCCATTAGTGCAGACTACCTGAAAGGATCGGTGATTGATTTTTCAGACAGCCTGAATCAGGGAGGTTTCAAGCTGACCAACCCAAATGCGAAGCACTCATGCGGCTGTGGCAAATCTTTTGAGGTCTAATTGCATCAAAGACTTGCAACACTTTACAAAGTCCTGATACGTTTCAGAAGCAGTTGCCGAGGGTCATTCGCCCTCACTTCACACTTGCCGGTGTGGCGAAATTGGCAGACGCACAAGACTTAAAATCTTGCGAGGGTTAAACCTCATGTCGGTTCGAGTCCGACCACCGGTACCATTTGTTTGCGGGTAGTGAGGCGTTACTTGCAGGGTAGTAATCAGGTAGCCGGAGGGTAGTCAATCCTGGCCAGTTCCTTGCTCTCGATTTCCATCGCCGATTTACAGATCTCCAACAAACTCACTCTGACCGATTCCCGATGGGATTCCACCAATCTTTCGGTGGTCACAAACCGTCCCCTGGGGAACGATTCATCGAGTGAGTTTTAGAGGTAGCATCGGCACAGATTGAGACCAGTTCATTCAAGGCAATAAGCTCTATGCCACCGGCTAGAAACAGGCTAGCTCTCCAGTGGTAGAAGCCGAGACTTAATCTTGTTTGGGTCCTGGCACAGGCCCAACACGGTAATGACGAACAGCCGATTGATAGTAAAATGATAGAACAATCCAAACGGATATGGGTGGAGCAATAATCGACGAAATCGCGAGTAAACAACCGGAGCGCACTCTGGATTCTTCGATAAGAATCGAATTCTTTCATCAACACGACCAACAAAACGCCGCGCAGCCCCCCCCACCAGGCAAGCACTACCGAGTCGCCTCTGCCAAATCGAGTGCTGCCTCTGGTCTGAGAACCACTTCCATCAATCTCCGATCTCGCTAAGCAGTCGCTCTTTCACTTCAGGCCAAGATCTTCCGGGTTCCAAGTGCTCACAATGACGAGCATAGCGCTCATCGAGAATTGCGAGCAATCGAGCACTGAGGGTGAAGATCCAGGCCAGTCCGAAAAGGTTCTGAGTAGTGAACGAGTAGTCAGGAACTGAAGAACCACGGATTCTCCGTAGGTTATTGGAAATCAACAGATTCTTCAGGTATTGGTCAAATTGATCGTACCAACGGTATGAGCGATGTCTCCGATGTTGATGCTATGCCATGATCCTCGGAGTAGAACTCGAGGCCGCCTCGACGAATTGAACGCTTGAGCTGTATTCTTGAAAGATAAACCCGCGCTCGGCATACCAATCAAGGTGGTTTGGAGAAATTTGCGTCTGCTAAACCTCATATCTGCATCACGCTCGGGATGGAAAACGAAGAGGACTCTCGGGATTCTCTCGTATCAGAATTTTGCAAAACAAGTCCCACATCAATGCATTTTTCAGTTTCTCACGGCTAAAAATGATAGCTTTCATTCAAGAACACAGATTCCACAGAATTTCACTGCGTCATCTCGCACAAGCTACGGGACAACGTAAATTGCAGACTCCATTGGGGTTGAACGGATTCTCCAGATTGAGGGGTTGAAAAACGAGTCCATCCTACTCCTTAGCGCTCAGCTTGAACCGGCTGAACTTTGCCCAACGCGGCGCATTGGTGTCTCCATTAAGTGCGAAGAGTCCGACCTTAACGGCGTCTGGCTTGCCCGGCAAGGTCGTTTCACCGTGCTCGATCCAGGCGTCTTCATCGGGGGCTTTGACCCAGGCATTGACTTTACCACCGACAATATCAAGCCGAAGGTGAATCGGCCCCTCTCGGAAGGGGATTCTCTTGACCAATTTGGGGCTTGCCCCATCCTCCAATATCATCACGCAGAACTGACCATTAATCAACTCGCGGTTGAGCTTAATGTAGTTATCGTCATCCACGTAAAGCATCAGACCCGCTTGCTCATATTTCTTCCGCGGATTAAAATCGACAACAACTTCGACCGACGAGTTCGCACTAGGCAGAGCACGCAGCAGGAGATTTTTGGTACCGTTATTTGCCTTCCCCCAGATGTTTGCCGGTTGTGCGAGCAGCTCGACTTGCCCCTCTGCCAAGCGCCATTCCTTTTTGTCCTCACGGACAAAACTCCACCCCACATCGAGCATTTCCTTGAAGTTCGCCTCATAGTCTTCCGCAAGAATCGTAGTAACCGTATAAAACAGTAGGGCAGTGAATATCGTTCGGGGTCGGTTCATAGTACTCAGCTTCCCTCTAATAACCATTCAGAAGCAAGTATATTGTGCTCCAAAAATACGTCGCCCGGCAAAAAAAACTGATACTGACATCGAGAAAGCTGTCTATCGCAGGTGATTATTCAATTAGCTGTTGATACTTGTCAGCCTGATCGTTCGCAGTAGCGAGGGGAACGCGAATCGCCAATCACCCAGAGTTGCGGCCAGATGATATCGAGAACAAGATTGCTAACCTTGGAAATGACTCCTGAGAGACACCCTACAACGGACTCGCCCTGACTCCCAAGGTTGCCTGATTAACAATTCGCGAGGTCCATGATGGGTATCATTACAGAAATTCAATTAAGGCTCCCCTCGAAGCGTCACTTCCCATATGTCTGAGCTTTCATGAAGCTTTGCCTTGTGGAGTTCATTCACTTAGGGGGCATCTATTAGGGATCCGACGAGCAATGAAACTTGTTCGAATTCCGATCGGAATGGCACTCTGTCATTAATAGTCGGTGACGCTGTGAACGAGCTCCTGTTGCGGATAGCATACTCGAAGCTGGTCAAGGGAGGCAGGATTTCTTGGAAATCGCCAGTCCCAGAACCTTCGTTGACTGGAACAAAAGAAGGTTCAAAAGGTATTGGGCAATTGGAAAAAAATTCTAAAAGTAGACTGGGAATTCTGGGCAACCACACTCAAGTTCACAGTTGATGACGCAGGCACCTGTTTTATACACTTCATCGTTGGCTTAATATTCCAAATACCAATCAATTAAGATTTACAATGAGAATTGCACACTCCATCACCGCCTGTATTTTGGGTTTGCTTGAAGTTGCTATAACTCTGACTGTGGCTCAGGAACCCGAACGTATCGGGGCGCCCACTCAATTCTTTGTCGATAGCGAACGCTATCGTTTCGCGAATGCGGATATGAGTAACCCTGCCTTCTATCCGGTACCCAACGAGACCATCACCCGCGACACTTACATGCAATATCTGGAAAGCATGGATCTGAAAGCCTTGGCCTCCGATCCAGACCGCGGCGAAAGCAGCCTAGTGGCCTTCATGCCTGTGTTGGTTAAGTATGTCGAATCTGGTGAAAAACGTTGGGCCGACGCCTGTGTAGAAATGCTCAAGCAATATCATACGGCCCTCAAAAAACGTGTCGAAGAAGACACATGGATTTGGGATTTTGAATGGCCCGCCGTTTTGTTTCCGCTCTATCGTCAGTATTTGATGGAAGGCAATATCATTGAAGCAAATACACCCTGGTTCAAGGATTTGGTGCTGTATTATTGTCGTAATCTGCATGTGTGGGCCGAGGAGCCGATCGAGTGGCGGGGCGGATGCCACCGATCCATGCCGGAAGGCACCGTCAAATGGCTTGCCTCGACGTGGTATCCCGACATCCCCGAAGCCAAACACTGGGCACGCTACGGTCAACTCGTGTTCAGCGATTTCTGGAAAGTGAAAGATGTACCCCAGAACGACACAGGCTACATGATGGGCCCTTTGCTGATGCCTCTCTTTCACGGAGACCGCCTTTTGGGTGATGACCGTGTTTATACGGATCCAGAAATGCAGCAAGTGTTCACACGCATCATGATGGAAGTGTCCAGCGATGGCGCCATGAATCCCTATGGTCCGAATGGTGGTTACAACAGCACTGCTCATTTCAGAGTTTCCGTATTGGAGCGTATTGCAGCGAAGACCGGCGATGGTCGATACCGTTATGTTGCCCATAAGCTTGTCAATTACCTACTTTATCAAGCCAGGAATGATGACTACTTGTCCTCGCTGCACGCGTCGCTTGCATATCTTTTCGCAGACGACTCCATTGCCCCCGTCGAACCTGAACCCGGTTCGATTTACACTCTTCGTCATGAGGCGATGCGGGTCGCGCACAAAGACAAGGCCCTCACTGAGAAATTACTTGGCAATGCGGATCCGCGTGAAAATCGTGGATACATTTGCTGCAGCTGGGTCATGAATGAGCAACAATGGCCTGACAAATTCATCTTCCGAAGTGGCTGGAATCCGGGCGACTTTTTCTGCCTGGTTGAATTACATCCAACCTCTTTCCCCGCCAACCCCGGTGGCATTATGGGGATGAATCGCTATGGTGCGCCTTTTACACAAATCGTGACCAGTAAGGGTAGCTCCGAAGAAAACCGTCTGTTGATTCAGGATATCGATGGAATCTCTAAACGACGATTGCATCCTGAAAAAGGTCGTATTGACGAAAACTGGGCGATGGGCAACATGCCCGACATTCGCTCAGAAGTGACCCATTTCGAGGATACCCCAGAGGCTACCTATGCCAAAGTAAAAGTGCAAAACCCCGATGGGCTTCCTGTGGTATACGAGCGCGAGTTTATCTTTGCGAAGAACCGTTTTCTTGCCACGCGAGAAATCGTGACCTTTGAAGAATCATTTCATGCACGCGTAAGCCCATTGTGGAATACGCAGAACATCGGACCTCAACTGGGGAATCACTGGGCCAATACCTTTATGAGTGCACCTGTAGCAAACAATGGGCGTTCGAGCATGAAAACACCCCCCGTGGACTTGCTCGTGTGGTTTGCGCCTCAGGAGGACTGCCGCTTGCAAGTGGTGGACCGCATGACCTTCGATGCGCGTACTACCGACTGTCCGGCTCAACTGCGTTATGCATGGGAAGGCAACCCAAAGAAAGGCGAGCAGAAAATCTTCACGCAAGTTTACTACCCGCACATGCCTTACCGGAACCGAACTTACAACAATAATCCAGGTGACCAGGAAGCAGAGAAGCCGACATTACAAAACACCGCTTATGCCAGCGGTATAGAAGTCATTCGTGACGATGCCAATGCAAGCATTCTCAAACTGGAGTTTGATGAAGAGGAAACCGAATATGTGATATTCAACCCAGCAGCACATAAAATCAACATCGGCAACAGATCGGTTGAACAGGCATTAGCATATTTTTCTGAAACAAAATCCGACGAGGAAAATTGATCTATATTCTCGACTATCAGAAAAACGGAAATAGAAGGACACGAATTATGGGGTGGCAACATGGTTCTTCAGTATGTTTGGGATCATTCCCCTATCCGAAGCTGAGACCAAAGAAAACAATCCCCAATTAAAAATCGCCACATGCCATTTCAGCTTCGGCAGATCACTTCAAACCTGATTTTCGCACCGTGATTGAATCCGGGGCAAGGCAACCGGAAACTTTCATTCCGACAGGTATTAACCTTTCTTTTCACAATTATTTGGATGTGGCAAGTGGAATTAAAATCGAAAAGCGAACCAAATCTCTTGAGCCTCGCTACCATGCGGCATAAGGCAGTGAAAAACAGTCGTCTCCTGTCAGATCGCCTGACTTTACTTCCCTGAGGCAATGTGTTGATAAATCAGTTGCACCGCTTCACCGCGGGTAAGGTTGGCATCCGGGTCATGCCATCCCTTGGCCTTTTTCCGCATCAAGCCTGAAACAATCTCGATTGCACTGGCGCCCGTCACCTCCCGATCCGAGTGAGCAAGAACCCTCGGGCTTTTCCCTGGCTCTTTGTGGATTTCGTAATGAAAGAATGGCTCGTGAGATTGGGTTGAATAGTCGTAGAGAGTCTCGATGTATTTGAAAGCGGGATGTCCACGGGGCACATCGCTGAAGTGTGCGGCGGTAATGCTGAGCGGGATCTGCAAACCCTTCACTGCCATTCGGGCAAAATCCCCCATCGTCACGAAATCATTCGGGCGAAAGCGATAGACCTTCTTGTTCAAATCGCTCAGGCTGGCCGCGGGCCCGTCCACGTGGAAGCGATCCGGATCATCATTGGCGATGGCGCCCAACAGACTCAATTTCTGAGCGGCCTCAAAAGCAGGCGCATCCCCCGGAAGGTCGGTGTAGAAAAACAGGACGCACCCCTGATTCAACAACTCATTCTGGATCTGCTTGATCGGCAGGTCGGCAAGCTCGAGATCATGGTCGATCGCCAGCGCGGCGGCGACTCCAGCCGCCTGCCCAAGCGAACACCAGACGGGTTCCATTCGGACCGTGCACATCGCGACGTGCGTGCTCGAAATGCCCACAGGGAAAAGGATCCCTCGATGTTGTTCGGGAACCATGACGCCATAAGGAATCTGATAGGGGCCGGTCACATCAAACAGGTGAAGGGTTCCCTCAGCTGCTCCTTCTCCCGATCGCGGTTCCTTTCGAGATGTCGGCGCTTGAACATTATGGGCGTCCATCCCATAGACCCCAATGGCCACGGATTCCGGAAGGAGAGGTCCTCGGAGCCCATTACCACGAAGGTCTTTGTGAATATCGCTTTCATTGAGCGTGTAGCGTCCATGAATCCTGCGCCCCTGACGCACGTAAAGTCGATAAGGGACATTGTTGTTGTCCGTGAATTCATCGTCCGGAAGCCCAATATTGGGCGAGCCTCCTTCCGTTTGAATATAGTAGAGCCAACCAAGGTCGTAGTTGCGAAAAATTTTTTCGATCGCCACACGTTCTTCCCAGTCGGCCAGCACCCAGCGCGTTCCATAACCAGTCAGATCACCACCCCAATTGATTCCCAGCATGTCGAACTTTCTATTGGGAATGATCGGCTTGGTGTTTGAACTCCATCGATACTTGGCCGGGTCATAGTTCGGCGGCGGTTCCTTGATGCGGTAAGGATGATCGGCCCGGCCATAATCCTTTCCAGTGAGACGGTAAGTGAACGCTTGCGACCGATCGTCCGCCTCTCCTGTGCTTTCCGGAAGAATGGTCGCCTTCAACGTTCCCGAGACTCCGCGAAAGAAATTCGTGTAGATGCGGCCTG
>Ga0163179_10000082_pt1 | contig 66140 bp, 97 predicted proteins | sample AtlANTMetagenome_FD_109643 | JGI IMG/M metagenome (GOLD analysis project Ga0163179, IMG submission 109643) | Marine eukaryotic phytoplankton communities from the Atlantic Ocean - Atlantic ANT 2 Metagenome | ecosystem: Environmental > Aquatic > Marine > Oceanic | place: North Atlantic Ocean...
AGGAGGCGCAACATTTAATACTTCCTCTGCAAATGCCATAGTGCCTGAATACTTTTTGTCTCCTAAGGCGCTAGGCTTTGTCATGATTTTATTGGCTTCATCGCTTATGGTTTCTTTAATAATTTTTCTTAATTGTCTTTTTGTGATTTTCATTATCTCTTCCCCAGCTGGCCAGCGATCAGGTTTGACTCAACAGTGTCATTAATTTCTGCATCGGATACGCCTGCCTTCAAGCACATTGCTAAAGCATTTTCAAGTTCATCTAAAGCTACAGACTGATCATCCGTTAGGTTAACATATAGATCTTGGCCGGATTGTTCTGTATCACTATATTGTTCACCGTAACGAGGGGCTTCTTTTAAGAGTTTTGCCTTCTCTTCTTTGATTATTCTTCTTAATTGTCTCTTTGTGATTTTCACTGTTCTTCCCCTATTTTCATCATAAACGACTCAATATACTCTGCAATATCATCTCTATGAATACCTAAGCCAAGAGCTTTTTTTATTTCAAACCCTATATTCTTCAAGTATGATTGTTCCAAACCTCGGTGCAAGCCTCGTGTTTTAGCTTCCTTCTGTAACTCTTCTTTAATAATTCTTCTTAGTTGTCTTTTTGTAGTCTTCATCTTAAACCTTAGTCGTAATATGGTGCCGGCGATCTCTTATATGGAGCGCGTCTCCCAAGTTGGCCACCGGTGCGTGTAGTTAAAAAGTCTATAAAGTCATCGTAAGCGCCTGAGTATAGTGAGTTAATATCTTCTTTCGAGATGTTAATCTCTCCTACGCCATGAGAAATTGACCGAGGTGGCTTAAGCCGGACATACTTTTTATATTCTTTCCACTTAATGTCTGGCATGTCGCTAGGTTCAATCTGTGCAGTCCATTGATTGCTTAGGAATTCCAAGAACTCCTTGTCAGGATCTGATGCTATGGCTTTCTTAGCCATCTTGTCATACTCTTTATATGCGGCATCCTCGATATCTCTTAAGAACTTATGGGCTTTCTTCTTATCCCACCCCTCAGGGGCCGGCATATCATAACCCTCTTGGCCTATGTTGTTGAACCACCCAATAGCTTCATCAGCTACCCATCCCATTTCATTCTTTTCGACATATGGTCTTAAGGCAGGATCAGCTAGCGCACCTGCGATATCACCGGTGAGTGCATAATTGGCAAGCACATTATAATCATCAACATCCTCATATGGATTCTGAATGATTGTTTGGTGAGCTTCCTTCAAAGTCAAGGATTCTCTAATAATCTTTCGTAATTTACGTTTTGAGATTTGCATTTTCCCTCTATTATATGATGCTGCTAGCTTTACCGCCGATGCGGGCTCTTTATTATCCTCACCCTTCTTTTTGGCCTTATAGTCACCCTTCATAAAGATCTGAAATAGTGCCAAGCACGTAAACATATACGGCATAACAACATTAAGGACCTTATCTAAAAGATCAAGCATCTTAGGTGCAAACTTCTCAAGCATGTCTGCTGCTTTTCGAAACATTTTAGGGCCGAAACCCTTAGCAAACAATCCTGCTAAAAGAGCAGGTGGCGAAACGACAGCCAGGACACCTTTCTTCCACCAAGAGTCTAGTGCGTCTGACTTCTCGATATAGTCAGCTGCCTTTCTCATTAATGATACAATCTGGCCGATGACGTCTTTAAAGAATGCCTGGGCTACTGAAGGATCTTCAACGAACTTCTGGAGCCAATCAAACTGCTTAATAACTGATGTTATTCCAGTATACGCATTTTCAGCCAAGGCTTGCAGTATCTGTGCCGCGGCCTTTGCCGCGGCCAGCCCTATCGTCGATTCAGGAATTACAAACTGAATTCCTTTTTCAATTGGCCTGACAATGGCGCTTATCATCTTTTGAAGTACTTCTTTTATTTCTTCAACAACATCATCGATTTTCTTCGCAGCTTTTTTGAAAGTCTGGAGTAGTTTTTGAATTAAAGCCTTAAGCTTATTATAAAAGCCTTTAAAGTTGCCAGGATCATATGCTGCAAATGCATCACTAATTAATGTTGCATATTCACCGGCTAAATCTTTTGCGTTCGATATTGTATCGATCGTGGCAGCAACCGCTTCGGCACCAAAAAGTGTGTCAACAATTGTCTCAACTATAGGGCCGGCGGCGGCACCCTCCGCACCTACAGGAAGCGTAATCGCACCACCTGCAGCACCGATCCCCCACTCAGATGCAGAGCCGATAACATATTGAACTGCATCTTTTACAGTGTCAGCACTGATAAGGCCTTCATTGAGGAGTGCTTCCTCTTGAAGTAATCTATTATTAGAGTGCTCACGGATGATACGCCTAAGCAAAATCTCATCGGTGGCACCAGTACCATATACCATTATATTACTGCTCATTATTTATGATCTCCTACCAATCAGGTCTTCGATTATGAATAACTGATCTTTGGTTGTCCGGTATTCCACTCTCTTCTTCGGTAGGTGTCCTACCTGAAGCTGGTGGATCCATCGATTCAAAATGTGCCTCTAACTTATCGGCCCAGCCTTCAATCTCCAGAATTGTCGCTTCAAGCTCTTCACCATATACACTGCCCATGTCTTCGCCGTCCGGATCAACAAGGCCAAAGAGTTCGTGCTTTATTCCCTGTAGATCTGCTAACAGGCCTGCAAGCTCACCAATAAGTTTCCCCTCTGTTGAAGCACGGCTTTCGCTTTCTCTTATCAATTTTGCGCGCTCTTCTTTGATGATTCTTCTTAATTGTCTTTTTGTGATTTTCATTGCCATTCCTCCACAATGCCCTGTAGTTCGAGGTAAGCTTCCTCATTGCCCAAGACCTTAATTAGATCATCGATGGCTGAATGGAGTGCCCCCAATGCCTGTGCGGGGTTTTGAGAGCGACGGCGGTCATCGTCTCTTACTGCTGCAAACCCTGCATCAGCTGGGGTCCACTCTTTTTGAAGCTTGGCCTTTTCTTCTTTGATAATTTTTCTTAGTTGTCTTTTTGTGATTTTCATTATCGCCCTCTTCGAAGTACTTTAACAGTGATACCTTCCGCGGCACCTGTCATGATATAAATTTCGCCGTTGGCACCTCTCTCAGGACTAACTCGGCCATTCTTAAGGGCACGTACTAATTCATCAGTAATCCCTTTAACATCCTCATCCGGGGCCGGTTCCGTTCTTGGGAACCCAGCACGATCATAACCATGAGGAGCCGGTTTCTTAACTACCTGGGATGGTAACATTCTTCCGTCACGAGACTCTTTAGCTAATTCTTCCTGAATTATTCTTCTAACTTGCTTTTCTGTAAGTTTCATTATTATCTCCTTACCTTAGACATTTCGCGGCCACGAATTCCATGGTCAATGAATTCACTTTCTGCATCATAATCACCAGCTGCATCGAGAGCCTCAGGGCTATCAGCAATATACCAAGCATCTTCCTGTGTGTCGAAGAATACTTCACCTTCTTCCTGCATGACATCTAAAATTGTAAAGACCTCTTCTTTGTCAACAGGCATCTCATTTGGATTATATGGGTAATCATCACTTACTATTGAGACAATATCCATTCCAGATAAACCTGGAGAAGCTTCAATAGCTGCAAGTACTTCATCACTCATTTCAGTAAATCTTTGCTTCATATAGCTTTCATAGAGTAACTTCTTTGACTCTTCCTTAATAAGCTTACGAAGGCGTTTTCTAGAAATTTTCATTTAATTATCTCCCGTCGTGGTATTGGCCATCGTGTAATTGCATCTCTATTCTCTCGATGGTTTCAGCGATTGCAAATGAAATAGCAGTTTCAAGCTCCTGGACGGCGTATACAACTTGTTGTTCCCATACTTCTTTCGAGTCACGAATCATACCGGTACCATTTGGATCAGGACGAGCGAAGGCTTCGGGTTCTTCATCATATAACTTCATCATGTCATCATAAAATAAATCAGACATACGGCTAGCAGACTGGTCTGCTGCCTCTTCAAAGTGATGCATATCTGAAACTGATTCTCGAAGGAGCTTAGCCTTCTCTTCTTTGATGATTCTTCTTAATTGTCTTTTTGTGATTTTCATTGGTTTCTTCCTATACTTGCTCAAGTAGATAGATCTCTACAGGATACGGCGCCCATGTACTTTCTGGCTTATCCCACATGGGATTAAAAGAATTTACCTGCAGCCACTTTGGTAATAATTGTTCGTATGTGTCCTCAAGGAGCCCTGCTAACCCTGGCTCTGCGTAGAACTCCCATGTGTGTCTTATTTTAGGGTAAGTAGCATCACGGATGAGGTCATCACCACTATTTTTGTACGTGAGCTTTTGGATCCATCCAGATGCAGCAGCACGACCTAAAAGGCTGTTAATGACTTCGAGGTCCTCGGATACTACAATCTCATTTGAGATTTTGGTTTTTTCTTCCATGCTTTCCCGAAGTACTTGTCGGCCTAGTTCTTCTTTAATAATTCTTCTAAGCTGTCTTTTTGTGATTTTCATTAGTCCAGCCTTATATGTAAGATACCTGGGAATGCACGTTCAAGCTCCATATTGACACCGCCGCGAGCATAAACTCCTCCAGGGGATGACAGAACGACTCGGCCTGGTTGTATACCACCCATAGTTCTAATGTTTACGAACACGCCCTCCATCTCGGATCCGCCCATGTCTCGACCTCCGTACTCATCATAATAGGCAGGAAATGCATCAAATCCCATAATAAGATCTGTGGAGTCGAAATCATATCCAAGATATACTTCGTTAACATCTTCATACCCGTCAGCTTCGAGTGCTGCATGAACCTGGCTCATTACAGAGTTATCTTGATAGACAGCATTAAAAATATTCACACCATCCAGCTCAACGCCCTGAGGCCATACATCACGAATCTCTTGATCACTAACATTTTCATCCATGAGATCCACCACCTTTTGGCCGGCTGCTTCTCTAATTAGTTTCCTAAGTTGCCCCTTTGTTATTTTCATTGCCATTCCCACCCATTGACTAGCCAGCCCATCTCGTCTGAGAGCATTTCGGCCACTGCGTAATCCGCTTCGTCCTTGCCTTCAGCCGCGGCTATTAAGTTCCAATCGTGAACTGCGTCTGGGTGTAGCTCTACCAAAGGATCAGTCCCTGCACCATCATCATCCCAATCGACTACAATCATGCGAGGCCCAGAGTCGCCACCAGCTTGGATGCCAAGACCACCGGAACCGACAGACTCCTTGATAGCCTTTTTTCCACCGAGAATCATTTTATTAAGAGCCCCAATCGAAAGCTTCTTACTTTCCTGAATCGGCTCTGGAAATGATGTTAACTGTGCTATCCACCTAAGAGCTTCATGCTTACGCCACATCATGACTTCTTCAGCTTGGTATAAATCCATTCCATGCTCAGTTAAGAGAGTACCAATATCAAGCCCCAATAGCTCAAGCATTTCTTCTGATGATAGTGGACTTCTTCCTTGCGCCTTAACGAGCGCCATTTCTAAATCTACTTTAGCCATTATAAATCTCCTGCGGCACGTGTATCGGCTTCGACTTCATCGTCACCTTGTTGGAAAATATCCATGGCTTCTTGAAGAGCTTCGGATATCATTAATGCATCATCACCATCCATATAACCAAGTACGCGACCAAGCTTGCCATAGGCCATCTGGATAGCATTGGGGTTTTGTTCATAAACAGTTTCTGCGAAATCTTGTGAGCCACCGCCACTATTACTATAAGCTCCGACAACTGCATCGACTTGCTCTTGTACGGCACTTCCTAATCCTGCATATGCTTTTGCAAACTCGATTAAATCTGAACCGGTCTCTACTGGGGTGCCCCACATCTCATTAAGAATTTTCTTTCTTTCTTCTTTGATAATTCTCTTTAGTTGTCTTTTAGTGATTTTCATTTTATAAACCCTTGCCTTATATGTTGATGTTGTGTCGGCCAGCAAAATCTTCCACTAAACCAGCTAACTCATCTGCTAGTTCATATTCACCAAGCTCATCTCCCAGCTTATCGGATATAGCAAAAAGCCCAGCAAATAAATTTTTTCTTAAGTCATCAGTCAAGCTAAAATATTGACTGCTATCCATTGCCATGCCCATTTCACTAAGCTTGGCCTTTTCTTCTTTAATAATTCTTCTTAGTTGTCTTTTAGTGATTTTCATTATCTTGTCCTCGTAATAATATCTCTTACAGAATCCATGACCATCTGCTCAGCCTCAGCTTCACTTACACCATTTAATTCCATAAACATTACAACAGCTGAGTGCACTGCATCTTCCAGCTTTTCTTCAACACCTACATGAGCGCCACCATGATAACCATCCTGATAAGCTTTAAGGTTTTGATCAGCCTGATCCCGTGTTTCTCGAACTAGCTTAGCACGTTCTTCCTTGATGATTCTTCTTAGTTGTCTTTTAGTGATTTTCATTTTATTTACAGCCGGCGCAATTGTCACAGCAACAGCAGCAACAGGATTCGCACTTACCAGAACAGCAGCAGCAACATTCTTTATTTGATACATTTTCCATTTTGAACTCCTTTTATCTTAAGCCATGAACAATTTCTGCAAGTAGACGATATGCTTCTTTTCGAATACCTGGGCCGCGGAAATCGCCGCCAATTCTCTCTGACTCCATTTGTATAAACCGAACTAACTCTTCAGCCTGCTCTTCAACCTCATTCATGAGAATAGCTCTCTCACTATCCTCGTCATCAGAGATTGTCCCATCAGGGTTCATCTCCTGAATAATGCGGGCCTTTTCTTCTTTAATGATTCTTTTAAGTTGACGTTTCGAAATCTTTCTAGATTCCATTTTTGGAGTATATGCTCTCTCGTTCGGGGCACCTCCTGGATACAAACCAGTGTAGATTATAAATGATCCACCGTCATATGATTCTTCATAATCCCAGTCTTGAGGCAGGTCGTGCTCAAACGAATTTACGTCAGGGTGCAATTCCTTACTAAGATAGATTATGGTCTGGCCTTCTTCATCACTTTCCACATCTCCGTCCATGGCATCAGCCCAAGAATGTGGTTCTGCCGGAAGCTCATCTGCAGATGATACGGAGTCGTAGTTCAGGTCTGGGCCACCGTAAGAACCACCTAGGGCAATTGCATGATCCCCAGAAATTGGAGGGCCGGCTGTCTGGCTCTCAGAAAGCAATATGGCCTTCTCTTCTTTAATAATTTTGCGAAGTTGTCGCTTAGTAATTTTCATCGTGTTGTATTCCCTTAGATAATATTTTGGGACCAACACGGCGCCGCTTAGATCGGCTTACTATATCAAGTTGTGTTAGTCTCATTTTCTTTTCCCTCTGTGGGCGCAGACTCAATATCCCACACATGCGATGTACGCAAAAATAAATATGGCCTACAGACACAAAGTACTATATCCATAGACCATATTATACACTAATTTGCCGGCTTGTTATCTGCCATTATTCATTTCTTTTCTAAGCAGCCAAATAACAACGCCCCTACGAGACTGTTTTTGACGAGCAGTAGGATTTTGGCTTTTAACGCCACATATTTCATGATGAATTGCAGGAAGGCCCTGGCTTCGACGTTCGGCATCTAAGGCACGTACTGCCTTCCTCCATAACTTTCGAAACTTTCTTTTTACCTGTCGTCTTTCAACTGGGGCAAGAGAAGCAATTCTCTTATCAATTAAATTCATTTTCTTTTCATCAGGGATCCAACTAGAAGGAACAAACGGTACGATACCTGCATCCAACATTAGTAATTGAATCATCATATCATGTGAAGAAGACATATGTCACCCCAAAAAAAATTAACTTATTTATTATTTATTCTGGTTCTTCTGGTTGATCATCTTCGTTTAGAAAACTTGAAGAACCTGGGACTGCACCTAGCGAAGACAAAACTTCTTGTACAGAAACTGTAGGGTCGATTGCAAGATCCTCAGGGCTCCCATCAGCATTTCCAGAAATTAAAGAATCAATGTGATCTAAAACTGCCATTTCTTCATCTTTAATTACGTGGTATCGAAACTTCATCTCAGGAGGAGCATCATGAAGTACAATCCACGTTTCAAGCTCAAACTCAGACCCATTTTCTGGATCCTCATATGTCGCTTGTGTCTTAAACTTCCACCCGATCGGAACGTCATCATTATCCGGATCAGTGATGTCCTCAATGAAATTACCAAACTCTTGCTCAGCAGCAACCCGAAGTTCAGCGACGGTTATTTCGCCCACATTTTGAAACCCACCCTCTGACAGGCAAACCGGTGGGTCTTGGCTTATATCAAACTCAATCTCTTGAATCCACATTGCATTCTCCTTTTATTAAAAATAAATATTTTGTCTTCATTGTAAATGGTACCCCGAGCAGGATTCGAACCTGCGACCCACGGCTTAGAAGGCCGTTGCTCTATCCAGCTGAGCTATCGGGGCTGAATGGTACCGGAGGCGGGACTCGAACCCGCATGACTTATAGTCGAGGGATTTTAAGTCCCTTGTGTCTACCAATTCCACCACTCCGGCTTAATCTACTATACAATACTAAAGGCTTCAAGCACAAATTTACAAGTATCAACCTGCTGTTCTAGCTGTTTTAGCTTATTCTGTACTTCAATTACATCAACCTCTTTAACACCCATCGATTTCCACCACTCTGGGTACGACGCATTAAAAAGTTCTTCGGCTTGATTTATATCTTTGGCCATTGTATAATCAATATGCTTACCGTAGGTTCTGTACATACGACTACCCGGGGCGGTGTACGTATACAGCTCATAAATCTTTATCTCAGCTATATCTTCATCAAATGGAAGTGCTAATTGTTTCATCTCTCGTCTCTCTTGTTCTGTAATAATATGATTAACTACTGCCGGCTGGTTGCGGTCATGTTCCTTGTTTCCCCGTCTCTTACGCTTATGATCAAAATCATGACTAGACGACTGTGAACTAGAAATAGGCTGAATTTTACTCACAATTTATCCTTAAAGTTTTTAGCATTCTTAGCTACAAAGCCAACTGCAACCATAACGATTACAGCCACAGCGACCTGACCGGCAAACTCCCAGCTCAAACCGCCGCTAGTTTCCCAGGCATTTCTAATTGACTCAAGCCCCTGTTGAGTTGGTGTCTGTTCTTTCATCTTCAAGTCCCTCCCACTCGCGAACAAGATCATACAGATCCAAGATCCTACGAGTTTCATCAATCCCAAGCTGGGTCATATTAACAAGTGTCATCATGTGTAAATCTTCCAACGATAAAGATACATCACCCTCACCGAAGTTAACAGTAATTGACTTAACGGTAATAAGGGGCTTGATATCAAAGGCCTCTGTGACATGGCCATAGGACGATTGAAACTTTTTTTCAACTGCTTGCTTCGCCTCTTTTAGCCCGCACTTAGTCTCTGCGCGTAAGAGCTTAATCGCCTGAATCTTTTTTGGGCTGGAAGAATCCATAAGTGAAGATAGCTCTTTAAGAACACCCACCGGAACCCTCAAGATCCTAGCATTAATATCGTATCTATTACTTTCCACAACTCTCCCTGTAGTGACAGTGATTATCTATATTATGCAATCTTTGTCAGCATGTTCAATGGAACGTCCCAGTTGCGGCCATGACCGACAGAACAAATTGCTTTCTTTCGCTTAACACGAATAATAATGCCTTCGGTAAGGCCGTGGCGGCCATGCCAAGAAACCTTATCACCTTCTGCCAATGTGCGGCGCTTAATTGCAGCATCAAAGCTACGCCGTTCCTTAAGGCGGGCGCAGATAAAGGAATTTAGCTCTCGTAGTTCACCTTCAGAAAGTTGTTGGGTGGAATCCAGAATTTGGTCGAACGTCATTTTATACTCTCCTATCGAGTGTGATGCCACTTGAGAAGCCATGTTGTAAGCTCAGCAGCGGTTTGAAAAAGTGGGTGAGATTCATTATTAACAGCCAGATTTCGATTAATCCACTGTAGGTTTCGAAGACTTGAAGTGTCAAGCACAAGCGTTGGAACTTCCATTTGCTTCAGGATAGTTGTCAACGCGTTTTCTCGACGTGCCACGTCTTCGAGATCGATATCAAATAAGTGTTTATTCAGCATTCCTTGCCTCTCCATTATTTATATTATACACCACACCAGCTAATTTTGCACTCATATGCTATTCCTGATCAATATTTTCATTTTCTAGCTCTAGCTTCTCCTCCGGAGTAGGAGTATAGTCCCCAGTAGTTTGATCAGTAAAATCAAACTTTACGAGCCCAGAACCTTCAAGTCCATCGATCGTAATATCACTTAAGGTGTCATCACCCTCAATAACTTCTTCCCAATTAACCTTTGTAACCCAAGTAGAAAGAATCTTACGAAACCTTGTTGCTGGAAGTAGTTCTGACTTCTGGTATGCTTCATCAAACTCAATTGAAATATGCATGTCATGACCGTTTGAAGAACGAGTTACCTCACGGGCGAAACCTTCACCAAACACTGAATGGGAGACGCGGTCTCCAACTTCAATCGCCATAACCTCAACTTCATTTTCTTTACCCATGCTTTTTTCTCCTTATGCCCTTTGTATAAGCGTTAGTGCATCACAACGAACCTTGCGTGCAATGTTATCATCAATCTCAATAGTATCAACCCACAACTCTACCCAATTATTTGGGCAGGTATTATTGGTATAGGGATCACTAATGACCAAAAGTATTCGACTTAGGTACTTAACGAGGTCACCAGGACGGGGCTTAAAACTCACTATCGATACCTCCGACTATATCCTCGCCTGTGGCGCTTGGCAGATTGCTTAAGCTTGTACTGGATATTATCAGCTTCCTTCTGCTCATCAGTCAACCAACAAATATCAGCACAAACCTTCTTGCCAGACTTAGCAATAAACTTTGGGGCACCACAATGGCAGCGGTCGCCAGTAGAAGCAGCCTTCCATGTTTCCCGCATTCGCGTATGCATCCGCCCTACAATTTCATCAATATTTCCAGTGCGGTGTACCCGGGCGGACTTAACAATTCCCTTGTTTTTTCCGTCCTTAGCCATGTAAGTTGCACAGACTCGGATGGCATCCTTGCCTTCACCTCGGACTTCTTGGCCAACAACAGTCGTATATACTTTTACGGATATTTTTGTATTGGGTATGTCACGAGAATAAACTCTTTCGCGGGTCTTATCATCGAACCCAGACTCAACGAAACCGCAATCATCCAGCTTCCCAATAATACTAAGCGCAAGCATCTCGCGCAAAATCTTCAACCCTGGGTCGTAATCACCTGACATGTCTTTTCTCCAAAAGAATTATTATTCCTAACCATTGTTTATATTATACCACATGTCAGGAATAATTGCACAGGCATGCCAGAATCATTCTGTATTTAATCGATTTCCCTGTAATGAATAACCTAATAGGTCACCGATCGAATCCCTTACATCCTCTCCTCGAGTTTGTGGGGCCTCATTACCAATACATGTCCACCCTGATCTTTGGCGCCGGGCGAAGATCTCTAGCTTATCCCAGTCGGGAAACATCTTGTCCAGACTAGTTTGAATCGACTCTGGTTTTTGAGAGTGCTTCATCGAGGGGTGCATAAATACGTTCCGCTGGGAGTGGTCTTTTAAGAACTTCGTGTATTTTCCCTTAATCCCGACAAGGCAAGGTTCATGACAATTTCTTGCCAAGCGACCCATCCCAAATGCTAACTTTAGAGGATTATGTTTTGACGTCTTGCCCCAAATCCAGAGCTGCTTATATTCAAACCCCCAAGCCTCAAGAACGTCGATGCCGGCTTTAAGAAATGCAGACGGTACCCATAGGGCACATAGCGCATTATCTGCTGCTAGCTCATTAACCGGGAGCTTCTTTATTTCAGTAAGATTAAGCGTCGGGTACATAAAGTTAACACCTCGGACTGTATCATCACGTTTATCATACTTAAGATTATCGCTGAATCTCCATGGAGGATCTGCTACAATTACACCAAACTTTTTCTTAGGTGTATTTTCATTAATCTCAAACTCTTCAGGCGTTAGTATCATTTTTTTCCTCTTGTCTTAATTCTGATACGCTGGGTATCAAGAGTGGGTACGTTTTCGAACTAGTATTGTGAGAACCGGCAACTAGTGCTAAAAGATTTTCGCCGGGATGAGAGCTGTAAAACTCTAAAGATGCTTGTTCATGTGAATGTGCTCCATGAAAAACATATAGCCCAACTAGGCCAGTTGACCAATTATAAGATACTGCTGTCCATGTCATGTATACATCCACTTAACTTTACTCACCTTCGTAGGTCTTGGTAGCTTGCTCAAGTATTTCTTCTAAATCGACCTCGCCTAACTCAACCAAGTCTATAGATAAGCTTTCATAAATAGTTGCTAGTTGCTCTAAAAGCTCAGCATATTCAGACGCTTTGTCTCTTAAGTCTTCATATTCATTAGCCGAAATTTCTATCATATCATCATCATACATAATATTGCTCCTTTGTACAAATTCAAGCAGGTGACCTGCCAGCTTATGTACTTATTACAGAGCTCTATGTAAATCCTAAATTACTGACTTTTCGTCATTTGCAACACCTAAGATAGCATACCCGCACATATCGCGCCATGGCGACTCGCCGAACGCATCTTTTTTATTTGCTAAACGAAATAGCTTATCGATGACCCTGGTGACTGCTAATGCATCTCGGTATTGTTCAGGTTTAATACCTTCGGGGTACAATACTTCTAAAATCTTACAAGCTTGACCAAATGAGTCACCATATGCCTCATTCTTTTCCTGCACTAGCCTTCCAATCTCCGTACCGATTCTTTCATAGTCTTTAATCATTTCTTCTTACGTCTCCGTTTATTTACGTGGTTCTTTTTTGCCGGTCGTTTCTTACGCTTCTTTGTCGACTTAGTAGAAGATGAAGGCTTTTTTCCCTCTAACCGATCAAGTTCTGCCTTTTCTTCCCTTTGCATTAACCTGCGCATCTCTGCTAGCTTCTTGCGTTTCTTTGTTATCTTCTTTGTTAACATATCACGAGACATTCTACCCATTTTATCAATGTATAAAATGCCATCTAAGTGATCACATTCATGTTGAAGTACACCGGAAGTTGGCCAATCAGTCTCAATCGTTTTCTCTTCGCCTAAAACCGTATTAAACGTTGCACTTACATACTGATCTCTCTCAACGTGACCCCTAGAATCTGGTACTGAAAGGCATGCTTCAACCCATTTATGTTTTGGGCCGGAGAGCTTAAGCTGCGGGTTCACCATAACCAATATATTCTCTGGCAAGCCGTCTGTTACAACTGGGTTCTCGGCATTACATTGCGACATATCAATAATCACCACCCTCTTATGCTCACCGATCTGGGGGGCTGCCAAACCTACACCAGTCACGACGTTTAAGGTGTCATGCATATCCCGAACTAAACTAATTAGTTCATCATTATAATCTGTGACAGGTACCGATACCTTCTTAAGAGCGGGATTCGGCCATGTTAAAATATTTCGAAAAGACATTAATCTTCCTCCTCAGCAGATTTGCTAAGCCTGTAGCCGATATAGCAGCTTACACCAGACAGCACATTCAATGTGAATAACTCGTTAAGCCCCATCAGGGCACTTGAAATTGAAAGTAACACATTCGCAAGAACACATATTGCAAATACCCATGATGGAATTAATCTTGAAATATTCATATCTTAATCTCCTCATCAAAACTAGACTCCCAAACTAAAATAACTTTCCCGTCTACTAGCGCATGCCAGCACTCAGATCTATCATGATGTGCTCCCTGAAATTCAAGCAACAATGCGTTTGTTGGGCCTTTTAGATCAACGCCGGCGGGCTTCGAAGCTCCATCCTGTGCATCAACCCTCCAATACCTACCAGGCTTTAAGGTAACTAAGCGATTCTTTGAAAGATTATCAATCATCACCTTCATTATGCACCTTATTTCTTTTTCTTTGATGAAGCCTTCCGCCGACCTGTTGATACCTGCTTCACCAAGACTTTTGAGGATGTTGATAGCACTTCTAGAATCTTTGCTTTTGTTAGTTTATCACTTGCGCCTAGATTAAGACGAGAAGCAACACTCAATAATTCAGCCTTTGTATTTTTGATACTAACCTCAACACGCTTCTCTGGCTTGGGCTTGTCAACAACATGCTCTACAGGCGCCGGAGTAGGTACCGGGTCTTTCTTAATGGGCGAAGATTCTGGAAATCCCAGTACTTTCACCACTTCAGGATCTAGCCTATCAGGAAATGTAGAACCTCTTGCCTTAAAAAATACACATAGCTTGCCATAGTCCATGCCATGACCTTGAACTAGATCTGATAGCGTGATACGGCGGCGTTTACAAAAGCTTTCCCATGTTACAATCATTATAGACTCCTAAATATCGATTTTTGTGCTGGGTGATGATGCATCATGATAAATGTCTGAGACAACTTCAACCATGCTAGATTGAAACCTTGGATCTCTAGACATTTTCTCAACATGCCCAGGTTTTTCGTCTAAACCATATAGTTCGCACAAGGGCTCAGCTAGCTTCTTCATAGCTCTAAGGAAAATATTTCTAGCAGTCGCATGATTCATTTTATGACCATCATCAGTCATAATCTCAGCGATGGTACGGTAATCCATGCCCCCGCCTTCACCGCTAACGGTTGCATATCCCTGATCTGACTTGTATCCTTTTGGCATACTCATAATATTCTCCTACTTAATTGTGATTGATTGATTTTGAATGTTCTTAAGTTCTCGATTGGTTATTGGAAAATCATTGTGATTATCAATTTCATCAGAAATCCCAAACCTCAAACGAATAATCTTTTCCTCACGATCAGACAACGTATGTAAAGACTTTTGAATTACCTCTACAATTTTTTCCTTATCTAAACGATCACCGGGATGCGCAGCATTATTATCTGGAATAACATCAGCTAAAGAGCGCCCTTCGGAAGGGCCGCCTGAGCCGCGGCTGTACTTAATCTTGTCATCGATTGACAATGGCGTACTAGCGGCAAGGATAATAGCTTTCATCGTCTCAGGTGTTACGCCTAAAAGATCTGCTAGCTCTTCCTGCTTTGGGGGTACCCCAAATGCATCTTCATACTCTGCAGCTACATTCTTCATCCTCCATAACATACCTTTTGCATGCGATGGAAGCCGGATCTGCGAAGAGTGTGATGCTAAATGACGCATCACTGCTTGCTTAATCCACCAACAGCCATACGTTGAGAACTTAAACCCCCGGCGCCAATCAAAACGATCAACAGCCTTCATTAAGCCGATATTCGCTTCCTGAATCAGATCCTCAAGCGGACAGCCTTTATTCTGGTACTTTTTAGCGATGCTAATTGCAAGTCGAATATTAGAAGAAATCATGCGGTCTCTTGCACGAGTATCTCCATTCTCAATTCTCTTAGCAAGGGAAACTTCTTCTTCCCTAGTCAGTAACTTACTTTTACCTACATCCTTGAAGAAAATCTTCAATGTATCTACTTCACTCATATAATCTCCTGTTTATTAATTGTTCAAATGTTTAGTGTTGAAGCGACCTAACGATCACTTAGTCTCGACGCGGGCGACCACCCCTTCTTCCGGAGTACTTGCCTCTCCGAGTTCTCTGAAGATATTCTTCATGCATCTTCTTTCGATTGTGTCGAATCTCTAATTCCCGACTAACATAGCTGTGTTCAGTTTGAAGACTAACTAGTTCGTTAGCAACGTCCGGATTATTTTTCTGGTTTTTAGTTAGGGAAAAAATCTTTCCCCTTAGCATACTTTTAAGAGCTTCAAGTCTATCATCATTCATTTCCTGAAGCGCCTCCTGTGTAAATTGTTGAATTGTTGAAAAATTAGACCTATTATTAACCACTCGAGCACTGTCCTTACGCACTGTATTTCTCCATGTTTTGTTATCGGACAACGTATGCCGTTAGGCATCTCTAATGCTACGCAAACCATTTTGTAGCACAATAAAAAATAAGCATTTTATGCTAAATGTACAAGCGTTTATTAACCTCCTACCGCTTTACCTAGAGCCTCTAGGGCATCTATATCACTCATTCTATGGTCTTCACCACAAGGTATTAGATTTTCATGACCCAAATCTTCACTATCCTCATAGTGCACAATCTTATCAGAAGTACAGTGTAAAATCGTAGTGTCAGTTGCAAGCCCGGGTTGAACATCAAACCTCTTCCATGCAGGAGCGATCAGTATTACTCGAGCGCCCTTCGTGTCTAAAGACATAGCAACTGCGCCACCACGACTTGAGCCAACGACGAGATCGGGAGATTCCTGATCAATATACTCCTGACCTACCCTGACAGATTCTTCAAAGTCTTCTTTCGGCAAATACGGGTTCAGGACATCATGGCCCAAGCCCTCTAAGTATTGCACTTTCGACCCTCCAGGCTTCGACTCTAGACCATGTAAGAAAAGTATTTTCATTTATTCATCCTCATCAATTATTTCATAGCTATTGATATCGATTATTACAGGACCTCGAGAAGCTTCCTCTTCTTCTTCATACTCCGGAGGAAGTGGGGGCAAAGGAGAAGGTGCATATATGCGAGGCCGAGCCTCATCATATTTTCTCTCCTGTTTAAGTCTTTCAATTTCTCTAAGCTTTTCGATTATAAAGTCCGGTATCCAATTATTCATGAGTTTTCCCCTCACCGTATAGTACTATTATACCATATGTGGAAATGATTTGCACAAGTTTGCACAAATTAATTAATTAATTGACCTAACTTTTCTTTAAACTTCTTCGAATCCTTGGCAGGAGTTGAGCTATACCTTAAGTTGTACTCTTGTTCATGAAGGGAATATGCATCATCATAACCCTTCTTCTTTAATAACATACACCCTATCCAGTCGGCTTCGTTTTCTATTTCTAAATATTGTTTGCCCTGGGGTTCTACAGCATGCTTAGCAAGATAATGCCCTAGCTCATGAGCCTGAATTACCATTAAATGTTCCGTCGTGAACCATGGCTCTTCTACAACCGCGCCGTCAATCACAATCGTATTTAGCTCGTGCAATAAAAAAGCGTGGCCTGAAACTTTGAACTGTTGTTCAAATACCTTATATCTCTCAGTGCTTGGGTATACTATCATTACCTGCAAATCATTGCTTAAATGACTTTCGAAAATTAACGTATCATCTGTCATTTTACTCCTAAGGTGTAACTAGTTCAAAATCTTCAGCTTGGCTACCATCATCGACCATCGCACAACCCACTGATAGTAAGCTACATGCAACCGATGATGCGTTTTCTAAAGCAGACCTAACGACCTTAAGGGGATCAATAATCCCTGAATCAATCATGTCTACAAATTCCAAAGTATATGCATCGAAACCCTTGTTGCCCTTGAGCCGACTGACTTTTTCAAAAACAACTTCAGGAGATCCTCCGGAATTCTCTACGATTTGACGGAGGGGATATGCACATGCACGCTTAACAACATCAAGCCCGACCGCGACGCCATCGACTTCTTTTCCAAGCTTTACCTTATCAAGAATTTTACTAGCTCGGACTAGCGCGACTCCACCCCCAGGAAGAATCCCTTCCTCAACAGCAGCCTGAGTTGCGCAAAGTGCATCTTCAACACGATCCTTCTTTTCTCTTAATGCAATCTCAGTTGCAGCGCCGACCCGAAGGACCCCTACCCCACCAGCTAGACGACCAAGTCGACGTAGCAATACCTGCATTTCCTGGCTGGAAACGCCGGGATCATCGATAGCTGATCTAATTGTCTGGATGCGATCCTTTATTTCATGATCATTCCCAGCGCAGTCGATAAAAGCAGTACTTGACTTGTGAACAACAATCTTTTTACATGATCCTAAATCACCTACCTGCAGGTTTCGGATATCTTCATCTGTTGATGCAGAAGAAAGAGCTTCACACCCCAATAGAACGCCAAGATCATCAAGAGAAGCAACCCTAGATTCACCAAACTCAGGGGCCCGAATAGCACAAACATTCAATGTTCCCTTAAGCTTATTTACAACAAGGCCTTGCATAGCATCGCCATCTACATCATCAGCAACGATTAATATCGGACGTGAGGTGCCATGCACTTGCTCTAAAACAGGAAGTAAATCTTTTAATGACATTAATTTCTTATTGATCAATAGAACATAGGGGTTTTCTAAAACTGCAGCCATTCTATTTTGATCATTAATGAAGTATGGGGACATATACCCCCTGTCTATTGAAGTGCCTTCTACAACATCTAGCGTAGTATCAAACCCCTTGGCTTCCTCAACTGCGATCGTACCATCCCTTCCAACTTCATTCATCGCCTGACATAATAGTTCAGCAACTTCCCTATCACCATTGGCTGAAATTGTACCAACTTGAATTATCTCTTCGTCGTTTGTTATTGGTACTGCAATCTCCTTAAGAGACTCAATCACCATCTCAGTACCAACCTTGATCCCACGTTGCAGCTCAGTTGTTGAATATCCAGCAGCTATCATCTTGAGGCCTTCGCTATATAGCGCTTGAGACAACACCGTTGCTGATGTTGTGCCATCACCTGCTACCTCTGCTGTACGGGCAGCAGCTTCCTTGATCATCTGTACACCAAGGTTTTCGAACTTTCCTCTCAAATTAACTGCTTGCGCGACGGTAACGCCATCCTTCGTTAAATGTGGCGATTGACCTGATCTTTCGATTACAACATTCTGGCCTCGTGGGCCCATCGTTACTCTTACAGCATTGGCTAAAACGTCAACGCCTTCTAAAATTTTCTCCCTGGCGCTAGCGCCGAAAAGAAGCTCCTTTGTTGATTCACTCATTAATCCCTCAATACTCTTCTATTAGACTCAAGCATTAAACCTGAAACTTCTAATATTCTGCGTTTTTTTGTTATGACATTTTCTGCAACTACAACGTCCCCAACTACAATTGCTACTTCATTAGCATTGATTAACCCTGAGGTCCGGAGTTTTGCCAGATCATTTCCCGTAACTTGTTTTTCCATATTAATATCCTTGTGTTAATAATACTCGCTTGACTAAACATGTAATCAAAGATTTCGAAATGTTCGAACATATTTCTCCCATGACTTATCATTTGTCATAGCAAAAAACTCGAACTCAATAAACTGTTTCCTGACTGAGTTCCAGTCATGTGAAGACTGTGATCTTTCAAGATTATGCATCTCAGTGGAAAGGTCAAAAAACTTAATAAGTTTATAATTTTTCTCAAATAAGTCTCTATTTTGATCTTTGTCTAAAAACTCATTTAACATCGCTGGATCATTTACCATTGATAGAGCACGCTTGTCACCAATGCCATAAAACCCTTCGATGTTATCAGCTCCATCACCCTTAAGAGACTTCCATGTAACATAATCATAGCCAGGATGGGGAACATACTTTTTCTTAATTGGATTATATAGTGCCACATTGTTGCATGTATTATACAGCTGAATAAAGTCGGTATCAGTTGACACGACAACACACTCATCATCCTTGTGGGTAGTTTCAACCAGGTTACCAATAACATCATCACACTCATGTTCAGGATGCCTGACAACATGCACTGGAAATGACTCTTTAAGAATATTAATGATATACCTTTTCTGCCTCTGGAAGTCATCCTTGTCATCATAGACACGGGTTGCCTTATACTCAGGCAGTAGTTCCATTCGTTGTCTGGGGTATCCTTCAATTACAAAATACACTTGATCCGGATCAAATTTCTCCACCAGCGGCCTAAGCGACCTAAAGAAAGAAAAAATAGTCGAATGCGGGCCCTTGCCAAAACCATAACGGGCCCTATACATTAGGTTATAGCCATCTAGCAACAAAACTTTCATTATTATAATCCTACGCTGTTGATTTATTATACCACATGCAAAAAGAAAAATGCATGTATATGCATATATAAAGTCTAAATTTCGTTTAAAGGAATATCAGGCAACTTAACATTTGCTAGCGTACCATCCCCTAAGTCAACCTTGGCATAACCCTCTTTTTCTTTAGGAGGCTTTGGTAAACTTTGAACAACACCTTCCATATCCGGCATGACTGGGCCGTCGTAGTCAAACCGGTTTTTTGCTACCTTTAAAGCACGATCTGTAATCGTGGAGATGATTGTCTGTGTTTGGTCGAGCATATATTCTCGTACAGCATCAATCGAGTCAAAGACCTCGCCGTCTATAGAGTCAAGCTCATGAACCCTATTTTCATCCCTACTCGGAATAGAGACGCTATAGGAGATTTCTTCGCCGTTCAGGGAACGACGTACGACCTGTTCAGTAATCTGTACAGGAATTACTTGTTGTTTCTTATTCAGAATGATAAAGAGTACTTGTCCAACTTGATACATAAAAAAACACCCTCACTTAAAGTAGTATTCAATATATCATACCACGCTAAGTGAGGGTGTACATGTAGTACGCCCCATCTTTAAGAATTTTTATTTTCTATTCTTTTTGAAGCCCATTGCGACAGCAACACTCTTTGTTCGGCGTGCATTTCTCATAGTACGTGCAGTACTATTTCGACGAGCCTCTGAGATTACGGTGCTTATTTCTTTGCGGATTGCTTTTCGGATTCTTGCTTCATATTGGCCTTCGAGTTCAAGGTCTTCAACCTCTTCCTCTTCCCCGCCTTCTTCTGCCTCAAGGTCCTCTTCTCCACCCTCTTCGCCAGCTACTAATGCAGCCAGCTCTTCAGCGTCGACGCCAAGAACACCGGCGACGGCATCGGCAACTTCTTCTTTCGAAACCATTTCCTCATCGCCACCCTCTTCAGCAACTTCTTCACCTTCTTCAGCATCAAGAGGTGCTTCCTCTTCATCCTCAACGGCATCTAAGTCATCTTCGGCCTCAACGGCTAATCCATGAGTAAAATTCTCACGAAGGGTTTTGCCAAAATATTGATCTCTATCATCAATTCCGGCTAGTAAAGCTAATCTATCTTTATTAAATCGCATAGGAACTCCTAATATCCTTTATGGGGTCTAGACATATAGTAATTATGTCGCACGCTAAGAAACATCCTCTAAAGAAATACTATACTTTGTTGGGGTCTGTTCCCAGTATGTTTTCCTATTCATAAGTTTCTTTTTCGCAGCAATTGCAGTTGCCGACGTTTCACTCATCTTTCTATCAATCTTTTTGATCTCTAAACTATTAATGTTAATTACATCACCCATCAAGATCCTACATTTTGCCATGGCCTTATGTTTTACCATAGCAACTTTTCCACGAGATCCAGGGGAGGGAGAACGAAAATCATCAACAGTCAAATCCTCAAAATGAAGTACTGCAAATTGCTTAAAATCGCGACCTGCAATAACATAAAGATAATCTAATGATTTCTTTTGTAAAAGAGTTTCATAATCAGTTTGAAGAGAAATGCTTCCACTCTTATGCTTGCTTGTAAGCTTACATTCAAGTTCCTTGCCCAAAGACTCTATTACAATATCAGGCTGGCCGGTTCTGCCATCGTTACAAACGCCCGTATGGTAATTAGATAATGATGCTGCAAAAAACTTCTCTTGAGCCTGAGACATTACAATATTTCTCCTGCCCAAATTGTCCAATAGGTCCATGCCATATCTTGAATACGTCTCAACTATATCATTATGAAATGAACTCATATTTTTGATAGCATCAATTGCCATGGTTTTTGTCAAATAGCTCATACAAAATCTCCTTAATAGAAATAAAAAATGCACCTATGCATAATTTATTATACAGCGTTCATGGAAGATTTATAAGCTAGCCTAGTCAGAACCATGCTCATACTGTACACCTGAGGAAGGTGTTTGGTCTATATTTTCCCGTATCTTGTCAGTTATTAGTTTGCCTTTCTCAGTTGCAGACTTCATCGACTCAAGCCCTAGGGCGTTTCGTACAATGTCATAATGCTCTGCACTTAGCTTGCTTTTGAGAATTGACATGTCTGCATATTGATGGAGATCCAGCTCAGTTACGGGAAGGTCTTCACCATCCAGTCCAGGCTCAAAATCCCCAGTCTCTTTTGACTCAAAGATAAATAGGACATTAGGCATTTCCTGCCCTGCGGGAACGGGAATAAATGGAATTCTAGATGTTAAGCCTTCTTCAGCTTCTTCATAACAAATTTCTGGATACCAACTCATAATAACTACCTCTATCAAACATGATATTTATAACATAATCCTACTTAGACATTATAAAATGTAAAAGCCCTGAGCTATAGAGACTCAATCTTTTTTATTGCTTGCTCATATATCGAAATATATTCTGCACCCATTGGGGTCTTCTTTATCAATTCCCACTGATCCTTCTCCGGTGTGCCCTCTAGTACTGCGTCTGTCGTCTGTTCTTTCAACTGCTGGGCGCCAGTATAGATTTGCTCTTGTACGGCGATTTTCGAGTTCATGAAAATTACCTTCTCTATTTCCGGAACTAGCTCTTCGTCGGGGACTTCTGGCATATCTTCGCCTTCTTTCGGCACCATACCCTGCGATTCAAGGTAAGCATCAACGAACCCTTGCCTAGACTTTGGATTAGACAGTACACCTCTTACACCATTATCTATTTCACCCTGGAAATTCTCTAAACCGGCTCCCCCGATATCAACGCCTGCCTGACCTGCTGCATTAACAGCAGATAAGAAAGAATCTAATCCCTGTGCATCCGATAAGGCTGTTAATAGCGTCATCTGTGCCTCGAATGCACTCATTATCTCGTCGACGTACTCTTTTGATGACTCGAGTAACTGCTTAGCATCCTTTCCGATCTTTTCCTTAAGGCCATACTCTTCGATATATGTTTGTGCACCATCAAAGGCAGAGCCTCCCTTGTCTTTCTTTTCATCTTCACGTTGTAAGGCGGGCTTCGGATAGCGCCTTCCGACAGCATTCTCGACCTCAGCTTCAGCTATCAAAGGGCCGCCGGGTTCATAGTGTGCAATGAAAAACAGTTTTGTCAAATCGCCAAGTAATTTTTTTCCAGTACCTAAAATATCGACTACACCATCTTTTTCCTTCTTGCTGTCTTTGTCTTTGTCTTTATTACTTACAAATGGTAAATGAATTCCTGCATCATCTAGCATATCACGAGTTCCAACAGCCGTATCGAATCCGGCATCAAGAGCCTTTGCACCAAGAAACCCTGCAGGGTTGAACATAAAGGCAATAAGTTGAGCATCGCCTTCTTCCCATGCAGCATCAATAGGTGCCATGGCTTCCGCCCATTCACTTTCCATACCTTTGTTTCTTGCTTCCCATTTCTTTCGAGCTTCAGCCTGCTTAGAAGGACTTAAGGTAGTAATCATATCGAAATTGAATTTTGCAATACTCAAAAGATCTTTGGTCGCGACCTTTGCAACCTTTAAGACGTCTGTGAATGGTGATACCATCGCCTTTATAAAACCTTCTCCAGAAGGACCACCCTCTTGAAGCATATACTGCAAAAGCACATCTGGATTTTTGTGTGCATTCTCATAGATTAATTCTTCTATTAATATTGTCCGGACCCAACTTCTAAAACGAAGCTCGTCACTTAGAATGTCATTATTCATTATATGGCAACTCCAACCTAACACCCGTCATTTGTTCATATACATCAATTAGGTGATTTTCAAATATATTCAAACTCTGCTGCTTTGTTTTAGCGTCACGTGTAGAAAAAAGCTTCCTTAACTTCGAGGGCAAAGCTAGCAATAATTGTTTCTTGATGGATACCCAATTATTTTCATTTCCAGCCACCGTGGCAATTAATGTTAATTCTTCTAGAATTCTATTTGGAATGTCCATGTAAAACCTCACTCATCTTATTATAATAAGATAGCAGAGAATGTGTATCAGACATAATTATGGTTATAAGGAGTAAAGAACATGAAGATTGGATTAGTTCCTATGTCGGCGAAGCCCTACCACGCTGGGCATCATATGCTTGTAGAATTAGCAGCCATCTCAGAAATCACAGATGAAGTCAAAAGCCTTGAGCTTCCAGTTAATGATAAGGTTGCAGTCTTTGTATCTTTTTCTAGCCGGGGTGTCAAAAAAATAAAGGACCCATCAGACTCAAGAACGCTAAAACAAGGCGCAAGAAAAATCGAAGTTGTAAAAGATGGAGAGACGCCGGTGTTCGGCACTGATATGAAATATATCTGGAATAACTTACTTAAACCTAATCTCAATTTATCTAGTAAGGTAAAGATTATTAGTCCAGATGATGGAGCTAGTCCGGCGCCGGTAAGAAGTATTCATGAAGTTTGTGGGGCACTTAAAGAAGCTTTCGACGCTAATGAAGAAACGTGGTCAGTGCCATATCTCGGAATTACCGCGAGGGTCTCTGAGACTGTCATTAACATTTACTCTGATGATCAGGATATCATAACCAACTATTCTGATGCACTTATGACCCAGCAATATGGTGAGCTATGGAAAAACCAAACTGGCCCTGCTATCCAGGGTGTGGGTGTCCCAAGAAGTGCTACTATTGAAATAAGCGGTACAAAGATGAGAGGTTACTTATGCAAGGGTGATCTTGATAGTTTCTCAGAACTGTTGCCTCCGCTGCCAGATAATGTGAAAAAAGAAATTGCACAAATCCTATCAAACAGTGCCGTCTGTGGCCTGTCTATGGAGAGACAAGGGGCTAAGAATGAATCCCTTCTGCGCTCTTATATCCATGGCATCCTCGCTGGCTAACAAGCAGAAAACCTCAACAGTACACAAAATATTTTAGAAGTTAACAGGAAAAAGCTCCGTACATAGATATGTAATATTATAGCGCGGAGCTTTGGTGCAACTTAAAAATTTAATCGCGGGCATTCTTTTGGTCGTTCTTGGTGGGTGTACAGCACCTGCCAATGACGATGATTCCTCACTTATTGATTCTTCACCCCCAGATGAACTTGTTATTGACTGGACGGATTGCGGTGGCAACATCGGAGAACACGGGTGTGACTTTACACTTATAGATCAAAATGGTAATGACTGGTCATTATATGATCATCATGGCACAATTATGATCTTAGACTTTTCTGCAATGTGGTGCTACTATTGTACAGTTGCTGCTGCAGATGTGCAAGCAGTACAAGATATGTATGCAGAAGATAACTTCCTCTGGATTACTATTCTAGTTGATGATCAAACTGGCGACAGTGTTGATCTATCTGAACTTCAGGAATGGGCGAATACATATGGAATCGAAACAGCACCTGTTTTAGCAGGACATAGAGAAGCTGGGCTTCTTGATGCATCTGGTGAGCAAGGTTATCCGGTCACATCATGGCCGACTTTTGTAATTTTAGATAGAGACTTAATTATTCGTTTTGGACTACGCGGATGGAACCAACAGATATTATTAGACGAAATTCAAAAAGTAATAGAGGAATGAGAGGCTTAGGACTTTTAGCACTCTGTACATTTTTGCCCCTGTCTGGCTGTGTGCAAGATTATGCAATATATGGTGGTGATAGAGACCCAGAGCAGGTTTTTGTTTACTCAGAGACGCCTGTGTATATTGAAGAAGAAGTACCAGGAGATCCTACTGGCAGTGTGTGGGTTGATTCGTTTAGTCAGCCTCATTCAGTTAATGGTATCGATATCTTATGGGTAATTGATACATCAGGCTCAATGAATATCTATAACTCAGATTTGTTAGCAGGGATTGATGCAATGCTAGCGGCACTTCCTCCGTCAGGATGGAGACTAGCAATGACATCGAATGATCCTGCTAAAGCAGCTACAGAAGCACAGTTTCCCCTTGTACCTGGTGATGATATTGTAGATGCAGAAAATATGTATAATGCAATGGGCAGAGGCGGAAGGGAAGAAGGTTTCGATTCTGCATATGAATATATTGTCAATAACCCATATGCTAGTACATGGATGAGATCTGACGCGGCATTGTTGGTTGTTTTTGTGTCAGATGAAGAGGATCAAAGTGATGATCACTTTCCAGTAGTACAAGATTTCAATAACTGGTTTGGAAGCATAAGAGGAGGATCGACCTTCGTCTCTAGCATTATTAACGTTGCAGCAGCTGACTCTGTTTGTCCAAGCACACCGAGTGCTATTAATATCGGGGACCGATATATTGAAGCAACAAACTGGTTTTCTGGAATTATTGTCGACATCTGTGCTGATGACTGGTCACCAGGTGTTACGGATGCTAGTGCACAAGTCGATCCACATGAAAGCTGGGAGCTGTCGCATGTTCCTATTGAGTCAACAATCAGAGTATTTATAGATACCATACTGCAGCCCGATACAGATTGGGTTTATGATGCTACATCAAACTCAGTGCAGTTCACTGTTATTCCACCAGGCGGAGCACTGGTAGAGATTGGGTACATAATTGATGAAACTCCCGATACCGACACCGGAGATACAGGATCTTAAGCGGTCGCTGAAAATCCACTTGAAGAGTTTTCATTCATAGACTCTAGAAGCTTCATTATCATCATTAACTCGATAAGCTTTTGAAGATCCATCTCGTTTGATTCAGCTGGCTTACTAACACAATTGTGTAACTCTACTGAATCGTGAGTACTCATGTTTGTAAACATGGTATTATTTTGGGTTTGATTTATATTATATGTGGTGCCGGCCTTATCACCAACATCACTTATATCCTTTGTAGAGGCCTCTCCACTTGAAGATGGGGTTACACCTTCTCCACCAGATGGTCCTCCTGCAGGGGCACTTCCTCCTCCTGCTGCCACTCCTGCGCTAGCTGCAGAACCACCTGCTCCACCTGCTGCGCCAACTCCTCCTACACTCATATTATCCTCTCTCTGTTAGGGATAACTTTAAGTGTATAGGTGGATTTTAATGTTGTTAATTAATCCTCTAAAGAATATTGTTTATCAGCAGATTGGGTTGCCCAGTATTCTTGAAACCTGTCCCATAGAGAATTGAATTCCTGTTGAAACTCATCAATTGTTTCTTGCCGGCGAATCACCACAAAATTCTCATTATTTTTTTCTGTTGCATTTTTGGACCAATTGAATGATCCTGTTGCCATAGCAGAAACTTCTGGATTTTCAGCATCCCCTAAAACAAACTTATTATGCATCTGGTATGATCTAATCCCTCTTACTATAGGAATACCTGCCCTAAAGAATGTCTCATCATCTGCGTACTTGTTTGAGGCCTGCAAGTAGTCTGTCATAATACGTACAGCAACACCTCTTTCATGAGCTCTAAGGATTGCATCCCTAATTCCATCATGTGTCATAGAGTATACTGAAATGTCAACTGTTTCATTACACCTATCAATAAACCCAATGATAACTTCGTCTGCACCACGGTCAGGAGAAAAATATACCGAGATAGGATCTTTCTCTAACTCAGGGCACTCAGGGCACTCGGGGCATGGTTCGGGTTCTGGACAGATTAGTTTTCTAAGCCAATTTAACATTTTATTCTCCTCGGCTTTTTCTCTTCCAATCAGCAATTGCAGCCTTAATTGCATCCTCGGCCAATACCGAGCAATGTATTTTTACAGGAGGAAGACTTAGATGTTCTGCGATTTCTACATTCTTAATTTCTTGGGCCTCTTCGACCGTACGGCCCTTGACCCACTCGGTCACTAAAGATGATGATGCAATTGCAGAGCCGCAACCAAACGTCTTAAACTTTGCTTCTTCAATTACACCGGTATCATCAATCTTCAGTTGAAGCTTCATAACGTCCCCACATGCTGGGGCACCCACAATACCGGTACCTACATCAGGACTGTTTTTATCTAAAGAGCCAACGTTCCTGGGATTATCAAAATGGTCATTAACTTCTTTAGAGTAAGCCACTAAATTTTCACCCTTTGAATAATGTGTTGTTGCTTGTAGAGTAACTCATGCCAAGCTGAGAGTACTTTCTTGGTAACGTCAACAACCGATTTCTCAAGGTTGCTACCTTTCTTCATTTCTTTAGCTAGCTCTTGCCGGCATACATCTTCAATGGTCTTTCGGATCTTACCTGGTTGTCTAAAGAAAGATTGGCCTAAGGATTTCTTAAGCTCTGCCTCTAGTTCTTTTTGAATAAGCTTCTTTTGTTCGGTTCGATCTTTTTCGATACCTTTTTTAATGAGCTTATCAATTTCCTTTTTATCGGCCTTGGTTAGCTCCTCTAAAAGAATGGATTCCCTAATCAAGCTACGTAATATGCTCAATTCCTTTGATTCTTTTATGGAAAATAAAGATCCAATTCCCGCGCGACTGCCAAAGACATCAGCATATGCTCGAGGAGTTGCTGACGTTTGTTGTCCATAATATAAAAGCTTACCAACGGTACCAAATATTAAGCGACCCGGGGCACTGATTATTACAGGGGATGATGCCCCTCCTAATGCCGAATAATATGCATCATTAATAGCACTATAAATAGAGGAATGTTGCTCTTCTGTAATTCCTGTGAATGTCTTAATATTCTCCATTCTACCTTTGGTGAACTCTTTTGGATTATTGAATGCCATATGTTTTTTAGCAATACCTGATGCCGCGGAGGCTGACAGGTAGTTCTTGAGATCATTTTTTAGCATCTCTTCAGTATAAGATAGTTTTGCTGCTGAGCTGTTGCTGTCAATAGTAAATGTTAATGCATCAATGTTCTTTGAAAGTGAAGAAACATAAATTGATTGCCCCGCTGTAGGCAGGCCTGATTTTGCAGCGGGTTTTGAATGGTGTTTGACATGATACCCCACACCTGCGATGGTAATATCATGAGCAGCGCCGGCGGACATCGATGCATTCTTGCATAACAATGCTATAGCAACTTCGCCTTGGCCTACGGCACCTAACTTACCTTCTCTACCTTGCTGGATAGCTTGGAGCTCTGCCCAAGGGCCTGATAGTTTTGTTTCATTATTGTCTTGGCCGGGTTGAAAAGACCGTAGTAACCTTGCATCTTCCATCGAAAACGTTGCTATAATTCTACGAATACTTTGTAAATTGCCTCTTTTAAGCCCCGGAGCATCTATTATCTGGCTGTATAGCTCAAGCGCTGATTGAGGGTTGCCTTCATCTTTCGGAGGGGTCTTTCCTTGCTTTTCTGCTTCCGCGGTTTCTAAAGCCTTACGTTCAGCGACTTCATTAAACAATATTTTTTCTATGACGTCATTTATCTTCTGGTCCGGATGCAGTGCAGAAGAGGAAAGAGTTCTTCTCATGCCATCTAATTCATCATCACTAAGAGAAGGTGCCTCGTAGCCAACCCCTCCCTCGTTACCTGACACTACACTTTGCATATAGTCTACCTGGCTTTTTGCAAAGCGATCAGGAATAGAAAACTCATCCTCGGTGCCATCTTCATACGTAACTAACATAGAAGCTTCGCTTAAAACCTTTTGTCTAACCAACTGCCTTAATAACTTTTCGCTCATCTAGCTAACCCTCTTAACATTTTTATTGCAACGCTTTTCATAAGCTGCTAAAACCCTAATTCCTGGCCAGCCTGGAACACTCTTTCTAGTTTTATCGTTTCGAATAAGAAACCAAACTTCATAATCCCCGGTAACGTGAGATAAGTCAGTAATAATATAAGTTGAATCAATGACCAGTGTATTCTTGGCTTCATCATATGAAAAGTCGGCATCAGTGAATGTCTTCTTAATCACTGCACCATTCCCTAACAGGTCACTACCGAATACTGAATCCACCGTTTCTTCAGGAGTTGCCTTCACAGCAATGTTCGGGGAGATGTTATAGTATCCCCCCTTGTCTATCATTTCAATTTCTCCGGTAGCTAATAACTCGTCAATCTTATCAGCGGCCTTTTCGCCATAGAAGCTATCGGCTGACTCCCAGTAGCATGCATTATCTTGCTTAAGAGAAACCGGAATAGCACCAGCACTAGACATTAAGTTTACATCAGACTTTTTTCTACCAGCCGTGTCTGCGCCGGCGCTAACCGCCTTTGTGACATCAGGAACCGAAAACGTTCCGGCGCCGGGACCCTTAAATACTATATTGACCGACCCAAATTCTGAGATGTGGTTGTTAACCTGATCAACTAAAATGGACTCATTACCTAAACCGGCAGATTGGCCGCCTTGACGTTTAGCTGGCTTAGCAAGGATTGATATATCGCCTACCCTAATCATACCCATGCTGGAAACTGAAGATGGTTTTTTATCCCACACTGCGCCATCTGCCTTAAGAGCATTCGTTATTTTCTGTAATGCTTGAATCCTTGAGGAAGCAGGGCCGTCGATGAGAACAGCGAATCGTCTACTACTCATCTTTTTAATATTCGAATACCCAAGCTTTTTAAGGGTAGCTAGGGTTGTATCCGCGGTCGGTGACTCAAAGATGTTTCGGATATATTCCCTTAGTAGTCTTTCACTCATCCCATAACTCCTATCCAAGAGCGGACATATTTTCTAAGGACAGCCTCTTCTACCGTTTCCTCTTTAGGCATCCGGCGGGCTCGTCCAATAATTTGATTAGCCATGGCAAATGAGCCGGTTAGTTTATAAAGCTGCTGGCTTCCTGGTGGGTGTTCAAACACAATTCCCTCCATTGTACTAGCAACATTCTCGATAGGACCGAGTTTTGTCATTTGCTTTTCTAACATATCAGCTAGCTTCTCAGCATCTGATCCTTGTGCACTTTGGATTTGTGCAATAGAATCTTCAACCTCTTTTCGCATACGCTCAATTTCACCATCATGATCACCAACAAAAAATGATGAAAGGCCCCTTAGGACCTCAATGGCAAAATTACTAATAGCAGTTTCAATAGGCAGCGTCATTTTAGCGATAATCTTTCGCTTGTTTGTTTTCGTTGCCAATGTACTAATCAGCTTGTGATGTTCTTTGGGTACCGACTTCTTGAATTCGGCATAGGGAGGCGCGCCTTCTTTATCAAGGATAATCTTAATTAGATCTTCTTGTTGGTGTACAGGGATAGGAACACTCCCAATTGGGCCGGCACGGAGGCTTTCTTCTACAAAGTCTCTAATGGTTGAGTCTGCTGACATTCCTGTTGCACCATCAAGTTCATTTACAAAATCTTCATATGCTAAACCGTCTGATATATCTTGCAGCTCAACCATTTGAGGGCCTGAAATCCTGAAACCTTCTTGATCCATTTCATCTTCGGCTGTCTCAATTGCAGACACTAGCGACTGAAAACCTGATGGATTCATACCGGCTTCAGATCCATCTCCGAAATTTTGCATGTTGTGCAACACAACCCAGTCGCCACCATAATTGATAATATTAGGGTTACCATGATACATGATCTCTGTATTAACCCAGTTGTCACCGTTGGATCCGAATATGTCTAATAGAGAAGCTTCATCAAGGCGATCAACACCTCGTTGGATCGCTTCAAATCCATTCATGAATGCGCTCTCAGCTGGGTGGCCTTTCCACTTGGATGCATACTCATCGGGCGTCATGCCGCCCTTCTTGACATCACTATTATTTCTAGCGGTACGGATAGCACCAGTGCCGGCATGCCAAGTAAAAAAAACATTTTGACCATCAACTTTTTCAACAGTCTCAATGTTTGCAGTGGCTACGTTACTTAAGATTGACTTAATTTCACCAAATGTAAAATCTAGATTTTCATGAAGATGACTAAGGTGTCCAGCTACTCCGCCCATGTTTTATTCCTTTTGATTACACAATACTAATTATAACGAACTAATATGTTTATTATACATCAGTCATTATAATAGTTCAATATCTTAGGATGAATTTATGAATCTTTCATGAGTCTACGAGCTATACGCATGACCGTCCCTTTGTTTGCTACTTCACCTACTATAATAGGCTGTGCTTCGCCGGCTGGTTGAGAACCGGTAGCGGAAGCAGCTGATGGCGTCATTCGTTTCTTCTTAGTGCTGGCAGGCTCTAGTACTTTCGTTTTTGCATTAACCTTAATACCAACTGCACCGGGATCTGGAGCTTTATCTCCTGAAACGCCGCCGGCCATAATTTGACTCAAGCCGTCGAGGAAAACATATAATGATTGCCTTTCGCCATCTGAAAGGCTGTTTAAGTAATCGTTTAACTCTCGCTTTGTCATTTCATCTTTCAATGACTTACCACTACGAATCTTGTTAAGGCTCTTTACAACATCGCCCAAGTCAGCACCTAAAACTTCTTTATCTGAAGGGGTTGATGGTTTTTCAGGGTTTGGATTTGCAGAGCCTAATTTCGTTAGCTCCTTGCGAGGCTTTTCATCCTTATCATCCTTACCTTCTGCATCTTCATCTTCAGCCTCTTCAACCTCTTCATCATCGAGGTCTTCCTCTTTCTTAGAATCATCAGGTGCACGAAAGTCATCAAGTTCACCAGACATATCTTCTTGTGCTTTCTTTTCGCTAGATATCTCCTCCTTGAGCTCTTTTACACTTGCCTTTGTGGCTTCTGCGACTAGTGTCAACAATGCAGTAAGCTGATCACCAGATTCAATTCTAAGATTCTTTTTCATTTACTTCTTCCGGGTCGGCTGATTGTACTTAATTCTATTTTGCCATCTTTCTCTATATAGATCATTATATCTACGTTGAGGTGTATCGGCATGTTCTTCCGCATATTCTTTAAGACGTTGACGTTCTTCTTCTTCTCGACGAACGATGTCTTCAACAAATTTATCAAATGAATATTCTGACATATTAATTCTCCTTGATATTAACTATTGTGTTACTTCACTAAACGATATCGTAACTAGCGCATGACTAGCACTCTGTACATCAACGTTGAAATTTAACTCTTTTATATTGGTACTGTCCATTGCTACGAGCTCGTCGCCAGTGACATGCATACTAAATTTTTTTAATTGTGAAGAGTGCATTAACTTACTTGCATCTTTAACATGTGATGCGAATGTATACGTTCTTTGCCCTTCAACATTTGAAAACCCCAGAACTTCTCCTGATAAGGTGTAGTCTGAAAATTCAAACATACAAATAGGTTTAACCTGGGGCTCGTTTTCAATTTCGCCTAGATTATAAGGATCAACGCGCTCAATTAGCGACTCACTAATTATTAAATTATCAGGATTTGACATTACACGTGACCACTCTTTTTCTCTTTTTTCTTCTGACATTAAAAATCCCTGTTCTCCATATCACCTGAATACTGTACATCTAAAAAAATGTTATCAACTTCGTGAACATATTCTTGATCCAGCTCTGTTATCGTGTTTACATCATGCGTGTATACTTCAATCATAACACTATCATTATCAATTGTAATCTTTCCATGATGTTGAACATTGTTTTGATATGCCATTAGTTCATTTATAAACATGACCAATGATTGATGTTTCGAAAACTGGAACTTCTTCTGGTACCTGGTTGGATCTGATATTGTTTCCCAAAGGCCTTCAGAGGGTACTATAGGACATTCCGCCGGCTCACTAGGTAACCATGCAGATATCTCATTTAGGGCCCTCAAGGGCATTACCTCATTATCCTCGAGGTAACCTCCCATTATTTCCTTAAGGGTTCTCATTGATCAAGCTCCTGCCAGTCTGAAGTTGCCTGTAACGCCTGAGCTAATGCTTTTGCCCTTCGGCCTTTAGATTGTTTGCCCCACCTGTCTTTTGCTAAATCTAGCAAGCCACCTTCAAGCTCAGCTGCCTTTTGGAGGTCTGGGAATTTGTCTTTCATTTTGTCAACCATCGCATCAAGCTCGTCTGCATCATTGACACCTGACTTAAATGCAAGCTTCAGAAGCTTTGTCTCCAGCTTGTCCATGTTCTTTGGCACTTCGCCCAATGCTTGGTTCAATATAGATTGGCTCATGCCACCTGGCAATCCGAGGGAGCCAATCATTTCTTCAACTTTCTTCCTAGCATTTCTTTTAATTTCATTATAAGCAGGCATCATAATACCTCCAACAAAGAAAAACCTAAATGAATCTAGCTGTTTTACCATACCGGTATTTTGTTGAAGTTCCGTAACGTCATCTTCGTCAATATACTCTCCAGAAAGCATTGCATCAATAAATTCCTGTGCTGCAAAATCTTGAAGGTTCTCCATGTCACCTTTCCCCATCTTCTCAGCGATATACCTCATACGGCGTAACATTCTCTCAATATCCTGGCGTGCACCAGATGCGCCCGCATACCCAAACTCAGATGCTAGTTGATCTAGGTTTTGACCATCAGGCTCATTATTCGGGGGTGGATCATCCATAGCAGCATAGTCAGGCGTGTCATCTTTTCTATACCTAAAATCATCATCATCACTCCAGCCGGCTTCTTTCAATATCAACCTTATTGCTCTACGGACTGTCTCTTCATAGACGTCCTCTTTCTTTGGGTGGTCGCCTAACAAGTCTTCAGGAGCTGATATTTCATGAGGTGAAGAATCACCAGCAGACCTATCAACTAAACGTTGAAATTCTTTATATACTTTTGAGATCTGGTCGGAGGGTACCTGTCCAGCTAATGCCTTGACAGACCTGCTGAACTCTTCAACATTATCAGGCATAAATTCATCATCTTCTATAGGAGGACGTTCATCTACTAGCTGGCTAGCCATCATCTCAGCTGGTTGAAGGGGGACCTCAGAGGGGATTGTTGACTCTTCATTATCACTCTCGTTGCCAGGACCGGGACGGTCGTACATTCCGTATTGCATTTGATCCATTTCAAATAGCGTCTTCTTTAAGAACTCTTGTAACGCATCCCTTTTAATTTTAACACTCATTTTTTTCTCCGATTCTAAATACTGGGGCTACCCATAATAATCTTAGTATGACCGTCGTTTCCGAACATCTTAGTATACCATCCCTTGACCTGGCGAAACCTTGAACCCTCAGGGGCGGTTGGGTGCTCTCCATGCCAGATAACGTCATCGCCATCTAAAAGTGCCTTGACGCGGGCTTCATCTTCAATTGCTGGGGCTCCGGCCTTGATCAGCGCTGCGGCAGGGCCACCTGAAACTTCTCCCCACCAGTTACCCACTCCGCCTACTGAACCTCCTGATCGGAGGTCCGTTGACTTTTCTTTATATGCTGTCTTCGCAGGCCCGGAACCATCATGGCCGACGCCGCCAAGCTTATTGCCACCTACATCGGGCTTACCAAAAATTCCAATATCAATCTCTGGGTCGTCATCTAAATCTTTCACGATCCAATAATTGTATCTCTCTAAACTACCTGGCTCAGATATCTTTACGTGACCGCCAATAGGCGCATACGTTTGCTGAACTAGATCAAATAGAGACTTCTTTATATTTTCTCTTCTGTCATCACCAGGAGCTAATAATACCCATTCACCTTTTGGGATTGAGGGTTGCTCAATAGGTGGCTGCTGGTTTTCTGCAGGCATATATCCTGGAAGCGAGTCTAATTCTTCGCGAATTATTTGTCTCATTCTGGCTTCTGTAATTTGCATCTTAGTCTTCCTTATCTGTTAGCTTGGCCGATAGCATAGCCTGCGCCAACAGTTACTCCGATACCGGCGACGACTCCAATAGCAAACCAAAATTCGCCAGATTCATACCAGCGTGGGGGTCTATTATTTTGGTTCAAAAACTCGATATGCTCATCCCGTATGCGAAGACGATTAGTCATCTCACTGTTTATTGCGGCAATCTGTGCATCCCTCGACGTAACCTCTGCTTGAGACAACGATAAGCGATATCGCCAACATGCATTATTATATTCTAAAACTCTATTAAGTTCAACTTGCCATAAACTTTCTACATTTTGAAGGCCCACTAACAAATTTGCAGCTGCTGTTTTGTCCAACAGTGTACCCTCAATATCAAGCTGGCGACTTGATGAGGTATCATATAGGCGGTATCTAGACGTACCTCCTACAGCATAAACCTGACCTGTCCCACCAATTTGAGGAAGGGTTAATTGCAATGTGGGAATTCCAATTATTGCACAAGAATCTAAGTTGACTGAAAGGCTTTGGGAAGGTGCCGGAGGAGCAGGAGCATCATCTGCATATGCTAATGTCGGTATCGCGACACTATATGCTAGAAAACTAACTATAGCTATCCATGATGTGACCGTATGTTTTAGCCCTTTTTTCATGGTTGCCTACTTTAATATACCAGCTAGCTTCTGCCATCTCTCGATAATGACGTTATCTGATCTACGTCGTGATTCTTGTTTTTTCTTAACACCCTTTTGCTGATTGCCAAAAGCATTGCCAAGTGCGGTAAGAGCTGGAAGAATGTCCTCGGCTGGTGCATAGATTTTGTGGCCCGTGATGGAGGCACCTGGATCTACAATCATTGTACCAGACCATCTGTGGTGACCATCAAGGATTTCGTCGCCGCCGGTAATATAGGCACCAAGATCTTGGCCGCCAAACCCTCCACCTAACGCAAATGATAATGATTTACCAAGTTGAATATTTGACTGAGTTGGTATCATGTCTGCAACATTGACAGGATCATCTTGTTTTACCTGAATGCTGTCATCATCTGCAGCGCCATCCTTTAATCCTTTTGTCAAAAATGCTAATGCAAGATCTTTTGGATCGGATGAACTACCACCTGGCATACCTTGTGGGTGATTCTGAGGGAATTTCTCCTCAAACAATCTGAGAGCTACTCTACTGATTGCTTCTTTCTTAGTATCATCGCCTTCTTCAGGCTTATCCTTTTGATCTTCAAACCATTTCTCAACGCTGGCCTCACCATCAGCCATAGGCTCAGCAATATCAATATTAAAAGAGCCGCCGGGTGTAAGAGCGTCTTCAACTGCAGTAACATCGTCTGGCTCTAAAGCAGGCATCTTACTCTTATCAAGTCCGGATCCTGGAATCTTTGATTGAACTGTCGCAATATTATTAGCTATAAACGCAGCACCTTTATTAAGGACCCATTTCTTAAGCTCCTCAGCACCTTCTTTTGTTGCAACATTATTGCTAAAATCTTCTGTATAAGCTGTATTATGAAATGCACCCATTGCAACAATTACCGGGGCAGTAGGGTCGCCACTTAACATTTGTGCAACAATTTCTTCTGCAGGTACCTGAGTTATGTTACCCTTTCCATCAGCAGGAGTCTTTGTCATCTTAGGGTTCTGGAATTGTTGAGGAATGTCTGTATCAGCAGGATCTTTCTTTGCCTTATCCTCTTTTTCCTCTTCTTCTAAAATAATCTCGGACTCAATTAAGCTTCGAAGCTCATTAATCGAAATCTTTCGAGCTTTACGCTTATATCCAAATGCCTCTGTCAGGCTTCTCTTACGATTTTTCATCTAATTTACTCCACTTGCGCGTGTGCGTATTATCAATTTAATAGTAACTATTGCACACCCATGTAAACTTTCTATATGTGTCATGACTTTATATCAACCCCAAAAATATCAGCTAACTTCTCGCTAACATTTGATGATGAATCTTTACCTGACATTAGCCTATTTAGTTCCCTTTGTTTTTTCCTATCAAGGTTGTCTCTGCTAACGCTATGTGTAACCTCTATCTCGGAAATTCGGTTAGCTAACTCTGCAGCTGCTTCCTCTTTTGCTTTAAGCTCTGCTTCTTTTGCATCAAGCTGTGCCTGGTGTGATTCTTCCATTGCACGTTTGTCTTCTTTTGCCTTTTCATTAGCAAACTCTAAGGCTTTCTTAAGATCGTTCCTTCGGCCGGCAGTAACTAGCATAATAATGATAGGAATGCTTATCCCTAGTAATATCTGCCAATACTTCTTACACCAAAGTAAAACTTTGTCAAAAAACATTTTTACTGCTAACCAGGTCATATATTATCCTCTCCATACCTTCGCGAAGTCGATAGCTGATTGACCACCGATGTAGCACATCGCAATCATTCCCCATGTATTCGCATCTAATCCAGCCCATACTAATAATATGGTAGCAGTACCAAAAACTAAAAGCTTTCTAGACACTACTTTTTGTTGGACTTGATCTAACCACCCAGTAGAATCAGGTATACCTTTCTCTACTGAAACAGATTGTTCTTCTGATTTTTTTGCATTTTCATCACTCATGATTAATCACTCCCTCTCTTGGAATAAAGATATGATTAATTATGGCGCCACATGACTAATTAGGGAGATCATCATCATCATCACCCTTGATATTCCATCGCCAGGTAAAATACTTGTCGTCAGACTCTTGTGCGTTTGCCTCAAGTATAGATGATACAGAGTTAACGCTTTCATAAATCACATTCATATCAAGTGACATTTGATGTTGAGCATTTGCTATAAAGGAAACAAGTTGAGTAATTTCTTGAAACTTTTCTTGCATATCATGGAGCTCGCCTGACAGCATACTCACAACTTCTTCTAGTTCCTCTATTTTCTTCTGTTGAGCCAATAGTGTTTTCTTTGTTGGTAGGTCACTTGTCGGTAAAAAAATGTCTAATAAACCCATCTATTCATCTCCGCTATTATCAGAAAATGGATTTGAGCCCTCAATTACTTTGAAAATTGACTCAGCGTCTGATTTCGCTAGTCGGCTCACAGCCTTTTTCCTTTTCTTCTCAGAAAGTTCAATAAGCATATCAAGCATATAGGGTTGCTCTTCAATAATCTGAATCGCAGTCTCCTCAATTACCTCTTGCATTGACAATTTATGGCGAAAGCATATCATTCGTAACGCAGCATGAGTCTCACGAGTGAGATTTATGTGTAAAGACTTTCTCGTCTCAAAATCAACGTATGATGTATCTGACGATTTATCTTTTGTACTCACTATGCGCCACCACCAGCTTGAGTTGCAAACCCAGATCCGACTGCAGGAGGAGCTTCCGGGACTTCATTCTGGCTATCAAGCTCGGGAGTGCCTTGAGTTCTCATATCATGCTCTACATCCATAAGCTCTTCAAAGTAATCTGCGGTCTCATTATCATACTGATCCAGTAGATAATTTTTTGATTTATTAATAATGAGTGCCTCCATGTCAATCAAACTATCGTAGTTCATAACGAGGCGTGCGACGTCGCTTGCAAACGTTGCTATATCAATATCTGGGGAACCTACCCATGTGGGGACTTGGCCTGCACCCTGCTCTTCAAATAGCATGTTCTGTAAGGACTTTCTATACCATTTTGATTCTACAGTTTGGGACTGTATTTCAATTGGGACGCCATCAGGATCAGGTCGCAATTCATCATCTTGAACTAGCGTCGCACTTTTTATAGCCTTCGTCTCGAAATCAATAATATGTGCTAATATTTGATCATCAGCAGACTTGCTAAGGGTTGCCTCTTCTTCAGGATCAGGCTTAGCCGCAGGGTCTACTTCTTCATCACCTTCTGCAGGGTCTTCCTCAGTGACTTCTTCATCACCTTCTGCAGGGTCTTCCTCAGTGACTTCTTCATCACCTTCTTCTTCAAGCAAGATCTTAAATTCTTCTAAGACTAGTTTTCTCAAATGTTTCTTTGTTAAACGCATTATATTGTCCCTTTATTAGTGCATGACCTTAGCAATCTTATCAGCCTTTTTAACTCGAGCCTCTATCGTTTCCCAGTCAAGCTCTTTCATCATGGCATGTACATAAGTCTTTTTATCACGAAGATAATCACGATAGTATGAATGTTCCCACATATCAAGTACTATAATAGGAAAAGATGATATCGGAATGTTTTGATCATGGGAATCAACAACAACATTAACAAATCGATTTAAGTGACTGTTATAAACAGTCAATGCCCAACCATTCCTCGCGCTCATTGCACATGCAATAAAATCCTTTTGCCATTCATCAAATGACCCAAAATCACGTTCAAGCCTCATAAAGGTTAGTGTATCCATCGTTAGCTGACTTTGTAGATCACTAATGTTTTCAAAAAACATCCCATGAAGAAATGATGCATTGATGTTATACATCTCATCAAGCTTTAGTGAACGAAACTCTGATTGATTGGCACTTACTGTTGATCGGTCGACGCCATCTAGTTGGGCACTGATGGAATTTAGGGATTCTATATATCCTTCCATCAATTCAAGATGTGCGCGTTTGTTCTTATTGCTTAAAAGCTCTGTACGGAGATCAAATTTCTTGGCCTGCGTTACGTAAGCTTCCTGTAGAGCTTTCTCTTTTTTTTCTTCACGAGACGGTAGGCCTAAAGACTTTCGGATTGTCTTAACCAGGTCATTCTCATCTAACTTAATATCTTTTTTATTATTCGACATCCTTAGGTTACCTCATATTCTTTTTCAAATTCTTCTTGATCAATTACAAATACCGTATCCTTAGTGTCAAGGGGTTGGGTATCTACATTGGTTGCAGGTATTTCAAGCTCGTCTGCATGACCACCTGTTGGATCAGGCATGCTTAGCTCAGACCGGTCGAATTCGCCCAACACATTAGGCTCACGATCATCTGCAATTACTACTTGTGCTGTATCTCCTGGTGGCTCGAACCGTGGCTCATCTGGAAGCTTTAATGAAATCTGCACATCACCTTCTTCACCAGTGACTGAGTCAACAGTATATTCAAAATTAGAGTCCTTATGGCGAACCTTAAGGCCTTTTGACAACAAGTTATTTCCCCTATCATCAAATACATCTGATTCTCCAATCGTCTCAATAAGACGTTGGTGATACTCATTTCTCATCAATCTAATGACTTGTGCCTCAGTAAGTGTTGCCATGTTATTTCCCCAAGCCTGCCATCTTTAGCCACCTATAACGAACCATGTCATCTTCTTCATATGAACTTTCACCAGAGTGATATCCTCTATTGGGGCTTATCAATGTTTCATTTAATGATTTCTTAAAATTAACAGCAAACCACTTATCCATATAGGCGTGTGTGAATTTGTCAACCATCCCAGGGGTCCATCGAGTTTTGGATTCAGCAGTCTTTTTCATCATAGCGGAAACTACACCACCGATCGCACTTGGGAGAGTCTTCGTAAAAGTTGTATTCAATTCGCCGGCGCCATCAGCCTTCTTTTTATTCTTAAAAAATTCCTTAGGAAAATCTGCCTTGTTTTTCTCTGTCCAGGAATCAACCGCTTTCTTAATCCTTGATCCTACGGTATCTGCCATCCCTTCGACTTCTTGATTAATTTGACCTTTAAGCGTTTCTAGGCGACCCTTATACTTTAACGATTTTTGCATATTCTGAGATAAGCCTGATACCCAGTCATCAATTGCCTTTCCTGCAGCCTCGGCTGGAGGAAGGTCTGTCTGCGCAGCTGCTTTTGCTGCTGCCATTGCTGCTTTCTCAGCAGCATCGACTTCTTTTTCGCTCGGCGCGCCATCTTCAGTAGGGGCCTCTTCTTCAGTTGCAGGAATATTTGCAACCTCAATTCCTTGTGACGATAATACCTTTGCTAGACCTTGAGCTAGAGAAACTTGTGCTGCTTCATCATCAGACGCTTGGGCAGCTGCTGACTTCAAGACATCAAAATCAATATTCTCAAATAACAAACTAGATAAAGAAGTCCTATACATCGATTCTTCTAAGTTAATTAAATCTGCAACCGCGCTAGTAAACGCCTGGTCACCTTTGAGGGCATCTAGAAATTTCTTTCCTGTCCCTTGATCTTCAACAGTCTTAAGGTATGCAGCGGAAAGCTCAGACCATTTCTTCGTATCAGAGGTACCTTCTTCCCCTCCTTTTTCTTCCCCTTCTTTTTCACCACCCTTAAGAGCTTCATCATCCATGCCAGATTGTTTAAGCTTATCATCAAGACCTGCGAGTTCTTTCTCATCTGATGTTAATGAGTCTTTTGCGCCAGGAGACTGAAGCCAGTCTACTGTCGCTGCAACTGGAGATGCAAGAATATCGGCAGCAAACTTGTCCGCATCTAGCCCAAAAAAGTTTCCACCCTTTCCAATTCCTAGTGCACCGAGGAATCCTTTAACTGCGTTACCGAAACCGGAAGGAGTTTGCCATGCTTTCTGCACAGCACCAATCATGGCCTGCTCATCAGGTACCTGATCATTTTCGGCACGCTTGGCATCTAATGCAGCCTTAAGGGTCTCGGTGGTTTTAACATCAATTTCATAATCGCCTAAGGATCCCATAACGGTTTGACCTGCAGCAACTGCCGTAGCTGCCAATGTGCTAGCATCAGCCATGATCTTCGATGCTTTCTTTACGGGATCACCCAGTTGAAATATCTTAATTTTGGGACTAGCCTTAAGGCGCAACTTTGCAACCTGGTTGACTGCATCCTTCAGAGCTGCAGCTGTATTTGACATTTCCTTAGGCATATTATTACCCAATGTCTTAAGATCTGCCATCGTCTGGTCAATTTGTGTATTTAATGCATTAATTGCTTCAACACTATCCTCTAGCATTAAAAAGCTAGACATGTTTCCAGACTTAAGGGACTCCTCAAGACTGGTGGCACTGTTAATTCTATGCCAAAGTTCGACTGTTTCTTTTAGTGGTTTAAGACTCATCTTATTGATACCTCACTCCTGATTGTGGCGTACACATTTTATATTACTATGTATTTCGTTGGGGACTAAACCTGCTAACTTCAACGCCGCTATTTCTAAGAATTTCCAAGCTTGAAGTATCTCTATATTCTTCATCATAAACAACTCTTTGAATCCCAGCATTGACAATTGCCTTTGCACACATTCTACAAGGAGATAATGTAACGTAAAGAATCTTAGACTTTGGATTATTATAGTCCATCTTTAAAAGTGCATTAATCTCTGCATGAATCATGCCTGACTCACCTGGAGTAAGTGACTCAGCTTCGTTTGGGCCTCCCTTATAGTTACCATTATAACCAATTGCTAGCACCTGTGTATTATCATCTGAAACTACAACAGCACCGACCTGGTGTCGGGTGTCATATGAACGCCGGGCTATTATATGTGCAAATTCCATCCAGATACTATTCCACTCAGGTCGGTGGGTATTTGCAAGTTGTATATTGTCTAGCATATTATTTACTCCTCCGAAACTGCTGCTTCTTGTGGTTCTCCCCCGAGAACAGTAGCATCCTCTTCTTCAGTTTCTTCAACCTCTTCGATTATATCGTCTTCAACATCAAATAGATCATCAACTAATGCATCACCCGGTAACGTAAATCCCGCGGCCTTTTTATGACCGCCGCCACCAAACTTTTTAGATATTTCAGAAACATCAACATGCTCATGAAATGCACGAAGTGAAACCTTAATGATTCTATCTTCATGATCGTAATACCAGATTACAGCAAAATCACAATCAGGAGAAAGACGTGCACCAATCTCAGACATCCAATGAGAAGCATTTACAACTAAGACATGCATACCCTCGAACTTACGTGCAGAAGCCTTCTCGCAAACCTTCTTCACTACCGTCTTGGAATATGCTAAAACATATGAGCCACGTTTAACAGCATCATCAAAAACTGAGTCATCTTCAAATTTCTCAAACTCTTCAAACTCAAAAGGAACCATATCAAAAGCAGCTGCAAACTCTTTTGAGTACGGGAGCTCCCACTTCCAAAGGTCTCTGTCTTCAATATAGTTGATGAACTTAGGTGGTTCTTTTCCGGGGTGGAAAAAATCCCATGCCAAACGTGCGCCTGAATGGTTCATGTCAAAATGACAATTAGAGATATCATGTAGCTCGACCATCGCTGACTTGTGGTGATCAATAACAATTAACCCTTCGGCTTCTTCAATCATTTGTTTTGTAGTTGCATTATTAAATGAAAAATCTAAAATTGCAACAACCTTGCCGGCGACATCAGGGGGCACTGTCCCATGCTTACATGCATGGTACTCAGCTCTATTCCCTAGGGACTTCCATGCAGAATAAGCGGCACCGAAGCCGTCTGTACAGTCAGCATGGTATATAACACAGTTTACGCTACTGGGTTCTACAACAGCCATAATAATCACTCCCTACAATTCATATAAGTATGGTACTCCCAGCATCTTGGTTCATACATATCGGCACCACCGACTGCAATCTCTTCAAGACCTGAGATTTTTCTATGTGTGTAATATGCGTCACGCCCAGTCACGGGGCATACTGCGGGGCAGATTTCAATTTTTGTTGCCCAAGGCATTAAGTCTCTAATCTCCTCAAAGACCTTACCGCTCGCAGACAGTTGCAGAGATGAAACGATTATCGTTTTCCCCTGCCTAAAAAGATTAAGTAAAACAGATGCAACACCATCTATCATAAATGCTTCATCAACAGCAACTACGTCATAATCAGTATGAGACTCTGACATGAAATGTGTAATGTCAGCCCCTGTTGAAACTCCTTGTGCAGGAAACTTACCCCCGGAGTGAGTGCAAATCTCTATGCCTGAATATCGATTATCCATCACGGGCTTGAACGCAACAATATTCTTATTTTGATATGCGTAACGATCTAGCACAGCTAATAGACGGGTTGTCTTGGACCCAAACATAGGCCCTGTAAAAATAATAAATTCTGGATCTGATTTCACTTTTAGATACCCCACCACTTTAAGGTTTGCTCAAGACCATTATAAAAATGAACTCGAGGATTATAATTAAGCTCTTTTGTAATTCTTGATATATCTGCCTGGGAGTGTTTGATATCTCCGGGGCGTTGAGGGGCGTGAACTACATCCACACCCGGATTTCTCTGTAAGATATACCCTAATATATCATTATTTGATATGCAGACGCCACAGCCCACATTAAAAATATCTGAAATTTCGTACGAGTCATACTCTGCAACCACTCGAAAAGCCTCCACAACATTATCAATATAACAAAAATCGCGAGTCTGGTTACCGTCACCATCGCTTCTTAGACTTTTTCCCTCTAGAATGTTATTGCACCATGAAGCTATTATATTACTGTAGGGTGAAGAACCCAATTGGCCAGGGCCAAACACATTAAATAACCTTAAAGAAATAATGCTGGTGCCATATGACGAATTAAATAACGAAGCATATTGTTCACACTGCAGCTTTTGCAACGCGTAGGGAGATTGAGGTAATTGCTGTTCAGACTCTTTTACTGGTAGATTTTCTGCATTGCCATATACGGCGGCAGACGACGCAAAGACTACCCTGTCAACGGCACCTTTACATGCATGAAATAAACCGATGGTCTTAAAAACATTTGTTTCATGTGTCTCAACAGGATATTCTACAGACTGTTGTACATACGGATTTGCAGCAAGATGAAAGACAACATCATAAATTCCAGACTTTACCCTCTTTAATACTTCAGGGTGTGCAAAATCGCCATTAATAATTAAACTTCTACTTGCAGTCGCCTGTGAAGCTTCATACATGTGTAAAAGATCTGCCGGCACAGGGCGAATACCTATATCAATAATAGGCTCTAAATCGCCGTTAGAAAGATCATCAACACCCTCGACGTCCCACCCTTTGCTAACAAGATCTCTTATTAAATTTGATCCGATAAACCCGCAACAGCCGGTCACTAATGCCTTTTTACTCACACTAATCCTAAAATTGCTGATAACCTGAAAAGGCTGTTGAATTTATAAAGTTTTTCTTTTCGCCCTTCAGTTTGAGCTTTGTACATCGATGTGCAGCTAACACTCGTACCCAGTCGACCCAATATCCTTCGTCTGTGCCGAGGTGCATAGGAGAAGTCGCAATAATATCTTGGATTGCTTCAAGCGTTGGTGCAGAACGAATTAAAGACTCAATATGATATAACGCATCAGTAGGGGGCATGGTTGGCATCTCAGGCATCGCGCCTGAAGATCTATGGTTATTCCTAGCCTGAATTATGGCGTCCCGGGAAATCATTTCCTCGACCATTTCAAAATGACGCTCATATATATGAAGAGAATTACTAACGTGTGTATACGTTCCCAGCCCGATACCTAGTTCTTTTGCCATTAGCTCTTGCATTAATGTAAAAGCAGGTACATCATAAGCAATCCCTAGAATCAAATCAGATGATCTCATGTGGGCAACCAGGTGGAGCTTTTCGTCACGAATAAAAAACTGCAATGATAATGTACACGGAACGTCAAGCTTAGCCTTTACTGAATCCCATGGGGAGCGAATGTGCACAACTGCACGCCGAGAATCTGGATCATTCTTAAGTTCTTCCTTAATATAATCCCATTGTGAAAATGTCCCGCCGGCGATGCGTGGGTGAGGCTTAAATATACGTGCACCATAAGCAGAGTTTGCAGTAGTACCATCATCACTAATACTATTCCAAAATGAAGAATAGTTTGCAATCCAATCTGTCTTATCGTCAGCTGATAGATACCATAACAATTCAGCGACTACATACGTGGCAGAAAATTTCCTCGCAGGGACATAAGGTAGTCTGTCAAGCGGATTTGTAATCGTAAACTTACATGCTAACTTCTCGCGTACGGCCATACCTCGAGGCGAAGACTCATAGTCCGGATCCTCATATACCTTCTGTGCTAAATCTAAATAGCAGTCAGTAAAATTGTCATATACATTTTCCATTCTATACCTTGTCCTCGATAAATTCGCATACTGCGGTTACACTAAAATCATGATACTTCAAAAGAGCTGCTTTCTGCTCTAAAACAATTTCCTCACGCTCATATGGCGAAAATGCCTTAAGCTCTGTAACTTTCTTTGTTACGTCTGTAGGACTATCTACAGTCCAGTATGAGCCCAATAGGTCTGGAACTAAAAACTCTGCAGGGACAAGCGCCGGTGTGTTTGTAATAATATTTTCTAAATACCTTGGGGAGGCAAATCCCTGCCTTGCATAACGAGGCTTTGTAATATGCACCGTACAAATAAATGAATTCAACAAATCCATTGATTCCTTAAACCCAACCCTAGGGCCAAACGAAACATGAGAATGTCTCTCAATTAAGATTTCAGGACTATCCCGCTCAGGTGATCTTTGCAGCCAATTTCCATGAACCTTAGTCTGGATGCCATTTGGACGTAACTGTGTCGATGGGAGTGAATAATACTTCATAAACATATTATCACGCTCATAATTGTTCCCGATATATCCAAATTCTACAGGATCACGGGCAGGATCTTTAATCGGTCTAAAGTCAGACCAAAATGGAAGGCGGTACCTAGTAAGAAGAAACTCTTCAGGCTCAAATGTGGGATCTGCAACAATCATATTCGGCCAGCGCTTTTCATCCTCCGGGGTCATTTTAAGATCAGTATCCCAAACTATAACCGGAACACCAGCTTCATGATAGTAATCAAGCAACTCAATCTGCCTATCTAAGTCTGGTTCAAAATGATCAGGGCCAGAATTCTTATAAGTTGCCCACCTCCACTCAAAAAATACAACATCTAAGTCTGGAAATCCGGAGTCGTATGCAAGTAGTGGGTACGGAATTTTTTCCCTTCTCTCCTGTAAGGCAATTACATCATGCCCCCGTTGAGAAAGTGCGTTAACTAACACCGGCCGGCCGTAGCGGTGGCCGTCAGGGGTATTTGCTACGGTACTAGCATTAAAGTCTTCACAGAAACCCCAAAAAGATAATCCAATTTTTGCCATTTTAACCTCTTAAAAAATCTTGAACTTCTCTAAGTTCTCTTATAATATCTTCATCATCGACATTCAAAAAGTATGTGCTGCAACCGGTCCACTCAGCGAACCTCAAATAAGACTCATGTACTGAGTCTAAAACAGCCGGTGTGATTATACTTTCAAATTGATCAATAACACCAGAATAATCATCCCGATAAGGAATGATTATTTTCGCATCTAGAGAAGCAGCACGTTGATCAATTTGTTCAAGCATCTCCATATTGGAAGGGCGGTCAAAGACTTGGGAGTATACCCATTCTGATGGATACCACCTATCCACAATTACACTGGCACCAGTTTGTTCTAAGTAAGACAAGAAATACGGATCACCGTATGTTAAAGCATTAACAAAATATGATGGATCATCGACAAAGTTTTTCCACTCATCCTTATTCTTAAAATAAGGGACATTAATCTTGTTAGATAGTGCGGAAGAAATATTCGTCTTTCCACAACCATCTGGACCTTCGAAAATAACTACCTGTTGACTTAAACTCATAAATAACCTCTATGTTTACTATACAGTATTTTTAGGATTTGTATCTTTGTGATCAAGGATTATTCCGTACTTATCAGTACGTTTATTCCAATCATCATATAGATCATCAGGGGTTTGATCCAACATTAATTCTACATGTTCTGGATACTCTTCTTTATATACAACCCTTGAATAATCAAGCCCACCATCAACTGCAATTGCCTTACAAGGACACCACCTATAATCGTGACGGCTCCTAGAAAATACAACTGCAGAACATTTGGGACACTTAAACGCTAGGACTTTCATATTTACCCAACCTCTCTTTTAGTTTTTTGTTCTCGTCTTCTAGTATAGCAACCTTAATTTGAAGCTCACGAACCTGCTCACTATAAATGTTGATCATCTCACCATGAATCCTTTGTGATTCTCGTATCAAATACTCCGGAGAGTCTCTATTATAATAGTATTTACTCATCATGTGCACCTCAACTCAAAACCTTGAATTTGCTAATTCTGGTTGAACAACCATACTCATTTTTATCAACCTCGGCAACACAGACAGAATATAGGGGTACATCTACATCTGCATTCCATCCCCACAAAAACATTCTTTCATTGCGGCCTGATACACCTACCATTGTTACTAGGAGATATGGCTTCTTATTCTTAGTTAGCTTAGGCTTGGTATCAGTGATCACGAACCAGTACAGATCTTTCCCATCATGGTCGTCGATAGTCCGGACGCCTTTTTCCTCAAGTTTCTCCTGTAGTTCCTCCGGAACGAGAGCCATGGCATTAAAGTTACCGAGTAGTGAAATACTATTTTGAGCCATTTCTTTTCGAGTCCATTCCTCCATGCCGGCGGTCTCGAGCAATGCTTCGCGATAGTTATTACGGCCACGATCGGTGTCCTTTTTCGTCCACTTCTTAATATTTGCGTTATGACCAATCAAGACTTCATGGCATTGCTTCCAGCTAGCGAACTCTTTGCCATCACCTACAACATCAAGTGATCCCAGTGCTCGAATTCTAATCAAGCTTTCAAGGGCGCGCTTGTTAAACTTTGAGTGGCGCCAGCTTCCATCCGGATTATACAGCAAATCATCGATTGAACTATATGGTCTATTTGCAACCAGTTCTTCAATCGCAGATTCGCCGATACCTTTGCAGGAAAGGAACGATGGCATAAACTTCTTACCTTCAAGAATAGTCCATGTCTTATCAGCATGATTAATATCGATAGGGACAATCTTATACCCTAGCTTCTTGATCTCGCTGAAGGCCTTTTTACGCTTTTCTGGCGAACCTGACATGGACTCAAGATATGCACAAAGCCATTCCTCTTCATAATGTGTCATTAACCATGCACAATAATAAGAGTCAATAGCGTAACTGACGGCGTGTGACTTGTTGAAACCATATCCTGAGAAGAATAGGATTTTCTCATATAGCTCATCTGCTACCCGCTGCTTGACACCGTTCTGAACACAACCGTCTACAAATCTAAGCTTAAGCTCTTGGGCTTGCTTCTTCATGGCGGCGGCCTTGGAGGCGGACCTCTTCATAATAGTCCGGCGGATCATATCACAGTCTTCTTGTGGGAAACCAGCCACGACGTTACAGAGTTCCATTACCTGCTCTTGGAAGATAATGGCACCGTATGTGTTCTTAAGTACCTTTTTAATAAGGGGGTGTTGATAGTCAACAGTTTCAGGATTTGCCTTCGAGCCCAAATAGATTTTATGTACATCCGCGGAGAGCGGCCCGGGACGGTAGATACTAGTTAGGGTTGCAATATCGACAATGCTCCTGGGCTTCCCTTGTTCAAAGAATCGCTGGGCACCCTTCTGAGTCGCTTGGAAGATCCCTCCCCATCGACCAGAGTGGTAAACCCGCTCATAGACGTCTTGATCATCAAAATTAATGACCTTTGGATCCATATGATTATCAAACCAATTCTTAACATCCTCAAATGTCGGCTGTTCAACCCCTTCATGGCGTTGCAGAATTAGCTCGATACTCCGTTGTACAATACGCAACGTCTCCAAGCCAAGAAGGTCAAACTTAATCCACCCAAATTCCTCAAGGTGCTTATAATGCATACCCTCTACCCATGGCGTTTGCACTTCACCCTTGGCCATGATGACGGGCATCTGTTGTTCGATGTTTTCGGAGACAATAACTCCGCCGGCATGCCGACCCAGGCTCTTGTTCTGCTTAAACAAAATGTTAATAGGCTCAGCTACCTCAGGATATTTTTCAATAAAGTCTCGAAAGCTTTGGCTGTATTGTACGGCATCTTCATATAGCAAGGTGAATAGGTTCTTGTCTGTCCCCTTCTTAAAGACGGCGCGCTTAACGTCAGACTCAACCGGCCCTAGGGCTTTATTCACTTCGTCGAATGGAATTCCATAGAAACGCGAGATATCCTTTACCAACGACTTGAGCTTAAACGTGTTATAGTTAGAGATAGGTACGATGTTACCAGCACCAAACTCCTGCTTCATAAGATCAATCAATAGATCTCTATCCGCCACGTCACTATCAATGTCGGGGTATTCCTCGCGGTACCTGGAAAGGAAGCGTTCAAATAGAAGCCCGTATTCCAATGGGTCCACATCGGTAATATACAATACATAGTTTACCAAGGACCCTGCACCAGAACCTCTTCCTGGACCTACTAGCATATGCTTACGTGCAATATCAAAGATGGCCTTCATTGTCAAGAAGTATTTACTGAATTTCTTATCCTTAATAGTACGTAACTCTACCTTAAGACGTTCGATATATTCGGGCTTGGTTTCGAGGCCCCTCTTAACCAATCCTTCCTTACACGCCTCGAGCAATGCCTTGTCTTCGGTAAGCTCCGCGGGGACGACATAGTTCGGCAACTTGACGCTTCGATCGGGATGAATATCACCAATCTCATGGTGGACAATGTCATGCGTTCTCTCAATGGCGTCGAAAACAAGTTGGTCATCATACCAGTCGCAACCCTCTTTAACAACCTTATATGTATCCCATACCTGCTCGGCATTCTTAGGGTAGAGTTCACACTTAAGATCATCACGAGATTGGGGGAGAGATGCGGGGTCAAAATCTTTATAGTTCAACCAGCCTAGCTTCTTATAAATCTCCCTTTCCTTCCAATGGTCGGGGTGGGCGTAGTGAGAATCGCAGGTGACCACAAGCTGGTCAACGAGATTTTCGTTACGGGCATATTCAATAATAGCTCTGTTAACCAAGTTCTGTGCCGGCAACTTATTAAATTGAATTTCTAGCTTTGCATTACCCACACCAACAGAATCGACAAGGCAATCATATGCATTACCAATACTAGCTTGCACCTTGCTCATTAGAGAAGTATCATCAAGTAATGTAGCATTGAGATCATCAAACTTTACCTGTTGAATATGCCTAAATACCTCATAACATAGTGGGCCGCCTAAGCATGCGGAGGAAATCATAAGATGACCACCCTCGGCCGCCTCTTTAAGCATACTATAATCAATACGTGGAAACCTGTAGAAGCCCTCCTTATACCCTCTAGACACTAGATGAAAAAGCCTTTGTAGGCCAATGGAAGTCTTTGGAAGTACCACTAGATGATGACGTCGCCTCACAGGATCATAGAATTTACCTGATTTTGTTTCTTCCTCATTTTCAACGGTTACACCTGCATCGACCTTTGTGATATTAATGGTCTCATCGTCAGTATCGGTGTGTGCTAATAGTGGGGTTACTAACGACTCGCGCTGTTCTCGTAGCTTATGAAGAGCATCCTTATCACCCTTCTTTGCAGCCCGCTGAATTTCATAATCTAGTTTCCATGCATTAAGATCAGGGTGTAAATACATTTCGCAGCCAGGAACAAACTTAAAGTTTTCACCAGCCTTATGCATCTTTTCAACATGAAGATATGCATGTGCAAAACTATTCATGTGCCCATGGTTTGTCAAACACCATGAATCCTGGTTATTCTGCTTAATAAAATCGATGTGCTCTTGTGGGTATCCCATCCCATCAAAAGTCGAAAATCCATCATGTGCATGAAGTGAAGTAAATCTCTTTGGCCTGTTTGTCATATACGTGTCCTTAGATAATAGTATCGCAATACATGTATATTATACCATGTGCAGGTAGGTTTTACACGTGAATGCTAAAAATATTATGGAAGGCAGACGTTTTGGAAGATTTCCTGAAGTATTGCAATACCTTGGGCTACCGATTGTTGGAACTCACCAAGGTTCTTTCGGCGGGTTGGATCACCTAAAGTCGTAAGATCCCATTGCATAAAATATGGAGGGTTCGTAATTACATAAACCTCATATGGATCCCCCGGCGCGCACTCTCCGACCATGCAGTTCGATGAATGTTGGCCCACGTTTAGGTCTGTAACATTTGTCCATGTCTGCGCTGGTTCATCTGTTACTATTATAATATAAGGATAAGCATCTTGTCGAAACCCTATATTCGCGGGATCCATTGGATCCATTGCAATATGAGCAACATCCAAGCTTGGCTCATTAGCACAAACATTTGGTGTACCGGCGAGGGCCGCCTGTAAAGTGGCAACATCTACTAATGACCCACCGTTGCCATCGCTGGTTAGTGAGACAAAAGCAGGGCCAGATGTACAGGATCCTGCATTATGGCCTGGAAACATTAATACTGCAAATCTATGACACTCTTGACCGGAGTTTGCTGGGCATTGAGCTTGTGTGAAGTCTGCTGCATACGTTGCCATTGCTTGCCGCAAGTTGTCTATTACAATACTCATCGAGCCAGATCCATCGATTAGAAAAACCATGTCAACTTTCTCATGTGGATTTAAGTCTTCATCTATAAGGCCGTCGCAATCGTTATCCAGCTCATCACAAATTTCTTCCTCAGGCCATACCTGCCCTTCGCATATGCCTACAATAAAATTATTCTGTTCATCATACCCGCCCCACTGACCTGCTATACACGTCGAAGTTCCAAATTCACACTCACCTTCTTCAGTCGGGGGTACATTTTGATCAGGGTGTGTCCAGCAAGACTCGATCATTCCATCGATAATCCCATCACAATCATCATCCCAATTATTGCATGTCTCTGGTTCGACAGGCGCGAAAAAGTAACAATGTCCCCAGTCACCATTTTCGTCACAATATTGAATGCCCGTTCCACATGCATCGAACGGGGGCTGGTGAGGCATACCTGTCTGAATATCATACATTGGTAATGGAGAAGTACATGCCTGGGTGTCACCCTCTAAACAGACACACTCATCGACATCCGGATCATCTGCATCAACAAATGTATCACAGTCATCATCGATACCATTACAGACTTCAGGTAATGGCTGGGGTGCTGTACAATTTATCCAATTCCCTTCAAAGCACATTGCGACCCCTTGCCCACAGGCAGATTCACATAAATCCCACAAGTCTTCGTCAACCGTACCATCACAATCATCATCGATATTATTGCATGACTCATTCTGGGGGTATGAAGCGCCAACGCAGATCATCTCTGACGATTCTGGTAGGCATATGTTCTCGCCGTAAAAACAAGCGCCTAACTCATTATGACCGCAAAGACCACCCTCGATGTTATTATCTATAGTACCATCACAGTCATCATCGATACCATTGCAGACTTCAGCTTCTGGTGTTCCTTGGCCTAGACACTCAGTTTTTCTTCCATTTACACATAGTCTCTTGCCTATGTGGCATTTACTTTTCTTGTCTAGTACAGCAGCAGGGTTCCCATCAAAGCAAGGCTCAGTCAAGATACCTTCATCAATGCCCCAGTCACAACATGATTCACCAAAACAGTCCGGATCCATGGAGCACCTACATTGGTTACCATCAACATTCGAATCCCTATTGCTTGCCGGGAGGTTCCAGCATGAACAATTATTATCAAACCCATCACATATTTCTGCAACACCAGGATTAAATTCTCGGGCCAACCAAGGCTCTAAGCTTTCCATTCCAGCGGGAGGCATATCTGGTATATCCCAACAGTCTGCACCCCTGATGTCGCATTGAGTATATCCATCGCCGTCGCGGTCAAAGTCTTCATCTATCTGCCCGTCACAATCGTTGTCGACACGATCACATACCTCTGTTGAGGCAGGAATAAACCCCTCACAAGTAACATCATACCGTATTATTTTGCCGGAATCGTCTGTGGTTTCAAGACATGAAGATGTACCTAACCTACAAACACCCTGCTCTTTGAATGTATCTGGAATTTGCTGGCCGGCGCCCTGTACGGCTATGCTACCATCACCTAATATTACACAACTTAGTTGTTGCCCTGTTTGTGGGCACGTCGGATAAAGCGGTTCTTCATCAGAACATGATGAAGTGCTTATTAATAAAATGACCAAAAGTGCAATATTGGTTAACGATTTCACATGCGTACCTCCAACTACGAAGAGCAAACTGCCCTTATTAATAGATATGGCTGGAGATAGATTTTGTAACTAATAAAACTATTAACTTAGTTTAGTACTTGATCTTTTTTGGGAATGCATGTCCTAGTTCTTCACGAACAATTTGCACCAGACGCTTATCATCGTCGCTTGGTTGTTCTGGAAAACCTAATGCTGTTACATGATCAATTGGAAGCTCTAAATTGTCACCGCCGGCTAGCGCGTCTTCGATAGCCTCGACTTCGGTGGGGTCGTCATGAGATAGTATACTACTCATTTCTTCTACAATCATCTTCCGTAATGCCAATCTAGAAATTTTCATTATAACCTCCGTTACCTTTAATTATGCAGCTCGTACGCTCTATTACTTCTTCTTTGAGAAATGCTCTTTAAGTACCTTGATGTTTTCTTCAGCCGAAGACAGTACTTCTGTCCATTTCTTTATCTCATCTAAAAAATTCGAATGATCTGCTACACCTACAGGGTTTGCCAAGAATATCTCTAAAGAAGCTAAAGCTTCAGCCTTTTGAGATTCATAATATGCGATTGCAGCTGAGAGTAGTACATTATTCTTAATAAGCATTTTTTTTCCTTACTATATCAATTCAGACATTTTATTTTTATAAGCTACCATATGATCTTGAATCATTTGTTCTATGATCTGCCCCTTGATCTCTTGGGTGGTATTTCTATCTAGATAATTGTTAATACACTTACTGAGTGCAGTTGAAAATAAGTTCTCGTCTGATTCATCTTCATCATCACCCATCAGTGTAATCGACTCTTCTACCCTAGCATCAATCTCATACATGTCAAAAGCATGGTTCATTAAATCCTGATCTGCATCTGTTATTAGCTTAAATCCGCAAACCATCTTTTGTACAACATGTTGCATTTCATGTGATAAAATACCACATAGCTCAAGACGGGAATCATTCAGGTAATCAATAATTCCTTGAGAATCAGGGGGTAGTGAAATATAGACGTCAATTTCGCCAACGTCATCTTCATTGTCGGAGTCATGAGCATAAATCGCATCTGATTTTCCTGCTGATAAGCCGCCCGGGCTATCTGTAGATGCAATTATTGTCATTAAAAGATCTGGAACGGCTTCAAAAAAATCACCGACAGGATGCGGGGGCAAATAATCAACTGGTTCATCATTAATAACAAACAACGTCTCGCCCTCATCGGCATAGAGGGTATATTGTGCGCGAAGCTCTTTAGTACTAGACTCCTCGGCTACATCAATAATAGTACTTATGAACGAGTCCATAACCTGTATAGCTGCACCCTTTACACCCAGGCGCGGACCTACATATGTATATTTTGACTGAGTGGCTGACTTTGAGTCCTCAACACTCTTTATTAGCAAATTTTTTATATGTTCGGTCTCACCCATTTTTAATAACCAGTCTTGAGGCGATTGTGAATGATGTTGTCTTTTGCACAGTACATCTTATATAGGTCATCACTGGTGACGCCTGTTAAGATCAATACGGAGAGGAAATAATTGAATGCGTCAACAACTTCTTCAACAAACTCAGAGTGATCAAATTCAGTAACCTCTGTTACCCTGTGGGGCTTCCAGTTCTTAAGATGTTGAAGGGCTTCGAACATTTCCTCTACTCCACGTAGAGCCATGTCCCTTGCATGCTGCTGTGATCTCTTATCAGAAAGATCAATTGGCCAGGTGGGGTATTCATTGGGCTGATGTTCTTTAAGCGCTAACATAAATCTCTCTCGTAGCGCAAACATATCATCTAATTTGTCTTTTGTATCTGACATTATTAGACCTCCTCGGTATTTTGCCCAGCTTGCATTTCTGCAGCATTCGCTAACATACGCTGGATATTTTCTTGAAATGCCTCTGAAAAGTCTGGATCTGAAACTAGTGTCCCATCATCCACAACCATCCGCAATGTCCGAAGGTTGTCAACTATATCAGTGCCAGTTAACATAGCAACTTGTAATAGTTGGGCTATTTGTGAAATTACTTCATCTGAAAATTTGACGTTGTCCATTATAAACTCCTATTTTTGAACTTCTGGTACCCAGAATGTTGATCGTTTGTCTTCCGTCGTTTCCTTCATGACATTGTTGCCGTCAGGATCTTGTTCTTGATTATACACTAAAAACTTTCTTGTATAGTCGCTTGTAGTTCCGTCAAATGACTTATAAGTCTGGATCGTCATGCCCCCAGACTGGAAACTTTCTCTCATAACATGTTTTATAGATCGATTGAGATTTGAAAGCTCAGTATCAGATAATTCATTAACTTTTCGCAAGGGAGACAACCTGGCTAACCATAAAGAGTCTGACTTTATATAGTTTCCAATCCCTGAGACTAGTGATTGTTCCATCAGCGCCTTTGTGATTTGCCAGTTTGGCTTCTTTCTTATCATCTCAATAAACTTTTCATCTTCTACATCTGTTGCTAACATGTCTGGACCCATTGACTTAAGTTTTTCAATAAGCTGAAATTTTCCCCTTACAAACTTAAGGGTGCCGAAATTTCTTTGATCATTATAAAAGACTGCACCATCATTAAGCACAAATTTTACTCGTGTATGCTTTGTTTCTTCTGATGACCATGCACCGGTCATGCCCAGGGTAGACCAGATAGAAAGTTCATCACCCAGAATCCAATAAATAAACTTTCCATGGACGCCGGCACCGACTACCTTCATAGGGAGGTGTGTACGAAAAGCATCAATCCCTGTAGGAGATTTTTTTGTATATCTGCCACTAATAAACTCGATCGACTCGAGAGTTCTATTAGAAACCCGCTCCGCAAGATCGATAGCATATTTTCGACATTCAGGACCCTCAGGCATAAATCCCCTCCAGTTTTGAATTACTTAAATACTTACAGCACATCCATGTACCTCAATATCTATTATAAGACAAGGTATGTGGATGTACATCGGCTATCTTAGGATATGTCTTTAACGCCTATTATCTCGATCGGCTCAGCTATATATTCATTCCATAATGAGGTCCGAACATCGCCTGTACAGGTCTCTAATTCGTAACAAATATTGCTAGCATCCTTTCCTGGGTACTCTAATCTATACATGTTACATGCTCGCCTACCAGAAGTTACTGCAACAGACTTTATATCACTTCTAAACCCAGCCTTTACGTTTGCATTCAGTGTAACTAGTAAGGTTGATTCTTTTCGAAAAAATGGGCGCTCAGCGACTGTAAATGTTGATATATCAAATGTTCTACCTGTGGATATTGCTTCTTGTAGCCTCAATAATCCTGATGGCGATGTATAGTGGCTCAACTCTCTTATATTATCAAGTGAACCATACATTTGTGTTGTATATTCTTCATCTAATAAAACATACGGTTCCATATCACCGCGAGAATAAAAGTATGCAAACCTAAGCTTGCCTATATCAGGGAAATAACTAGAAAATTCTCGCTCGATGCCCCAAAAACGATGATTTGAAAAATCCTCTATAAAGTCTAAGACATTCTTCCTTGTTAGAAGATCATATCGCTCAGTCTCAGTGTGAAGTTGAAAGCCGAACTTACTATTTATCAAATGCAACAGCCTTTCAGAGTTGCCGACTTGGCCTCCCCGAGAATCATAGCCAAGAGCCTGAATGTCTAATATTTCATTTACAATTTCTTCCCACTCTGCCAATGTATGAAAACTTTCTTCAGGTTTAAGATACCCCAGGACCTTGAACTTCTCTTCATGAAGTAGCTTAGTTATCTTTGATCTTAATTGCTTTTTCATATCCATAACTATTTTCCCTCAAGCTTATCTAAAAATTTATCGATAACACTAGCATCATTAATGCTATACTTAAAGAGCTTGCAATACATTTCAACGATTTTTTTTCTCATTGGACGATTACCATAAGATTCACCCCATGCCCATTGTGGTGACCGCTGTATCTTCTTAATTTTTTCGCGAGTAGATTCAGCACGGGAATAAAGCAGTGCAATACGTGTTGCTGCCGGTATACCAGCTTCAATATTCAATTGTTCTGCAACATACACGATGTCACCCCCGTTTTGTTCCTGTATAGCTGTCTTTGCCGTATCAAATAGCCGCCTATATTCTGCAACCTGGTATGGGGATAAGCTGGTATCTTGTGCAACCCTATCAGGGTGGGTTTTCATCGCTATTTGCTTATAAGCTTTTTTCATCCACGCTGGTGCTGAGGCTGAATTGTTTTCTATTTCCTGCCTAAGCTTTTCATCTGGCTTTTCTTGACTGCCTTTATTCTCATGAGCTTGATGTTCCCTAGAGCACCCTGCCGTAGGTTCATTTTTCGTGTCGGTAGGGAGAGTATTATCTTTCTCGTTAGTTGGTGTATCATCTTCCAGACCGAGATGTACACGGAGCAACCGGCTCATTTCATCAAACTCTTTATCGTAATCAGACTTAAGATCTTCGGCTTGCTCTAACTCTTCATCAAGGTGCCTGACGCGCATTCGAAGTTTTTGTATCTTCCTGTCGTCTTGAGGGGATGCTTCTTTATTATCTTTATCACCCATCACGGCTCCCTTAATTAACGGTGCTGTGACTCGTTTTTAGATTTAGGAAAACAATCAGAAGCGACTGCTACGACTGATCTTAGGTTTCTTATTACCAGCAAAGGCCAAAGGGGAATACACCAGATTCCTTCTCTAAATGTATTACGAGCGGCATGGCGTAAAGCATTTTCCCTATTTTTCTCAGCCCTTCTGCCAGAAGAAATATTTGCAGCGGCATGGTTTTCATGGATCGAGCGGACCCAGCTTAACGACGACCATAGCATACCAGCAAAATATAGTACTGCTAGCGATCCCCATGTTATGTCAAGCCCGGGTAACATTTAGACATCCTTCTTAAATAGATCTAATAGCATACCTCGCAATTCGCTATCTTCTTTCGTCGATTTTGGTTTCGAGCTGTGACGTCTAGATTCTCTGATCTTTCTTTGATCAGCTACGTTTGTTGAAGTTCTCCGCAAGGGTTTTTTCTTCTTCACCGGAGCTGGCTTAACAACTTGTTGTTCTTCTGTCAGTATCGATGCTGAAACTGAAGGGCCTTTTTTGCGTTGAGGCATAACTCGAGCCTCTGCAGTGACCTTGACAGATTGCTTCAATTCAACATTCATACTCAAAGGCGTGAAGACCCTATCGTCGACTAAAACCTCAAGCCTCATTGGATATACACCTTCGTTAAGAAATGTCTTTAGAGAAGGAACAAGAACCTTGACTTCACCATTTGAAGCAGCACGACCAGGGAAAATTATTCCCATCGAAGAATCTTTCGACTCTAAAACCATGCGGCAAGTTACATTACCTGATTCGGCTCCCTCTACAGCTACGCCAAACCGTAGCTCATTATCTTCATCTAGATGAATTTGAATATCACTCATAAAAATCCTCGTCTTCTATCTCTTTGCCTCTGAATATTCGCAGTGCATTTATAAATATGTTGCTAATAGATGCTTTGATCACTTTCGCCCACTTAAATGTAGCATGGACCTTGGGTTTTTGTTTTTCATAGTATGCTTGGGTAACAGACTCTGAAAAAGGGTGAACTATCTCTGTACCATTTACGTCAATTAGTGATGCACGAACGACATATACATTTGGATAAATATTTTCATATTCATCAAGCCACCGGGGTTTCTCTTTCCCAACCCATGCACCCCATGGGCTCCATGCTGCAGCCTGTGTAGATGGCATCGCGGCAGTAACGCTTGTTATAGCCATAGAAGGGCCCATACCCATGGTAACCATTCCACCCGGTCCATTACCCATACCCATGGTAACTAATGAGGATACTGGCATTATTCAACTACCGTCGGCGGAGGGGGAACAACTAAATCATCCTCACACCCACAATCAAGATCAGCATCATTCCGTAGTCGGGAAAACACACCATCATAACAAGGATTGCCATCTAGGCCGAATAGACTATACCTTGCGATAATATTAGAGTTTGATTCATCATAAAAAACCATCTGGCATTTATCCGGATCAATTGTCCAGCGGCCACCAGTCATTGCCTTAATAAAAGCAACGTCTTCCCATGTATGATCTAACCTTGGATTACTCTCAAGCCGGTTATATTGCTCTGTGGCATAAAATGGCTTGTCACCACCTGTATCCCAAAGAATGCTAGCGTGATCATCATGAAACTCCATTAATGCAGCATAAATACCGGTACTTTCACCTACCTCGTGAACGCCACCATCAAACCCAACCCTTTCAACAATTGTATTGCCAGAGTTATCAAATATAGTATATCCGACAGAGCCTAAACCTGAATTTGCGCGCCCGAAATTAACTGACTTTAAAAGTGTAGCACATTTATGATCACTCATTATTAATCCTCAAACTCATCGTCCCAATCGTCGTCATCGTCGTCATCTTTAAAGAACCTGCTGACATGTGATGGTAACTCTTGCTCATCTTCAGCTACATTATCATATACAACATCATCGTCGTATATCTCTGATGCTTGTATATGTTGTTCAGGCTCAGGTTCTGGTTCTGGTTCTGGTTCTGGCTCAGGTTCTGGTTCTGGTTCTGGCTCAGGCTCAGGCTCAGGTTCTGGTTCTGGTTCTGGCTCAGGCTCAGGTTTTACTATCGGTTGAGCTTCATCATTAACGATAACCATAGATTCCTTAATAGTCTCGATTCGCATCCTTAACAAATCAACATTCCCCTTAACGCGGGTTGCCTCAGATAAAACTGAAGATGACAAGGCGCCAATCGATGATAACACTGCTGCTAAAGTATCTTCTGGGCTGGACTTTGTTGAGCCGATTGACTGGACTTTATCCAGCTGAGTATAAAATGCATTACAAATCTCGCTGGTTACTTTCGACTTTATCACAGCCGTGGACATTTGCTCTTCAACTTTTGAAAGTTCACCCTCTAATCTCGCTAGTATACGCTTATCTAAATCATTACTCATACTTGACACACCTCATGAAATAATATCCCATTCAAGTATAACATAAGCTAAGAGATTGGTTAATGAATAAAGGGTTTCTCACCAAGCAACTCACAAAAAAAACCGCCGGGATAAACCCGGCGGAAATAAATTAATTATTTTTTGTTGTTAATAGTGGTTAGCTATTACTCACCAAGACTACCCGGCGATTAACTGGGCTTCCTTAGCACGGTCCATAGACTTGCTGTATTTAACTACAATCTGATCGTGTGGGAACACGACAGGAATAGTTGCACAAGGTACAAACTCGTTCAAAGGATTGGCAGCGTCAACCACTTCTACTGCGGTATAGCCTTCAATCTTCATTAACCAGCCGACCGTCAATCCGTTGAGGAGAACCTCACCGTAACCAACATCACCGAGGCCGAGGCCTGAACCGGCGTAAGCATTGGTACTACGTAGCAGATCTCCAAGTGCACCTGAAGCAACGACAGCATCAACATCATGAATCAATACACTCATTCCGCCAACACCCATGTCATAGTGCTCTAGAGCAAGCTGATCAAGCATATCCTGCTGATCTGACTTAGCCATTTCCATTGACTGGGTAATTGAAACGAATACGGTATCAGCGGCAGAAGCTGCTACAAGGACACCGGCACTAACTATGTCGGATGCATCTCCACCACCACCGATATGGTCAGCAAACTCATCAGGATAAAGAACTTGAAGTGTTGATCCTTCATAGTCTGCATCCCATGCAGTGTCCGAAGCAGGAACAGCAGCTTGGTCTGTGCCTTCAGCAATTGCGATTTCACGATCATACTCAGAGTCAGTAGTCAACATTCCGTCAGCATTCGCGAAGCCAGCGATCGTGTAGCGAGTCTTTACACCCTCTACCCAATATGTATCACCTTTCTCGCGAGTAGCATCATTAATGATAGCAGCATCAAGGGCAGCAACATCTGCAACACTTGGCTTATAGTTGATACCTTCGGTTCTCCATGTGTACTCACCGTTAATAGCTGCAACAATTGTTGTATAGCTATTTGGAAGTTTTCCAGAGAGGTCAGCATCGCTTAAAGCACTACCGATTTGACCAGCGACATTATCACGCTCGTCAGAAGCTTCTTGTGCTTCTTGATCAAGAGCATTTGCAATAGCAACGACTGTGTCGGCACCGGATAAGAAGCCACCGCCTGATGGTGCAGTAAGAACGAGCCCTGTGCCATCAGTGTATGCACCGGTTTCATCTCGGGAACCAAGGGTAATCCCAAGAAGGCCAGCTGCCTCACCAACTTCATGCTCAGTTGCAGCGTGATCAATGTCAAGCTTACGAAGAGCTGATTCAACAGTTTCTGAACTATCGAATGCGCTGTCGGTCATCGTGATAAAGAAGTCAGACTCACCTGCAGCATTTCTGCGAACTGCTCCGGAGACTCCGGCGGCGCGGCATGCATCAAGGTGTGCCTTTTGGTCAGCGTCCGACATGGTGTTGAAACCACTGTCGTCCACAGGGGTGGTCGACTCATTGTCATCATGGCGCGCTGGATCATAACCGGTCAAAGCCAAGAATAATGCTGGTACGTCCGTCTCAGCTGGCCAAGCACCTTCAACAAGGGCTGGGATAGTTGGGAGATCAGAACCAGTGATTGTCTCGTTTTCAACTCTGTGCTTATTAAGCTTATCGAAAGCGACATAGTCATCAATAACACTGTCACCAAGAAGGCTTCGGATGTCAGTAATGTCATCATCATTTGCGGCAATTGCAAGGTCAGCATCAATAATGCCAGCGTCTAGCTTACGAAGAGCTTCTTCCAGATCCATGCTAGCATCAAAGTGTGTACCTGAGATATCTAAGGAAGAACCGAATTCATCTAGCTTAACTGTTACGCCTTGCTCTAGAGTGTTATAGACAGCAATAAGTGCATCAAGCTTTGCCTGATTATCACTTAGCCCACCAAAATTAGAATTACTTAATGGATCACTATCACCATCATAGCGCTCTAATTTGGCACGCATGGCTTCAATCGCATCAGCTAGACTAGCAAATTCAGATGAAGTGAAATCACTAACGAACACAAAGGGGCTTCCGTCAGTACCATCACCGGAATCAACAATGTCATTGCCAGATGCTGTAGGGTCAAGATCTTGCATATCAAGGCTGTTAATCTTGTACTTGTCAAGATCTTCGAATGCCGTAGCACCGTCTTTAAGTCTAAGAGCAACCTGAATTGCATCCTGATCACCCTTAAGCTCTTCAGCCATTAGCTTCATGCTAGCTCTGCTATCGAATACGATTGAAGAACCAGAATCACTAAGGTCATCACCACCGTGGAGCATTCTTTCAAGCTCTAACATTCTGTCAGATTGTACCTGTAATTCGCTCTGAATTGATACAACTGGTGTACCAGATTGTGTTCCAGCAACCTCGTCGACCAATTGGTCTGCTAGGGCACCTGCAAAATCTTTGTCACCTGCTACTCTTAAACCCTCAGCACTGATTGTGAAGTCAACAGCAGATTCGTCAATAAGCTTGTGAAAGCGAAGCTGACGTGCCATTGGGCCACGAGGGAAGTTGCAACCATCTTCCAGGTTACCAATGCTTAGTGTGTTTTGTACAGCGGATCCGCCAGACTGATCTCCACCAGACTGATCTCCAGAAGACTGACCTCCAGAAGACTGATCTCCAGAAGACTGACCTCCAGAAGACTGATCTCCACCAGACGGATCAGAAAATGTCTGGGTATGAAGGACATCGTTAGGTGGAGTGAGGTTATCATCCATAATGTCAATAATCATACCAGCAGCTTGTGGGGCACCACCTGGATCCGTATACTCGGGGGCGGGGATGTTTTCATGATCTGGAACGCTCGTCACACTTGAGCCTGGAAGCCAGATGCTCATTTCCGTGGGGTCGCCGATGTCTGCCGGTTGGAAGAACTGGACGGACCATGAAACAACGGAATCGCCGTTGGTAGCCGCGGCGGCAATTTGTTCGGCGATGCCGGTCATAACCTTAGGATCCGGAGACCCGTTGGCTTCCCAATCAACCAGAACGCGATCAGCATCTTGAAGAGCTGAGTCTAGACCTGATAGGGTAAACGTATGTATTTCATTTCCTGGAGATGAATCTACATCTAAAAAATGGTTTATATTATAACTCATGTTATTTTCTCCTTGTTGAGGATCATTGTCCTCGTTGTTATTTAATGACTGTAAATTAACTGACTGAACGTCTACTGCAGCATACTGTGGGTTCACAAACGGAGAACCGTCTGTGTACGTATCTGCATTATAATCTAACGCATAAACACCATTCTGACTTCGAACTGCAACGAGTCGAGTCTTTCCAGTTCCGGTATCAGTAGTGTTCGGCTCAGGGTCAATCTCGTAAGTAAGTGTAGGAAGTACTATCTTACCAGAGAAATCTAACTGTGCAAAATCTGGGCTGCCATCTTCCAGTGTCGGGCCTACGAGAAGGAAATCAACGTAATTTTGTAAAAGCCCACCAATATCGACATATTCAGCACCACTTGGCCAGATTGATTGTGGGGGAGGGGATGCATTAAATCCATCCGACTGCCCATATCTAACTAGCGCATCGTGATGATCTTGCGGAAAGTTACCGCCGGCATCACTAGCGTATACCGAAAGATCTTGTTCACCAAGACCAAACCACAAGTCTAAATTGTACCCTTCAGAGATGAAAGCATCAATTATTGGCCTGATAATGCCCTGGAGCTCGGGTTCACCAGACGTCGCCTTCGGTAGCTCATCGGTGGCGGCATAAAAAGCCACAACCTCATCAAGGATTTGCTGTTTACCAACTTCACTAAAGCTTAATTGAAGATCTATTGCAATAAGCAAGCTATCCGGGTCCGAACTAATTGATATATCATTACCAAGTACTGTAGGTACTCCTCCATACTGGTTGGAGCTAGGATTTAATAAATCAATATTAAATAAGGCAACCGGTGCGTTGTCTTCAGGCAGGTTGTCTGCAGGTGGATCATCTTCAACAGGAGGTTGCACGAATGTAGATACGCCAGCAGGTATTATGCTGGGGTCTATCGCATTTAGAATCCAAGAAAAGCTCGAATCTCCATTTTCATGAGATATTACCTGACTAGGGTTATTAAAGTTTGTAGCACCTTCCGGTATCAAGCTATATAACGCCTGGCTGTCAACTAATATAGTACCATTTTCCATTTCATAAGTTATATGAAGAAGTGACACTTGCGACCCAGAACCGACCTCAAGACACCTAGCCTTAAACTGTACCCAGTGTCGATTAGAGCCCTCATATGCACCCTCAGAGACAGGAAAGCTTGTCGTTCCTACCTTGAATAATGCATTATCAGCATCAGCATAAGGAACTAGCTCAAATGAATCACCAGATAAAACAACGTTTAACCTAGATACATCAAATGTTTCCGGAAAGTCTATACCATCTAAACGATCAAAGAAGTACTTAACATACTGGCCTTCCATACCAACAGAAGTCCAAGGACGAGACAGATAGAATCCATTTCCTGATTCCGTCTCTTCTTGACCACCGAGCCACCTGTTATACAGGTTGTGGTATTGCACCTCACCTGGATATTGAGCCGCTGGGGCCCCCTCATAGTGGAATGACATATCATAATCATACTGACCAGCACTGTTATCCCAATTGCCTAAATAACCCCATAGGATCGGTGACGGGAATGGCTCAGCAATGCTACCATCCTGTTCAAACCTATCCCGGTTGTTATGATAACCATCGCTGTCATAATCAGCATCAATATTTAAGCTAATTAACCGCCCAGCACCTGAATCAGCACCGGCATTATATTGAAAAGTTATTTGCTGTGCAGCGTTTCCAACAGTGTCAGGCCCGTACACAAATTGTGCAATTTCCTGAAAGCTGCCAGGTTGAGGCTTAATTAATAGATACCCATTCGTAAACCTAGAATAATCTTGTGCAGACGAATCTAGCGGAAGGTATGTAACACTTTCAATTTTTTCACTCCATGAATGAG